>Ga0137403_10000461_pt1 | contig 52546 bp, 76 predicted proteins | sample CZOMad2_1_16fung_FD_122057 | JGI IMG/M metagenome (GOLD analysis project Ga0137403, IMG submission 122057) | Vadose zone soil fungal communities from Angelo Coast Range Reserve, California, USA - CZOMad2_1_16fungal (Hybrid Assembly) | ecosystem: Environmental > Terrestrial > Soil > Vadose zone... | reverse complement strand
CTCATACGATGCACCAACGCCCCACACGCTCCATATGCAGCTCATACGATGCATGGCGCTAGGCAGGGCATACGTCGTGCGGGACACATGAGGCGCTACGAGGCGGGGCGGGGCGCGCTATTGGACGTGCGCTAAATAAGAGAAATAGCGGGCAGGGGTAATTAGCAATTTCTCTTATTTAGAAAATTTCCCTCACGCGGCGAGGGGGATGTGTTATAGACACATACCCCCACCGACTCGCCCCGTTACGTATGAGGCGGGTCGTCTCTTGAGCCTGTCAGTTGGGCACATCCGTCCTGTCAGTTGGGCACATCCGACCTGTCAGTTGGGCACATCCGACCTGTCATTGTCCGCATACCCGACTACAGCGACAGGTCGAAGCGTGTTTTTCGATACCATCCTGTCAATTGGGCACTTCCACCCTGTCAATTGGGCACTTCCATCCTGTCACTTGACACTCACCAGTCTCGCGGTTACGATGCGCCTAATTGGGACAACAGAGGCATATATGAGTACACGAAGACACCAGCGCACGCTTTATTTCGCCGACGGAACGGCCCGTAGAGTATCGCTCGCAGCTTACTTAGTGGCTAAACGGGCATGCTCAGTCGGTACGGTTGACTACGGCTGGCTCGCGCTAGAAGCGCACGAGATACCCGCCGCGATACGCCTCGCCGAGTTGGGATATGTGGAGATGCAGAGTCGCACTGACCCGCGCGAGCCGGACGAGGGCGCGCGTAAGGCGAGAATGAGCGTAAGGTGGAAGCCGGGCGTCGCTAGACCGCGATTTAAGCCTGCCTCTACATGCGCGTCGGTATTTATCCAGGGGCAATCGGTGAGAGTCAGCGCGGCGCAGCGGGTGTTCTTGGAGCGCTTAGCGGCGGGCGCTCGGATGCGCACACCCCACAAATATGACAAATTCGGCGTAATGGCCCGTTCGTTAGAGAGACGCGGCATTGTGACGATTGATTGGACCGACGGAGTTGGAGAAATATCGCTCGCGGTACCGAGCGATATTCCGCGTCCGCCCCCACCGATACCGGTAGGACAGGCGGTACTCGCTCATGTGATGGTATGTGGGCCTATCGGGTATGAGGAGCTAGTGGATATGCTGCGCGCTGATCGGCCCGGCATGCGCCGCATTGTGTTCGCGAATGCCGTAGGCGCGGCTGTCAACGCGGGATCGATTCACTACGTGCGGATTGAGGGGCGAATGTGTTTGAAGATAGGGCCGAGTGTTCCCGCGGGAACCAATGTGACGTAATATCGCTGATAAGGGAATTGTGACGCACACACTGTATTTCCGCAGGAAGGCGAGTAGAGTAGCACTCACTGAGACGGCAAACCCAATCGGAGCAAACCCAATGATGATCCTAATCCTCGCAGTGTGTGTGATAGTCGGCACCTTGGTCGGTCGCAGCGTTGCGGCACGTTTTGGTGTGAACTAATCGGGCTGAGAGAGTAGGAGCACACGCGCCATGAGGTTGACAAGAGAAGATGCGCAGATAGCACGCCATCGTCGCGGCACGTACGCGCAGCGTGTTGTACGCTCGCGAATGATTGCGCTAGCGAAACTCAACACGACAAAGCCGGGAGATAACACATGGGCGACCGCTTCCTAACCTGGGTTTACTATTCGCACGGTTTGCATGCATATGATGCGGCGCGCATGTTGAGCGTTGCGGAGCGCGGCGCGCTACTCACCAAGTGGATAGCACTTGGGTGCCCTTATCCGATCGGAGTCTGATTAATCCCAACGCATTAGGAGTTAAGAGCCATGCCTAAACCCGACAACCTGACCGTACTCGCCCGCATAGGGTACGATGGTAATGCGAATCCGCATTTATCAAGCAGTCCCGCTTGGTTCGCCCACCGCATAGGTGAGCATTTGCATCGTACGGGTAGACCGCCACCGTATAATGTACGCATGGGGCGCGGCTATCACATTCATGCAAACGATATGCTGTTCGCGTTCGATTTCAGAAACGCAGTAGTTTTTGTCAAGTAGGAGTTAAGAGCTATACGTATGATGCGCGCGGCTACTCAATTGCGATGCAGCGCGTAATCCTGCATGTGGATCGTCGTAAGCCTACGATAGGCGCGGGCACGTACATACTAGTAGTCGATGGGATACCGTGCGCCAGCGGCGAGCGCGCAAGCATGATTGGGTTATTGGACGATATTACATATTCCACTAGTTCGTATCCGCGCGGCCAAATTGTGACGCACGTCTCTTGTTTTTGTGTTTCTCCGCGCGCATCATAGCGCCTCATCAAATCCGCATTAGGAGTTAAGAGCCATGCAACCAAAATCAAGATCTTGTTACGCAATAGTAGGCGGCCAGTGCATCGCTATACATCACGCCATGTCCGCGCGTGCTATTTGCGGATCGATTAAACATGGGCCGGCGTGGGGCGGGGTTTACGTGCTAACTTGGCTCGCCGATCAAGCGGCACGTAACTTTTGGCGTATCCGATTTACCGATATCGAGCCTGATTGTGCGCGCCTCGGATTGGCCGGCCCTTTTTTGCCGCCTTTTTGCGGGAGCTACAAGCCAAGCGGCAAAGCCGTACTCGCATTAGTGGATCGCTTTGCCCGCAGCATACCGATCCCTGGCGAGGCGCAAGTGCGTCGCGCGCTATCAAAAATTTAATCCCGACGCATTAGGAGTTAAGAGCCATGAGAGAAATCATCAAAAGTGTTTTTGAATTTGCCCACTGTGTGACGACGATCACACTGTTAGCAATCGCGTGTGTGTCGTGAGTACCGAAATAGTCCTGCGCATCGGAGGCGGCAACGCCGCATTAGTAGCAGTATACGCCCGCGCAGAAGTGGTTCGAATTATGCGCGAAGTGGCGAACCGCATCGAGAACGGGTGCGATTGTTTTACCGTTTCCGATATCAACGGAAACAATGTGGGCACCTTATGTGCAACCATTGTCGAGGATTGAGCCGTGAGTAACCTACTTTTTCGTAGCGATTTACAGGTGGCACAACGCTACTTTCGGCGCGCGTGTAGATTGTCGCGCGACCACGATGCGCTAGCCGCGCAAGCACTCGGACAATTCGGCAATCACGGACCACCTATTAGCGGGTGTGTCCGTGAGCATTTCCCCGACAACGTGAAAAACAAATTGCGCAGATTAGCCGCACGTGTCACGAGTTATTCGGACGCAGCATACGCGGCGCGGCCGAAGCGGGTGCGAATCGCGACCATGCGCGCGCTCAGTCGCGCTATCGCGAGAGAGTACGGGTACGGATTTTACGGCCCGCAACTTTAGCCCTCCCCCGATCAAAAATTTGGAGCAAAGAGACATGAGCCTCGAAGCACTTATCCTTACGCTCACCATTGCGGCAAATGACTCGATAGCGGCGCATTGACGCAGGCCGCAAGCGCCTATACGCAACAGTTGGGCGTCACTCTGCGTATAGATCGACTCGACCCATATGTTTCGCCATTCCGCGACACAATGGACCTATTGAGCATAATGCAGTCGACGCCGCGGATGACGCATGTGCTCGTAGTGCTGACCGATCGACGGCTGTACGGCGATCCCTGGGACTATCGCGGCATATCGACCGGCACCATTTGCGACAGTGCCCAAGTCATCGTACACCTAGAGCATCGCCCGGACGATGCGTTGGTGCTGGCGCATGAGATAGCGCACGTCTTAGGCGCTCGCCACGACAACGGGCCGGGCTTCATCATGGCCGAACGCAATGCCGGCAAAGCGACTCAATTCTCGCCCGCCACACTGCGCGACATATGGCCCCTACTTCCCTGTATACGAGATAAACCATGAGCAAGGCACCCCCTCCCCCGGTTAAAAATTTGCCGGTGTTGAAAGTCTGCGGCCGATACATCTATCGCACTATCGGCAAACGTCGAGGAAATATTCGCGACATGCTGGTTGCATATTGTTATGCCGACGGCATCAGCGACGCCCAAGCGCAGCGTAATGCCCGGATGTTTGCCGCCGCGCCGCGTCTGTTGGAAGCGTGTCGCGGCGCGCTAGCCGATGATAGTATTTGCGACGATGCGTTGCGGTATGAATTACGCTCAGCGATTGCACTGGCGGAAGGGAAATGAATGTACAACCCGAAACGCAAAAGCATGGCGCGGCTTGGTCTGCATTTGTCGCTTCAACGGCGGTATCAGGTAGACTCTTATACGCCGCACCCGGCACGAATGATGCGGCCACGTTGCGCTATGGGTGGCTGTGCTTCCTTGCCGGATGGCTCGGGAAAGCGAGGCAACACGATAAACTTAAAGGATGAAACCAATGAGACGACTTGACTTCGAAGTAGTGGCGGCCGCAATGATTGATTCGCTTGGTGAGAAGGAGTTTGTAGACGAGGCCAGCTATCGCCAATGGTGGAAATGTTGCGTATCGCTTGCCGATGCGTTTCAGTTGCAGAGTCAAGCATTTGACCGCAAACGCTTCCTACATAACTGCGGCGCTCCGCACCCCCTCCCTGGATTTAAAATTTCGTGAGCTATTCGCAGTCACATCTACGCAAGATATCGCCGCGCCCCATCGACCGGCGCATACTCGGGCACTCTCATGTGCCGTCATTTCGCACGCTGAATCATTTTAAAGCGTATCCGCCGAAGATGTTTAGAACCCCCTGCATGCAATTGGAGTACAACACGGGTGCCTGCGCTTGGATTCAAGGTTGTGGGGTCATCGGCCAGCATGGGGCCGAGGTCATTCCCTTCCGGAGTTAAAATTTTATGCGTAAAATCCTCTGCTTCTTCGGCTGGCACGCTTGGCGCATGCAACGCCTATGGGACGGTGATGTCGTCCACGTGATCGAACGCTGCAAGTGCGGGGCGAAGGACTACCTTTGCGCGATGCCTCGATGAAGCAGTACTATTGCCCCGAGTGCGATATCCTCATTGAGGAGTTGTGGACTATGCTGGACCACGACTCTCTGACATCGATTCATTTCGGTATGCGCCTAACGGAAAAGCATTCGTTTATCGTTTGCGCCTATTGCGGATCTGACGTTCAAGATGTGCCGGCGGAATCGGAAGATGATGACGAAAACTGTTTGAACTGAGGGTATCTCGCTATGAAAACCTTTCGCGATTTGCAGGGTAAAATGCTTGTATGGGTCGACCAAGATACTGATGGAGGGATCATCATGCAGTTCGATGATGGCTCTATTGTACGGTTGTGGGATCGCGCGGATGACGGAGTTTACTTGTCAATCGACGGCGAGCCCTCAACAGTAACCCCCGAGAGTAACAACCGTGAATCCTAAACTCGAAGAATTTCTTTTTCGCGCATGCACCGTCCTTCTCGGCGCGGCTATTGCGGCGATGGTGTTGCTCTTTATGGAGTCAGCCCGCGCCGACACTCCTCCCCCAGTCTTAACTATTTCGGCGGTCATCGACAACACTTACGTTGCGCAGGTTGGCGAAGCGGCGGCACGCATGCGAGTCGATACGATCCTTAACAACGTCGTTATAATTTACCGCGACCAAGTCCCACTGCAAGCAATTGTGACGTCTGTAGAAATTCGCGCTGTCCGCGGTGACAACCGAGCGATTGAAAAGAACCGCAAGCGACCTAAGAAAGACAACTCCGCAGTTACACTGTTCTTTACCGATAAAGAGTTAACCATCGGCAGCACTGAAGTGTACGGGTATGCAAATATTGGGTCCCTCTGTACCCGAGATGCCATAGCCGTTATCTCTCTCACCACTGACGAGATCGATTTAATGGTTATAGCGCATGAGATGGCGCATATATTTGGTGTGCCGCATGATGGCGTGGATGAATGCGAGACGACACCGCCGACGGGGTTCCTTATGCAGGCCGTAGGGTTCGATGGGTCGACGTTCTCTCAATGCAGCTTGGACATCATGCGCGCGGCTATTCGAGATGCTCCATGTCTGACAGCCTCACCGATACCCCCTTCCCCTCTGCAAAAAGCTGGAGGTGGCGCGGTGGACTGGACGATTCTGTTCGTGCTTGCGATATTCGCTTTCTACATGTGGGCGCGGGGGCGGTTATGAGACTCGTATTCGAACTTATGATGACGATGGACATGTATCTGTTCGTCGCGGGCAGTTGGTTAGCAATCTGGAATATATGGCATGAACAAAAGTAAAGCGCATGTAATGTTGAACAATACCGTTCTCAAAGCGACGGTGGAGAAACTGGCGAAGACTGTAGCCGAGGATCGAGTCACGATCGATCTACTGCGGTCCGCCGGGCAAGACTTGGTGCGGGCGGTGGATGCGACGCGTAAAGAAAATGATGACTTAAAAACCCAACTTGCCGCGGCGCGCGAAGCGTTGCAACTTTTACCCCTTACTCCGGATCAAATTATTGTAGATGCGGATCACGAAGAAGTTTCATGGGAGCCGGAGCGCTGCGATGCGTTCGGGGCTTTAGAAGAATGGAGCCACATGCCGGCATCCATCCTATGAAAGAGTACAGAGCGCCTCGTACGATTGACCGGGTACGCCAAAATGGGCGAAGATGGTGATGACTCCAGTACATAACAGGCTATCTCACGACGAGCTGGCTCGTGCGCGACGAGAGCAGCAGGCGTTTGATGACGGCCGCCAGTACTATTTCTATGTAAGACGAATGCAGGGGTACGAGCCGTGCATACGAAAGTGCTGTCGTCAACAGCTCCTTCAGAAGTGGTCGCGGGCGGCGCTTCGTACGTTAGTAAAACTTGCATAGAACGTGTCCTATGGGCTACTGTTCGCTCGGCATCGAGAACGTAGTCCGCGGGCCATTGTTCGCTTAACCACAGGAAGCCCCCATGATTCAATATGTAATTGCTCACCTGTTCGGGCCCTCTCGCGGCATCGACCACTTCCATACGGGGTCGCGATATTTCGGGGACTCAACTGAAGCGTCTGACTGGGATTGGGTGTTACACGTCAACGAAAGCGATTGCTTCGATGAACTCGCCGGCAAGCTCGCAGAGCTGGGCTTCGAACCGTGCCACAACCCATACACCGACGACAAGCATTTGATCGTTCGCCGCGCGAGCGACAACCTGAATCTAATCTTCACGAACTCGTTTGAGAAGTACCAAATGTGGGAACTCTGCACATTCGTCAGTACGCAATTGAAGCTCAGCAAAGACCAACGCAAAGTGCTCTTTAGCGCGATGGTCGATGACAAAGACGAATGACATCTCTCTTCAAAGATTGGGCGCTGTGGTATGTGCAAGCGCATGGCCTAGCAGTCTTCCCCCTCCCCCCGAATAAAAAAGCTCCAGGCGGCATCGGCATCAAGTCGGCGACGCGCGATCTCGCGCAGATTACGGCGTGGTGGGATGCGGAACCGACGGCTAACATCGGCGTGCTCGGCTGTCTGCGCATTGACATCGATCCGAAGAAGAACGGTCTTGAGAATTGGGCGGAACTCGTCGTCCAACACGGCGACCCGTACACGTTACGTGTACGTACTCCATCCGGCGGACAGCATTATTATTTCCGCGCGCCTGCGCATATCACGAACAGCCCCGGCGCATTGCCGAAGGGAATAGACGTCCGCGGCGGTGACACAGGTTATACGGTCGCGCCGCCGAGCTACACGACGTTTCTGCAAAATAAGCAGGAGGAGGGGCGTTACGAGATCGTAGATGTGACCGCACCGATTGCAGACTGCCCGAAGTGGCTCCTTGACATTCTCACGGCGAATGACCGAGTCGAACAGGAAAAATCTGAGCCGCTGCGATCCGACATAACGCCCGATCAACTTAACGATTTGCGCAGCGCTCTTATGTCACCTGAGATGCTCCGCGACTGGGAGAGGTGGTCGGACACCGGTTATGCATTGCTCGCGCTTGGTGGCATCGGTCGCGAATTGTTTTTCGAGTACAGCGCACTCCAACGCGAAGCGATGCCGAATCGCGCAATCTTTGAGAACGAAGAAATATGGTGGCGCAACCACAAGCACGCGACGCCGCGCAGCGACTTCCGCTCGATCTTCAAGCGTGCGCAAGACCTAGGGTGGCAGAACCCGAAGTCGATCGACGCTTCGAAGCTCGGCTTCGGCAAAGATCCATTGCCGGTTGGCGTTGTCGCGGATCCCTCCCCGGGTCGAAAATTTGAAGTCAAGAACGGGTGGGATTTTGCCAATGCGCCGGGTATCCGATGGCGCATCGATAAGATTCTCCCCCGCGAAGGCGTTGCGGTAATCTATGGCCCGCCGGCCGTCGGCAAATCTTTCATGATTATCGATCTCCTTATGGCGATCGTGCGCGGCATTCCATATGGTCATGACGGCTTCACCACTGAGCAAGGCCCGGCGCTATATGTGCTTGCCGAAGGGGCCGCAGGCGTGCGCCAACGGCTCCGCGCGTATCAGCAGGTAAACAGGCTCACCCCGGACTCGCCCGCGCTACACGTGATCTCCGAGGCTCCTAACCTATTCGACAACTATGACACCCAAGCGCTGATCGACGCAATCGTGCCGACCGGGGCGCAAGTTGCCGTGATCGATACGCTTGCCGCCTCGATGATGGGAGGCGATGAGAACGCTACAAAGGATATGGGGATAGTCCTCGGCAACTGCCGGCGATTAGCTGCCGCAATTGGCGGTCTTGTGATTCTTGTTCATCACGTCGGCAAAGATGCGAGCCGTGAGGAGAGGGGTAACAGCTCCATACGCGGCAATTCCGACACCCTGATTAAGCTGACGATGGATGACGGCGGGGTTCGTATCGTCGAGCTGAGCAAACAGCGGGACGGGGACAACAATGTTAGCTGGCAGTTCAGACTGCAATCGCAAATCTGCACCGGGCCAAACGGCGTGGAAGAATCCGCCATCGTTACGCACGTGCCGACCGCCGCGGTGCCGAAAGAGAAACCGATCGAGAAGCCGAGTGCATCGACTGAAGATGCTATCGCTTGCTTGCTTGCGAGTCAGTCGGGTCTGACAGCGGAAGAAGGGCAATCCTTAGAAATTTTGATCGCGAATATACTTACAATGCGGCCGGATCTTTCTTCCGGCAAGATCAACAATACGATCACGAAGTTACTGAATCAAGGTCTATTGTCATACGTTCCAGGTGGAGATGCAATCAGGAGTCCGAGATGAAAATCTTAATCGCACTTGTTATTTATGTCGCGATCATGTGGGTCGTGTGCAAGATCGCCGGCTTCAATAGCTCGACTAAGGATAAGCGCTAACCCGCCGCTCTTCTGCACGAGTTCTGCCCAGCGCATTTGAGCTTTCTCGATCCGTGCGTGTTTCTTTTGTGACTTACATTCGATCGAAACGAACTGCGCGATCACTTTGCCTACCATGTCCGGTGTGACGAATACCGGACGCCAGCCGATCAAGTCGCCGCTTTTGATTTTCTCGTTAAGCGCTTTCGACTCGTTGGCGAGCCCATAGCGCACCGGTCGGCCGACGGTATCGACGAGGACGCCGACGTTGTTGCGGAAGAGTTGAATTTCGTATTTGACGGCGGAGAGACGGACTTCCACTTGGACGGTTTCTTCCGACTTCGGCTCGTTTTGATCCATTCGTTTCCTGCGCCGCATCGGAGGCACCTAGCCGTCATTTGCTGGCACCGGCTCTTGAATCACGCCGTTAACCGCCGTCAGATGTTGCTTACACGCGAGACACTGGAGACCGACGATGATCGGATTCTGTTGGAGAAGGATGATCGGCACGAATGGTTGCGGCTCTTGCGGATTGCAGCCGCACATCATGAAAATATGATCGCCGACTTTCGGCGTTTGAATCGGGGCAACGTTACTCATGTGTATACTCCGGAAAAGTCCCCCAAGGTGTAAACGGTGCAAATCTCAGTATCGCCCCAACGACTTGTATGTTAGGATGAGCTTTTGATAGTTTATCTAGCGCTCTAGCGTCAATCCACCCAAGTAGCTTTCCTCCGCCCCAAGCGTCTCGGCGCATTTTACTTGCGTTGTCGTGAAGGGTAAAGCTAGCGCTCATGAGAAACTCTATCAGGTATCCAATGAAAATCATCTTCGCAGCGCCACTGTACCAGCTCGCCGCGCTCGTGACCGGTTTTCAAACAGCTATGCGCGGTAGGACCGGCCTGCGGCAAATCAGTTGCGCATCCGGCTAGGCATATCGTAAGAAGTAACGAAATGAGTCTCATAGCGGCTCTTTTAATACTTCAATTAGCCAGTCTCGAAGATGTTCTGCGTCTTGTCGAAAAAGCAAATTGCAAGTTAAATCTATGCAGGTTCCATAAGTCTCTTCAATATCAGTATTTGCAACCCGCGCTTGAAGGCCGATTTGATTGATCCGTTTAATGACGCGAAGTTTATGATTCACGGGGAAACTCTAAGACAACGCCTACGCAAGGGAAAGGAAGAAAATACAGTTTTCGCTGCTTCCGATCCCAAAAGATACCCATCCATAGGTCATACCAAGCGAATAGAAAGTGAATTCTCATACTTGTTCCGCTCGCTCGCGATTGTACCCGTTCAACGCGCGATACGTATTTGTCTCGTAGGTTTCCCATACGATGTTGTCGACCAGATAGCCGCGTTTCGTATCGGCACGATCCGGAGTGGGGCGCTCTGATTTTTGGTAACCTGATTCAATCCATGCTCTATGTAACTCAAGGAAGCGAGGATCAGTCTCGAACTCCGCGTAGAAATCCTTCCGATCACAAATGCCGAGCCCGAGGTAGAGGCCGCGACCCTCGACGATGCGCCGCTTGGCGTATTGATACGCACGCATCAAACAACCTTTCGGAGTGCGGCGGTATTTTAGTTTGGCGGCCCAAGTTGTCATATGTTTTTCGCGAGATCAAATTCGATAGCGCCAAGAGCCAGGATCGGATCGCGAAGGCTCGGCGTAATGAAAATTTGGACGGGACCATCCACCTTTATGCCGGGAACGTGAAGTCCGAGGGCAATCAAGAGAGACACCATCTCATCATAAGAGTCCGCTCGAACTTTGCGCATTTTAGTGCCGCTACAAGGAACAGTTTGTCGGCTAATCGATATAGTCATGAGGCACCTCGGATATTGAGTCGTTGAATTTCCATCTGAATCGCGTTCGTCATTTCGGTCGCATCCGATGCGTTCAACGCTTGAGCGGACATGACGTCTTTACCGAACGCGTAGAAGAACCGCCGGTAACTCTCCTGATCGGAAGCACCTTGCATCTTCCAGTAGCCTGCCCAAAGGGCAATGGACGTGCGAAGAGACTGCTGAGCCTCTTGTCGAAGTCGGTGCTGTTTCTTAATCGACCCGATGACAATCGGACCGGCATTATGAGGGAAAACGGGCGCACCATCGATCCGTTCCTTTTCCCCTCTAAGCTGCGCGAGGATGGACGTGTCAAGCTCGTGCAGATCGCCATCGACATACTCAGGAGAACTGCGACTACGTGGTGCCGGAACAGAGCCGCAATACGGGCAGGAGATATTGACGGCTTCATAGGGCTGGAAACATTCGGTGCAAAGTTTAAGCGGAATCTCGCCCTCTTGTCGACGACTGCGGCGCTCGCGTCGTTCGAGCGAGTAGGTGCGTGGGCGATCCGGCAGACCGTGGCGCTCCCAATTCCCGACGTGGTCGATAATGATCGCTTTGGGCTTCTCGCTCGCTGCGATGAACGTGAGCCGATCAGCATCGGAGTATTGGTCCCAATTGTCGTAGATCGCTTGGGCCACGCTGACGCGAAGTGCGCGGCCGAACTGCTGGGCGTAGAGTTGGAACGAATGAGTCGGTCGCGCCATCGAGATGATCTCGACGGCCGGAACGTCGGTACCCTCACCTAGCACGTCGACGGACACCAACTGCAACACGTTGCCTTGGCGAAAGCGGCGCATGATCTTCGCGCGTTCCGAAATGTCGGTGCCGGCCGTGACAATTTCCGCCGGCACGTTTGCTTTGCGGTATGCGGCGACCAGTTCTTCGGCCGCTTCAATATCGACGGCAAATGTGAGCCCACGCTTTCCCGGCGCATATTTCAGATACTCTCGCACTACGTCGCCTACGATGGTGCGGGACTTGTGAACCGCTTCGCGCAGTTTCGGCGCGCTGAAGTCGCCAGTTGTTCCCACGGGAACATTCGACACGTCAATGTCCGATGGCGGGGCGATTAGTCTGTAATCTGCGAGGAATCCTCTGTTGATGAGGTTACGGGGAGACGGGCCCAGCACTAACATATCAACTAACCCATCGGCCGGCCGACCGAGGCCACACCCATCCGCGCGGATCGCGTGAGCGGTGGGCATGAATCCGCGAGCGTTCTTAAAACTGAGAAGCGCTTTGCCGAAAATGTTTTCGCGCAGAACGTGATGCCCTTCATCGATCATGGCGTATTCGACTTGATCGAACCACGGGTCTAACGTATCGCGAGCTGCGAGAGTATGAACGCCGCATACCCGCGTTGCTGCGTTAAATTTATAGAGGGATTTTCCATGCGTTTCTATCTCAGCTTTTACGATCTCAGAGATTACGGTTCGCGGTGCGATGATCCCATGCGGCACCTGTTCGCGATTCAACGCTAGCGCCAATTGTGAGAGAAGTTCTTGGCGATGAGCCATTACGGCGCTAGGTCGATCTTTCTCTTTGAGGATCGCACCAAGACACACCGTTTTACCGCTACCGGTAGGGCAGACCCCCAAAACGTTTTGAGCGCCAGAATCCCAGGCATTGTAGATGTCGGTCTTATATTGGAGTTGGTAATCGCGTAGCGCCATTCGCGGAGAATAGCTGTAGGAATCGTTCAGTGCAACTTATCGTCGTTATGTGAAAAGGGGCTTGTACTCGTTTCGCAGCGAGCGTATAAAGCAACTCAAGATGTGTTTCGTCTAGTGGCTCAGGACACCTCGTCTATAGAGGGCAACGTTGGTTCGAATCCTTCAACACATCTGCACGAATAATTTTGGAGACTGACTAATGAATATCAGTATCGACGCTTCTACCGCTTCACCCTCAGCACTTCGACTCGCCGCCGCAATTCTTACTTTCATCGCTGGCCTCAAAGAAAATCCTCAGAACGCTGGATTTCCTATTCAGCAGATCATACCGCCCGTTGTCGCTCCTCCCGCTCCGCCTGTCGCTTCGATCGTTGAGGTCTCACAACCCGTCGTCACCCCCGCTGCCGAGCTAATCGTTAGCGGGGAAGTGACGGTTTTATACGACTCTGCCGGCGAAGCGTGGAGCCCGGAAACCTATACTGCCAATCAATCCAAGAATACAGATGGCACGTGGCGTCGTAAGCGTACGTTGAAAGGCGAAGCGCCCGCCGCGCCGAAGACTGTTGAACTTCCGAAGACCCCACAAGTACCTCCTCCTCCGCCTCCGCTACTTTCTGTGGCCGTCGAGCCGACAACGATAGTTCCGCCCGCCCCAGTTGCAACTTCGGCGGTTCCACCAGTTCCATCGGTTTCGACGGTCTCCTCTTCCCCGCTCGCAGAGCTTGGCGGCGACACGTTCGCCTCGCTCGTGAAGTACGTCACGAATCTCGTCGGCGCGAAGAAGCTCGCCACCGCCGCAATGCTTGAAGCATGTGCCGAGTGCGGCGTGCCGGACATTCACGCATGCTCGAAGCCAGAGAACGCCGCGATGATCCCGCTGGTAGCTATTGCTATCTCAAAGAAGGTGCCGAAGTGAGCCGCTATTTTCGCGAAGAAGGACCGCCCCCCAAATTCTTTGGAAGTGCGCGAAGTTTAGAGACAGAAATGACCGCGCACGCCCCCATCGGTTTTTCCAAGCTCCCGCGCATCACGCGCTGTCCCGGCTCGCGCGATCTCGAACCGAAAGCGCCGCCCGAGAAAGACAGCGCGGCGGCGATCGAGGGCCGCGTCGCGCACTGGGTCGCTTATGAAAAGTACTTTGGTCGCGATGTCCCGGTAGGCACGTTGCGCGACGGAGTTAAAGTCGACGAAGACATGCTCGCAGGTGCGCAAATGTGGGTCGACTCGATCCCGCCGGGCGGCGTCGCAGAAATGCCAGTTGTCGCGCCGACGATCCATCCGACTGATTGCTGGGGCACACCCGACCTGTGGTTTTGGGACCCGATTCAGCGCCTCTTGACGATCCCCGAATACAAATACGGGTACATGATCGTCGATGAATACGAGAACGAACAGTTGCTCGGACAAGCGCAAGGCATCATGGATACGTGTCAACACGTCAAGCCTCTCCGGATTAAATTGATGATCGTGCAACCGTACGGTTACGTGTCGCAGAAGGTGCGCACCTGGGAAATTGGGATCGACGAATTCCCGGATTTCATCAAGCCGGTTATCGACGCAGTGAACGACGGCGTCACGACGAACGTCGGCCCCCACTGCTTATATTGTCCGGCCCGCGAAATATGCGGCACGTTCCAAGCTGGCGCATCGAAAGTCGTACACTTTTCTGGAATGGCCGAAGCGGTAGCATTGACACCTGCGCAAATGGGTGCAGAGTCAACGGTGCTCACCGCGGCCTCCAAAATACTTGAAGCGCGTAAGACCGTACTGGATGCGATGGTAGAGGCGCAGGTGCGTGCCGGTGTACAAGTTCCGGGCTGGGGCATGGAGTCGAAAGCGTCTCCGCTCGCGTGGCTCGTGGATAAAGACATCGTGATCGCGACCGGCCAATTGATCGGTGTGAACCTCGCGAAACCCGTCGAACCGATTACGCCGACGCAAGCGCGCGACCGCAAATTACTTGACGAAGAAACGCTTAAAGGCCTAGCATCTCGTCCGCCATCCTCAATGAAACTGAAGCCTATTTCTACTGCACTTACTCGGAGAATTTTCAAATGACCACTGCCGATATTTCACTTCTGTTTACTACTCCCGTCGGCCGCTTCTTATGGGGCAGCTTGGTCAAAGCCAAGACGAAAGACCGGCAGGGGAACCCCCTACTTATAAAAAACGGCCCCGAAGCCGGCAAACCGACGCAACGTTTCGAATTCGGCGTTGGAATTGCCAAAGGTCCGGAAGCTCATTGGAATCAAACCGAGTGGGGCAGTCTAATCGATCGCGCCGGAAAAGAAGCGTTTCCGCAAGGTCAACACGCCTCTCCTACATTCGCGTGGAAAGTGACGGATGGTGACTCGATGGTCCCGAATGGCGAAGGCCGTATCCCGTCGCAACAAGAAGGCTTTAAGGGACATTGGGTTCTCGCGTTTTCTACATCGTTCGCGCCTACCACCGTCAATAGAGACGGCACACAAACGGTCCCGGCCGATTCGATCAAGAAAGGCCATTACGTGCAAGTCAATGGCTCGGTCGTCGGCAATAAGAGCTTTCAGAAACCCGGCGTGTACTTAAACCATCGCTTCGTCGCGCACGCTGGCTTCGGTCCGGAAATCTCGTCTGGTCCCGACGCCTCACAAGCGGGCTTCGGCAAGGATGCGCTCCCGGCTGGAGCGTCTTCGACTCCGGTCGCAGCACTTCCGGCGGGTGCGTCGAACGCAGCGCCTGTGGCTCCTCAGACGGCTGTAGCGCCACCGGTCGCGGTCGTACCGCCTCCGACTGCCGCTGTGCCGCCTCCGGTGCATGCGGTTCAACCGCACACTGCGTTCCTCACTCCTCAAGTCGCCCCGGCTCCGCCGAGCGGCCCCGTGATGACCGAGAAGGCTCAAGGTATCAGCTACGCGCAGATGATCGCTGCCGGCTGGAACCACGCCCAATTGGTCGAGTACGGCTACCTTCGAGCTGCCTGATCCCCTAGCAGCTCCTTGTTCGCCCCGGCGGGTTCCGAGGTCACACTGGAAACGGTGCGGATACAGGACACGTAGTCAAACGCCGGGGCGCTTTTTATAACTGAGTCCGTCCCCGTTGCTTGTTTCAAATTGGTAAGGCTAGCGCTGGCCCGCTGCCTGGGAACTGGCAAGCAACGGGGCTCCGGCAAAGAGTCCCGCCCGCCAGAGGCCCCACCCCGAAATGTGAAGCGAGCGCATGTGAGGGTGAACTCTGGCGGGAGATGGGCAAGAGGATTGATTGATGAAAATATACGATACCGCTACTGAACAGATCGCCAAACCGTTTCAGGGTCAACCAAAAGCCATTTTCCCGTCTGAAGCCCCTCTATCAAGAGCAATCGGAGAAGCCCGCTGCGAGTTGGATAATGCAATGGAAAATTGGCCCGCGTTCAATTCGGCGCATGAAGGCTTCGCGGTTCTTCTTGAAGAAGTCGACGAATTGAAAGTCCACGTATGGACTAACCAAAAATGCCGCGATCTCGTGAAAATGCGCAAGGAAGCGATCCAAGTAGCGGCGATGGCATTGCGCTTCGCCATCGAAGTGTGCGATGAAAGTCGCGGGAGAAAGTGACGCATGAACGGCCCGACAAAAATGCAAATCGATTTAGCGACGGTGAAGACCGCCATGGAGACGTATCTGAACGAAACACATTTCAAAATCTCCGTTGACGTGACTTCGGTTGCTCAAAACGGATACGGAGATGTGGCAAAGTTCGATATTGAATTCCGACCGAAGGGGTTCAAGTCACCCGATGTAGCTCCAGAATAAACTGCGAGTAGCTATGCGCTCCCTCACCCTTACCGCTCTCATGATGGCTGGGCTCATGAATCGAACTCCTCTTCCGGAGGTAGTACGAATTGAGCGCAAACACAATCCGGGGCGGCTCTCGAAGGCGGAGAAGAAACGCGCTCGAAAGGCTGCGCAGCGATTGAAACTAACCCAGGTAAAACTTCCATGAGCGTTAAAACGTGCAACACCGCTAAACCGGAATCGCGGAATCTCGATTTTATTCTTCATATCCCCGACAATAAGTGGAAGAACGAACAGGTTACCAATGTGTTGTTGTGTGACGTCCGGCGTGAGCTTAAAAGTTTGAACGCAGTGATCGTCAAGTCGGTATCCATCGCTCGCGAACAATTACGTGTTCTGAAGGGAATTCGGAAGAATACGTACAAACGTCGTCGGGTCAAAAAGAAGTTGTGAAACATCCTACGTTCGACTTCGAGACTCGTAGCGCCGCCGGCTTCGTTTGGAACGAAGAAGACGAATGTTGGGAAGGGCCTCCCGGCGCGGCCGATTGTGGGCTTGCCCTCGTCGGTGTGAAAAACTATATAGCGCATCCGACATTCCAAGTTCTCTCCCTCTCATACGACATTCTTGATGGCCAAGGGGCCTCGCTGTGGACTCCTTGGTCAAAAAGTCCGCCGACGCGTTTGCTGCGCCACATAGCGCTTCGGGGCATTACGGCAGGGTGGAATGTCGGCGGGTTCGAATTCCATGTGTGGAATGACTTCTGCGTGAAGGCATATGGATGGCCCCCGCTACTTCTCGAACAGCTTGTCGATGACATGGCGGCAGCTCGCGCATGGACGCTCCCCGGTAGTCTCGCTAACGTAGGTGACGTGTTGAAACTCGATGTCGTGAAAGACAAAACGGGTAAAGAACTCATCAAGAAATTCACTGTGCCGCGCCAACCGACGAAGGCAAACAAAGCGATATGGAACGAGCCGGATGATCCGGACCTCCCTCCCCCGACTTCGAAGAAACGGAAAGACTCTACAATCGTTCACATGCCGAGCGCGCTTGTCGACAACGCTGCGTATGACGCGAAAATGCAGCTATGGCGAGATGCCGGCAGCATAGAGGACGACATCCCGTTCTAAGAGAACCTTATGGCAGAATACGAACCCAGCATTGGCGCAAGCGATGAGTGGTACACTCCACCGGAAATATTTACCGCGCTTGGTGAATACTTCGACTTGGACCCGTGTTCTCCAGGGCGCAAGCATTGGGTCCCGGCGCTACAAGTCTATACTAAGAAAGACGATGGACTTTCTAAACCGTGGTCCGGTTACGTATTCATGAATCCGCCTTTCGGCGGGCGTAACGGTCATATTCCTTGGATCAAAAAATTCCTCCATCACAACAACGGTATCGCCATCGTACGGGCATACACTTCGGCCGCTTGGTTTCATGATTGGGTTGCACCACATGTCGACGCTTTAGTGTTTCCGAGGGGGAAGACAAAATTCATTCGCCCTGATGGTAGCGTTGGAAAGTCGCCTGGACACGGAGTCGTGTTGCTCGGATTAGGCCCGCGCGCCGTGAACGCGCTTAGCCGATCTCACTTAGGGTTATTCGTGCATCTCAGATGACCCCTAATACCGATTTCAAAAAGTTTCTCGCCTACAACGTGCAAGACGTGCTTGCCGAAATGGCGGTGCAAGAGCAGATGCCGGCGCTTAGCGATTCGGAGATGGAAGTATGGCGCTGCGATCAGCGGACCAACAACCGCGGCATCGGCGTCAACGTAAAAGGTGTCGATGACAGCATCGCTATAGTCGAGCAATGCGTCGAACGATACTCTTCAGAGTTCGTAGTTCTCACCGGTGGCGCGGTCAAAACAGTTTCGCAAACCAAGAAACTCCGCGCATGGCTCGCGGACAACGGTTGCAATCTCCCTGACATGAAGGCGGAAACGATTGAACAAGCATTGCAGGATGCGAAAGACCCGAATCGATCGCCGCTTCCCGACACAACCGTTCGCGTATTAGAAATTCGTCAGCTACTCGCGTCGGCGAGCGTGAAGAAACTCTACTCGATGAAGTACAGGCAGTGCGACGGGCGCTTGCATGGTCTCTACGCGTACCACGCGGCGCGCACGGGACGCTGGACGGCGAGGGGTCCGCAGCCTCAGAATTTCCCAAAACCCCTCCCCGAGTTTGAAGATTTAGAGGAAGTGAAGAAAGCGCTCGCGATCATCAAGAACCGATCGCTCGAAGCACTCGAAGCAGCATTCCCGAACACCTCGGCTCTCGACGTCATTGGTAGCTGCTTGCGATCTTTACTGCAAGCGGATGAGGGTAACGAGCTGATCTGTTCCGACTTCGTCTCGATCGAAGCGGTGGTGCTCGCATGTCTCGCTGGCGAGCAATGGCGTATTGACGTATTTCGTGAAGGTAAAGGCATATACGAAGTCGGCGGGAGTCGGCTGGACAAAATTCCACTTGAAGAGATTATCGCGTACAAATTGCTTCACAAAAAGCATCATCCGAGAAGGGCTCAATGGAAGATCGCCGAATTAGCGGGGGGCTATGGAGCCTGGATAAACGGGTGGAGAAACTTCGGCGACGAACGTCCCGATTCTGAAATTAAAGCTGACATTCTTGCATGGCGTCGCGCGTCACCTAATATCGTCGAATTCTGGGGCGGTCAAACTCGTAACAAATTTAATCGAGACCTCAACGGCAATTGGGCGCCGAAGCGTCCCGAACTGTTCGGGCTTGAAGGCGCGGCCATATCTGCATATCAGCAACCGGGTAAAGCCTTTTGGGTGGGCCAGATCGCGTACCAGTACGACGGTAAAGCTCTCTACTGCCGCCTCCCCTCGGGGCGTTTCATCACCTACCACAACCCCCGGACAAGCCCGAGCGCGTCCCAATGGGCGGACCCATGGGAGTTGGCGCTTACGTTCGAGGGATGGAACTCGAACCAAAAGAAGGGCGCGGTTGGTTGGATCCGAATGAACCTCTACGGCGGGCTCCTAGCGGAGAACGTCGTACAGGCCACAGCACGCGATTACCAAGCGCTAGCGCTCGTTGCGCTAGAGAAAGCCGGCTACCCGCCGGTACTGCATAGTCACGATGAAGTCGCCTCAGAAGTCCCTAAAGGCTTCGGCTCGGTCGAAGAGTTTGAAGAGATCGGAAGCCGCAAGCCGTGGTGGGCCGTGCTCCCGGACGGATCTCCGTGGCCCGTCTCAATGAAAGGTGGGTGGAGAGGTAAGGAATACAGAAAAGCGGCTTAGCGCTTGCGCTTCAAATAGCCAACGAGGGCTAGAAACGCGACCGAAAGTCCAACGATGATGAGTACGTTCATGCATGCCCCGACAATTTGGCGATTACCGCTCCGATGAACGTGCCGACGGTCGTCACGATCGCAACGATTCGTGTGTGGCGTTTGCGGTCGGCTTCCCGTTCGGCCTGAATCGCTGCGGTCTGAACGATCACTCGATCGATCTTCATATCGAAGCCCGACATCGTTGTGCGCATGGCGGTCATTTCCCCTTCGAGACGACCGATCGCGCGATGAATTTCTTCGCTCATAAGCTAATTGCCCATACAGGTCAACTTAAAGTCAGAGTCTGACGCTGTTCCGGTTGTAGAGTTGTACGAGAACACATTAGTCCCAGTCGAAGAAGCACCACTGACTCGCATGACAAGAGCGCTACCGTTAAACGACGAGCTAGCCGTGCAGGTCCATCCGCCCGATCCTGTCGTAGCGGTAAAAGCAATGCTTAAATTGCCCGCGCCATTGTAAGTACAAGAACTAATACCACTGCTTGATGCAGTCACGACAGTGCAGGCGCCGCTGACTGTGAAAGAACCGAATGCAACATGGGGGATAACCCCGCTCGGACAATTCGTTCCGGTCGATTGGCATACATTGTTACCGCCCACAGTGACCGTAGTTGCGGCCACAGTCGCAGCCGTCACAGTGCCAGTCAACGTAGGCGATGCGCTTAGCACAGTATTCCCTGTGCCGGTCGAAGTCGTTACGCCCGTGCCACCATGTGCAACAGGAAGTGTGCCCGTAATTCCGCCGTTACCTGTCGCAGCGACATCAATGTTCGCGACGCGCGCCGCCGCAACTGTGCCGCTCGAAATATTCGATCCGTTGAGCGAAGTCAGCGCCGATCCGTCACCGGTATGCGTACCGCTGAACGTGCCCCCGGTTATCGTACCCGTAAATGTAGGTGAAGCACTGAGCACTACATTTCCTGTACCGGTTGAAGTTGTCGTACCAGTGCCGCCGCGTACAACTGCGAGTATTCCCGCAGATACATTTCCGGCGTCTAGATTCGTGATGCCTGATCCCGCACCGGTCAGGGTCGTAGCCGCTACAGTGGCGGCCGTCACTGTACCTGTCAGCGTCGGTGAAACGCTCAGTACAACACTACCGGTTCCAGTCGATGTAGTCGTACCGGTGCCGCCATGTACGACCGGCAGTACGCCTGCGGAAATATTTCCCGCATCCAATGCAGTGAGCGCAGCACCGGAACCCGCAAACGATGTTGCGGAAACCGCGCCCGTTCCCGAATTAAAAGTATACGCGGCCGATCCCGCTAAGACTCCACTCGCATTGTATTGCACTTGGGTATTGGCGCCACCTGCTGATGCACTCGGACAGTTAGTGCCGGTCGATTGACAAACACTATTACCTCCGACTGTGACTGTGGTAGCCGCAATCGTCGTAGCGGTAACAGTGCCGGTAAGTGTCGGCGAAGCGCTTAATACTGCATTGCCAGTTCCAGTCGACGTAGTAACACCTGTTCCACCATTTGCAACCGGAAGTGTCCCGCCGACTTCGGAGGCCAAGGCAATCACTCCGAATGCGGGTGCACCACCCGCATTACCATGCAGCACAGTACTAGTCGTACCGAGTGATCCGAGTACGACCGGCGCTGCGCCCGCGCCGCCACCGAGAATAATGCGGTTCGCTGTCAACGCCGCCGAACTTGCGAGCGTAGTAGCCGAATCAAAATATGGGATGCCCCCAGACGTACCCGCTGCGACAAGACCAAGCGTTCCACTTGTCGTCACGGGCGAACCGGTAATACTAAAAATCGCAGGCGCACTTAGTGCAACACTCGTAACTGTTCCTGCACCGGCCGTATTGTGGCAAGCACCATCGGCGCCAAGATACTGCACGCCACTGCATCCAGTGAATAGCCCTACGATGTCTGCGGCTAGTGCGGTAGTGAACGGCGACGCGCCGTTACCTTTAAGTGGTCCGGTTAAAGTATTCACTCCGGTTCCACCGTTAGCTACCGCAAGATTTCCCGAAACTCCAGTTGCCAGATTGATCGAACCCCATGAAGGTGATGCCCCTGTGCCATTGGTGACTAAGGGCTGTCCAGCACTACCTGCGCTACTTTGTACAAGCCACGCGCCACTTCCGTCGATTTCAAATTGAGTAGCCCCATTTGTTTGAAAAAATATTCGACCGTTAGTACCGCCTCCAATAGCAGGCGGAGCAATAAAAGTGATATCGCCGGATGCGCCTCCGCCATTGCCCGCACCCGATTGATATGTGAGAAAACCACCCGCACCCGTAGTTCCACCATTTCCAGCGGCTTCTGCAACCGAACCGCCACTCCCGGAACCATCACCTGCTGAAGCATTGATATTTATGCCGCCCCCTAGTCCATTAAATCCGGTCGCAGGCGCGCCGCCATTTAACTGCACGAGGCCGCCACGCCCACCTGTAGTTCCTCCGGGGCCGCCTGTGATAATCACACGGCCGGCAGTCGGCGCAGTAGTGGTGGCGCCCGTCCGACTACCCCCAGTAATAAACACTGCACTGCCCGCACCACTTGTCGAGTCTCCACCTTTCAACGTAATACTCGTACCGGCACCCGCACCGTTATCTGGAGGCTTAATTGTTCCTGCTGTTGCCGTAGTTCCTAATGTAAAAATTTTTAACGTCGGGTTAAACGTCATTCCCGAATCGCCGCCAAAAGCACCGCTCGCGTTGTATTGCACTTGGCTATTCGAACCGCCCGGTGTCCCGCCGCTACCGGCAACTGCGCACTGACCATCGCCGCGTAGAAATGTTGTGGCGCTACACGTGCCCGTAAACAACCCTGTGATATCCGAGGATACCGCAGCCGTCGTAACGTAAGTTGAAGTATTGCCTTTTAGCACACCGGTGGCAGGGGAAAATAGACTAAAGGTTCCCGCATCTGCTTGAACCGCTAGCAACAAACTCAAAATGAAAACAGAAATTTTTCGCATAAGATTCTCCCGAAATCCCACCTTAAATTTTAAGCCATTTGCCGTTACTGGCAGACAAAAACCATCTTACTGTGATGCTGTCTCCATCCGTAATCGATAGGTCGGTGACGACGCGGAAACGATTCGCGTTGTTAGACCCCGAATCATTCGCTTTGAGCGTCAACAAATTTCCGCCAGTTCCGACGTTGCAAATAGTCACGGTTTGTCCATCCTGTCGCGCCTGAAGACCGGTGATGTCAACCGCACCGGCCGTCGTGTCAATTTCGTAAAGGCCGGTACTCCCGAGAATCGGCGCGTCGTCAATTGTCTCCGGGGCCACCGCAACATGCTGCACCAATGAAGTAGTATTAGACAATGGGTGAAATGCGATCCAATCCGTGCCGGGGGTAACGTCTGGATCTGTCGTATTGTTATTTTTCGTACTCCAAAAAAACAAATCGGGAAATACCGCGCTAACAACTATGGCGCCAAAAGAGTACCCGCTCGCATTTGTAACGATATTGCTGTTAAAGACAAATGCGCCGCCCGCTGCTACCCACAGGATATTGGCGGATAGAACATTCATCACGCCGTTCATATCGCTGCCGAACGGGGCGGTGCCGCCTGCGGTCTTCAGTGTCATGTTGAGCGGGACGAATCCAGTTGCCCAGGACGCGGCGCCATTCTGGATGCCGATCTGCGAAGACACCGGAACGACGCGGATATACGGGGCTACCGCATCGCGAGCGAATGGAACTGAGATACTCGGAGGATAAACAAGACTCATGGTCGAAGCTCCATCCAACGGTCGATAACTATGGTTGCGGCCGATTGATAAATGGTATATGCACCTCCCGGCGGAACATCAAAACTAACCGGTGCGATAAACGTACCGCCGATAGCATTACCGAAAATGGGAAAATCAATTCCGTCGAGGATAAGATGACATGAAGCGCTTGCACCCGTACTACTAACCACAATCAGCACCTGAATTGTCGTTCCAGAAGCATTGGTAAATGTAGTCCCGAGTGCGCGACTAATCGTCACATCCTGCCACGAACGAGTAGGCCCGCTTAGGATTGCGCTTTGTACGAATGCGGTTGTGGCGAGCAGCGCGGTGTTATCCCCAGACGCTTGCGTGACCGCAGTTGCCGCGCCGGTTAACGCCGAGTTGTTGAGGATCGTCGATCGGTATTGATTGACGGCACTTACCGGCACTTGCGCGTCGACGACCTGCCCACTGATATTCGACAAGATCAATTGTGCTTCGAAATTGAGAATGCTGATTTTGCGTAAATACCCGTCAGCCGCTGCGTTCTGCACGAAAATAGAACCGACAGCTGGGTTTTCTAAAGCGCTATTCTGATTGAAGTAAGCCGCAAGCAGGTAGCCCGCATTCGTCCGTTGCGCGATGGTTAGCGCTGTCGGAGCCTGGTCGATCGGGATACTGAGCGGCGCTACCGTTGGGTGCAGGTTTGTTCCGTTGCTATACACTTCGGTCGGCGCGTTAGTTCCCCCTTGCGGAATAATAGGGCCGCTTCCAGAGGTAGTTTTTACAGTTAGCGTGAAAGATCCAGAGGTGTTGTTGGCTATGAGCCAACGTTGTCCAGATGTGTAATCGGGAAAATTGACGAAAGCATTGCTCGCCAATGCGCCGCCAATATAAATTATACCTCTGCGACTTTGTTCCGCTGTTAACGTTGTGGTCCCCCCAGTAGTGGTAACTGGAGTAATGCCTGGGGCAAAAATCGGAAACCAACCCGAAGGACTGCCGCCGTCGGGGTCCGTGGTATTCGCCGCATTTAAGTTCAGCCAAGCCCCGGCACCGTCGGCCATTCCCAACATTGTCCCCACCGGGTACCCACCGATCGCAGTCGATACGTTCGCGGCGTAGCGATAGAGTTGGCCCGCCTGCTGCGCGAATACGTGCGTGCTCAACGCGTTCAAAATGCCGTTGAAGTCTTGGCCTAGTGGCGGTTTCCCCCCGCTGACCTCTTCCTGCATCGTGGTTGGCGGAAAGCCGAGATTCCACGTTGCCTCCGGGCCAACGCCGCCGGTGTTAGGTATCGAATTGATAAACGCCGGGTCCGCGTTATTAGCGAACGGCTGCGGGAGAAACACTGTTGCTGGGATTGGCATAGCTCAGGCTCAAGGAGTTGGAGGCATATTGAACGTTCCATCGTTGAACGGTAGCGCATCCTGTTCCGCAAAGCCAAACGTGCCTCCGGTCGGAATGACGGTCACGGAATATCGCACGCCAGTCGGATGAGGCAAAACCCCGGACTGCGTCAATATCGCATATTCTACCATCGATAAGTCAAATTCAAAAACGAAGACCATAGCCATGCCGCCGGAATCAATGACATAGCATCGTCCGCGACCAGGGAATAGATTGCGTAAGAGCGCATTGATGGCCGGCGAAGTGGTCCGCACGATGTTTGCCAGGGCTTTTGTGAGCACCAAGGTCCGATAGGCGTCATCGGGCAGTAGGAAGGTCTGCGACGTCGTAGTGCCCGTATAGAACGTCCCTTGGCCGAAAGGACGCCAATCGGCGGGAACCGAGGTATTCGTGAACCCGAACGTGTTTAGATTCCCTGGGATGCGTAACAGCCGTGAGATACCGACGATCTTCCCCCATATATCGAGACCGAAACCTGTCGCCGTGTTGACGTTCCAGATTGCATCTTGGAACTCAGCGACATTGACTCGCGGATCGAGAGCGTCATTGAGGTCCTCAATGATCGCTTGGAGCGTCAGCGCCACTCCGTACTGCGAAATAATTGTTCGGCCGTGGTCGATCATACGAGTACGACAGAGATGTCCGCGGCGTCAACGGTGGGGGCTTGGTCGACACCAATCAAGAACGAGGTTTGATCCGCCGTGACCGGCCCCAAGAATACGGATAGCAATGAGACTTCCGGACCGATGTCCAGAATTTCTCGGTAGAACTTAGATGCGAGAAGCAACGAACCGATGCGTATTCGGTTTCCGCCATTTGAGATTCCGTTGAATGTGTCTATCACCGCCGCTTTCACGAGGTCAGTGATATTGCTGGGCAGCCCCGGACTGTCCTGTATGTTCACGATAAATTTGAATGCCAATGGATCAGGTCGCAGGAACGTGATCGGGTACTGCGGAAACGGCGGGTCGTAACCGCTCGTGTCGAACACGACGACCGGCGTGTTGCCATTCATGTCGCAGCCCGGAGATTTCTTCGTGAAGATCGCATTCGCAACATCCGTGTCGGTGCCGCCGACCACCGACACGAGAAGCGAATGAGCTACCAAGGGATAATCCGTCGACCCGACTAGGATTGTGCCGTTCGTAAAATTCTCAAATACGTACACGTCGTCAACGTCCTCGACGTCGAACACTGCGGCATAAACCGCCTGCAACGATCCTTGCGCATTGAGCGCAACGGATTGAGCGCGGCGATACGCGAACGCGGCTTGCGTTTCCACGTTCTGCCCGAGGACGCCGCCGGACACGTTGTTGATCGCGTCCCATCCAGGGATCGCCCGATAAATAGCATTCAGCGTCGTTGCGGGACACGGGATCGGACCGTCCACCACGTTCGCAAACTGGCAGGAGATCGAGCCGCCCACCGGAATCGTCACGAGCTGGAGTGAGCTATAGATGTTGCCGCTCGTGTCTTGCGCTTGCGCACCGATTGGGATGATCGTCCCGAGCGCGCCGGTCACGACGCAGTCGACAACCGTCGGTGCGCCGGGAATGCGATCGATGAAGTAGATACGCGCGATGCAATCCTGCATGAATCCCGACGCCGTATCCGGATCGATCTGGTTCACAAGCTCCGCCATCACTGCGTTGTTGTCTGCGATGATCGCAGCGGTCGAGCTGCAAATTTGTCCTTGGGGAGTTTCGAGGGACTTGTTCATCCCGCCGCCAAACGCCGTATCCCAATCCGTCAACACGCCGTCGAGGATCGCCGACACTGGTGGAACAGTAAGCCCTGTCAGAGTGAATTGAATTTTTGGTACGTTCGTGCTCATGCCTATGCGCCTATCGCCACGATGCCGGTTTGGCCGGTAGCGGTTGTGAAACGAACCTCGCCCGAGAGGGTGCGGTTCTCAAGTTGAAAGATATTGCAAGTCGCCGCCATGACGCCCGGCACCGTGAGCGCCGCCGCCTCCATGAGCGCCTGGAAATACGTGATTGGCGGGTTATGTCCCAGAACATCCGTAAAATACGGAACACCCTTGTTGATATCGTACCAAAGTTCGCCGAGGAATAATTTGATCGCGCTGGCGACATCCTGCGCAAACTGATAGGGCTCCGTCGCAATCGCGAGGTTTCCCGCCGCGTCGAGCACGATGTCCCATTCCGTAATATCGAGAAGTGCAGTCTTCATACCACTGGTCCAGATGTCCCGCCGCCCGGCGTGACGCCGCTATGTGTATGCGGCAAGAACGGCTTGTTGTCGATCTTGGTGCCACCACCTTTGATGTCGTTCGACGGCGAATCGATCGTAATCGCGCTATCCGCCGTCTCCGAAATCGTATCCGCGTTCACGGTGAAGCTGCCGTCGGCTGTCTCCGCGATCTCACCGGCATCGACTTGAAATTTGGTGCTCGCGGCGATCTCGACCGTCGGTGCCACGAGACGAATCTTCATCGTAGCAAGTACCTCGATCTGCCCTGTGCTGAATCGAACGAATTGCTCAGGGGTCCCGTTAAGGACGCCACCCAAGTATAATCCGTCCGCCATGCTGAATTGGCGATCACTTGAGGGGGTTACGCCGCGGAGATCGCCCGAGGCCACCTGATCGATGGCCTCCTGCTTCTTCAGAGAGCTAATGTCTCGAGATGCGAAGATAGCCACGCCCAGGTCCCCAGCCTCAGGATCGATGATTACTGCGTTCTTCCCACCCTGGATGCGACAGTAAGGCAACCGGAACAAGCGTTGATGCTGGACCGCTGTATTGTCTCCGGCGAGCTGTGCGATCACGGGCTGCACGTCGACCATTCCCCACGGGGAGACCCCGCCCGAATTCGTGCAGGAGACCACCCGGACCAGGGTAGCGGTCGCTAATTGCGCCACGTACGATGCAATGATGAATTGGAGCGTCGCAAACTCGGTAGCCGAGTCAGATGCTGTTTGTTGGGAGGTAGCTTCGTTCATGATCCGGCTCGAAGGCAATTGAGCGAGCTGATCCATTTGCCATTTGGAAGTTCCGCTTCGAGCGAATGTTCGATTGCGTAAGGGAACCACCGGCCATTGGCACCCTTCACCAAACTCTCTTTGATCTCAATTGCCGTTCCGCACAGGAACGCTGAATCGAAAATCGCCGTGACCTGAAGCCCACGTCGCGAGTAGATTGGGTAACCTAGCAATCCCGTATCGGGAGAGAGCACCACCGCCGGCTTCGCATCGAACACTTCTCCAATTGGCGTGAACACAAGCCGGTCGCCGAGGAAATAGTAATCGACGCGCGCAGCTTTACACGCATTGTTGAGTTGCACCCACAATGAGCCTGGAAAGTACGGATCGGTGAGCGTCGCTTTCATATTCGGAGCTTGGTCGTAGTTCATATCCAACTTACCGGCCAGGTAGCGGCCGATCACGGCGATATCAACGTCGCCCTTATAGCTCAAGGGCTCGATGATATTGATCTGTTCAAAATACCGAATCGTCGCAAGTATTTGAAACGGTACGTCGGGAGCCGAACGAAAATCCGGTTGCGCTTCGAGGATCGTCCCTTGAAACACGGGACGAAATCCATCGCCGTTATCGGCTTCGAGCGTAATCATGTTGTTCCGAATCGAGGCGGGGTCAATCCACGCAGCGGTCATCGCGTCCATGTCGGCTAGAAGCATTCCCCAAATGCGGATCGACATCTGCGTTGCTTGCCGAGCGTTCGACATCACTTTAGCAGAGACCCGATTACCTACAAGGATGAGCGTGTTGTCACCGGTGGATGTAAACGATATGTTCGCATTCGCAGCGAGAATCAACGTGATGCGCAGTCGCTTGACCGTGAAGCTACTCATCGGCGTCAACTACGTGTGGGGTGAAAAGACGGGGAAGCCTTTCAAGCGACTCAAACGGCTCGCAGTAGCCGCGCTGCAAATGCGATTTCAGCCCGACTTTGTCGAACTCAGTTTCGCCGCAGAAAGGACAAGTGATATCACTCATTGGCAGAGAGGTAGTAGAAAATCCAACGGGTGTTCAATCCCTCGAACGCTGGTGGCTCGTCCGCAGGAGACTGATCGACGAACATAAAGTCGCCGATAAACCCCTTATACTTGGCGTCAATTAATAGGCGTTGTCGATTGCAGCATGCTCGATATGTGACGATCGGAACGTTGTTCAAGAGAAGCGTGAAGTAGAGGAACGCGCCGTTCTGTCGCAAAGCGATCTGGCACGGCTGCCCGCCCAACCGAATCGACAGGCTCTGACTCGGGATAGCTGAAAGAGGAATTTGAATCATCGCGTCACCGAGGGAGGAGGTGTCGTTGTCGTCGCAACTCCCCGCTGCGTGCCATTGTTTTGTTGCTGCCGGGCCGACGGATCTGCCGGAGCAGCGATCACGGTCTTCGTATATGCTGGCACGATCTGACGAATCTCACGGAAGAACACGTCCACCATATTCAACTGGTAAGCGCCCTTTTCACCTTTCCGCGAAATTTCCGCGCGAATGAAATTGCAATTCAAGTAAGTCTTCTCGGGTGTGAAAATATCGTAGAGCTTCGTCGTACCGAGATCATCGATCTGTTGCAGAAAGTTTTTACGTTCCGTGAGCGTGCCGCCTTTGAACATCCGTAGCTGAATTTCAAACGGACTCGCGACACGATTGTAATCGGCAAATGCGCCTTTCTGAGTGGGCGCCGTCGATACACTCCAATCTTGGTTGAAATCGAAAGTGAGGAAGCTGTCCGGAGTCACTACCGGCACGCGCTTCGCGACCACGATCACTTCGGGAAATCGAACAGTCCCATCGGGCGCTCGGGTAGTTTCGCCTGTACTCGGCTCGACGTGAGCGAAGACACCCCATTGGCTCTTGGATAGAAACGCACGAACGAGCGATGCAGCGCCCGCGATCGTAGCGATGATCGTCGGCGGCGCACTCGGAAGCCGGCGCAACAGCTGCGGCACTCCGGGCACATTTGGCACGTTTGGAAATTGAATACGCGGCATTACTGAATACCTGTTTCGGCTTGCGCCGTGAGTAACTTACGCCGCGCTGCATCACCGATACTACCGGCGATCCCGTCGGCGTCCGTTGCCTGAGTTTGAACGGTGATTTGATCGATCTGAATTTCGTTGGTGATCGTCGCCCCGTCGGAACCGGGACGGAAACCCCGCGCCGCTTCCTCGAACCCCGGAAGACCTTGCATCACTTGACCTGAATATGCGAGACTTTCAGGCCCAATGTTCTTTCCGCTGCGCACATTCCCCATGCCGGCATGATACGCGCTCGTCGCCACGACCCACGGCATGACGTTTCCAGACGCCATTCCGGAAGTTGCCGCTTGATCATGTAGTTGCTTTAAGTAACGGGCAGCGGCGTCTATATCGGCCGCCGCATTTTGACCAGGCGTTACGCCGAGTTCCTTCCCTGTTCCGGGAAGAATTTGAGCGATACCGCGCGCCGTACCGGACGGAGTGGGCTTGCCCACCGCGCTAGGGTCAAAGCTACTTTCTTTGCGGATGAGGCCTGTAAGAATCTCTTCGGGGACTCCATTGCGCTTTGCCGCTGCGGCGATCGTCGAATGCCAGGCGTTCGCGCCCACCATGCGCGAGCCACCGCGACCGGTCACACCGCTCAACTGCGATACCGGCTCCGCAGGGGGTTTAGCGCCACCAAATAGCCCGCTCAAGAAATTAGTCAAACGGTCCACCGCGGCGCTGAGTTTGTCGCCGGCCGCGGTGAGGAAATCCATCGTGTACTTGCCGGCGGCTTCTAGCCCCCGGTCCGCTGCGGCGCGTCCGTACCCGAAGGCCCCGACACTTTTGTTCCCTAACTCCGCCTCGCCCGCCTGACCCATACTGGCGCTATCGCGCACCCACGCTGTTCCTGCCCCGATCATCTTGTCATTGATCTGTGTTCGAGCACGCTGTTTTGCAAGTTCCGCTTGGACTCCGGCGGGACCAGACAATACTAGCTGCTGCATACCCCCCGTAAACCCGGCTTGTTGAGCGAAGATTGCCGCTTCCGGGCGAGTCATCTCACCATTCTTTTGAGCTTTCTCAAGTGCTGCCGCAGTATCCAGCATCACGTCGTTAAACTCGCGAGCGCGGCCATACGAGTCTTGGAACTGCACTCCGAGACGTGAAAGCATTACGATCTGGTCGGATACCTGCCCGTTGAAACGGAGATTGAATAAAGATTTCTGAAGGTCGCCCACGGTTTGCGCGGCGTCTTCGATAGACCCGCCCGCCAAAACCGAAGCATTTTGCAGATTCCGTAAACCCGCAGCGCTCTGCCCGACGTTTTTTGACTCGATAGAAACCTGGCGTAAACTTACCGCGACTTTAAAGAGCGCATCATCGAGCTTTTTGCCCATGTAGATAGCAGCGCCAATTCCTAGTCCGACCATACCGCTCTTGCCGAGCACCGACCCGAGCATACCTAGACTGCCTGTGGCCTTCTTCGCGACACCACCTATCATCCCCCCGATGGCGTTGCCAGATTCCTCCGCACCGCCCTTCAGGTCGTCCATAGACTTCTTGGCCTCACCGATCCCCTTCTTGAAGTCGGAGACGTCGAGACCGAGTTTAGTCGTGAGCTGTTCTATGACTGTGCCAGACACTATTTCACCTTCGAACGAGAGACCCGCGCGTTGTGATTATTCACCTGGAGGATCTCGAACATGTCATACGCGTCCACTACAGAATACACCGTCTGTAGCTCATGGAACGTTGCCATTTCGGCAGAGACAAGCGCGGCTATGATCGGCCGCACGTTTACGTACTTCGCATAGCCTTTGGTGCCGCCGATTCCTTTTGCTGTTCGGCCGGCTGATCCGAACTCTGGAGTACGGCGGCGAGAGAAGGGTCCACATGCAGTTCCAAGATTTCCTGACGCAGCATGACCCGCGTACGGATTTCTTCAATCTGGCCATTCATTCCGCCGATCAAATCTTGCGCAGGTAAAGCGCCGGGCGGCTGGTACTTGATGCAGAACATCATCTCATCGAGCAGTGGTTCGAGTTCGGCCCACGATGCGGCGTGCAAAGAACGCAAGCCGACGATGACGAGATATGGAACGACCGATGCAAGACCGGGCATGCCGGCGTCGAAGATTCCTTCGGGGAGCTGCATTCCGCCTCGGGAGAGGGCAAGCAGCGCACGGAACGCCCATCGTTCCCCGACATCCGCGCTAAATTCGGTAAGCCTAAACATTTTACCACGGTCTCGACCTTCAGCTGTGATCGTGATGATTTTCTCTTTACGCATTCATGCTCCTAGGGTTAAAGCTGGGAGCACTGTACGCTTAGAGAGGCACTGCCGCAACCACTTCCCAAGTTAGCTCGTAACTAACCGGTTCGAGAACTTTCTTTCCCGGCGGAAACGGAGTCAGTCGAGTCATCGCGCCTTTCGTGAAAACGTAGTTTTTCGCGAGTGACGGGATGGAAAGCACTTGGTCGAGGATCATCGGTTGGCGCAAAGTATTCTGCGCGCCGACGATGGCCTCAAACAACGTGATTGACGGGCTATCCGCTTGTAACGTGATCGTCTGTTTCGTCAGATACGGCGTGTAGCCGAACGATGCTTTGCCATCAACGCCTATCCGGGCTTCGGCGACATCCACATCTTCCGCCATAAACGCGCTATCGCTGGCGAACCCTTCAACGGTGAACGCCCCACCCGATCCGATTAGACCGGCGGTACGCGGCGCGATTGTAAGAACTGCATTTGCAGAGGTAATATCGGTCATGGCCTCACCTATTAAAGAACATCAATGCTTGCGAGGTCGATCTTCTGGATCGATCCGCCATCGGCATAAAACAGCGTTATCGGTGGTGATCCGCGCGAAGGACGCACGCTCGGGTCCGCCGGCTTCACCTGAAGGAAATATCCAAACTGTTGAATTGCCCGCGCTGCGCCGCTCACGCCAGCAGACGTGTCGATCTCCGCGATCTGCAACGCGGAGAGCTGGACTCCAGGTTGGATCGAACCAAAATTCAATGCGTTATTGATAGGATCCGCCGCCGCAGCCCGAATCAAATTGTATCCGCGCGCGTTGTAGGGGATCGCCTTGACACTAGTCAACAGAACCATGAACGCGAGTTGCAGATCGCTGTTGAGCTTGATTTGATTCACGTAGCTATCGATCCACAGCCATTCGCCGGAGATCTGACCATTGTTAAGGAAACGGAACTGATTATTCGCCGTCGCCCAGTTGCCGTAGAAATTGTAGCCGTTTGCGAGCAGGTTTTGCGCGACCGTGGAATCTGTCACGTCGACTGTCAAGCCGGACTGGCGTTTGAAGTCGTACGTGATACGGCCTTGCGTTTCGAGGAAATTGATCGAGGCGGTGACGCCGCAAATGAACGCGCCCTTTTCGCTTGCCGAAGCAATGGTCTCGCCCCAAACGGCGATACGGCCATTGAGGTCCAAAGTGAGGTTGCCGAAACTGCCCGTGTCATCTGCGGAAAGCGTCGGGCCCGTATCGGTATCCCAGCCGACGAAAGCGTAACGATCGCTCGTGGTATTCGCCCAATTGGCAAATGCTAACAGCTCGCCCGCGCTGGCGGCGAAGACGGTCGTGAACAGCGCCCAATTTTGCGTGGTCGCAACGACGTTGTCGAGAACATCTGCCGCGACCGATGCGCCGCCACCTTGGGACAGCACAGCGCCTGTCGCTGCGGTGATTTTCAAATTGGTTGCGAAAGCGGCAGTCGTCGGGTAAGCGATCGTGCTCGACGCGCCTGACGTAGACGACGTAATAACGAAAGAGTGAAGCTGCGCATCATAGCTGCACGAAATCGTATTGCTCGGCGTACCCGTACGGATACCCGTTTGAATCAGTGCGGCTGCGTTACTAAAGCTCGTCGCGGACGACAAATTGATCGCGGCGGAAACGGTAGAGATACCATCCACGACGATCGTAATCGTTCCGCTAAAAGCCTGAAGTTGCGCAAGCGTCAATGCGGCGAGCGAACCGCTGCGCAAATACGCAGGGGCATTGCCGGCCAGCCAACGCGTGAAAAATAACGTACTCGGCAGAATCGATGCGCCTTCGAAGCCCGCGAAATAGACCGCAGCCATCGTAGCTTCATCGCTCGTCGAACCGAAGAAATTTTTGACAGCTTGGAGATTCGGGAACTCCAATACGTCGCCGTTTGGGATCGTCGTGTCTTCGGTGATAAACACAGAGTTCAACGATAGGCCGAGACCGGCCGGCGCGAGCACGCTCGGAACGACCCGTACGATCTCACTTGCGGGAATAGCTTTCATACTGGCGGAAACCTCACGTCAACGTTTATCAGATCGTAGTCCAAGACATTCGCGGATTGCTGTGTCACTGTGACACGCACGTTCCACTGAAGAGTCGCGGTTAAAACGAACCGTTCCAAAAACTGATCTTCCCCAGTTACTAGGGGCACCATGTTTGCCGTATCAGTGTACAGCGGTTGTGCCTCCGGAGACAATATGTCGCATGCATATTCGTCACGCCACAGCGTTTCGGCCGATGCCGACCAGTCTCCGGCGTTTTCTCCATAGAAATCAAACTGTACAGTGACCTTTGCCCCCTCTTCAATTGTCGTTTCCTGAGTAACCGAGTCGTCTTCATGCAGGTTGGTCCGCAAGCGATTCCGCATGATTGGTGTGAAAATGATGTGATCGACCGCCGGTTGCGCCGCGCGATTAACCGGACCTCGAATGACAGGCGTTCCCGCGGGAACAATAGCGATAAGGAAGGCACGAACCTTCGTCATCACTTCATCGAGAGTGGGCGTGACAATGATGGCCATAGCCTAATTCGACATGATGCGCCAAACAGAACTTGAGCCGTCATAAATCATCATCCAGCCACCGCCCGGCCGCACCGTAAAATCCACCGCACCCGGTGTCAAAATCTTATTTCCGGCGCTTGACCCCGCAGCATTATTTTTAAGCACGATATTGCCAACCGTACCGACATTCCAGAGGTATTTAACGGTGCGCGTAGCGGCAGACTGAAATCCGGTAATGTTCGATCCGCCAGCATCTGCCGTCAACCGAAAATAGGTGCGCGATCCAATCGAGCCGCCGGGGTTATAGTTGTCGTTGTCCCCTGCCGCAGCCGTGCTACTTACCTGGGTGCTGAAGCCTACTTCCGCTCCAAAACTAAACGTGTCGTCCGCCTGAGTCGGTCCGGCTAGGTCAATCTGTATGATGGAATTGTGAAAGCGGGTCGCCGAAATTACATCGAAAACGGTTAGACCGTTATCTGATACGCCCGCTAATCGCCATGTGTCTCCCGCCGCGCTTACCTCGGTTCGCCACCAATGTTCCTCAGATGTTCCCGAAGTCGAATAGTAGTCGATACTCGGATTGCTATAGCTTACCGTTTGTCGGCCAGTGAAAGTGTTTGCGCCCAGAGTCGCGCCACCCGCCACCGCAACACATGCCCCGTCGCCACGTAAGAAAGAAGACCCATTACATGTGCCCGACCATAGACTGACGACATCCGAGGCCGCTGCCGAATCGATTGCTGATGTCCCGTTGCCTCTTAGCACGCCGCTAAGGGTTGTAGCCCCGGTGCCCCCTGCGGAGGGGCTCAAAGTACCCGTTATCCCCAGGGTGCCGCTAGAAGTGATTGGGGAACCCGTAACGCTAAATCCGGCGGGGGCGGTAAGTGCCACGCTCGTAACGCCGCCACCGGGAACGGTATGGCACGCACCATCTGCGCCGAGATATTTAATGCCGCTACATCCGGTGAATTTGCCGATCACTATTGCCGAGGTAAGTTGGCCTTGGACATACGTGTTGATCGCGGCCGGAGTCGTCTTGACCGTAACCGCCGTTTGCACCGCGGGAATCGCTTCGGTGCCCCCGAGAGTCGTGCCGGCGGGCAGTCCAGAAATTGGAACATCCGCAAACGTCAATCCGCAGATTGACAAACCGAGAATAGCCGTCAATGTATAAAATAGCTTTTTCATTCTGTTCGCAGCACTTCGCCGCTCTCCGTTGTGATAGATATGCCGGATTCCGTAGTGATTCCGAACGTCGGCACCTGCAAGGAAACTCCAACGCGACACCAGTCGGGCCATGTTTCGAATACGATCGCGACGAGCCAGGTCTTCGACGTGTCGCCTGGGACCTCGGCAAATACTAACAGGTCTCCACCTTGATTATTCGGCCGATTGATCCCCTGTACGTTGCCATACATGTAAACCGATCGGCGCACGCCTTGCACTCCGAGATAGTTGACATGCCGCAGATCGCGGCCCGAGAGCGCCTGAACCTGAATCGGAACAGGGGTTACGTCGTCGTAAAGCGGAATGACGCGACCGCCGGGGGTGACACTGTTACCGGTCGACTTGCGCCAGATACCGATCTGATCGGCATTCACCGAAGTAATCGTGCCTCGAGTCACTGCGTGCAAATTCATTTCGTGTTCACCTTGTAAGTCACGTGTCGCACCATGTACTGAGTCTCGATCAGCGGGTTGTTAAAGCCCTTCGCTGCGACCGTAGAAGGCGCATTGGGCGGCTCTGACCAAGTCTTAATGACGCCCTGGATCCTCATTGTCACGAGCTGTCCGACAGCTGTCAGTGTCGCCTTAGCGTCGTAATTGGTCGCCTTCAATGATACCCGAATTATCTCCGCCCACTCAGCCGAATAGTTTTCTATCGAGTACCGCATGAACGGCCGAGGCGGCGTTGGATGGAGGCCATTGGTCCCCCACTCCTGCCATGCAGCAACGGTCGCCACCGGCACGTGTGCCTCGGGGTGGGTGTGTTGGGGAAAGAATCCGACATCGACGTCTTTCGCCGACGTGAGCGCTTTGTAGCGCTTCATCAACGCTCGCTCTAAGGTTCTCTTAGCATCGGCAGTGGAAAAGATGGCTCGCACAAGCGATCACCATCGGGGAGTAGGGAAAAAACCTGGAACGAGTATGTCCGCACAAGTGACTGGCGCCGGCACGTAAACGGCCTGCCTCCAACGGGAAGTACTGGCCCAATATGCAGACCCCCACTGCGTTTGGCTGTAATACCCCTGCCCGTAAACTTGCGGCCCCATCTCGGCGGTAGCCGCCACGCTTCCCTCGATCGCGTAACCAATGCGCCCGACCATGCCAGGAGCCGGCTGGCCGTTCGCGCCGTTGCGCAACGTGGTGATATGGGCAACAAGCAGGTTCAGAAGCAGCTCACGAAGCGGAGCATCACAAACGGTCGAGCCGCATGAGTTGTTGAGTTGCAGTGTCGCAAGAGAGAAATTCGCCATGAGTACCGCATCGGCAATCGTGGCGAATTCCGGATACGCGGTTTTGAAGTCGCCGGGGACGAAAGTCACGACCCCGTGAATAGGAGTACTCGGCGGTGGGCAAGCTGCGATCGTCACGTTACTCCGGGAGTCCGGCGTTCAGTTTCGAGGCTTCGCGTTTAGCAGCCTTCAAGTGGTCCGCATCCGGCTCAAGGCCATCCGGCAATTTATCGGGATTCAAACGCTCGAAGCCGAGTAGGGTGTTGCCGTCAGTCAACGCGGCGGCCTGTGCCTTGTCGAGCGAATCTTCGGCGTACACGGCGCGATTCTTCAAATACGCGGCGTTTTTGTGGGTGCGAACGAATTCGGCCCACGCATCGCGACGAACCGGCGAGAACGCATAGCCCCCGACAAGAATTCCGCCGGGACGACCAGTGCGGAGCGAGGTGTTTGGACCAGCGACTTCCACACGGTAATGGTCATCCTGACCAAGCGTGCCAACCTCGATAATGAGACCGGCAGGTAATTTACAAGCGACGATGACGACATCTGTACTCATTGCATGCGACTCCAGCTAGATATGACGCAGAGTTCACCGGGTGCCGCATTTTGCATGACCACCCAAGGAGTGCCCTCAGTGCCGGAAGTCTCCCCGGAAACTGGCGAGCCGTCAAGTAGAGACGCTCGCACGTCCTGACCGACAACCGCGCCACCGGGAAATGAAACGACGAAATCGCCCGCAGAGGCCAGTGTTACTTCGTAACCCGGGGGAATAACATCCCACAAGCGTGGGATCGTACGGAAACCAATGATGGGAAGAATGAGGCCGAGGCGTTGCCGAGACAGAGTTCGGACATTGTCGACCAGCCCGGTATTCGGATCAGCCCAACCGAAAACACCTACTTGAACACCGTCGGGGCCGTCGGCGCGATACGCCAAGGCCCCGGCGAGAAGAACTGAGCGGGGGTTGCTGGAGGCGAACTGTCCCGCTCGAAGATTACGCACCGATCAAAGAAGCAATCCCATACGGGTAGTAAATGATTGTTCCATATGTACTTTGGCTCTTTTTCTGCGACCACGAGCTGTGCCCGACAACCACCGCATGCGCGCGCATCTTTACGCTGAACGCGGTTTCGGCGGTTTGCTTTCCGTCGACTTCGCGGCAGATCAACTGCACGAGTTCGCCAGATGACGTCTGATATTGCACAGCCGTCTTGATTTCCATATTCGGATAATTCGCCTTCAACGTCATCCGCACGGTGCGTCCGTAGAAGGTTGCATCCGCCTTGTCGAGTGCACTGTTGCTCACTGGTGAGAGCGCGAGAGTCATCGGCGCATCCGCATCGATCACGCCATCGCTCTGATTCTGAAGCTGCGCGAACAGACGACGAACGTCTTCATAGATCTGGTTCGGCGTAGCGGTCGCCCAAGCCGTAGTGGCAGCGATCGAGGGATACAAACCGGGGTCATTCAACAGACCATAGTTTTGTAGGCCCGCGATGCCCGAGAAGTACGAATCGTTCTGGAAACGGTTCAGCACTTTGATGCTGGAGATTGATTGCTGATTGGCCCAGTCGACCTTAGCTTTCGCATACTTCTCCGCCTCACGCTCGCCCCAATTGGTGAACGCCTGATAGAGATAGGCTTGACGATGCGGAAAATTGACATTCGCCTTCGTCATGCCGTTATTGTTGAAGTCACCATAGCTCGACACTTCGCCGACCGATTCAATGGTCGTGAACGTCGCATATTCGGTCGTGAAATCGCCCTTCTGCACTTCGCTACCGACAATCTCGGTGGCGCGCAGGGGGGAGAACAACACTTCGATCTGTTTCGGATCGAAATAGTTGGCCAACCATGCCGGGATACCTGCGTTCGCGAACGTAGCCAATTCCGGCTGCGCGTCGCACACGAGCGCACCGCTGGCCGCGTCCACACGCAGTTTGGTTGCATTGGCCGCTTGCTTCAGGAAGCCAATCTTACCCAAACGGGAATCAAACGTGACACCCGCTTCGGCGAGAGCGGCAAAGATGTCCGCTTCGTTACCGGCGAGAATCACTTCGCGGACTTTAGCGGCGTCGAACGAGAAATTGGTGCGCATGTACTTGACCCTTAAACTTGTGGCTGTTGTGCCCTAGAAACCTTTGATGACCGCCCGTGCCTTAGAAGGTACGGGTGATTTTGACGAGGCGACCCGTGCTGAACGTCATCGCTTCGCTGCCGACAACGACTCCGCGCGAACTGGTCTGGTATGTACCCGTGCTACCGGCCGTACCGGTCAACTGATACTGAATGAACGTATTTTGCGGGACATTCGTGCCGTTCACGACAACGCTGTTGCCGTCACCCGGAATGATCGTACCGACAAGCGTCGCACCGACCGTAAGGATGCCTGTAGTCGCCAGTGAAGACGCAGACGAAGTAACCGCAGCCGGAGCGGCGGTAGCAGCATGGAAGCCCGTATCCGGGTTCGCGGCACTGGCCGAATCGGTCGTCGGTTCGCCGGTTGCCGCAGTCGCGTAAATCACGTCACCGACGGCAACCGCCAAGCCGCTTGTCTGATTGACGAACGCCCAGAAGTCGCCATGGCTGTAAAGGGTCACGGGGAAGCCGGCTTGTACCGCGAGACGCGAAACGCCGAGGAAATCGGTGATAACAGTTTGGCCTTCATTGGCGACAAAGCCCAGGAACGAGGCGGACTGCACGTCACTGTTGGCGATTCCCGTTGTAGGTACTCCCCAAGCGAAATGACCCACTGTTACCGGGGGCGAATCATCGGCGAGAAAAGCACCGGGACCGGCCAGGACAACTGCGCGCGGGTTCATGGAGGCAAATGCGCCCACGACGCCGGGGGCAAGATGCCGATTGACGAAGGTCGGAAAACCTTGATTGCGATTGAGACTCATGTTTTAACCCTTGCGAATGAGACCGATGCCAGGAAAGAGAGCGGTGATATCGAACGGTTCGTGACGCGCGGAGTCCAACGAAACGCCCGACGGCTTTTGACTTGATCCCCACAAAGCCGGTAGTGCGTCGGCAGCAACCGCTTCGTGTTCCACGCCGACCTTGGTCAACGCGAAACGATAAACTTTTTCGACGCTGTCGAGCGACACATCGCCGACAACTTCTTCAACGTCCGACTTTGCGGCACATAGGGCGTAAACCCGAGATTCCGCCGCAGTGACAGCGGCCGCCACAGCCTCATTGATCTTCGCATCCATTGCGCATGATGCCGCGTCTTCTTTTTCCTTGGCGACTTTCGCAGCCGCTTCGGAATCTTCCTTATCCTTTTTCGCCTTAGCGACCTTTTCGTCTTCGGTCAGTTCCTTAACGGCCTCGACAACTGGTTCCTTTTTCGCGGCGTCGACAACGATTTCCGATTCGAGCGCGGCATCGAGCGCCAAAGCACTTTCCGCTTTCGGCGTGATGTTCAGCGCGCTAAACAGCGCGGCGACGATCTTCGGAAACTTTAACTTGTCGAACATGGAAACCTCTGGGGCCTTATCCGCTACGAGCGCGCCATCGACGCGACCCTTTCGAACTAGCGCAACGTGATTGCACTTTATGTTAAACATGCGCGCATCGAATTGCAAGCCGCTCGGAGATTTTCCCGCAGTCCAATCGAGATCACGAGAGTAACCGGCGCTTAGTTCCGCCTGTTCTTTCGATTCGATTAGATCGATCCCGGCTTGATCCCAAATGGTCAAGTCCATGATTATATAGGGTGCTTCCCAGCGCGGGTTCGTCGCAGCGCCGACAAGTAGATCTTTTTTCGGGTCATCGGCCGTCGTGATGACGTGCTCGACCATCAATGGAACAGTGTCGAACGATGAGAGCGACTTGATGAGTTCTTGTTCGTCGCGATAGATCGAGATCACATCCATCGCGGCAAAGCCGCGCACAGATGAGCCGCGCGTCTCCGCGCCGAGATATTTGTCGACAGAAGCCTTAGTTACACGGCAATTCGGGACGTGCAAATGGCCGTTGTTGTCGATAGTGCGTTTGTCGAAGGTGTACTCCATGCGTTTAGAATACACCAGCTATTTGACAGAATCTACCAGCCTCTCCCGCCACCGCGTCGGCGCTGGCGCTGAATCGTCATTCTCCCCGGTACGACCGGAGGCGGGGTCATAATCCGGGGCAGTAGCGCTTCCGGCACGCTCTCTCGGTCCGACTGCGCGAGATACTCCGCTTGCTCAGGCATGTCGGGGAACCAGCATTTGCGGTTGCTGGTGCGGAAGAATATGCGCCATGGCGCTTCGAACTCATTGATTGAGATGCCATCGTCTTGCGACCAGTTAGGAATTTTTCCGGAGCGCACGTCGTCGTAGAACATCTCCGACAGAATCGCCTGATCGCTGCCGATCCATTTCGCACTGCGCTCGAATACTTGTGTCTCATCGTTCCGCATATAGTGGTCCCACGGACAAGGAGAAACGAGACCGGGGTCTACGCGGAATAGCGCGCCTTGCAGATGATCTCGGTCGTTCATCGCCAACACCTTGAACGGCTCGTCACCGTCAAAGAGATCGTCGATTGGCGCGCGAATCACCGCGTCGAGATCGAGAGCGAGAATGCGTGAAGCGATGGCGCCACCAATATACTTTTCGAACAACCCCAGGCGAACATAGCAATTGATCCAATTGGTTCGAAGCTCATCATGCTTCGGGCATGCCCATAAAGGATATGTTTGCAAACCAGCGTCTTTGTGAACATCTATGTTATCGGTGACAACAACGAAGCGATGCGGAAGAGTCAGATGCTTGGCAACCATTCTCCGCATATTCTCCGCGTGCCATGCGGAATAAATCGGACGAGAGCCGCCCCATGCGAAGACGACAACTGCTATATCCCTCATTCGTCACCGTATTGGATGGAACTTGCCATCGGAAGTCCAGAAGTCCCATAAAAGCCCCATACATTACAGGGCCGGCCAGCGATCACAAAAGTCCAGAACGGTTTCATTCTGTGGCAAGCGGCGACTTCTTTGTACTGGGGGTACGCCGGGTCGAACCCCACCGTGACCGGATACAAAACTATATGTTCGAAATTCGACGACCTCCAATGAAATCTAAGTCGGCGAACTAGCCTATTCGAAACGAAAACTCCCTTTTCATATACCTGTTCCCAATACGCCGTAAAAGGAAACGTGATGAACCACCACGGGTGGGTGTGGGACGCTCGATCGTAATCGCCGCGGAAAAAGTGGTGTAAGCGCAAGTTGAACCATAGGAGGTATACGATCCATCTGGTCATATACTGCCCGCCATCCTCATGACTGATGGGGGCGTACTCTAATCCGATCTTCCAACTGCCGGCGTTGATCCCAATGAAAACTTTCATGACGTGCTCCGCATTAGCCACTGCCCTCGAACCCATTTACCCCGCGCCACCGATTCCGACTTGTACTGCCCGTTATCGATTCTCTCTTTATAAATTCGGTAGTACGCGTCATCCTCTGCTTGATCGGCGATCTTCGGCATGCCGGCCAAGAGCCGTATCCAAGTCTTCCATAACGGCTTACGGTGCGTGCGATCCGAGATCCAACAGCGCCAGAGTTTCAGCAACTGCGCCGTCATACTTGTTTCTTCGGACGAAGGAATTCCGGAACGCCGAATGCTTCGACCGGCGGGGGCGGAGGAGCCAACGGTAAACGGGCAGCGGGTGCAAGCGGACAGCCAGCGTGCTCTTCATGAAGCTCTTGGGACAGCGCCAATGCACGCCACGCCATCGCATTAGCTTCGTACAGGATATCTCCGATATTCACTGGTTCCCCGCGCTTCAGAGCCGCCAGCAGATCGCCGAGGTCGGAATTGTGGCGTTCTATACAATCTTGATGATCGTTCGACTTGCCGCGCGAATGATGCAATGGCTGTCCTTTGTTGTGCTTCTCGTTGCTAATGAACGAGTGATGCGCCACGCCCGCGAGCGCGGCGGGGAAATACGCTTTGCAGCCGGAGAACAAAGGATACGTCTTGCGCGCCTCAGAATCGAGCGGTAGAGAAGTTTTCATTTGATTCTCCTACTTCCAAAAGGTTTGAGCGAAGCGCGCGACGACTAAGAGCCCAACAGCGCACCAGGTCCCCGGCGATATTTTATCGTGAAGAAACACGTATGAAACAAGGACCCGCATGAAGATGGTTGCGAAGCTCCACACGATGAGCGCGCCCACGAGCGGTACGCCTGGGGTGTTGACAATTTTGTAGATCGCCAGCCCTATAACGCATTGCGCTACGATGAACAAGGTCATGTATCCTGCATTGGTCCAAGGGGCCGGGAACATGCGGTAGCAATACTCCAGTGCAACCGCTACTAGCGCGGCACTGAGAGACCAAAAAGTCGAGGGAGAGAGTAAGTTCATGCGCGCCAGTTACCTTTGATGATGAAAATAAGTTGTCGTTTTCCGTCAGCATTTAACAGGCAGTGGCAATTCAACCAAGAACTAGGGCCGCTGACATACTCGAGGTTGAGCAACGTAGATGTGCCTACCTGATAGCTTCCCTCGTCGATGGCAGGCACGTGGCTATGGCCTATGACCGTTTTCACGCCGAGCCGTCGGTGATTCATCACGCTCCCACGCGCGCCGTTCGGCCCTTTATCACCGTGCAAACCGAGTTCTACCCCGGCCAGCTTGAATGACTCGTCGCGGCTCAGTAGTCGGAATTCCCGAAAACTATTGGCGGCAATCTTGCGGAACCATAGGCCGAACGGATCAGGGAATTTCGCTCCGCTCGGAGTGGTCTCCAGCCCTTTAACCATTTGAAGCGCCGTATTTAGATACGTTTTTGCATTCCGCAAATCTTCCTTCCAATCGGTCTCTTCGATCCACCGAGTCAAATGGTCGATGTGATTGCTCGGAACGATCACGTTATGCCGCCCGCGACCTCGATCCATTACGAATCGAACCGCCTCGTCAATTTCTCCCATTACGTCGTCGCGACCGGACAGCAACTTCGAGAGTCGCGTGAAGGGTTTCTTCTTGTGGTGGTGACTGATGCTGTACGAATCCAAGAGGTCATGCCAGATGAGATGTTTCGGATCGCATTGGTTGATGATGCCTTTCTTACCGAATGTCGCTCGCTCAACGAGCGGATCGATGAAACGAACATGCGTGTCACCCATAATGAGCGCTTCGGCTGGGGGCGCTTTCGAAAATCCGCGCGAGTCATACATCACGTTAAGATCGATACAGCGCTTTTTCGATTCGCTGTAATGAAGATGGCGCATATTGAAACGCCCGCCATCGAGTTCGGCGAGCACCGCAGAGTATGAATGGTGGAACTCACCGAGCTTGCCCGCGCGGCTATCCGTAAAGTTCGGTACTGTGCAGGCTCCAGTCGTCGTGACCAGTTTCGCCATGAGACTACTTGGCACCGGCACGGACCGCAATTGAATCTTGGTGTGTCCGATAATGGAGGACTGATCCGCGGTCAACGCGTCTGATCCGGTCACCGGCGATGATGCGGTCGGCTGGGCTTTCATATCCGCAAGAACCGTGAGGTTTTTATTCAGCGAATGCCGAACATTCCACAAGAGATCACGCACTAGCGGATCCCAATACTCGGCGTTATTCTGTGAACCGCTCCAATGCGAAGTCGGATTCTTGTACCGAATCGGGATGACGAGAATTTCCGCCTTGCGGTGTTTTGCGATTTGCTGGAGGACCGCCCACCACGTCGGCTCGACCGGCGTAGCGTTCTGAGCCGCGACCACGATGAAGTTTTTACACTTCTTATCGAGATCACGAGAATAAACAATATTTGGGCTTTCGAACCGATAAGCCGGATCGTGCTCTTTGCGAAAATCATCAATCGTACGCGTGTTCATTGGCGGACCTTAGCGGCAACTTTCGGATCGGCGAACCAAATCGTTTTGTCCTTCCCCCGCTGCATGCTCGGAACGGTGACGATGTGGGCCGCGAATTCTTGACGGAACTCCCCTATATCTTTGCAGCTAACGTGCGCCGTGTCGATCAATTCCCGCTCGCTTCTCCACTCCTCACGACCCAGCTTACGTAGTGCGGCGAGTGCTTCCTTCAGACGCTTTCGGATCTGAATTTTCTTATCGAACTCATTGCGGAAGGATATTAGATCACGAGATGTTTTAGGCATTCTTGAGACTCCACGTTGTGTAGAGCACGTTTTACGCGACCGGCGCGTATAGGTCAAGTTCTACCAGACTTAATGCCCCATTCTGACGGAAAGAAGTCGAATCGAGCGTGACGGACAAATATCGGCCAATTGCGCACGCTCGATTTCTAGACCATATTTCCATCCTTGTTTGCGACACTCCTTCATGAGTTTTTCGCGGAATCCTTCGGTGGTCAATTCTTCCCATGTAGAACTCGTGACTCGTTCGGCGATAGCCGCCGTGCAACAATCCACTAATGCGTGATCGACACCTTCCACTTCGAGGAGGGCTTTTTGGATGTTAGCAATTCGCGCGGTAATGACGCCGGTGACGGTGATTACTTTTCCATCAGAGGTCATGAGCGACTGAGGTTCGAGGCGATGCGTGCGCGGAACGATGTTATCGTGAAGCACACGATCAATTCCGAGAGGGATAACCCAATGGAAGCCGGGGATTAGTTCGCGCTGAAACGTCCCGAGGCGAAGCACGACGGCAGCTTCATACTGTTCTATTACGGTCCAGAACTTAAACAGATGGAGTATTTCTAGGAAAAACTCTATCAGCTTATCTATCACGTGAGTGACTCAGCTACTTCGACTTTTTCGCGGCCAGCTTCAATTTCTTCCTCAAATCGGTCACATAACTCTGAAGCGTGACTAGTTTGTCGGTATTGGATTGGCAGACTTCGCCGATCGTAACGAGGTCGTCGCCGACGGTCGGAGTAGAATCTTCTTGAGCTGGTTCAATGGGTCCGGCATCTCTGGCGGCTCCATCGACTTTGCTGGCGGGTCCGGGATCTCCGGAAACGGCGCGGCCACTTCTCTCATCGCTGCACACCCGATGAACACGCAACTGAGTACGCAGATCGTCAGCAATAAGTTCGTTCGCATGTAATTTACCTTCAAGTTCAGCTTGTTTCTGAGCGGCAGAAATTTTCAAGTCGCTCACAATTTGCGCGTTCAGTTTCTCACGCTCGACGAGAATCGCCGCATCCTTCGCTTCGATCACTGCGATGCCGCGAGCATACGCGGCGTTGAGTTTCCCTTCGTACCAACTGTAGATGGACCAGATCAGTGCAATCAAGACGATGACGCCCACAATGTACTTCCAAAACGGTTTTAGTACCGCCCCGATAGCGAGCACGGCACCCATGTTAGGATACCTTCTTCGCCAGATTCGAAAACTTGTAAACGATCGAATCGGCAAAGTAGCCGACAGCAAATGCGCCAAGAAATTTGACGCCTGAGGTTTGCGGCAGATCGATACCCGTCATAGTCAGCATGTCCGGACCGATCAGATATGCGGCGATCGTGGCGAGCACGCTAGTGTAGAACGCTGGCGGACTCTTTTCTACGTAGCCGCGCAGAGTGGTTTTGTCCGCTTTGAACGCTTCACCCCAACTTGTAAGCCAATGAAGCGCCCAGCCGAGTAAGCACAATACCGCAGTCATTGTATCGAATTTCATTTCTCTTCACCTTTACCGCCCGACTTGTCGCCGGGCTTTTTACCTTTGCCACCGAACGCTCCGCCCTCTTCGCCCTTCGCCTCTTTGTCGACGATCTCTGCGGCATCATCTGGGGGCTCGTCACTCTCCAGGAAACTATACCCGCTCGTGGATGACTTGCGTAGCCGCTGACGAACTTCTTTTTTGCCGACGACACCCTTATCGAGATACGTAGCATCCGCCTTACCGTCAGCGGTGCGCATCTCAGCGAGTTCCTTATCGGTCGGGCTGTCGAGGTCTATCCATTGGTATCCAATCTTCGGGTCAATCTTACCCCACAGATGACACTGCATGATCTTCAGGATGATGTCCATGTTCGGATTGAACTCATTGACTTGCTCGGCCGCAACGTGGTCATACCATACTTTGAGTTCGCCTTCACTCGATGCGTTCAATCCCGCAGGCGTGATGCCTGTGAGTTTGACGAGGGGAATGTGCGACGGCGCAGCCATGTGCTCTTGCGCTTGGGCTTGAAGATCCGGCAATGCGCTCAATGGCGTGTTGTACTGGAAAAACTGCTCGCTCTCTTTGTCGAGTAACAGCAAGCCGCGATTGTCTCGCAGCATAGCGAACAGCTGCGCACGCTTCGTGAGACTCGATGCATCCTGCCCGCCTTCGAGAGTCGCTTGCATATTCGTCATGATACCGGACGTCGAGTAATTCGAGATTAAACGATTCACGCTGTCGACGGTCTTCAACCAACGTTGCACGTATGGCTCCATCAGTTGGGAAAGCGACATGCCGCTGAAGTTGTAGGCCGGCTTCAGCATATCCGGTAGCGGACGGCTGATAAATGAAAGTAGGCGAGACGAATGCACGCGCTTGCTCAGCATGTACCACATTGTCGGCTTGTAAAAATCGGGTGCGGTCGGATCGATCGCGTTGTACATGTACGGCGTCGTCCAGATCGGTTCGACTGCTTTCAACATCTTCAATGATCCCTTCTTGATCGTTTCCGGAGTATAGAGTAGCGGCAACATACGCCGGCCATCGCTTTCTTGTCCTTTGATGCCGATATACAGATTGCCGCGGCCGAAGAAACCGTCCATTCGCTCGCAGTCTCGGAAGACTCCGCGCACATTAAATTCGGTGAATGCTTCCGTCAATTCGTATTGCTGATCGGGTTTGCAACCGGTGAACTGCAACCACTCGCGCGTCATCTCATTCGCAGTCGTTTCGGTGGCGGCGCGGAACTCGCTGCGCTGAGCAAGCTCCGCCAAAAATGTGTAGCCGGGAAAGCCAAGACCACAAAAGCCCTGATTCATGTTCAGCCAATTCATGATCGGCTCACACGAATCGAGTGCGTAGTTCGCGCCCTTCGGAATCACGCCGGGCGGTAACACCGGCACTCGGAACGCGCGGCGCTGTTCAGGCATGAGGTCACCTGCGATCGACATCAGCATCGCTTCGGTGATCTTCATCGGTTTAGATTTGTCGGTCATATGTTCCCGCGGGAACTCAGCCCCGTAACAGTTGATGGGTAGCGTTCACTATGCGGCTAGCGTCAGTCGATGGAAAGCCTCGGCCCTCATAGCGCTGGGGTAGTCCGCTCGGGCCGCCCAGTGAGGCCAACAGCTTATCACTGATATTGAGTGGAAGCACCCTGGGTGCATAGGCGTAGCTGATCGAGTCGAAATAGTTGGGAGATCGCGCCCCTTTAGGCGTTTTCTCCAATTGAATCTTGCCAGTAGCCGTCTCTTTAACCTGCGGTTGAGATAGTTCGGCCATCACCCGCGACAGGTCTTTGAGGTGCGGATCGATAGAAATAAGCAACTCTGGGTCGTAAGGTAGACCGGTCGCCGCCTTAAACGACTCTTGGAAGCGCAGCCGCAAATGCCACCCGGCTTGCGCCGCGCGGTTCGCAAACATGTCCTTCGCCTTGCGCTTGGTGCCAGGGACGATACGCTCGGGAAACAACGCAGTGGCCCCAGCGACGAACTCGGAGATGACAACGGTTGGGGTCCCCTCCTCCATTCGCTTGTCGTTCATCACGCGCGCAGCGCCGCGCACGCCCGAACCGACACCGGTCGCGTCATACACCATCTCCTCGTACCCAAACTGATCGCAAAGCCCGAATGCGCGCGCGGTGGTACCGGTGGTGTCGCTCCCCTGCCCTGTCCATGTGCTCGCATCCTGTAGCTCTTGGCCGTGCCGCCCGACCCATGCGCAGCGGTCCTTACCGACGTCGGACACATCGAGTGCGGAGACGCGCGCTCCGCTCGGCTCGATCCCAAGTTTTTGCAACAACCCTACAGCGACAGCGGCCCACTGCGGCGGAATAAGTACTCCCTCTGCGGAGGCATAAAAGTTGGCATCGATCTCCTGCGCGAAGACAACCGGATCCATTTCCGATTTCTTCTTGTCGTACCACGCTTGATCTTTCCGCGGATCATCGCGCCAATCAATATCGAAGCGACGAATCGAGTCGTTGTTGGCGCGATAGAAAAATGCGTTGATACCATGCGGCGTCGAGATATCGATACGGCAATTGGTTGTCGCGGCGAGCGATGCATCAATCAGCTCAGGATGCTCAAAGAACGCCGACTCATCCACTATGCAGATCGATTTACGACCACCCCGGCCCGTATTGTCGCCGGCCTCGGCAGTAAGCGTCGACTGCGTCTCGGGAAACTGCATTCGCAAGTATTGCGCATGCTTTTGGTCGTCAAAGCCGGCACGGAACTCTTCCGGCAAGTGACGTACGAATTCCTTCGCTTTGAACATAAGAGTATCGGGATCACCGGAACGATCCAATTTGACTTCAGTGGCCGATGCAATGCCGCCTGCGAAGCGATTCTCGAAAATATCCAGGCAGCAAAGCACGGCCATACCGATCCAGCTTGCGCCGACGTCACGGCCTTTGACGACAACGCCGGGCACGCCGTCGGTCCAGCATTTTAGTATCCAGTCAATTAGCTGCCGCTGTTTCGGCCACAACTTGAACGGCACGAGCGCAGGGCGATTCTCCGCTACGGCGCGCGGATCGATCGTGATGCCCCAGTCATGAACGAAGTCGGCGATACGCCGCATCTTGCCGTAGTAGTGCTTGAGGAGCGTAATGCGCCGCGGATCTTTGCGCATCCACGCCATCATACGATCGCGCTCACGTTCTTCAGCCGGCGATGCGACGTATGCAAGCGCCTCTTCAAGTTCTTTTTTCGGTGTGACCGCGAGTAGGTGCCGTCGATCGCTCTTAGACGCCGACACCAATGCCAGCCCCACCTGCGCGAATTTCGGCAACACGAGCATCGCCTCATGCGTAGCGATAGCGAGTCGATCTTCCGTGCTCAACACAACCGGTTCTATACGATCCGAGCGCGCGAAATGCGTTGGCGGCTTCCAGTCGAGCGGAAGCGGGCTCATCACGCGCTCCCTCGATGGGGCATGATGTCGATCACGCTGCGCATAGGGCACTCGGCGCACCGACGCTTCGTCCGACGCAGGAACCCCTCGTATCCGCAATTGGCTCCCTCGTTACATATGGCTTTGCATTCCGTGTTGTGATCTTCGACGGCAACAGCATACTTCATCAACAGTTCCACTTTCCCTTCGAGAGCCTGTATCTGTCGTCGCGCAACGATGAGATCACGTTGTTGCGAATCGATCGTCGCGGCGGCGCGGACGATCACTTCAACCGCAGTGTCGACTTGCGCCTCACTCATTTGAGCCCCTCCAAGTATTTCTCCATCTCGATCGGGTCCTTCACCATCTCCCCGACGTTCGGCAGATTCTTGTTGACGTTCAAATTGACGCTCCGCTCGATGTGTAGCCCCTTCAGCTTATGCAGCTCAATGCGCGCCGCCATCTGATCGTGGAGTAACAGTTTCTTCACATGCCCCCATTGATCGAGTTCGACGCCTTTGAATAAGCGGCGCGCTCCGGGCGATACTTTGCTCGTATCTGCAAGGATCACGACTCGCTCTCCTCGCCCGGCGCATGCCAAGCAGTCGGTGTTAGGGTCTTGATGCGGATCGATCACCGGCCAACACCCGAGACATGCTCGGTACTCGACCGAGATCAGCTCGTTGACATCCGCATTGACCATCTCCTCCAACTCAAATATCAAACGCGTCGCGCTGATTGCGGAGGGTATCTTACTGATCGCCTCTTGATGCTCCCGCAGTCTCGCCTGCACGTCGACGCGATTCACCATCCTCCTTCCGAGTTTCGCCGCCTCCTTAATGACCCCGGGGTAAGCGGCGCGATACGCCGCAGCGACGTCTCCCTCGCAGGCTAGATGGGTGATGAACGCCTCTTCTCGAAGCGACAGTGTGGTCGGTGCCACTTTGTACGGCAGCTCAGCTAGGACGATATCCATGTTGCGGTTTTATCATAATTTGCAATTCGGGTAAAGGAGTGTCCAACACGCCTTGTCCATGGGTCAATATTGCCCCATTCCCTAAAAACCGGTTGACACAATAACCTAAAATACGGGATTCAAGGACGGACGACCGCATGCTCTGTCCGATGGCAGTTGGCGCAAAGCAAAACGCATTTTGCCAATTCGACCGATAGCTCCCACAGCTTAAATTCGTAAAGCAAATCGTTGACGTTTGAATCCTTGTCGAAAATATGGTGAAAGTCGTACACGTCCGGATGATACGTCGATCCACACAGCAGACATCGACCTCTCATCGTTTCAATAGCCGCCCTTCTCTTTTCCGCTTCCCCGAATCGTTCCCGCGGCGTAGCGGGAGACGGCGGTACGGGAGACGGCGGTACGGAGCTACTCGTACCGCCGTCGATCGACGTGTTCCTGTCGGTGGCAGTTGGCGCATAAGAGGATACACTTTGATGCCTCGACGCTGACCTCCCACCATTTTCTTCGATGAATCAGGTCGCTTACTACGCCCCTCTTCTCAAACACATGATGCAGGTCGTATATGTCTCGATGGTACGCTATTCTGCAAACAAGGCATCGTCCTCCCATGACTTCAATCAGCGCATCTTTGGCCGCTCGTTTCCTATCCAAATCTGAGATAGTTTTCGCTTGCACCGGTCGACCCGCGCGCTCCGCACGGATCTTCTCGCCAGTGAATGTACCTCTCAATAGTTGCCTATGGTGGGGCCTGCATAACGATTTCGCATGTACCTCTCGCCCGCATCCGTCCGCTTTGCACACCCGCACTCTCGGTCCATTAAATCCTAGGTGTGTCGGTGCGGGAGCAGGCATAGGGCGCGTTGCAATGCGAAGCGCAACCATCCGCTTATGAATTTCGATTCGCAGGAGTAACGGACAATACACTTGCGTCCCGTCAAAGGAGGGAACGGCCCGTAGTGAGGCGTCAAGTTGAGGGGTATTCATAGTGGTGCGAATGTAACGTACAGGGCGTTACGCGTCAATATGGGACCCGATTTAATAGGCTTATGGTACGTAAATCTTTTCAAAAAGTTGAAAACGCGTAAATTTTTCAAATAGGCATCGAAAAGCATTATTTGACAAACACGAAGCGCTTGGGTCGATGTCTGGGGAGGTTGGCCCGATTATGTTACTACATTTATGTCAAATGGATTTGAACATAATTCTATAACTATTTGACGTAACGCCCCTTATCGCCCCGCCCACGCCCTATTATGCTTATGTCTTCTCCCGCGCGCCGCGTACGTTACATAAGCCTCTTTTGCCCAGCGCATGGCCCACGATATAACGCAATTGACGTTCGCCCCACGCCCCGCCCGTTTCGTAGCCTCGCGGCCTCACATAACGCTATTGTGATGCGTTATGCGGCTCACGGGCCACATGCGCCTCATACGATGCACCAACGCCCCACACGCTCCATATGCAGCTCATACGATGCACCAACGCCCCACACGCTCCATATGCAGCTCATACGATGCATGGCGCTAGGCAGGGCATACGTCG
>Ga0137403_10000460_pt1 | contig 52552 bp, 14 predicted proteins | sample CZOMad2_1_16fung_FD_122057 | JGI IMG/M metagenome (GOLD analysis project Ga0137403, IMG submission 122057) | Vadose zone soil fungal communities from Angelo Coast Range Reserve, California, USA - CZOMad2_1_16fungal (Hybrid Assembly) | ecosystem: Environmental > Terrestrial > Soil > Vadose zone... | reverse complement strand
GGGCGGGCGCCCGATCGCGGGCGCCACGGTCCATCTCCTTCCCGCCGGTGTCGCCGGCACCAGTGATACCGACGACAACGCCGCCGCGACCGCGGGCCGGAAGGCCCTGGTCTCCGCCCGGACCGATGCCCATGGGCGCTTCGCCGTCAAGACGTTGCCCGCTGGCCCGGTCGACCTCGCCGTGCGCGCCCGGCGCTTCGCGCCCGTTCTCCTCCGCGGCGTCGTCCCCAGCCTCGTCCCCGGCAGTCCGGCCGAGGCGCCCGCCGATCTCGGCAAGATCGTCCTCCAGGCCGGCGCCGTCCTCACCGGGAGCGTCGAGGATCCGGAGGGACGACCGCTCGCCGGAGCCCTCGTTCGAGTCGAGCGGCCGGACCAGCTCGAGGACTGGCTCTCCTGGGCTGGCGCCAAGCCGGAGAACGAATCGAGGACCGGGGTCGACGGGGGGTTCAAGGCGATCGACCTCACCCCCGGGGATTGGCTGCGACTCCGGATCGAGCTCGAGGGCTACGCCTCCCGTACGATCGGGCTCGATACCTGGCTGGAGGAGCCGCCCCGTATCGTCCTCACCCCCATCTCCCAGGTCGCCGGCCGGGTGCTCGACGAGGCGGGCTCTCCCATCCCCGCCGCCCGGGTCATCCTGGAGAACGAGCGGGCCAACCGTTGCCTGGCGGAAGAACCGACGGACGCCCTAGGACGCTTCGCGATCACCGGCCTCCCCCCCGGCCGCTACACACTCCACGTTTTGGTCGCCAATCACCTGCCCGCCGAGCCCCAGCCGGTCAAGGTCGTCGCGGGCTCCAACGTGACCGACCTGGAGATCCTCCTGAGCGAAGGCGCCGTGATCGAGGGCCAGGTCACGACCGCGGACGGCGATCCGGCGGTGGGGGCCGAGGTGCGGCTCGCCGACCCCTCCTCTCTCCTCGCTCCGGGAACGTCGCGACGCGTCTCGTTTATCGCCAGCACCCAGACGGACGGCGACGGCCGCTACCGGTTGGCCGGGGTCACCAAGGGCCGCCACCGGGTCGCCGCCGACCTCGCGGGCCACCAGACGACGGCAGGCGAGCTGGATGTCGAGGCTGCCGCGAACTGGCTCGATCTGCGCCTGAGCGAGACGGGGAATTCGCTCCTCCTGGTCGTTCGATAGAGGGCGAAGAAGCGCGCCAGCCCCGAAGGGGCGACAGCATGTAGCCAGGGGCGCAAGCCCCTGGAAGGAAGATTCCCCGAATAGAAAAGCCCCGAAGGGGCGACGGAAAGACTGGAGCTCGAGGAGTATCAGGATTCGCGAACCGGAAGGCTCCGTTCCTCACGCGTATCCCGTTCCCAGTCGGCAGCATCCTCGAAGCTCCTGGGTCCTCCGGTCGCAGCAAGCCGCTCCAAGGCGGCAGCCATGGCGGCGCCTGGCGCCGCGGTGGTTCCTGGGGTATCCGCGGTGTCCAGAATCGTCACGGAGACCTCGATACTACGCTCAGGCGCGAGATCTGGCGGCTCCTCATCACACCATTCCAGGAGATTCCCACGCAGGATTGCTCGATAGGCGGCACGCATCGCTGCTCCCTTCCGTCTTATGGTACCTCTGATCCATACGAGCGGCCCGGCGGCCAGGGCCGGGGCGGTGCCCCGGCGGAGACGTCCCGCGGTCCCCGTTGCCTACGGACGATATCGTTCAGGACCTGGGACGTCTTCTACCCCGTGCAGGTTGCGGGCGACCGGGATCTGCGCAGAGAGGCGCCTTGTCGCAAGTCATTGACGAGCCTGGGTTTCTTCTCTAGCATGACGATCTGTGGAGGGTCCAGGTAAGGGGAATGGGGAGGCGCCGAGCGTGCGGCTGCCCTGTCCCTACTTGGGGGTAGAGGTAGAATGGACGGCGGAACGGGAGCGGCACATCGGTGAGCGTCACCCGGATCTGATGCCAGCACACCGTGCCCGAGTAGAGCAGACGATTGCCGACCCGGATGAAGTCCGGAGCGATGGGGAATACGCGAATACGCGCCTCTTCTTTCGCTGGTACGCCGACTTCTTGGACGGCAAATACGTGGTCGTAGCCGTGGTCTCGGCAGAGCCACCCGAGGTGCGGCACTGGATCGTCACCGCTTTCGTGGCTCGCCGGCCGCCGAGAGGAGATCTCGAATGGAAACGCCGTTGACCTTCGAATACGACGAAGTCGGGGACATCCTCTACATCAGCAAGGTGCCACCCTATCCGGAGCAGGAGACCGAGCAGTTGGCCTACAACGTCGCGGCACGCCGGAATCCCCAGACCAGTGCCGTGGAGAACCTCGAGATCCTCTTCTTCACCCGCTGGTTGCTCAAAGACGGCAGGCAGCAGTTCCATGGCCTGGGCGAGCTGTTCGCGGAACCGGGCGCAGCCGTTCACGCGTAGCCGGCGTTTCAGCAATCTCCTGGAGAACGAGCCGAGGCCGGGCAGGTAGGGCAGAGCTGGCGCTGGAAAAGGTTTCGGGCGCGCCCAAAATCCTTCCGGACGCCCGGAAACCATTCCGGGCGCTCCCAAAACCGTTCCGGATGCTCCGGAAACAGTTTCGGAGCGGCCAATACACCTCCAGAACTTCCCAATACACATCCGGGAGCTCCCGATACACATTTGGAGCTTCCCGATACACATCTGGAAGCTCCGAAAGTCTTTCCGGAGGTCCGGAAATCGTTTCGGAGGCTCCGAAAGTCGTTCCGGAAGCTCCGGAAGACGTTTCGGAGCTCCGGAAGAGCTTCGGGAAGGTCCGGATGTGTATCCGGACCCTACAAAAGGTGTAGGGGCAGCTTCCGGAGACGTTCCGGGAGGAGCCGGAGGCGTTTTAGAAGGCACCGAAGGGGTTCGGGAACGGTCCGGAGGCGTTCCGGAAACTCTCGGACGAGCTCCGGACGCCCCGGAATCCCTGGGCTTCATCCTTCAGAACAGGTACGTCAGCCCGACGTTTGCGACCGCCTTCTCCTTCTGGTCGCCGTGCAGGTTGCTGGCGATCGGGAGCTGCGCCGAGAGGCGGCCCACCATCCCCTTGCCGAAATCCCAGGAGAGGTGCGGCGTGACGTAGAGCACCGTCCCCCCGGTATTGGGATCGAGGAGGCCGGTGGCGTCTAAGCGGTCGCGGTCGGCGTTCCTGAAGTTGAGCTCGACGATACCGTCGAGCCGCTCGCCGATCCGGTGCTCGTAGCCGGCGTTGGCGATCGAGACGTTGCCGTAGCGGTAGCCGAAATCGTTGCTCCCGGTGCGGCGCAGCTGGGTCGACCCGAAGACCGAGGAGCGCGAGTCGAGCAGGTAGAAACCCGAAAGGCCGAAGAAGACGTCGGTCGAGCCGGTGCCGGCCTGCAGGTGCTCGTCGAGGCGCTCTCCTCCTGCCGTCAGGTCGTTCCTGCCCCAGTTGGTCTTGACCCCGCCGAGGACCGAGACCCAGGCGCGCTTGCCCAGGCCGGGGGCGAAGTTCGAGGACCATAGGCGGAAGAGCCCGTAGAGCTCGGGATCGGCGAGGTCGCGCGAGGTCTGGATGCTCTCCTCGGCGGTCAGCCGGCGCGAGGTCCAGGGGAGGCGGGCGACGAGGTTGGCCCGGTCGGCGAAGGCGTAGGAGAGGGTGGTGGTGAAGCGGTTCTCGACCTGGCTCTCGCGCGACGGCGCGGCTTCGTCGCGCGCGGCGAGCCGGGTGCCGTTCGTCACGGTGGAAACGGCGGCGCCGGGCTCGAAGACCCCCTGCTCCTTTTCGAAGCGCTCCCAGTCGAGGGCGACGCGGAAATTCCCCGAGGCGTAAACGTCGGTGCCCAGGGCATTGAAAGTGGGATCGCCGCAGCGGCAGATCGAGCAGGCGCCGGCGGGGGAGGGGGCGAGACAGCAGGCGGCGACGGCCAGCGCCGCGCAGCACGACCCGAAACGGGATGACGACATGGGAAGATCTCCTTCCTCAACAGTGGTCGATCGGTCTGCCGCGAAGCGGCAGGCGGCTCAGGCGACCTGGAGAGGACGGAGGAGGCGGGGAGGGGGTGTTTCGGGGCTGGCGCCGGGAGCGGAGGCGAGGAGGAACGCCGCCTCTGGCAGCCGCGCCGTACGGCTGGAGACGAGGACGGCTCCCGGCCGCGGATCGACCGCGGGACGGGGAGAGAGCTCCGGGTGCTGGTGAACGACGGCGAGATCCCCCCCGGCCGGCCGCAGAGAGCAGGGACCGGCGCCGCTCCCGTGCAGGGCACAGGCGGCCCCGGTCTTGGCGGCCCCGCCGGGCATCATGGGACAGCAGGGCCGGGCGGCGGGGCGGGCGCAGCAGGCGGCGCGGCCCGCACCGCCGGCCAGGGCTGGACCGGCCAGCAGGCAGAGCGCGAGAGCGACCGTCGGGAGCTTGCGCCAGAGCATCATCGGTATTCTAGACCCGAATCGGAGAAGATAATTCCCACGATCGGATTTGTCCTCCAAGGAGGACGGCGGGAGAGTCGCTGGCATCGTCCTTGCTCTCTTTTGGGGGTAGGAGCACCCCCCTCGAAGGAGGAACGAACCATGTACGCCAAATACGCCAAGACCCTGATCCTCGCCGCCGGGCTGACCCTTCTGGGTTCCACCCCCGCGGCCTGGGCGCAGTACCGAAGCTACGACCGACCCTATTCGACCTACGACCAGAACTACGGCCAGATGGCGCGCGCGGCGCACGAGATCCAGGAGACCGCCGCGACGATCAGCTACCAGGCATTCCGCAACAACCGCCGGCCGGACGACGACGAGGCGCAGGCGCTCGACCGCCTGCGCGAGCTGAGCTCCCAGGCCCGCCACTACCAGTGGGAGGTCGGGCGCTTCCGGCAGGACCCGCAGCAGACGATGGCCGACTTCCAGGTCCTGGCCAATACCTTCGACGCCGCGGCGGACGCCCTGGCCAACCTCCCCAGCCGCCCCTACGTCGAACGCGGCATGAGCCGCATCGCCCTGTACCTGGACCAACTGGCGCCGTACTACGGGCAGTCCGGTGACTTCCGGATCCGCTTCAACGACCGCGTCCGTTAATCGCGCTCCTCAACGATAGCCCGGCCGGCTCGGCCGGCCGGGCTCCTCCGGTCGCCCGGAATTCGAGTGGATGTCGCGACATTAAAATGCTCACAGAGCATAGAAAATCGACGAAAAAACGACTCTCTGTCCATAGCAGTCCGCAGCATAAAGGCGCTTGACTTCTTGCCGTATCTGCATACCATTGCCGCCCCTGCGTGCCGCACCGACGACCCTTCCGCTCGACCTTCGCCCGGGTTGTCCCGTTTTCCGCGCCGCCGCCACTTTAAGGGTAAGGACGGGGATCGCGAAGGAGACGCGGTTCTCGTCCGTCGGTTCTTCCAATGGAATGGAATACTGTCGTTCTCTCGTTCACCTGGCTGCCCGAGCAGTTGTGACGGTTAGCTGCAATTGATGAATCCCTTTCGAGCCGGATGGTCAGGGCGCCTGTGGCGCTCAAGAGGGGGAAATATCGCCGGAGAGCTTGCCGTTCAAAAGCGTTCCGGTGAGGCGAGAGCCTAGCGGAAAAAACGTCAACCGATAGTAACGACAAGATTTGATCGAAATAGCCGAAGCGTGATTTATCGATGAGCAATTCTCCCAAGCGAGCGACCGACCTCACCCCGGAGCAGTTGTCCCGTCTGGTGATGGCGCGGAAGCGGAAGCAGGAGGCGGCACCGGCCTCGGGCAGCGAGCCGATCGAACGCCGTGCCGCCCAGGGACCTGCCCCGCTCTCCTTCGCCCAGCAGCGGCTCTGGCTGCTCGACCAGCTGGAGCCCGGCAACGCCGCCTACAACCTGAGCTTCCCGGCCGGGCTCCTGGGAGACTTGGACGCCGCGGCGCTGGCCCGGTGCCTGACCGAGATCGTCCGCCGGCACGAGGCGTTGCGCACCCGCTTCGCCGTCCTCGACGGCTCGCCGGTGCAGGTGATCGAAGAGGCGGCGCCCTTGCAGCTGTCGCGCCTCGACCTCTCGGCGCTTCCTTCCGAGGTCGGCCGGCGGGAGTCGCAGCACCTGGCCACGGTCGACTTCACCACCCCGTTCGATCTCGCCCGCGGGCCGCTCATGCGGGCCGCTCTCGCCAGCCTGGGGGAGCGGGAGCACCTGCTCCTCCTCTCGATCCATCACGTCGTCTCCGACGGCTGGTCGTTCGGGATCTTCTTCGCCGAGCTCTCCGCTCTCTACAGCGCCTTCGTCGCCGGCCGGCCGTCGCCTCTCCCCGAGCTGCCGATCCAGTATGCCGACTTCTCCCGCTGGCAGCGCGAGTGGCTGCGCGGCCCGGCGCTCGAGGAGCAGCTGGCCTACTGGAGGAAGCAGCTCGCCTCTGCCGCGCCGGCCCTGGAGCTGCCCACCGACCGCCTGCGGCCCGCGGTGCAGACCCACCGCGGCGCCCACCTGCCGCTCAGGATCGCGGGCGATTTGTCGCTGGCCCTCAAGGAGCTGTCGCGGCGCGCCAAGGCGACCCTCTTCATGACCCTGTTCGCGGGGTTCACGGTCCTCCTCCACCGCTGGGCGGGGCAGGACGACGTCGTCGTCGGCGCGCCTTCGGCCGGGCGGCGGCGGGTCGAGACCGAGGGGTTGATCGGCTTCTTCCTGAACACCCTGGTGCTGCGCACCGACCTCTCGGGGAACCCCGACTTCCTCACCCTCCTCGGCCGCGTCCGCGAGGTCATCCTGGCGGCCTACAGTTACCAGGAGGTGCCGTTCGAGAAGCTCCTGGAGGAGCTGCAGCCGGAGCGCCAGCTCAGCCGGTCACCGTTCTTCCAGGTGCTCTTCAACATGATCACCCTGCCGGCGCAGCGCCTCGAGCTGCCGGGCCTGACGGTCGCGCCGCTGCCGATGGTCGAGCCGCTCTCCAAGTTCGACTTCACGCTCTACGTCGAGGAGCGGGAGGGGGAGATCCGCGGCAACCTGGTCTACAACGTCGACCTCTTCGACCGCTCCCGCATGGTCGCCCTGCTCGCCGGCTTCGAGCACCTCCTCGCCCAGGCCGTGGCCGCGCCGGAGACGCCGATCGAGGCCCTGTCGCTGGTCGCTCCGGAAACCGCGGGGCTCCTCCCCGATCCCCGCCGGCCGCTGCCCGAAAGCGCCTGGCCCGGCCCGGTCCACGGCCGGGTCCCCCTCCACGCCGCGGAGGCCGCCTCCCGCCTGGCGGTGGCGGACGCCGGCGAGAGCTGGACCTACGGCGAGCTCGAAGCGCGCGCCAACTCGCTGGCGCACCGGCTGCTCGCGGCCGGGGTCGGGCAGGGCGAGGCGGTGGCGATCTACGCGCATCGCAGCGCCTCTCTCCCCTGGGCCGTCCTCGCCACTCTCAAGGCGGGGGCCGCGTTCCTGATCCTCGATCCCGCCTACCCGCCGGCGCGGCTCGCCGAGTACCTGGAGATCGCCCGGCCGGCGGCCTTCCTGGCCCTCGCCCAGGCCGGGGCGCCGGCGGCGGAGGTCGAGGCGGCCCTCGCCGCCCTGCCCCTTCGCCTGCGGCTGACCCTGCCGCCGCGCTCGGTCGCGGCGGCGACCGGCTTCCTGGCCGATCTGCCGGCCGGCGATCCCGGCGTCCCGGTAGGGCCGGACGACGTCGCCTGCATCACCTTCACCTCCGGCTCGACGGGCCGGCCCAAGGGGGTGCTGGGCCGCCACGGCCCGCTGTCGCAGTTCCAGCCCTGGTGGGCGGAGCGCTTCGCGCTCACCGCGGCGGACCGCTTCGCCATGCTGTCGGCGCTCTCCCACGACCCGCTGCAGAGAGACGTCCTCACCCCGCTCTGGCTGGGGGCCGAGCTCCGCATCCCCGATCCGGAGCGCCTCGGCGAGCCCGGCTGGCTGGCCGGCTGGGCGGCGCGGGAGGCGGTCACCGTCCTCCACCTCACCCCGGCGATGCTGGAGATCCTGACGACGGTCGCAACCGGGGTGGGGCCGGCGCCGCTCCCGGCCCTGCGCCGCGCCTTCGTCGTCGGCGACCTGCTGAAACGCAGCGAGGTGGAGCGCCTGCAGGCGCTCGCCCCGGCCCTCCTCGCGGTCAACCTCTACGGCTCGACCGAGACCCAGCGCTCGGTCGCCTACTCCGTCGTGCCCCGCCGGGGGGAGGGGCCGGCCGGCCGCGAGGTCCTGCCGCTGGGGCGCGGCATCGAAGGGGTGGAGCTGCTGGTCGTCAATCCCGTCTCCGGTCTCCTCGCCGGAATCGCCGAGGTCGGGGAGATCCTGGTGCGCAGCCGTGGGCTGGCGCGCGGCTACCTGGGAGACGAGGCGGCGATCGGGGCGAGCGCGGCGCGCTTCCTGACGAACCCCTTCCGCGCCGATGCCTCCGATCCCGCCGATCGCGTCTACAAGACCGGCGACCTCGGCCGCTACCGGCCGGACGGCGAGGTCGAATTCGCCGGCCGCGTCGACCAGCAGCTGAAGATCCGCGGCTTCCGCATCGAGCCGGGGGAGATCGAGGCCGCCCTGCGCCGCCATCCGGCGGTCCGCGAGTGCGTCGTCGTGGCCCGCGGGGAGGGGGTGGGCCGGCGCCTCGCCGCCTATGCCGCGCCGCGCGAGGGGATCTCTCCGGTTCCGGCGCGCGACCTGCGCGCCTTCCTCGTCGCGCTCCTGCCCGACTCCATGGTGCCGGCGGACTTCGTCTGGCTCGACGCGCTGCCGATGACGCCGACCGGGAAGATCGATCGCCGCGCCCTCCCGGCGCCGGCCGCGCCGGCGGGGGAGGGGGAACGGGCCGCCGCGCCGCGCAACCCGACCGAGGAGCTGCTGGCCGGGATCTGGCTCGAGCTCCTGGGCGGCGGTGTCGCCGGAGGGATTGGCGTCGGGGGCGGGATCGGGATCGACGACAACTTCTTCGCCCTGGGCGGACACTCGCTCCTCGCCACCCGGGTGCTGTCGCGCATCCGCGAGGCCCTGGGGGTCGAGATCCCCCTGCGCGCCCTGTTCGAGGCGCCGACGATCGCCGGCCTCGCCCTTGCGGTCGAGCGTGGCCGCGGCGCGCTCTCCCCGTCCGGCCCCCCGCTCCCGCCCCTCCTGCCGCTGCCGGCGGCAGAGCGCGGCTCCGCGGGGCCGGGGCTCCCGCTCTCCTTCGCCCAGCAGCGGCTCTGGGTGCTCGATCAGCTGGAGCCGGGGAGCTTCGCCCAGAACCTGTCGGCGGCGGTGCGCCTCCACGGCGCCCTCGCGGTCGGGGCGCTGGCGCGCGCCGTCGGCGAGATCGAACGCCGCCACGAGGCGCTGCGCACGATCTTCGTCCAGGCGGGTGACGAGCCGCGCCAGGTCGTCGTCCCGGCCGCGCTCGCGCCGCTCCCGGTGGTCGATCTGGCCGCCCTGCCGGCGGCGCCGCAGGGCGCCGAGGTCGAGCGGCTCGCCGCCGCCGACGCGCGCCGCCCCTTCGAGCTCGCCCGCGGGCCGCTGTCGCGCACCACCCTCCTGCGCCTCAGCGCCCCGGAGCACGTCCTGCATGTCCTGCTCTTGGCCACCCACCACATCGTGACCGACGGCTGGTCGATGGGCATCTTCACCCGCGAGCTGAGCGCTCTCTATGCGGCCTTCGCCGCGGGGGAGCCCTCGCCGCTCCCCGACCTCGCCGTCCAGTACGGCGACTTCGCGGTCTGGCAGCGCCGGTGGCTCGCCGGCGAGGTGCTCACCCGCCAGCTCGACTACTGGCGCGGCCACCTCGCCGGTGCGCCGCCGTTTCTCGCCCTGCCCACCGATCGCCCGCGGCCGCCGGTCGAGAGCCACCGCGGCGCGCGCCGCTATCGGACGCTGCCGCGGGAGCTGGCCGCGGCGCTCGCCGCCGGCAGCCGTCACCAGGGCGTGACCCTGTTCATGACCCTCCTCGCCGGCTTCGCCGCCCTCCTCGCCCGCTACAGCAACGAGGACGACCTGGTGATCGGCACCCCGATCGCCAACCGCTCTCGCCGCGAGTTGGAGGACCTGATCGGTTTCTTCGCCAACACGCTCGCCCTGCGCGCCGATGCCGCCGATGCCGCCGGCGATCCGTCCTTCGCCGCGCTCGCCCGCCGGGTGCGCGAGACGGCGTTCGGCGCCTACGCCCACCAGGACCTCCCCTTCGAGCGGCTGGTCGACGAGCTGCAGCCGGAGCGGGACCTCGGCCATGCGCCGATCTTCCAGGTCCTCTTCATCCTGCAGAACGCGCCGCCGCCGCTCCTCGCGCTGGGCGACCTCCGCTTCAGCGCCATGGAGGTCCCCACGGGCAAGGCGCAGTTCGATCTCACTCTGACCCTGGTCGAGATCGAGGGCGAGCTGCTCGCCCGCCTGGAGTACGCGACCGACCTCTTCGAGGCCGCCACCGCCGAACGCCTCCTCGGCCACTACGAGACGCTTCTCGCCGGCGCCATGGCCCGGCCGGAGGGCCGGCTGTGGGATCTGCCCCTGCTCTCGGCCGTCGAACGACAGGAGCTTCTCGCCGCGGCTGGCGAGCCCCCGGCTCCCTTCCCGGCGGACGCCACCATCGACGATCTCTTCCTGGCGAGCGCGCGGCGCGCGCCGGAGGCCGTGGCGATCACCTTCCAGGGGGAGAGTTGGCAGTATGGGGAGCTGGCCGCCGCGGTCGAACGGCTCGCCCGGCACCTGGTGGAGCGGGGGGTGGGGCCGGAGGTCCGGGTGGGGCTCTGCGCCCGGCGCTCGCCCGCCCTGCTGGTCGGTCTCCTCGCCGTGCTCCGGGCCGGCGGCGCCTACGTGCCGCTCGATCCGACCCATCCGCGGGAGCGGCTCGCCCACGTCCTGGCGGATTCCGGCGTCGCCGTCCTCTTGACCGAGAGCGCTCTCCTCTCCGCCTTGCCACCGCTGCCCGCCGGAGCCCAGGTCGTCGATCTCGACGGAGATCTGCCGGTGCCGGCGGGGGACGAGCCGGGCGCTCTGCCGCGGCGGGCCGGGCCGGAAAATCTCGCGTACGTCCTCTACACCTCGGGTTCGACGGGCCTGCCCAAGGGGGTCGCGGTGCGCCACCGCGGGGTGGTCAACTACCTGACCGCCATGGCCCGCCGCCCCGGTCTCACGGCGGGCGACGCCATGCTCGCCCTCACCACCCTCTCCTTCGACATCGCGGTCACCGAGCTCCTGCTCCCCTTGGCGGTGGGGGCGCGGATCGCGCTGCTCGACCGGGAGACCGCGGCGGACGCGGCGCTCCTCGCCGCGGCGATCGAGACCTCCGGCGCCACCGCGATGCAGGCCACCCCCGCCACCTGGACCCTGCTCCTCGAAGGCGGTTGGAACGGGCGGCCGGGGCTCACCGCGCTCTCCGGCGGCGAGGCCCTGCCGCGGCCCCTGGCCGACCGTCTCCTGGCGCGGGTCGGGGCGCTGTGGAACGTCTACGGCCCCACCGAGACGACGGTCTGGTCGGCGCTCCAACCGCTCCATCCGATCGCTCCGATCGCTCCGATCGCTCCGGGAGCGCCGGACGAGAGCCCGGTGTCCATCGGCCGGCCGCTCGCCAATACGACGATCCACCTGCTCGACCGGGCCGGCGGCCTGACGCCACCGGGGGTGCCAGGCGAGCTCGCGATCGGCGGGGAGGGGCTCGCCCGCGGCTATTTCGGCCGTCCCGACCTGACGGCCGAGCGCTTCGTCCCCGACCCCTTCGCTGCGGTCCACCGCGAACCGGGGGGGCGGCTCTACAAAACCGGCGACCTCGCCCGCCGCCGGCCGGACGGCGACCTCGACTTCCTCGGCCGCCTGGACCACCAGGTCAAGGTGCGCGGCTTCCGCATCGAGCTGGGGGAGATCGAGGCGGTCCTCGCCCGCCATCCGGGGATCGCCCGGGCTGCCGTGGTGGTGCGCGAGGCGGCTCCCGGAGAGCGCCGGCTGGTCGCCTTCTTCGCCGCCGAGGGGGGAGTCGAAGGGACCGGCGACGTGGTCGCCGAGCTGCGCTCGGCGCTCGCGGAGCGCCTCCCCGAGTACATGATCCCGGCGGCCTTCGTGGCGCTCGCCGCCCTGCCGCTCACCCCCAACGGCAAGGTCGATCGTCGCGCCCTCTCCCGCCTCGGGGCGGAGCTGGCGCCCGACCGTGCCGCGATCGGTGGCGGCGAGTACGTGGCGCCGCGCAACGCGACCGAGGAGATCCTCGCCGGGCTCTGGGCCGAGGTGCTGGGCCTCGAACGGGTGGGCGTCCTCGACAACTTCTTCGCCCTGGGCGGCGACTCGATCCTCGTCATCCGGACCGCCTCGCGCGCCCGCCAGGCGGGCCTCCGCTTCACCCCCCGCCAGCTGTTCCAGAACCAGACCGTCGCCGCGCTCGCGAATGTCGCGAATATTGCCGGCGCGGCGGAGCCTCCGGCCCCTCCGACTCCCCGCGAGACTCCGCGCTCCGAGGGCGCTTTCACCCCCTCCCACTTCCCGGCGGCGGGGCTCGCTCAGAACGAGCTCGACGACCTGCTCGCCGAGCTGGCGGTCGACTCCTAGGAGATCCTCGGGTGGCCAAAATCAAACAGGAGTGGGGCTCGCGCCTGAGGATCGCGCCGGCGCCGCCAGCCCCGCCGACCCCGCCGGAACCGCCGTCCGTCCCGGCGCTCTCGGCCGCCCTTAGGCATCAGCTCCTCTGGGAGTGGTGCGACACGGCGGTAGAGATCCCTGCCGGGCGGCTCGTTCCCACGCTGGTGGCCGAATCGTCCCGCCGCAGCCCCGACGCGGTGGCGATCGTCCAGGGAGAGCGGCGGCTGTCCTACGGCGAGCTCGGCCGGCGGGCGAACGGCCTGGCGCGTCTCCTCCGCGCCGCCGGTGTGGGGCCGGACGTGCCGGTCGCCCTCTGCGCCGAGCGCTCGATCGAGCTGGTGATCGGGCTCGCCGCGGTCTTCGCGGCGGGCGGCGCCTACGTTCCTCTCGATCCGTCCTATCCGGCCGAGCGCCTGGCCTTCCTCCTCGCCGACTGCGCCGCGCCGGTGCTGCTCGCCGATGCCAGCCTGCCGGCTCACCTGCCGATCGGCGGTGTCCTGGTCCTGCGCCTCGACGCTCCCGTCGTCTCGGGGCCGTTGGCGATGTCGGCGATACCGGCGATGCCGGAGGTGACGGCGGAGAACCTGGCCTATGTGATCTACACCTCGGGGTCGACGGGAACGCCCAAGGGAGTCGAGATCGGGCATGGCGGTCTGCTCAACCTGGTGCGCTGGTATCTCGCCGAGACCGCGGCCGGTGGTCGCGACCACTTCACCCTGGTGGCGGGAACGGCCTTCGACGCGACGGTCGTCGAGATCTGGCCCTGCCTGGTGGCGGGAGCGAGTCTCCACATTCCGGACCCGGAGACGCGGGTCGCGGCGCCGCGGCTGATCGACTGGCTGGCGCGGGAGGGCGTCACCATCGCCTTCGCGCCCACGCCGCTGGCCGAGGCGATGCTCGTGGAGCCGTGGCCGGAGCGCATCGCCTTGCGCGTCCTGCTCGCCGGCGGCGATCGCCTGCGCCTGCGCCCGGCCCCGTCCCTGCCCTTCACCCTCCTCAACAGCTACGGGCCGACCGAGATCACGGTCATCGCCACCTGCGGCCGGGTGAGGCCGATGGGGAAAGGGAGCGGCAACCCGTCGCTCGGGCGGGCGCTCGACAACGTCTGGATCCACCTGCTGCAACCGGACCTCCGCGCCGTGCCGCCCGGCGAGGTGGGGGAGATCTGGATCGGCGGCGTCGGCCTGGCCCGTGGCTACCATGGACGGCCCGACCTCACGGCCGAGAGGTTCTGTCCCGACCCCTGGGCCGCCGTTAAGGGAACGCCGGGAGCCCGGCTCTACCGGACCGGCGACCTCGCCCGCCACCTGCCCGACGGCAAGCTCGACTTCCTCGGGCGGGTCGACCACCAGATCAAGCTGCGGGGCTTCCGCATCGAGCTGGGGGAGATCGAGGCGGCGCTCCTCGCTCACCCCGGGGTGCGGGAGGGGAGCGTGATCGCCCTGGGCGAGGGACCGGACGCGCGGCTGATCGCCTTCTTCGTGCCCACGGAGTCAGGGTCCCCGGGGACGCCGGAGCTGCGCGCAGCGTTGAGCGCCCGGCTGCCGGAATTCATGCTCCCCGCCGCCTTCGTCCGTCTCCCGGCGCTGCCCTTGACCCCCAACGGCAAGGTGGATCGCCAGGCCCTGGCGCGGCTGGCTCCGGCGCCTGGCGAAGGGAGCCGCGGCGCCTACGTGGCGCCGCGCACGCCGATCGAAGAGGTGCTGGCGGCGACCTGGGAGGAGCTCCTGGGCGTTCCGCGGATCGGTCTCGACGACGATTTCTTCGCCCTGGGCGGTCACTCGCTCTCCGCCATCCGCGTGCTGTCGCGCCTGCACCACGCCTTCGGCGTCAGGCTCGACATGCGGGTCGCCTTCGAGCATCCCACCGTGGCCCGGCTCGCCGCGGCGGTCGAGCGGGCGCGCGGCGAGGAGCGTCCGGCCGCGCCGCTCCTGCGCCCGATGGCGCGCGGGGGAAATCTCCCGCTCTCCTTCGCGCAGCAGCGCCTCTGGTTCCTCCATCGCCTCGACCCGGATTCGGCGGTCTACAACGAAGCTTTCGCCTATCGCCTGGACGGCCGGCTCGATCCCGCGGCGCTGGCCGCCGCCCTGGGGGGGATCGTCCGCCGCCACGAGGCGCTGCGCACGATCTTCCCCGAACGGGACGGCGGCCCGGTGCAGGAGATCCTCCCGCCTGGAGCCTGGGCGCTCCCGGTGATCGATCTCGCGGCCCTCCCCGCCTCGCCGCGTACGGCGGAGGCGGCTCGGCTCGCCGCGGCTGACGCCCGCCGGCCCTTCCGGCTGGACCGCGGCCCGCTCTTCCGCAGCTCGCTCCTGCGGCTCACGGACGCCCTGCACCTCCTGCTCCTCGGCCTTCACCACGCGGTGACCGACGGCTGGTCGATGGGGGTCTTGGCCAAGGAGCTCGGGGCGTTCTATGTCGCCTCTGCGGTCAGAAGCCGCGCGGCACTGCCAAAGCTGCCCGTCCAGTACGCCGACTTCGCTGTCTGGCAGCGCCAATGGCTGGCGGGCGAGGCACTGGCGGCGGCGATCGCCTACTGGCGCCAGCGGTTGGCCGGCGCTCCCGCCCTGCTCGCGCTGCCGACCGACCGGCCGCGGCCGCCCCGGCAGTCGTTCCGCGGCGCCGTCGAGCGGCTGCCCCTGGGGGCCGATCTCACGGCGCGGCTCGCCGCCTTCTGCCGGCAGACCGGCTCGACCCCCTTCCTCGCCGGCCTGACCGTTTTCGCCGGGCTGCTGCAGCGGCTGACCGGCCATACCGACCTCGTGGTCGGCGCGCCCTCCGCCGGCCGGGAGCGGCCCGAACTCCTGGAGCTGATCGGGTTCTTCGTCAATACCCTGGTCCTGCGGGTCGACCTCTCCGGGGAGCCCAGCTTCCTGACGGCGCTCGCCCGGGTGCGCGAATCCACTTTGAGCGCCTACGCGCACTCCGAGCTGCCGTTCGAGCGGCTGGTGCAGGAACTGGCGCCGCAGCGCGACCTTGCCCACGGCCCGCTGTTCCAGGTGACCTTCCAGGTCGAGAGCGCGGGCGGGGAGCGGCGGCTCGCCCCGGGCCTCCAGGCGGAGCGCGCGCAACTGCCGACCGGCACAGCGAAGTTCGACCTCTCGCTGGTGCTCCACGAAGCGGCCTCCGGGCTGACCGCCGAGCTCTCGTACGCCACCGATCTGTTCTTCGCGACCACCGCGCGGCGCTTCCTGGCGCAGCTCGCAAGGCTCCTCGACGGCGCCCTGGCGACGCCCACGGCGCTCCTCTCCGAGCTGCCCCTGCTCGCCGCGGCGGAGCGCCAGCAGCTCCTCCGGGAGTGGGGCGGCACGCCGGCGAGCGGACCCGGCGCAACGCGGATCCCCGATCTCGTCGCCCGGCAGGTCCGGCGCGCCCCGGACGCCGTGGCGGTGGTCCAGGGGGAGCGGCAGCTCTCCTACGGCGAGCTCGCCCGGCGGGCCGGGGGCTTGGCCCGGCTCCTCCGCGCCGCCGGGGTGGGGCCGGAGGTGCCGGTGGCCCTCTGCGTCGAGCGTTCGGCCGAGATGGTGATCGGCCTCGTCGCCATCCTCCAGGCGGGCGGTGCCTACCTGCCGCTCGATCCCGCCTACCCGGCCGAGCGCCTGGCCTTCCTGCTCGCCGACAGCGGCGCGCCGGTGCTGGTGACGACGGAGCGCCTGGCCGCGCTGCTGCCGCCCCACGGCGCCACCGCCCTGCTCCTCGACTCGCCGACGGTGGAACAGGCCCTGGCGCGAGAGATCGACGGCGCTCCTCCCGTCCTTCCCGGGAAGGCGGACCTGGCGTACATCATCTACACCTCGGGGTCGACCGGCACCCCCAAGGGGGTCGAGGTGGGGCACGCCGCCCTCGCCCACCTCGTGCGCTGGTACCGGGCCGAGCTCGGGATCGGGCCGGCCGACCGGGCCACCCAGCTGGCGGGGCCGGCGTTCGACGCCACGGTGTTCGAGATCTGGCCCTGCCTGGCGACCGGGGCGAGCCTCCACGTCGTCGACGACGAGACGCGCGCCGCCGTGCCGCGGCTGATCGACGGGCTGGCCGGCCAGGGGATCACCCTGGCATTCCTGCCCACCCCTCTGCTCGAGGCGGCGCTCGACCTGCCGTGGCCGGAGCGGCTGGCGCTGCGCACCGTGCTCACCGGCGGCGACCGCCTGCATCGCTTCCCGCCCGCGAGCCTGCCGTTCGCCCTGTGGAACTGCTACGGGCCGACCGAGGCCACGGTCCTCGCCACCCGCTCTCCGCTGCCGCCGGAGGGCGAACGGCGCGGCAGTCCGAGCCGTCCGGGCATTGGCCGGCCGATCGGCGGGGCCGCGGTCCATCTCCTCGACCGCGGCTTCCAGCCCGTGCCGTACGGGGTGGTGGGGGAGGTCTGGATCGGCGGGGCCGGCCTCGCCCGCGGCTATCGCGGCCGGCCGGAGCTCACCGCCCTGCGCTTCGCTCCCGATCCCTGGGCGACCGAAAAGGGGGAGCTGGGAGCCCGGCTCTACCGCACCGGCGACCTCGCCCGCTTCCTGCCGGACGGCGAGCTGGAGTTCGTCGGCCGCGCCGACCAGCAGGTCAAGATCCGCGGCTTCCGTATCGAGCTGGGCGAGGTCGAATCGGCGCTCGCCGAGCATCCCGGGGTCCAGGAGGGGGCGGTGATCGTCCGCGGCGAGGGGACGGAGGCCCAGCTGGTCGCCTTCCTCGTGCCCGGCACAGGGGCGCCGCTCCAGGGCGAGGAGCTGCACGGCTTTTTGCGCGCCAAGCTGCCCGATTCCATGGTCCCGTCGGCCTATGTGAGACTCGACCGGCTGCCCCTTACGCCGCACGGCAAGGTGGACCGCCGGGTCCTCTCCGGGCTGGCGCCGGCCCGGGGTGAAGGGAATCCCTACGAGGCGCCGCGCACTCCGCTCGAGGTGACGCTGGCCGCGTCCTGGGCCGAGCTCCTCAGCCTGCCGCGGGTCGGCCGCCACGACAACTTCTTCTCCCTGGGCGGCCACTCCCTGCTCGCCACCCGCGTCCTGGCACGGGTGCGCCAGGCCGCCGGCGTCGAGCTCGGCCTGCGCAGCCTCTTCGAGCAGCCGACGGTCGCCGCTCTGGCGCGCCTGATCGAGAACCAGGGGGGCGGCTTCGTCCCCCCGCCGCTCGTGCCGCAGCCGCGGACCGGGGCGGCGCTGCCGCTCTCCTACGCCCAGCAGCGGCTCTGGTTCCTCGATCGCCTGGACCCCGCCTCGCCGCTCTACAACGTGCCCCTCCGCTATCCCCTGCGGCAGGCGGTCGCCCCGGCGGCGCTCGCCGCGGCCCTCTCCGCGGTCGTGCGGCGCCACGAAGCGCTGCGCACGGTCTTCGCCGAGCCGGAGGGCGGACCGGTGCAGGTGATCCTGCCGCCCACCCCGGTCCCCCTGCCCGTGGTCGACCTCGCCGGCCTCGCCGCGGCGACCCACACCCGGGAAGCGGAGCGGTTGGCCGAGGAGGAGGCCCGGCGCCGTTTCCGGCTCGACCGCGGCCCTCTCCTCGCCGCCCTCCTGCTGCGGCTGGCGAGCGAGGATCACCACCTGCTGCTCAACCTGCACCACATCGTCACCGACGGGTGGTCGATGGACGTCCTGGCGCGGGAGCTCGGGCGGTTCTACGCAGCCTTCGTCACCGGTATCCAGAAGCCTCTGCCACCACTTCCCGTCCAGTATGCCGACTACGCGCTCTGGCAGCTCGGCTGGCTGACCGGCGAGGTGCTCGCGGCACAGCTCGCCTACTGGCGCACCCGGCTCGCCGGCGCTCCCACCGTGATCGAGCTGCCGACCGATCGCCCGCGCCGGGCGGAGACGGCCCTGCGCGGCCGGCGGCACCCGCTGGCGCTCGGCGCGGACCTCGCGGCCGGGCTCCGCGAGCGGTCGCGGCAGAGCGGGGTGACCCTGTTCATGACCCTGCTCGCCGGCTGGGAGGCGCTGCTCGAACGCTACACCGGGCAGAGCGAGCTCCTCGTCGGCTCGCCGGTCGCCAACCGGGATCGGATCGAGACCGAAGAGTTGATCGGCTTCTTCGTCAACACCCTGGTCTTCCGGGCCGACCTGACGGGAGAACCGACCGTCGGCGATCTCCTCGCCCGGGTGCAGCAGGACGCCGTGGCGGCCTTCGCGCACCAGGACCTGCCGTTCGAGAAGCTCGTCGAGGCGCTGGCGCCCTCCCGCTCGCTCTCCCGCGCACCGCTCTTCCAGGTGCTGTTCGCGCTGCAGGGCGCCGCCGAGCCCGCGCCTTCCGGCCTTGTCCTGCGTCCGCAGCCGCTGGACAACGGGACGGTGAAGTTCGACCTCGCCCTCTGGCTGGCCGCGGAGGACTGCGGCTTCTTCGGCGGGCTGGAGTTCCGCTCCGACCTCTTCGACGAGACCACCGTGGCGCGCCTGGCGGGCCACCTCGAAATCCTTCTCGGCGGTCTGGCCAGGAGCGGGCCGGGAGAGCCGGTCTCCGGCCTGCCTCTCCTCTCCGCGCCCGAACGCCGGCAGCTCGTCGGGGAGTGGAACGACACGGCCCTCCCGGGAACGGCCGAGAGCTTCCCGGCACTCTTCGCGCTCCAGGTGGACCACCGGCCGGAGGCCACCGCCCTGGTGCTCGGAGAGGCGCGGCTGAGCTACGGGGAGCTCGACGCGCGGGCGAATCGCCTGGCCCACCGCCTCCGTGCCCTGGGGGTCGGGCCGAACTCCATCGTCGGCCTCTGCCTGCCGCGCTCGTTCGACCTCGTGGTGGGGATCCTGGCCATCGCCAAGGCCGGTGGCGCGTTCCTGCCGCTCGATCCCGCCCACCCGCTGGAGCGCCGGTCCGCCGTGCTGGCGGACGCCAGGGCTGCCCTCCTGGTGGACGCGGCGTTCCTCGCCGGGGAGCGGGAGGCCCTGGCCGGGGAGAGCGCGAGCGATCCGGCGGTGCGGCCGGCCGGGGAGAGCCTGGCCTACGTGATCTACACCTCGGGCTCGACGGGCAAGCCCAAAGGGGTGCTGGTCGAGCACCAGAACCTCGCCGCCGTGCTCCGTGCCAGCCGCCGCGATTTCTCCCTGGCGGCCGACGACGTCATCCCGGTCCTGGCGCCGGCGATCTTCGACATCTTCCTCTTCGAGCTGCTGAGCCCGCTCGCGGTCGGCGGCACGGCGGTCCTCGTGGAGCTCGAGCCGGTTCCCGACCTGGCGGGGCTCGTCCGGCTGCTGGGCCGGGCGACGCGCCTGCACGCGGTGCCCGCCCTGATGCAGCAGCTCGTCGAGCGGGTCCGTGAGGAGGAGGACGGTCCCGGCGTCCACCGCCAGCTGCGGACCTTGTGGACCGGCGGCGACGCGGTGCCGGCCAGCCTCCTGGACGACCTCCGGCGACTCTTCCCCGCGGCCGAGATCCGGGTCCTCTACGGGCCGACCGAGGGGACCATCCTCGCGTCCAGTTACGCGGTGCCCCGGGGGAACGGCTCGTCCCGGTCGCTGCTCGGCAGGGGCCTCTCCGACGTCGTCCTGCGCCTCTACGACCGCCGGGAGACTCACCCCCGGCTGGTCCCCATCGGCGTGCCGGGGGAGATCTGGATCGGCGGCGCCGGGGTGACCCGCGGCTACCTCGACCGTGCCCCGCTCACCGCGGAGCGCTTCCCCTGGATCGACGGCCAGCGCTGGTACCGGTCCGGCGATCTCGCGCGGCGCCTCGCCGACGGCAACCTGGAGTTCCTCGGCCGGACCGACGATCAAGTCAAGGTGCGTGGGTTCCGGGTCGAGCCGGGGGAGATCGAGGCGGTGCTGGCCGGCCACCCGGAGGTGCGGGAGGCGGTGGTCCTGGCGCGGCTCGACGCGGCGGGCGATCGCCGCCTGGTGGCCTCGCTGGTGGCGGCCGCCGGCATCTCGCCGGACCTGGCCGCTCTGCGCGCCCACCTCAAGTCGAAGCTCCCCGACTACATGGTGCCGTCGGCTTTCGTCCTCCTCAACGAGCTGCCGCTGACGCCGAACGGCAAGGTCGATCGGCAGGCGCTGGCGCGGATCGATCCCCTGGAGTCGACGGCGGACCGGCCGGACGCTCACCAGGCGCCCCGCACGCCGGTCGAGCAGGCGCTCGCCGGGCTCTGGTCGGAGCTCCTGGGCCGCGAGCGGGTGGGGATCTGCGAGGACTTCTTCACCCTCGGCGGGCACTCGCTCCTCGCCACGCGGGTACTGGCGCGGGTGCGGCAGCTGTTCGGCGTCGATCTCGGCATCCGCGCGCTCTTCGACACGCCCACGATCGCCGGCCTGGCGCAGGCGGTGGAGCGGGAGCGGGAGAAGGTGTCCGGCGCGGGCGGCCCGGCGAGCCCGGCGCTGGTGCGGGTACCGCGTGGAGCGGGAGTCGAGCTGCCGGCCTCCTTCGGCCAGCGCCGGCTCTGGTTTCTCGATCGGCTGCAGCCGGGCTCGGCGCTCTACAACATGCCGATGGCCTACCGGCTCGAAGGCCCCTGGGAGCCGCGGTTGCTGGCGGCGAGCCTGGAGGAGATCGTCCGGCGGCACGAAGCGCTGCGGACGAGCTTCGCCGAGTCGGCAGACGGCGGTCCGTTGCAGGTGATCGCGCCGGTGGGTCCGGAGCTCCGCCAGGTGGATCTGTCGGGCCTGCTCGGGCCGCGCGGCAGAGACGAGGAGGAGCGCCTGCTCCGCACCGAGGCGCGGCGTCCGTTCGACCTGGCCAAGGGGCCGCTCCTGCGCCTCGTCCTGCTGCGCTGGTCGAGCACCCGGCAGACCCTGCTGCTGTCGATGCACCATGCCATCTCGGACGGCGGGTCGGTGGGCGTCCTGCTGCGCGAATTGGGGACGCTCTACACCGCCCTCCGGGCGCCAGCGCCACCCCTCGGGCCACCTCTGCCGGAGCTGCCGGTCCAGTACGCCGACTTCGCGGTCTGGCAGCGGCAGTGGCTCGCAGGTCCGGTCCTGGCCTCCCAGCTGGCGTACTGGCGGGAGCGCCTCGCCGGCCATCCGCCGGTGCTGGAGCTGCCGGCCGACCGCCCGCGCCCGCCGGTGCAGAGCTTCCGCGGCGAGGTGGAACCGGTGCACCTGGGAACCGATCTCACCAGGGCGCTCGTTACCCTCTCCCGACAGAAGGGGACGCCGCTCTTCATGACCGTCCTCGCCGGCTGGCTGGCGCTCCTCGGCCGCTATACCGGTCAGGAGGACCTCCTGGTGGGCGTGCCCTCGGCGGGCCGCACGCGGGTGGAGCTCGAAAACCTCATCGGGTTCTTCGTCAACCTGCTGGCCGTGCGCACCGACCTCTCCGGCGACCCGGCTTTCGCGGCGCTCCTGACGCGGGTGCGGGAGTCGGCCCTGGGAGCCTATGCCCACGGCGACCTGCCCCTGGAGCGTCTGGTCGAGGAGTTGGCGCCGGAGCGGAGCTTGAGCTACTCGCCGCTCTTCCAGGTCGCCTTCGACCTCGCGCCCGCGTCTTCCCCGCTACCGTTGCCAGGCGGGTTGCGGCTGGAGGAAGTCAAGCTGTCGATCCAGGCGGCGAAGTTCGATCTGACCCTGGGGCTTGCCGAATCGGCTGCGGGTCTCGTCGGCGACCTGGAGTACAGCCTCGACCTCTTCGACGCCACCACGGCCCGCCGCATGGCCGGGCACCTCCGTATCCTCCTGGCCGGCGCGGTCGAGAACCCCGACCTGCCGCTCTCCGCGCTGCCGCTCCTTGCCAGGCCGGAGCGGGCGCAGGCGCTCTGGGAATGGAACGACACCGCCCGGCCGTGGCCGGATCTCCTCGTCCACGAGACGTTCGCGGAGCAGGCGCGCCGGCAGCCGGGAGCCCTGGCGGTGGTGGCGGGTGCCGCGCGGCTGACCTACGGTGAGCTGGAGGAGCAGGCGAGCCGTCTGGCCGCTCGCCTGCGCTCCCTGGGGGTCGGTCCCGAGGTGCCGGTCGCGGTCTGCGCCGAGCGCAGCGCCGAGCGGGTGGTGGGGGTGGTTGCCGTGCTCAAGGCCGGGGGAGCCTTCGTCTCGCTCGATCCGACCTATCCGCGCGAGCTCCTGGCCTCCGTGCTCGCCGAGATCCAGGCGCCGGTGGTCCTCTCCCAGGCGCGCTTCGCCGATCGCCTCCCGGCCTCGGGCGCCGCGGTGATCCTCCTCGACCAGGATCTGGAGATGCCGGGCGGCATGGGCGTGCCACCGCCGGCGAGCGGTCTCACCCCCGACAACCTCGCCTACGTCATCTTCACCTCCGGGTCGACGGGACGGCCGAAGGGGGTCGCGGTGCCGCACGCCGGTCTCTTGAACCTCGTGCGCTGGTATCAGGCCGACTTCGGCCTCACCGCCGCGGACCGGGTCACCCAGGTGGCGAGCCCGGCTTTCGACGCTTCGGTCTGGGAGCTCTGGCCGGCGCTCGCGGCGGGCGCCAGCGTCCACGTCCCGGACGAGGAGACCCGGCTCTCGGCTCACCGTACCGCCCGCTGGTGGGCAACGGAGGGGATCACCCTCTCCTTCCTCCCCACCCCGCTCGCCGAGCAGGTGCTGGAGGAGGGCTTCCCGCCGGGGCTCGACCTGCGGGTACGGTCGCTGGCGACCGGCGGCGACCGGCTGCGCCTTCGGCCCGACCCGGACCTGGGATTCCGCCTGACCAACCACTACGGACCGGCGGAGTCGAGCGTCGTGGCCACCGCGGCGACGGTGGCGCCGCGGGGGACGGCGGGGCAGAACGGCTCCCCGTCGATCGGCCGGGCGATCTACAACACGCACCTCTATGTCCTGGACGTCCACCTCGTGCCGGTCCCCCTGGGAGTGCCGGGGGAGCTCTGCATCACGGGGCAGGGGCTCGCCCGTGGCTACCTGGGCCGCCCCGACCTCACGGCGGAGCGCTTCCTGCCCGATCCCTGGGGGGCGCTGCGCGGGGTTCCCGGGGCGCGGATGTACCGCACGGGCGACCTGGTCCGCCGGCGGGTGGACGGCGATCTCGACTTCGTGGGCCGCGCCGATCACCAGGTCAAGCTGCGCGGCATGCGGGTGGAGCTGGGGGAGATCGAGGCGAACCTTCTCCGCCATCCCGGAGTGCGCGCGGCGGTGGTGGCGGTGCGCGAGGATCGGCCGGGCGACCGCCGCCTCGCCGCCTACGTGGTGCCGGCGCTGGAGAACGCTCCGGCCGTCGACGATCTCGCCGCCTTCGTAGAGCGGCTCCTGCCGGCTCACATGGTGCCCCAGGACTGGCTCCTCCTCCCCGCGCTGCCCCTGACGGCCAACGGCAAGCTGGACCGCCGGGCCCTGCCTGCCCCCGAACGCCGGCAGGCGGCAGGAACGGCGCCGGGCACCCCCTTGGAGGAGCGGCTCGCCAGGATCTACGGCGCGGTGTTGGGGGTGGAGCGGGTGAGCGTCGAAGACGACTTCTTCGACCTCGGCGGGCACTCCCTGCTCGCCACCCAGGTGGTGGCGCGGGTCCGCCAGGAGCTGGCGTTCGAGCTGCCGGTGCGCGCGCTGTTCGAGGAGCCGACGATCGCCGGCCTCGCCCGGCGGATCGCGGCGGAGCAGCAGCCCGCCGGGGCACCTCGGTCGAAGATGTCGACGCTCCCGCCGCCTCTCGTCCGGGTGGCGCGCGGGCCGAAGGCACGCCTGCCCCTTTCCTTCGCCCAACAGCGGCTCTGGTTCATCGATCGCCTGGAGCCCGGCTCGCCGCTCTACAACATCCCGGCGGCCTACCGTCTGGAGGGGGTGGTCGTGCCCGCGGCGCTCGCCGCCGCCCTGGCCGAGGTCGTCCGTCGCCACGAGGCGCTCCGCACCACGTTCACCGCCGCGGCCGACACCGGGAATGAGCCGGTCCAGGTCATTGCACCGGCCGGCGTGACGACGGCCGGACGGTTATGGAACGTCGATCTGGGCGCGCTCCCGGCAGGGCGCGGTGCGGCGGAGCGCGAACGCCTGGCGACGGCAGAGGCGGAGCGCCCCTTCGATCTGTCGCGCGGGCCGCTCCTGCGCACGACGCTGGTCCGGCTCGCCGCCACCGAGCACGTCCTCCTCCTCACTCTCCACCACGTCGTCGCGGACGGCTGGTCGATGGGCGTCCTGCTGCGCGAGCTCTCGGCGCTCTACGGCGCGGCCGTCGCCGGGCAGCCCTCCCCGCTCTCCGAGCTACCGGTCCAGTACGCGGACTTCGCGCTCTGGCAGCGCGGCTGGATGCAAGGCGAGGTCCTCGATGCCGAGATCGAGGACTGGCGCCGGCGCCTGGCCGGGGTCCCTGCAGCTCTCGATCTCCCCACCGATCGACCGCGCCCGGCGGTGCAGAGCTTCCGCGGCGCCTCCCGGCTGGCGAGTTTCCCGCCCTCCCGGATGCCGGCGATGACGGCGCTCGCGAGAGCGCTCGAGGCGACCCCGTTCATGGTGGCCCTGGCGGCGTTCCAGGCCCTCCTCGGCCGCTATACTCGCCAGACCGACGTCGCCGTGGGATCGCCGATCGCCGGCCGCACCCACCGCGAAATCGAGGGGTTGATCGGCTTTTTCGTCAATACCCTCGTGCTCCGCACCGACCTGGCGGGCGATCCCACCTTCGCCGATCTGGTCTCGCGGGTGCGCGAGGTCGTCCTCCAGGCGCACGCCCACCAGAACGTGCCGTTCGAGCGCCTGGTCGAGGCGCTGGAGCCGGAGCGTTCCCTGAGCCACACGCCGCTCTTCCAGGTCATGTTCCTGCTGCAGAGCGCCGCTCTCGATTTCAGACTGCCGGGTCTCGCCTTGACGCCGCTCGACGTCGAGCGGCGGACGGCGAAGTTCGATCTCCTCCTGGGCCTCTGGCCGACGGCGGAGGGGCTGGAGGGTGGGATCGAGTACAGCGCCGACCTGTTCGACGCCACCACCGCGGAGCGTATCCTGCGTCATTTCGACCGGCTGCTGACGGCGGGCCTGGCGGACCCGCGGGCCCGGATCGCGGACCTCGCCCTCCTCGCGCCGTCCGAGCGCGCTCAGGTCCTCGCCGAGTGGAACGACAGCGCGGGTCCGCGGGCGCCGGTCGCCTGCCTGCACGATTTCTTCACCGTGCAGGCCGGGGAGACCCCCGACCGGATGGCCCTGGTGTTCGGCGCCGAGCAGCTGACCTACGGCGAGCTCGCGGCGCGGACGGCCCGGCTGGCGAGCTTCCTCGTCCGCCAGGGCGTGGGTCCCGAGGTGCCGGTGGCGATCTCGGTCGCCCGCTCGCTCGCCATGATCGAGGGGCTGCTCGCCATCTTCCGCGCCGGCGGCTATGCCGTGACGCTCGATCCGACCTACCCGGCCGAGCGGCTGGCGTTCATGCTCGCCGATGCGGCGGCCCCGGTCCTGCTCGCCGACACCGGCTCGCTCGCTCTCCTGCCGCCGTTTGCAGGCGAGGTCCTCTGCCTCGATTCCACCGGGCTCGGGGAACTCCTCGCGCGGCAGCCGGCGCAGGGCCCGGCCGGCCCGCTGGCGGAGAACCTGGCCTACGTCATCCATACCTCGGGCTCGACCGGCAAACCGAAGGGGATCGCCATGTCGCACCGGGCGATCGTCAACGTCATGGAGTACCAGTACCGGCATTCCGGCGCCGCCGCCGCCCGCACCCTGCAATTCGCTCCCCTGTCCTTCGACGTCTGCTACCAGGAGATCTTCTCGACCTGGGCGGCGGGAGGCACGCTCCTTCTCATCTCCGACGCGGACCGCCGCGACCCCTTGACCCTCTTGCAGACGATCGAGCGCCACGAGGTCTGCCGCCTCGACCTCCCCTTCGTCGCCTTGGAGAGCCTGGCCGAAACGGCAGAGCGGCTGGGGGCGGCTCCCCAATCTCTTCTGGAGGTCATCGCCGCCGGCGAGCAGCTGCGGGTGGGCGACCTCTTCACGCGCTGGTTCGAGCGGATGCCCCGCTGCCGGCTGGAGAACCAGTACGGCCCCTCGGAGGCCCACGTGGTCACCGCCCTCACGGTGGCCGGCCCGCCTGCCGCCTGGCCGGCCCTCCCCCCGGTCGGCCGCCCCATTCTCTCCACCCGGGTCCACCTGCTCGACGCCCGTCTGGAGCCGGTTCCCATCGGGGTGACGGGCGAGATCCATTGCGGCGGCGTGCAGCTCGCCCGGGGCTATCTCGGCCGGCCGGACCTGACGGCCGAGCGCTTCCTCCCCGATCCCTTCGCCGGGGTCGCCGGGGTCGGCGGCGAGCCGGGTGGGCGGCTCTACAAGACCGGCGACCTGGCGCGCACCCTGCCGGGCGGCGATGTCGAGTTCCTCGGCCGTCTCGACTTCCAGGTCAAGGTGCGCGGTTTCCGCATCGAGCTCGGGGAGATCGAGGCGGTGCTCGCCGATCATCCCGCAGTCTCCGCCGTGGTCGTCGAGGCGCCGGAGATCGCCGGTCTGCGCCGGCTGGTGGCCTACGTCGTTCCCACTCCCTCCGGCATCCCCGGCGACGCCGCCTCCCTGGACGGCGCCGAGCTGCGGCGCTTTCTTGCCGATCGGCTTCCCGCTTACATGGTCCCCTCGCACCTCATGGTGATGGAGGCACTACCCATCGCCGCGACCGGCAAGGTCGACCGCCGCGCTCTGCCCCTGCCCGAGCGGCTGGAAGACGAAGGCTACGTCGCGCCACGCACCCCGCTCGAAGAAGAGGTGGCGGTGGTCTGGACCCAAGTCCTGGGGGTGGCGCGGGTGGGCATCCACGACAGTTTTTGGGACCTGGGAGGGCACTCGCTGCTCGCCACGAAAATGCTCTCCCGGCTGCATGAGTCGCTGGGGGTGGCGCTCCCCCTCCAGACCCTGTTCAAAGCTCCTACGATCGCCGGTCTGACCACCGCCATCGGCGAGATCCTCCTTGCCGATGGCGGGGAGGACCTGGAGGCGGTCCTGGCCGAGCTGGAAAGCCTTTGAGGAAGGAACGAATGAGCCAGCCCAACGTCGAAGACATCTACCCCCTGGCGCCCGCCCAGCAGGGTATGCTCCTTTACCTCCTGCTCTCGGGCGCCCGGTCGGAAGTCTATTTCGACCAGTACGTCGCGACACTCCATGGCCGTCTCGACCTGGCGGCCTGGCGGCGGGCCTGGGAGCGGGTCGTGCACCAGCATGCGGCCCTGCGTACCCTGTTTCTCTGGGAGCGCCGGGATCAGCCGCTCCAGGTCGTACGCCGCACGGTCGAGCTGCCCTGGCGGGAGGAGGACTGGCGCGACCTTCCCGAGGCGGAGCGCGAGGCGTGCTCCGCCGCCCTGCTGCGCGACGACCACGCCCAGGGCTTCGATCTCAAGAAGGCGCCGCTCACCCGCCTCTCCGTGGCCCGCCTGACGGACGACAGCTACCGGTTCGTCTGGAGCTTCAGCCACCTGGTGCTCGACGGCTGGTCGATGGCGATCGTCCTCGCCGACGTGCTCACCGCCTACCGGGCGTTCGCCAAGGGGAGCGAGCCGGAGCTGCCGCGCCCGCGCCCCTACCGCGCCTTCATCGACTGGCTGTCGCGCCAGGACGTCGCCCAGGCCGAGTCGTTCTGGCGGCGGTCGCTCGCCGGCCTCACCGCTCCCACCCCGCTGCCCGGCGACGGCACCGGCTCCGGCGGCGAGCTCACCGGCTGGGCGGCGGCGGAGGAGCGGCTGGCGCTTCCCCGCACGACGGTCCAGGGGCTCCAGGAGCTCGCCCGGCGGCACCAGGTCACCTTGAACACCGTTCTCCAGGCGGCCTGGGGGCTCCTCCTCGGCCGCCACGCGTCGAGCGATGACGTGCTCTTCGGCGCCGTCGTCTCCGGTCGACCGCCCGAGGTCGACGGCGTCGAGTCGATGGTCGGGTTGTTCATCAACGGCCTGCCCGTGCGCCTGCGCTCGAACGGCGCGGAGCGCCTGGGTCCCCTCCTGCGCGCCCTCCAGGAGACCCAGATCGAGCAGCGGGAGTACGAGTACTGCCCGTTCGAACAGGTCCAGGCGTGGAGCGAGATGGAGAGGCACGTCCCGCTCTTCGGCAGCCTCCTGGTGTTCGAGAACTACCCGGTAGATGCCCTGGCCGGGAGCAGCGATCTCGGCTTCGAGATCCGCTTCGGCCACCTGGCCGAGGCCAACAACTACCCGCTGACCCTCTACGTCAACCCGCGTCCGGACAGCCTGGAGCTCAAGGCCTCGTACCACTGGACCCGCTTCTCGGCCGACGCCATGCGCCGGCTGCTCGGCCAGCTCGCCACCCTCCTCGCGAGCTTCGTGGCGCGCCCGGAGGGACGCCTGGACGAGCTCTCCATCCTCGCTCCCACCGAGCGGCGGGAGCTCCTCGCCGCGGGTGTCGGCCCGCGCGCCGGAGACATTGGCGACGCCTGCATCCACCACCTGGTGGCGGCGCAGGCGGCGCGCACCCCGGGGGCCGTGGCGGTCGTCGAGGGCGTGGCGGGGGAGCGTTCGCTGACCTACGCCGATCTCATGGCCCAGGCCGGCCGGCTCGCCCGCCACCTCTCCCGGCTAGGCGTCGGGCCCGAGGTCGTCGTCGGCCTCTGCGCCGAGCGCTCGATCGAGCTCCTGGTCGGGATGCTCGCGGTGCTCCAAGCGGGCGGCGCCTACCTGCCGCTCGATCCCGCCTACCCGCGCGAGCGGCTGGCCTTCATGCTCGAAGACTCGGGAGCGGCGGTGCTCCTCGCCCAGGAGCGGCTGGTCGAGCGCCTGCCGGAGACCGCGGCGCGGCTCGTCCTGCTCGCTGCCGAGCCCGCCGAGGCGACCGAGGCGGCGGGCGATGCCGATCCCGGTCCGGCCCTGCCGCACCACCCCGCCTACGTCATCTACACCTCCGGCTCGACAGGGAGGCCCAAGGGGGTCCTGGTCCCTCACGCCGCGCTGGTCAACTACGTCCGCGGCGCCGCGGAGGAGTACGCCCTGGGGCCGGTCGACCGGGTGCTCCAGTTCGCCTCGGTGAGCTTCGACACCGCCGCGGAGGAGATCTATCCCTGCCTGACCCGCGGCGCCACCCTGGTGCTCCGCGACGAGGAGATGGTCGCCTCGCTCGCCGCCTTCACCCGTGCGCTCAAAGGTCGGCGCATCACCGTCCTCGACCTGCCCACGGCCTACTGGCACGAGCTGGTCGCCGAGCTGGCGGAGAACGCGGCGGCCGAGCTGCCGGAGGAGCTCCGGCTGGTGATCATCGGCGGCGAGCTGGCGCTCGCCGACCGCCTGGCGCTGTGGCGCCGGCGGGTGCGGCCGGGCGTGCGGCTGGTCAACACCTACGGGCCGACCGAGGCGACGATCGTCACCACCAAGCTGGAGGTGGTGACGACGCCTCCCGCTGGCAGTGCCGGGGTGCCGATCGGCCGTGCCGTCCCCAACGCCAGGACCTATCTCCTGGGACGCGACCTGGAGCCGGTGCCCGAAGGCGCCGAGAGCGAGCTCTACATCGGCGGGGCGGGCCTGGCGCGCGGCTACCTCGGCCGGCCGGACCTGACCGCCCAGCGCTTCGTGCCGGACCCGTTCACGGGACCGGGCGAGCGGCTCTACCGCACCGGCGACCGCGCCCGGCTGCTGCCCGACGGCAACCTGGAGTTCCGCGGCCGCACCGACGACCAGGTGAAGGTGCGCGGGTTCCGCATCGAGCTCGGCGAGGTCGAGGCGGCGCTCTCCCGGCTCGCCGGGGTGCGCGACGCGGTGGTGGTGGCGCGCGATGCCGCGCCGGGCGAGAAGCGGCTGGTCGCCTACCTGGTGCCGGCTGAGGGCGGCACGCTCCCCGCGGCCGGCGAGCTGCGGGCCGCGCTCAAGTCGGCGTTGCCGGATTACATGATCCCGGCCGCCTTCGTCACTCTGCAGGCGCTGCCGCTCACCCCGAGCGGCAAGCTCGACCGCCGCGCCCTCCCGGAGCCCGAGGCGGTGCGTCCCGACCTCGACGCCGACTACGCGGCGCCACGCAACCCGGTCCAGGAGGTCCTGGCCGGGATCTGGAGCGAGCTCCTGGGCGTCGAGCGGGTCGGCATCGACGACGACTTCTTCGCCCTCGGCGGACACTCGCTCCTCGTCGCCAAGCTGGCGGCGCGGGTACGCCAGGTCTTCGGCGTCGAGCTGTCGATGGTCGAGGTGTTCAAACGGCCGACTGTCGCCGAGCTCGCCCTGGCGGTCGAGCGGGCGGAGCGCGGGCAGGAGGGGAGCGAGCTTCCCGACCTGCCGCCCATCGAGCGCGCCCCCCGGGACCGCCCCATCCCGCTCTCCTTCCCCCAGGAGCGGGTGTGGTTCCTGAACCAGCTCACCGCGGGCGGCAACATCGCCTACAACTTCCAGTTCACCCTCTGGCTCCGCGGCCGCCTCGACGTGCCGGCGCTCGCCGGCGCCGTGGCCGAGATCATCCGTCGCCACGAGGTGCTGCGCACCAGCTTCCCGGCGGGTCAAGACGGCCGGCCGGTGCAGGTGATCCATCCACCCTATCTGCCGGAGCTGCCGCAGGTCGATCTCCGTGTCCTGCCCGAGGCCGTGCGCCGCGACGAATCCGAGCGCCTGGTCTTCGAGTCGACGCAGACCCCCTTCGACGTCGCCCGCATCCCGCTGCTGCGCTGGCGCCTCCTCCGGCTGGAGGACGACTTCCACGAGCTGATCCAGGTCGAGCAGCACTTCGTCCACGACGGCTGGTCGTTCGGGGTCTTCCTGCGCGAGATGAAGAGCCTCTACGCCGCCTTCGCCGCCGGGCTCCCCTCGCCGCTCCCCGAGCTGCCCATCCAGTACGCCGACTTCGCCGCCTGGCAGCGTGGCTGGATGGAAGGGCCGGTGATGGAAAAGGTCATGGCCTACTGGCGCCAGAAGCTCTCCGGCAGCGCTACCGTGCTCGAGCTGCCCACCGACCGGCCGCGCCCGGCGCGCCCCAGCTTCAAGGGGGACATCACGCTTCAGCCCATCCCCCCCGTCCTCTACGAGGGGCTGCGGCGGTTTGGCCGCGCCCAGGGCTTCACGCTCTACATGACCATGCTGTCCGGTTTCTTCACCCTGCTCTCCCGCTACACCGGGCAGGACGACGTCCTCCTCGGTACCAACAACGCCAACCGGCGGGCGCGCGAGACTGAAGGCCTGATCGGGATGATCGTCAACAGCCTGGTGATCCGCGGCGACCTGACCGGCGATCCCACCTTCCGCGTCCTTCTGGAGCGGGTGCGCGAGACCAGCCTGGAGAACTACGCCTACCAGGACACCCCGTTCGAGCGGCTGGTCCAGGAGCTGCGCCCCGAGCGCCAGCTGGGGCGCAACCCGCTCTTCCAGGTGATGTTCAATTTTCACGACGCCGCCATTCCCGACCTCGACTTCGGCGGCCTCTCCGGCTGGTTCCTGGTGCGCGGCAACCGGTCGGCCAAGATGGACATGAACGTCATCGTGGTGCCGCGCGCCGAGCAGCGGGTGGGGCTCGCCGCGAGCGCCGCCGACCGCCACTCGCTCTTCCACTGGGAGTACAGCTCCGACCTCTTCGACTTCCCGACCATCCAGCGGATGATCGGCCACTTCCTGACCCTCCTCACCGGGGCGACCGAGAACCCCACCCGGCGGCTTTCCGAGCTGCCGATCCTGACGGCTCCTGAGCGCCGCCAGCTGCTCGACGATTGGAATGACACGGCGGCCGAGCTGCCGGCGGTCTCCGGTCTGCACGAGCTGTTCGCGGCGCAGGCGGCGCGCGCTCCCGGCGCTCCCGCCGTCACCTTCCAGGGAGAGAGTCTGACCTACGGCGATCTCGACGCCCGGGCGGACCGGCTCGCCCGGCGCCTGCGCCGGCTCGGGGTCGGCCCGGAGGTCGTGGTCGGGGTGGCGGTCGAGCGCTCGCGCGCCCTGCCGGTCGCTCTCCTCGCCGTGCTGAAGGCCGGCGGCGCCTATCTCCCGCTCGATCCCGGACACCCGCGCGACCGCCTGGCGCTCATCCTGGAGGACTCCGGGGCGCCGCTGCTGCTCGTCGGCCGCGCTCTCCGGGACGGCCTGCCGGAGAGCCGCGCTCAGCTTGTCGAGTTGGAGGACGAGCCCGAGGTTGCGGCCGGCGGAGAGGCTGCGGCCGCCGGGCTTGGCCCACTCGCGGGGCCGGAGAACCCGGCCTATGTGATCTACACCTCTGGCTCCACAGGGAGGCCGAAGGGCGTCGTGGTGCGCCACCGCTCGGTGGTCAACTTCCTCGCCTCCATGGCCCGCGAGCCCGGCCTGGCCGCCGCCGACGTGCTGGTCGCGGTGACCACCGTCTCCTTCGACATCGCGGTGCTCGAGCTGTTCCTGCCGCTCGCCGTCGGAGCGCGGGTCGAGATCGCCGATCGCGACACGGCGGCCGACGGGGTCAAGCTCGCGGCGCTCCTGGAGAGCGCCGGGGCGACGACCCTTCAGGCCACCCCGGCGACCTGGCGGGTGCTCCTGGAGTCCGGCTGGCAGGGGCGGCAGGGCCTGAAGGCACTGTGCGGCGGCGAGGCTCTGCCTGGCGACCTGGCGCGTGAGCTCGTGGCGCGGGTGGGGGACTCGGGGTCGGTGTGGAACGTCTACGGTCCCACCGAGACGACGGTCTGGTCGGCCCTTCGTCGGGTGAATGGGGTGGATGGAACCGCGGCGGCGACGCTCACGGTGCCGGTCGGCCGGCCGCTCGACAACACCGAAATCTTCCTGCTCGACCGTACGGGGGAGCCGGTGCCGGTGGGCGTCGCCGGCGAGCTGCACATCGGCGGCGATGGGCTCGCCCGCGGCTACCTGGGGCGCCCCGACCTCACGGCGGAGCGTTTCGTTCCCGATCCCTTCGCCGGCGGCCGGCTCTATCGCACCGGCGACCTCGCCCGTTACCTCCCCGATGGCAGCGTCGCCTTTCTCGGTCGCATCGATCACCAGGTCAAGGTGCGCGGTTTCCGCATCGAGCCGGCGGAGGTCGAGGCGGCGCTCCTCAAGCAGCCAGGGGTGCGGGAGGCGGTGGTCGTGGCGCGCGAGGACCGGCCCGAGGACCGCCGGTTGGTCGCCTATGTCGTGGGAGCGGAGAAGGGCGCCTCCCCCGCGGCGGGCGAGCTGCGCGAGGCTTTGGCCGCCGAGCTGCCGCTCTACATGGTGCCGGCCGTCTTCGTCGTCCTCGACCAGCTGCCCTTGACCGGGAGCGGCAAGATCGACCGGCGGGCCCTGCCCGCCCCGGAGACCGGGCGCTCTTCCGACGACGTGACCTACGTCGCGCCGCGCACCCCGGTCGAGACGACGCTCGCCGCCATCTGGTCCGAGGTGCTGGGGATCGAGCGGGTGGGCGCGCGGGACGACTTCTTCGCCTTGGGCGGGCATTCGCTCACCGCGACCAGCGTGCTGTCGCGGGTGCGCGACTCCCTCCATGTCGAGCTGCCGCTCTCGGTGGTCTTCGAACGGCGGACCGTCGAGGGAATGGCCGCCGCGGTCGCCGCCGGATCGCTCGCCGGCGCCGCCGCGGTCCTCCCCGAGGCGGAGCTCGCGGAGCGGGCGTCGACGCTCTCGGACGGCGACCTCGACGCCCTGCTCGGCGCCATGATGGCGGAAAGGGGGACGGCATGAGCACCACCCTGCCGGCGAACCTGGCCGAGTTGTCGCGCGAGGAGAAGCTGGCGCTCCTGGCCCGCCTGGCCCGCGAGCGCGCGGCCGAGGAGCCCCCGTCTCCCGATTTCGCCGGCCTGGCGGCCGGGCCACAAGGGGAGGCGGGCTCGTACCCCCTCTCCTTCGCCCAGCAGCGCTTCTGGTTCCTCGACCAGCTGGCGCCCGGGGCGCACGTCAACAACCTCTTCCGCGCCCTGCGGCTCTCCGGCCGCCTGGACACCGGGGCGCTCGGGCAGACGATCGCGGAGATCGTCCGCCGGCATCCGGCCCTGCGCACGACGTTCCCGGCCGAGCACGGCGAGCCGCGCCAGGAGGTCGCACCTGCAGAGGTGGCGGCGGGCGCGGCCCTCGCCTCCCTCGACCTCTCGGGCCTGCCGGGTGCGGAGCGGGAGGCGCGGGTCGCGGCGCTCGCGATGGAGGAGGCGCGGCGCCCCTTCGACCTGGCGCGCGGTCCGCTCTACCGGGCCACCCTGCTGCGCCTGGCCCCTGTGGAGCACGTCCTCCTCGTCAGCCTGCACCACATCGTCGCCGACGGCCGGTCGCTCGGGCTCTTCTTCCAGGAGCTGGGAGCGATCTATGGCGCCTTTGCCGCCGGTGCCCCGTCGCCGCTTCCCGAGCCGGCCCTGGGCTACGGCGAGTTCGCCCGCTGGCAGCGCGAACGGCTGCAGGGCGCGGCTCTCGCCAAGGAGCTGGCCTTCTGGCGCCAGCGCCTGGAAGGTGCACCGCCGGTCTTGGAGCTGCCGACCGACCGGCCGCACCGGGCGGCCGCCTCCTCGGCCGGGGCGCTCGCGCCGCTCGCCCTTCCCGAGCCGGTGACGGCTTTGCTGCGCGAGCTGGCGCGGCGCGAGGGGGCCACCCCCTTCATGGTCCTCCTCGCCCTCTTCGACGCCCTCCTCCTGCGCTACGCCGGCCAGCGCGACTTCGTCGTCGGCCTGCCGGTCGCCAACCGCAACCGGACCGAGCTGGAGCGCGTCATCGGCTGCTTCGCGAGCACCCTCCTGCTGCGCCTGGAGCTGCCGCCGCGGCTGTCGTTCCGCGCCCTCCTGGCGCAGACGCGCGCCGAGTCGCTCGCCCTCTTCGCCCACAGCGACCTGCCGTTCGAGAAATTGGTGGAAGAGCTGCAGCCGGAGCGCAACCTGGCCCACAACCCGCTCTTCCAGGTCATGTTCGCCCTGCAGACGGCGGCGGTCTCCGGTCTCGGCCTGCCCGGTCTCACCCTGACGCCGCTGCCGGTCGAGCGCGGGCTTGCCAAGCTCGACCTTACCTTGGAGCTCTTCGAACGGACGACGGACGTCGCCGGCTACTTCGAGTACAGCACCGAGCTGTTCGACGCCTCGACCGTCGCCCGGATGGCGGTTCATTTCGCCAACCTGACGCGGGCCGCCCTGGCCGCCCCCGACCTGCCGCTCGAAGCTCTCGACCTGCTCGCGCCGCACGAGCGGCACGCCGCGCTCGTCGAGTGGAACCCGCGCGCCGAGCCCGAGGCGCCGCCGATCCCCGGGCTGATCGCGGCGCAGGCCCGGCGGACACCCGACGCTCCCGCCGTCCTCTTCGGCGACGAGCGTCTCACCTACCGCGAGCTCGACCAGACGGCCAACCGCCTGGCCCGCCGGCTGCGCGCGCGGGGGGTCGGGCCGGACACCCTGGTGGGGGTCTGCTTCGAGCGTTCGCTCGCCATGCCGGTGGCGCTCCTCGCCGTGCTCAAGGCGGGCGGCGCCTGGGTGCCGCTCGATCCCGCCTACCCGGCCGAGCGCCTGGCCCTGATCGTCGCCGATACGGCGATGCCGGTGCTGCTCACCGAGGAGCGGCTGGTCGCCGGGCTTCCCGCCTCGGCTGCTGAAGTGGTCACCGTCGATGTCCTCGACCTCCTGCTCTCGTCGGAGGATGCCTCCGATCTCGCCGGTCCGGCCTGGGCGATCCACCCGGAGAGCCTGGCCTACGTCATCTACACCTCGGGCTCGACGGGGAAGCCCAAGGGGGTCGGCGTCCCCCACCACGCCCTCGCCAACCACGCCACCGCCTGCGCCGAGCACTATGGTCTCGGCGCCGCCGACCGGGTCCTCCAGTTCACCTCGATCAGCTTCGACATCACCTCCGAGGAGATCTTCCCGACCTGGATCACCGGCGGCGCCGTGGTCCCCCGGCCGCCCGGCCTCTTCCCCTCGTTCTCCGAGCTGGCGCTCCTCATCGAGCGTTACGGCCTGACCATGGTCAACCTGCCGACCGCCTACTGGAACGAGTGGGCGGGCGAGCTCCACCGCACCGGGACGGTGCCGCCGCCCACCCTGCGCCTGGTGGCGGTGGGCACCGAGCAGGCCCAGCCGGAGCGCCTCGCCGAATGGCTGCAAGTGGTGGGGGAGCGGGTGCGCTGGTGCAACGCCTACGCCTCGACCGAGGCGACGGTCACCGCCCTCATCCACGAGCCAGGGCCGGGCTCGCTCGAACGCGCCCACGCCGGCCACCGCGTGCCGGTCGGCGCGCCCATCCGCAACTGCCGCGCCTACATTCTGGACGCCGCCATGCAGCCCTGTCCGATCGGCGTGCCGGGGGACGTCCACATCGGCGGCCCCAACGTCTCGCGCGGCTATCTCAACCTCCCTGCGCGCACGGCGGCGAGCTTCCTGCCCGACCCCTTCGCCGAGGACGCCGGCTACGGCGGCGGCGCCCGCTTCTACAAGCAGGGCGACCGCGGCCGCTACCTCCCCGATGGCCAGGTCGAGTGCATGGGGCGCTCGGACGACCTGGTCAAGATCCGCGGCTTCCGCATCGAGCCGGGGGAGATCGAGACCGTCCTGGCGCAGCATCCGGCGGTCGCCGACTGCGTCGTCCTGGTCCGCGACGACCCGGGCGGTCGCCGGCTGGTGGCCTACGTCTCGGCCGCCCCCGGCCAGCCGGTGACCGTCGACGAGCTGCGCTCGCACTTGAAGGAGACGCTCCCCGAGTACATGGTGCCGGCCGCCCTGGTGCTCCTCGACGAGCTGCCGCTCACCCTGAACGGCAAGGTCGACCGCCGGGCGCTGGCGCGCATCGAGCCGCCCGAGGACCCCGCCGCCTCGGGCGCCGGCTCGGACCTCGGCTCGCCGGTCGAGGACATCGTGGCGGGGATCTGGGCCGAGCTGCTGCGCCGCGACCGGGTGGGCTCGGCGCAGAACTTCTTCGACCTGGGCGGCCATTCGCTCCTGGCCACCCAGGTGATCTCTCGCCTGCGCGAGGCGCTGGGAGTCGAGCTCCCCCTGCGCACCCTCTTCGAACGGCCGACGGTCTCCGGCCTTGCCGCGGCCGCCGAGCAGGCCCTGCGGGCGGCCGAGGGGCTCGTCGTTCCCCCGGTGCTGCCGGTGCCCCGCGAGGGTTCCCTCGCCACCGGCCTGGTCTGCTCGTTCGCCCAGCAGCGCCTCTGGGTGCTCGACCAGCTCCTCCCCGGCAGCCCGGCCTACAACATCCCGGTGGCGATCCGCTTCGAGGGGCCGGTCGACCTGCCGCGCCTCGGCGAGGCCCTGGCCGCCATCGTCCGCCGCCACGAGTCGCTGCGCACCACCTTCGCCGCCGGTCCGGACGGCCAGCCGGTGCAGGTGATCGCCCCGCCTCGATCTCTACCGCTGCCGCCAGTCGTCGATCTCGGCGGGCTGCCCGAGACGGTGCGCCTGTCCGAGGCGGTGGCGCGGCTGATCGCCGAGTCGGTCCTCCCCTTCAATCTGGGGAAGGGGCCGCTCCTGCGGCCTTTCTTCTTCCGTCTCGCCGACGAAGACCTGCTGCTCCACTTCACCATCCACCACATCGTCTCGGACGGCGTCTCGATCGGCATCTTCGTGCGCGAGCTGGCGCTCCTCTACGGCGCCCTGGTGAAGGAGACGGCGGCGCCGCTCGCCGAGCTGCCGGTGCAGTACGCCGACTTCGCCGTCTGGCAGCGCACCTGGCTCGCCGGACCGGTGCTGGCGAGCCAGGTCGAATACTGGCGGCGCCAGCTGGCGGGCGCACCCGCCGTCCTCTCGCTTCCCCACGACCGGCCGCGGCCGCCGGTGCAGACGGCGCGGGGCGCCCGCTGCTATCTCCAGCTGCCGGGGTCGCTCGTCCAGGCCCTGGGCAACCTCGGGCGCAGCGAACGGAGCACCCTCTTCATGGCCCTCCAGGGCGCCTTCAACGTCCTCCTCGGCCGCTACGCCGGGCAGGAGGACGTGCTCGTCGGCTGGCCGATCGCCGGCCGCAACCGGGGCGAGCTCGAAGGCTTGATCGGCTTCCTCGCCAACATCCTCGTCCTGCGCACCGATCTTTCCGGTGAGCCCGACTTCCGCGTGCTCCTCACGCGGGTGCGGGAGGCGGCGCTCGGTGCCTACCACCACCAGGACCTCCCCTTCGAGCAGCTGGTCGAGGAGCTGCGGCCCGAGCGCCACCTCTCCCACAACCCGCTGTTCCAGGTCTTCTTCGTCCTCCATCATCTCCAACGAGCGGGGGCGGCCGGCCCGTCGGCTCTCCCCGGCTTGACGATCTCGGTCCCGGGGATCGACAACCGCACCTCGCGCGGCGACCTCCTGGTCTCGCTCTCGGAGGGGAAGGACGGTCTCGGCGGCTTCTTCGAGTACAACTCCGACCTCTTCGACGAAGCGACCATCGTGCGGATGGCGAAGCACTTCCAGACGCTCCTCGCCGCCGTGGTCGCCGCCCCGGGGACGGCGGTCTCCGAGCTGCCCCTGCTCGACGCCGACGAGCGGCGGCAGATCCTCGAAGGCTGGAACGACACCGCCGCCGACTACCCGCGGGAGGCCGCGATCCACCAGTTGTTCGAAGCCCAGGCGGCGCGGACGCCTCAGGCCCTCGCCCTGGTCGCCGACGAGGCGCCGGACGGCCTCACCTACGGCGAGCTCGACGCCCGGGCCGACCGCCTGGCCCGTCACCTGCGCCGGCTCGGGGTCGGGCCGGAAGCGCTGGTCGGCCTGGGGGTCGAGCGTTCGGCCGGCATGGTGGTCGCCCTCCTCGCCATCCTGAAGGCCGGCGGCGCCTACGTCCCGCTCGACCCGACCCACCCGGCGGAGCGCCTGGCCTACGTGCTGGCGGACAGCCGGGCGCGGGTGCTCGTCACCCAGCCCGACCTGCGCTACGCCCTGCCGATCGAGGACGGCGTCGATGTGGTGGAGATCGACCCCGCGACCGGCGAGGCGTACGACGCGGAATCCGCGGACTCTGGCGAGCCGGTGTCTCTCGCCGGTCCGACCCCGCCGGACGCCCTTGCCTACGTCATCTACACCTCCGGCTCGACGGGCAAGCCCAAGGGGGTCGAGGTGACCCACCGGGGGGTGGTCAACTTCCTCACCTCGATGGCCCGCGAGCCCGGCCTCACCGCGGCCGACACCCTGCTCGCGGTGACCACGATCTCCTTCGACATCGCCGGCTTGGAGCTTTACCTGCCGCTCGCGGTGGGCGCCAAGGTGGTGCTGGCGAGCCGCGAGACCGCCGGCGACGGCGCCCTCCTCGCCCAGGCGCTCGTCGATTCGGGGGCGACGGCCCTCCAGGCCACCCCCGCCACCTGGCGGTTGCTCCTCGCCGCCGGCTTTGCCGGTGCGCCGAATTTCAAAGCCCTGTGCGGCGGCGAGGCCCTGCCGCCCGACTTGGCGACCGCCCTCCTGCCGCGGGTGGGGTCGCTGTGGAACGTCTACGGTCCCACCGAGACGACCATCTGGTCGACGCTCGAACCGGTCCGCGCATTGGGGGTGGGGGAGGGAGCGATGCCGATCGGCCGGCCGATCGCCAACACCCGCGCCCTGGTCCTCGACCGTTCCCTCCAGCCGGTCCCCGTGGGACCCGCGGGAGAGCTGTACCTCGGCGGCGACGGGGTGGCCCGCGGCTATCACCACCGGCCGGAGCTCACCGCCCTGCGCTTCGTCCCCGATCCGACGAGCGCCGTCCCCGGGGCGCGCCTCTACCGCACCGGCGACGTCGCCCGCCTCCTCCCCGGCGGGCGCCTCGCCTACCTCGGCCGCGCCGATCACCAGGTCAAGGTACGAGGATTTCGCATCGAGCTGGGGGAGATCGAGGCGGTGCTGGGACGCCATCCGGCGGTGGCCGAGACGGTGGTCCTGGCGCGGGAAGATACCCCTGGAGATCCGCGCCTGGTCGCCTACTTCGTCGCCGCCCCCGGGCAGGCGGCGAGCGTCGGCAACCTGCGGGCGGCCCTCCGCGAGGAGCTGCCCGACTACATGATCCCCGCCCTCTTCCTCCCCCTTCCGGCCCTGCCCTTGAACCCCAACGGCAAGGTGGACCGGAAGGCCCTGCCGGCGCCCGACGGCGCGCGGCCGGATCTGGAACGCGCCTACGTCGCGCCGGAGGGGCCGGTAGAGGTGCAGCTCGCCGCCATCTGGGCCGAGGTGCTGCGGGTCGCCCGGGTGGGGGCGACCGACAACTTCTTCGAGCTGGGAGGACACTCCCTGCTCGCCACCCAGGCGCTCGCCCGGATTCGGGAAGCGTTCGGGGTGACCCTGCCCTTGCGCGCCCTGTTCGACAACCCGACCGTGGCGAGCCTGTCTTCGATCCTCATCGAAAAAGAGCTGGAGCGGGCGGACGACGACCTCTTGGCCAAGCTGCTGGCCGAGCTGGAGGGAGAGCCCACCGGGGAGCCCGCGCCATCCGGAATAGAAGGAGAGCGAGATGAACGATAGCGAGATCGCCAAGCGCATCGCCGAGCTGCCGCTCGAGAAGCGCACGCTGCTCTACCAGCAGCTCAAGAAGCAGCAGAAGCGGGACGAGCGTCCCACCGTGCCGCCGCTGGTGCACCACAGCCGGGCGGCGGGGATCTTCCCGCTCTCCTTCGCCCAGCAGCGCCTCTGGTTCTTGAACCAGTTCGAGCCGGAGAGCCCGGAGTACAACATCCCGCAGGCCTTCCGCATCACCGGCGAGCTCGACTCGGAGGTGATGAAGCGCGCCCTGGGCGAGATCGTCGCCCGGCACGAGACGCTGCGCACCTCCTTCCGCGCCGTCGAGGGCGAGCCGGCCCAGCTGATCGCCGACGCCATCCGCCTGCCGGTGCCGTACCTCGACCTCTCCTACCGTTCGCTCGACGACGCCTGGGCCGAGGCGCGGACGATCATGGGGGAGGACGCGGTCCTGCCCTTCGACCTGACGACCAGCCCGCTCTTTCGGGCGCGTCTCTTCAAGCTCGCGGCCGACCTCCACCTCCTCTACTACAACGTCCACCACATCTGCTATGACGGCTGGTCGATGGGGGTCTTCGCCTCGGAGCTGGCGACGATCTACGACGCCTTCGCGGCCGGCCGGCCGTCGCCGCTCCCTGAGCTGCCGGTGCAGTACCTCGACTTCGCCCTCTGGCAGCGCGGCTGGCTCCAGGGACCGGTGCTCGAAGAGCAGGTTTCCTACTGGAAAAAGCAGCTCGCCTCGGCGCCGCCGCTCGAGCTGCCCACCGACCGGCCGCGGTCGCCGGTGCGCACCCACAACGGCTCCGCCCGTCCGCTCTTCCTCGACAAGCCGCTCACCGAAGCCGTCAACGGGCTCGCCCGGCGCGAGAGCTCGACCCTCTTCATCGTTCTCACCGCGGCGTGGAAGGCCCTCCTCCACCACCACACGACGCAGGAGGACATCGCCGTCGGCACGCTCCTCGCCAGCCGCTCGCGGCCGGAGGTCGAGCCGCTCATCGGCTTCTTCGCCAACACCCTGGTGCTGCGCACCGATCTCTCGGGCGATCCCACCTTCCGTGAGCTGCTGAAGCGCGAGCGCGAGGTGTCGCTCGACGCCCAGGACCACCAGGACCTGCCGTTCGAGAAGCTCGTCGTCGAATTGAACCCGGCCCGCGACCTGGCGCGCACGCCGTTTTTCCAGACCATGCTGATCCTGCTGAACGCCCCGGGCGAGCCGCTCGCCCTCCCCCGGGTGACCCTCACCCCGGTGCCGGTCGACAGCCGCACCTCGAAGCTCGAGATGACCCTCTATCTGACCGAGGGTCCGGGCGGGGTCGACGGTTTCGTCGAATACAACAGCGACCTCTTCGACGCGGCGAGCGTCGACCGCCTGCTCGGTCACTACGCGCGCCTCCTGGAGGTGGTGGCGGCCGATCCCGACCTCCACCTCTCCGACCTGCCGCTCCTCTCGGAGGCCGAACGGCGGCAGGTCCTCCGCGACTGGAACGCCACCGGCGCCGACCACCCGCGCTCGACCCTCCACGGCCTGATCGAGGCGCAGGTGGCGGCCACGCCGTCCGCCCCGGCGGTCGAGCTGGACGGGGAGCGCCTCACCTACAGAGAGCTCGACGCCCGCGCCAACCGCCTCGCCCACCACCTCCGCGGATTGGGCGTCGGTCCGGAGCGGCTGGTCGGCATCGCCATGGAGCGTTCGATCGAGATGGTCGTCGCCGTGCTGGCGGTGATGAAGGCGGGCGGCGCCTACGTGCCGCTCGACCCCGAGTACCCGAAAGAGCGCCTGGCCTACATGCTCGCCGACTCGCGACTCCCGGTCCTCCTCACCCAGGAGCGGCTGATCGAGCGCCTGCCGGAGATCGATACCGGGAACGGAGGGAACGGAGATTCTGCGAAGGTCCGGATCGTCGCCGTCGACCGCGATGCGTCCGCCATCGCGGCCGCCCCTGATTCGACACCGGACTCCGGCGCCACTCCCGACAACCTCGCCTACATCCTCTATACCTCGGGTTCGACGGGGAAACCCAAGGGAGTTCAGGTCGCCCACGCCTCGGTGGTCAACTTCCTCCACTCGATGCGCCGGCGGCCGGGGCTCGACCGCTCGGACACCCTGCTCGCCGTCACCACGCTCTCCTTCGACATCGCCGGCCTGGAGCTCTACCTGCCGCTCGCCGTCGGCGCCCGGCTCCTCCTCGTCTCGCGCGACGTCGCCTCGGCCGGCGAGAAGCTCGCCGAGCTGCTGGGGAGCGCCGGGGTGACCGCCATGCAGGCGACCCCCGCCACCTGGCGCCTGCTCCTCGGCGCCGGCTGGCAGGGCGACCACAAGCTCAAGATCCTCTGCGGCGGCGAGGCGCTGCCGCGCGACCTCGCCGACTCGCTCCTCGACGCCGTGGGCTCGCTGTGGAACGTCTACGGGCCGACCGAGGCGACCATCTGGTCGACCCTCGACCAGGTGACCGCCAAGGAGGGGCCGATCACCATCGGCAAGCCGCTCGACAACACCCAGATCTACCTGCTCACCCGGCAGGGCAAGCCGGCGCCGGTGGGGGTGCCGGGCGAGCTCCACATCGGCGGCGCCGGTCTGGCGCGTGGCTACCGCGGCCGGCCCGACCTGACCGCCGAGAAGTTCGTCCCCGACCCGTATGCGACGGAGCCCGGCGCCCGCCTCTATCGGACCGGCGACCTCGCCCGCCATCTGACCGACGGCCGCATCGACTTCCTGGGCCGCATCGACCACCAGGTCAAGGTCCGCGGCTTCCGCATCGAGCTGGGTGACATCGAGGCGGCGCTCGCGGCGCACCCCAAGGTGGCGCAGGCGGTGGTCGTGGCGCGCGAGGACACGCCGGGCACCAAGCGCCTGGCCGCCTACCTGGTGCCGCCCGCCGGCACCGCCGCGGCGGACCGCGCCCCGGTCAGCGAGCTGCGGGCCTTCTTGAAGGACAAGCTCCCCGAGTACATGATCCCGGCCCTCTTTACGACGCTCGACGCCCTGCCGCTCACCCCCAACGGCAAGGTCGACCGCCGCGCCCTCCCGGCGCCCGACAAGATGGCGGCCGCCCGCGAGTACGTGGCGCCGCGCGACGAGAAAGAGCAGGCTTTCGTCGACATCTGGATGCAGGTGCTCTCCTTGGAGCGGGTGGGGATCAACGACGACTTCTTCGAGATCGGCGGCGACTCGCTCCTCGTCATCCGCGTCGTCACCAAGGCCAACAAGGCCGGGCTCGGGATCACCACCAAGCAGGTCTTCCAGAACCGCACCGTGGCCGAGCTCGCGGCGGTCGCCGGCACCAGCCAGATCCTCGCCGAGCAGGGACCGGTCACCGGCCGCCTCGGCTGGACTCCGGCCCAGCTCCACTTCCTGGATCTGGGGCACGTCCACCCGAGCTATCACAGCATCGGCACGCTTCTCCAGTCGCGCCAGGAGATCGACCACCAGGCGCCGGCGCGGATCGCCAAGGCCCTGGAGCAGGTCCTCCTGCGCCACGACAACCTGCGGGTGCGGATGCTCGAAGAACAGGGGAAGCCGTATCTGACGATCGATCCCCCGGGCGAGACCGCCGACCTGCTGCGCCTGGACTTCTCGCGGGTACCCGAGGAGCGCCAGATCGACGTCTTCTCGCGCGCCGTGCGGCAGATCGTCATCAGCTTCGACCTCGTCCACGGCTCCATGGTGCGCGGCCTGATCTGCGAGATGGAGCCGGGGAAGCCCAAGCACCTCTTCCTCGCCATCCACTTCATGGCCGCCGACGTCGGCTCCTGGCAGATCCTGCTCGACGACTTCGACACCGCCTACCACCAGCTCACCCTGGGCGAGCCGCTCACCGTGCAGCCGAAGACCACCTCCGCCCCGCAGTGGGCCGAGCGGCTCGCCACCCGCGCCCTGCCGGACGGCATGCCCAAGGAGGAGCGCGACTTCTGGCTGGCGCAGGCGCCGGTCGATCCGCCGCGCTACCCCATGGACCACGACAAGGGGCCGAACGACTGGATCCTCGCCCGCGTCGAGCCGGTCCAGATGGAGCTCGACGAGAGCGAGATCCTCCTCCAGCAGGTGCCGCGCCGGCACGGGGTGCAGATCGACGCCATCCTGCTGACCGCCCTCCTCTCCGGCTTCGAGACCTGGATCGGCTCCCGCTCGCTCCCCATCCTGCTTTTGGGGCACGGCCGTGAGGCGCTCTACGACGACATGGACCTGACGCGGACGATCGGCTGGTTCAACACCATCTACCCGGTCTTCCTCGACATGGGGAAGGACCCCGACCTCATCGCCACCGCCAGGGAGCTCAACCGGCAGCTGCGCAAAGTGCCCACCGGCGGCACCGGATACGGTATCCTCCGCTACCTCGGGAACGATCCGGCGGTCTCCGGCTACCTGGCGAACGCCATCGAGCCCCAGGTCTTCTTCAACTATTTCGGTCCGGACAACTCCAAGGAGCTCGTCCACTGGAAGAAGATCCAGAACTTCGGCGGCTACCACCAGGACCGGACGACGAAGCGGATGTGCCCGATCACGATCGGCGGCTACATCATCGAGGACAAGCTGCTGATCAAGTGGGAGTACAATTTGAACCTCCATGACAAAGAGACCATCGTACCGGCCGCGGCGCGCACCGGCGAGGTCCTGCGCTGGTTCGTCGACGAGTACCGGCGCGGCGCCAAGAGCTAGAGCCCCAACATCCCTCACGAGGAACACACGATGTCCGAAAACGGCACCAGCCTGAAGACCTTCACCACGATCTGGGTGGGGCAGCTCATCTCGATCCTGGGCTCGGGGCTCACCGCCTTCGCGCTCGGCATCTGGGTCCTGCAGCGCACGCAGTCGGTCACTCAGTACACCCTGATCATCGTCTTCTCCGGCGTGACCGGGCTCCTCCTCGCCCCCTTTGCCGGCGCTCTCGTCGACCGCTGGGATCGTCGCCTGGTCCTCATCGCCTGCAACCTGGGCTCGGGCCTGGGGGTGGCGACGCTCTCCTATCTCCTGTGGTTGAACCAGCTGCACATCTGGCACATCTACATCGTCGTCACCTTCACCGCGGCGCTCAACACCTTCCAGTGGCCGGCCCTCATCTCGTCGATCACCATGCTGGTCGACCGCAAGCACTATGGGCGGGTCAACGGCCTGATGGAGTTCGGGCAGTCCGGCGCCGGCATCGCCGCGCCGGCCCTGGCCGGCTTCCTCATGACGTTCTTCAAGATCTGGGACATCCTGGTCGTCGACTTCGTGACCTTCCTCTTCGCCGCCTTCATGCTCTTCCTCGTCCGCATCCCGCGGCCGGAGCAGAGCGCCGCGACGCGCGCCGCCAAGGGCTCGCTGTGGAAGGAGGCGGGCTACGGCTGGACCTACATCAAGGAGCGGCCCGGCCTGCTCCACCTGCTCTCCTACTTCGCCGTCGTCAACCTGGTGGGGGCGGTCTGTGGCGTCGCCCTGATGCCCATGGTGCTCGGCTTCTCGTCGAAGGCCGGGGTGGGCACGGTGATGTCGCTGGTCTCGGTCGGCACGCTCGTCGGCGGTCTCCTCATGACCGTGACCGGCGGCCCCCGGCCGCGGGTCTACGGCATCCTGGGCTACGGCGTGGTGACGACGATCGCCTTCGTCTTGATCGGCCTCAAGCCCTCGCTGCTGCTGGTCAGCATCGGGGTGATCCTCTGGTACGTCGCCCTGCCGATCATGAACAGCTCCAGCCAGGCGATCTGGCAGAGCAAGGTGGAACCCGGCGTCCAGGGCCGGGTCTTCGCCGTCCGCCGCATGATCGCCCAGTTCACCGTCCCCATCGGCGACTTCTCCGCCGGTCCGCTGGCCGACAAGGTCTTCAATCCCATGCTGATGCCCGGCGGCGCGCTCTCCGGGAGCGTCGGCCGGGTGATCGGCGTCGGTCCGGGCCGCGGCATCGCCCTCATGTTCCTGGCGGGCGCCATCTTCCCGGCCCTGGCCGCCATCTGGGGATTCTTGAACCCGCGGTTGCGCAACGTGGAGACCGAGATTCCGGACGCGGTGAAGCGGGCGATGGCGCCCCCGCCGCCGCCGGAGCCCGCTCCCGCGCCCGAGAACACCGCGGCCGGAGAGGCACCGGCGTAGGCCTAAGGTGGTGGTGGGGGAGCCGGAAGAGGTCGCCGACCGCGCGGCCGCCGTCCAGGCGGCCCTCGCGGCTCACCCCGCGGTGCGGCGGGTGCGGGTCGTGCCCGGTGCACCGGGCCTCGTCGCGTATATCGAGCCGGCCCCCGACCGTCTCCCCTCCGGCGAGGAGGCGGCGGGGCACCTGGCGCAGTGGCGGTCGCTGTGGACCGACATCTATACCCGTTCCACCGCGGAGGGCGACCCGTCGCTCAACCTGGCGGGCTGGGTGAGCAGCTACACCGGCCGGCCCATCGCCGAGCGGGAGATGCGCGAATGGATCGACCGGACGGTCGAGCGCATCCTCGCTCTCTTTCCCCGGCGGCTGCTTGAGATCGGCTGCGGCATGGGGCTCCTCCTCGGGCGGATCGCCCCCACCTGCGAAGAGTACTGGGGGGTCGATTTCTCCGCCGAGGCCCTGGCGTACGTCGAGCGGACCCTGGTCGGCAAGGGGTTGCCGGTCACCCTGCGGCGCCAGATGGCCGACGACCTGACCGGCCTCCCCCGTGGGCACTTCGACACCATCGTCTTGAACTCGGTCGTCCAGTACTTCCCGGACCTGGGCTACCTGCGCCGCGTCCTCGCCGGCCTGGTCACCCTCGCCGCGCCGGGAGCCCGCATCTTCCTCGGCGACCTGCGGAGCCTGCCGCACCTCGCGACCTTCCACGCCTCGGTCCTCCTCCAGCAGGCCGACGGAGCGACCCCGCTCGCCGAGCTCCGCGAGCGCCTGGCGGCCCAGGTCCGCCGCGAGCGCGAGCTGGTGATCGACCCCGCCTTCTTCACCGCCCTGGCGGGTTCGGCACCCGGAGTGGCGGCGGTCGAGGTCCAGCTCAAGCGGGGGAGGGCGAGGAACGAGCTGACCCGCTTCCGCTACGACGCGATCCTGACCCTCGAAGGCGGCCCCCCGCCGGCCGCTCCTCCCGAACGCTGGCTCGACTGGACCGCCGAGGGGCTCTCGGTCCCCACCCTGCGGCGGCGGTTGGCGGGGCTGCCGGCGGAAACGGCAGAGAAGCACTCGCTGGGGATTCAGGGCATCCCCAACGTGAGGCTCGCCGCCGAGGTTGAAGCCGAGGCGCTCCTCGCCGACGAAGGCTCCGGGCTCGCCACCGTGGCCGATCTGCAAGCGGCGCTCGCCAGCCGCCGGCCGCCCGGCGTCGAGCCCGAGGAGCTCTGGGGGCTCTCCCGGGACCTCCCCTATCGGGTCGAGGTCCGCTGGGGTGCGCGCCCCGGGACCTTCGACGCCGTGCTGCGGCCCATCGATTCGGAGGAGACGCCGGCGGCACCCGTCGCCAAGTCTGCAGTGGACCCCACCGTCCCCGCCGTCTACGCCAACAGCCCGATCCAGGAGCGGCGGGGCGAAGAGCTATCGGCCGAGCTCCAGCGTTTCCTCGCCGAGCGCCTGCCCGGCGCGCCGATCCCGGTGAGCTTCGTGCTGGTCGACGGAAGCTCGTAGGCGCCCCCTCGGCAAGCCCTCTCCTCCTGGGATGTTCTGGTGCCCCGAAGGGGCAAGGGCATGTAGCCTGGGGCGAGAGCCCCAGGTTGGTGCAACCTCAAGAAAATAAAGCCCCGAAGGGGCGACGGTAGTTGCGCTCGCCGGGGTTTGGCAGGACAATCCCAACAGTACTCCGGACCTGCGTCTCTAAACCTAATCCTCGCCAGCGCATCTTTACCCCAAGAAGCAGGCTAGGAGAGGCGCCATGCAATCGATCCTTCAGAAAGGTGTGGTCATTCTCCTCTGGTATCTGGGGATCTTCAACCCCTTCCCCGCCCCAGAGGGTTGGCAGACGCTCCGCGGCGGCGATCTTGCCCTCCACCTTCCGCCAGAGTGGGAAGAGATCCGGGTGGGGGCGCCTCCTGGCGTCGACCCCGTCGCCGGCTATCGGCCGCTCCACCAGTTCGCGCCTCCGAACCCTGAGCATCGGGGCGACATGAGCCTGATCCTCGGGATCGCCCCGATCGGCAGGATTCGCGCCGCCGACAAGCAGGCGCTCTACGCTCTGCAGGTCGACCGGCCTCGGGAGTTCGCCGCCGAGCTCCAGAAGAGCGTCCCGGGCCGGATCTGCTCCGTGGTCTCCACCGTCTACGACGATGCCCGGCACCGGCTCTGGTTCAGGATCGAAGCGCAGCAGAAGGATCACCCCCCGAGTGCCGTGGTCGTCGTCCTCTTCCTGACGAGATCGGCGGCGATCTACCTGGAAGGGATCGCCCCCAGCGAGGACGATGACTTCACCGACACCTTCCAAGACATCGTCAACTCCTTCGAGATACCGGCCGATCTTCGCCTCCGCGAGCCGGCCGGCCGGTTGGGGACCAACCCGATCTCCTCTTTTCGGCTGGGGTTCGAAGTGGGCCAGGACTTTGGACGACGCAACCCCAAGCTCTTTATTGCCTTTTTCCTGCTGCCCATGACGATCTCCACGCTGGTCGGATTGCTCCTGTCCTTCGACCCCCTTCTCTTCCGCAGGCGCCTCAAAGCGGCCTTGATCCAGCGGCTGCAACGTTCGCCCTCCCGCTGGCGGATACGAGACTCCGTGGAGCCGCCGCGCTCGCGGGTGAGGTTCTGGCAGCTGCCTCTGCCCTGGGCCCTGGCCTCGCAGATCGCCCTGGCCTTCCTCGTCGCCTTCTGGATGGTCCCCCGCTACCTGCGCAGCCCTCAGCTGTACGGGATTCGTTTCTGCGGCGTTTGCTATCTCGTCGGGTACGCGCTCGCCGGCGCGGCCCTCGCCCTGCACTACATCCCGCGCACCTCCCGGCATCTCAAGTACGAGCTTCTTGCCACCTCGATCTCGGTGCTCGCCATCCCCGGCACGCTCGGGGACCCGCTCCTCCAGATGGGCATCGTGGGCGTGGACCTCCCCGATCTGTCGGCGTTCTACTGTGGCGATTTCCTCTCTCAGACCGGATATTTCCTGCTCTCTGGCGTGATCGTGGGATCGCTCCTCCGGTCGCGGGGAGGCGCCGCCGCGCGGCGTGCGTCCACCCTCTATCGACTTACTTATCGGTTCAAGGTCGTGCCGCTCATCCTGGTCAGCCTCGTCTCCTGGCTTCCGGCGGGAGGCTTTCTCGGCGGCGCCTTCGCCCTGCTGGCCGCCGCCTACTTGATCGGCGAGAAGGCGCGCGAGAACCCCATTCTCTATCTCCGTTCGTTCCAGGACCACGACACCGATCGTGTGCTCGCGAAGATCGTCATGCCGACGGCCGGCCGCTTCGCACCCGTTCTCGCTTTCGCCCATGAGCTGCAACCGCCACAGGAGCTCTATCGCAGGACCAACCTCCTCACCGCCGCGCAGCTGACCACCTTCCCGGATGCCGACTGGCAGGAGGGAATCCTGGCGATCCTCCCGCGCTGCCGAGCGGTCCTCATCGACGTCAGCGTGGAGACCGGAGGTGTCCTCTGGGAACTTGAGAACGCCCGCGCCGTTCTCCCCTCGGAGAGGATCGCAGTGCTGGCCCAGGAGGGGGATCGTCCCCTCGACTTCCCGGGTATTCTGGTCCTGCGCTACCGGTTCGGCTGGCGAGGCCAGCGGGCGGCGCGAAAGGCGCTGCGCGGCTGGCTCAAAAGGCTTCCGCCTGCCTCCTTGCCCGGAGAGGCGGCCGGCGTTGCCTCGCTCTCGGCCGCACCCCGGCCCTCCGGCAGCGCATGACCGATCGGAAAGGTAGCGATCCAGGAGGGGGAGTTCGCTCTCGGTTGGGGCAACTCGCCTGCAAAGGGGGCGTCCCGGCAGCCACGGGCCGTATCCCTGGCTTCCAGCTTCCTACTTTCGCGTTCGATCTCCCCGCTCCTGTCCCCGGTCGCCCCGCTCCTGTCCTCGGTGGCCCCGCTTCTGTCCTCGGTGGCCCCACTTCTGTCTTCGGTTGCCCTACTTCTGTCTTCGGTGGCCCCACTTCTGTCTCCGGTGGCCCCACTTCTGTCCACGGTGGCCCCCACTTCTGTCCCCGGTTGCCCTACTTCTGCCTTCGGTGGCCCCATTTCCGTCGTGAGTCTCCCTACTTCTGGTTTCCAGTTCCCCATTTTTGGCGCCGGGCTCCTACTCTTTTCACCCAAGCTGCCCATGTCTGCGGTGTAGCTCCCCCATGCGGGTGCGGAGCTCCTACTTCCGCTATTGGAGCTTCCCAATCCGTCGAAAAGCCCCTCTGTCCCGGGCAGGCGTCCCCGTGTTCACCGTCGCCGCGAGGCCTCAGACGTCTGCGATCCTATCGGCGCTGGAGACGCCCTGGTGTTCGAGGTGAGGGCAATGCCGGTGGTAACGGCTGGCGTCTCTACCCCGCGGCCGGGGCGAGCTTCTTCTCGACCCGGCGCCAGAGGGCGGCCAGATCGAGCCGGATCTCGGGCAGAGCTTCCGACCGGTAGACGCCATCCGCCGGGAGAGCGACGACGAACCGGCCCTCCTGGTTGACCAGGAACTCGCTTCGAGACGGTCCCGCAGGTCGACTCGGGCTCCCGTAGAACTTCCCAAAGATCCGGTCGTCGATGACTGCGCGACGTGTGGTGATGGCTGCGGAGTTCCTCCTCCTGCCCCCTGAGACCACATCGCCGCAGCCCCTGGGCGGCCGAACATGACCTGGGACTGGCCACGATCCGGGAGCCATGATCCTCCTCGAGATGAACATCCTGATCCACACCACCACCGATGGATCGCGGTCTCGTCGACACTCTCGCCAATCTGGTCGATACCGCTGTTTGCTGGGCCCCGAAGGGGCAAGGGCCGGTAGCCTGGGGCGAGAGCCCCAGGTTGGTGCAACCTCAAGAAAACAAAGCCCCGAAGGGGCGACGGTAGCGTTCACACACCTTCGCCCCTTCGGGGCTGTGGGGATCTGAGGAGACACCTACCTGGGGTTGGCACCCCAGGCTACCGACCTGCGCCCCTTCGGGGCGGACTCAGAATCGAGACCCGGGGCGGTTGTCGTTCTCCTTGGCCTCTTCCAACGCCGCGATCGCCTGCTCTCGTGTAACGGTGGGAAAATCGGCAAGGAACTCGGCCAGCGTCTGCCCCTCTTCGAGATAGTCCATCAAGGTCTGGAATGGTACGCGGGTACCCATGAAGACGGGCATTCCGCTGAGGATTTCCGGATCGCTATGGATAGGGCTGGCCATTGAAGATTCCTTGCTTCGTAAGTCTACCACCGCCGAGAAGCGAACGAAGACCTCCGGTGACGCCCGCACCTTCGCCCCTCGGGCGGGGCGACGGTAGCTCTACCCCGCGGCCGGGGCGAGCTTCTTCTCGACCCGGCGCCAGAAGGCGGCCAGATCCAGCCGGATCTCGGGGAGGGCCTCCGACCGGTAGACGCCATCCGCCGGGAGAGCGACGACGAACCGGCCCTCTTGGTTGACCAGGAACTCGATCTGCCTCCCGAGCGCCTCGACGATCCAATACTCGCGCACTCCCGAGCGGGCATAGAGCGCCAGTTTCTCGTCCCGGTCGCGCCGGACCGTGCTCGGGGACAGGATCTCGACGACGAGGTCCGGCGCGCCTTCGAGCCGGTCCTTCATGATGCCGCGGCGGGCGGCCGAGAGGTAGAGGACATCCGGCTGGACCACGGAATGATCGGCCAGGACCACGTCGATCGGAGCCGGCAGCGCCAGTCCTCCCGCGGCGTCGGCAATCTCGTCCAGGACCCGACAGAGGGCAACGACAACGATTTGGTGCAGGATCGAAGGACTCGGGCTCACGTAGAACCTCCCAAAGATCAGCTCGCAGTGCGGCTCGTCGGGCAGAGCGTCGTAGTCCGCGCGCCGGTAGGGACCCAGCTCTGTGGGAAGGGAGAAGGGAGGTTCTTTGAGCAGAGCGACGGCCATGGGGGAAGTATATGCCGAGGCAGGGCCTGCGTGGACGGTCGCCGCCGCGTCGGTCGGCCCCAGGCGGAGGTAGCGCTTGCACTGGAAGACCACCCGTTCGCCGTTCCTGGCAGGGCGGGGGAGAGCGGGCAGGCTCGATTCTAGCTTGAAAGCGGGTAAGCCGGCCCTCGGGCCGGCTCGCCGGTTCGACCCGGCGAGAGGGCCCCGCAGGGCCCGGCGCAAACGCCGGTGCAATCGGTG
>Ga0137403_10000459_pt1 | contig 52563 bp, 53 predicted proteins | sample CZOMad2_1_16fung_FD_122057 | JGI IMG/M metagenome (GOLD analysis project Ga0137403, IMG submission 122057) | Vadose zone soil fungal communities from Angelo Coast Range Reserve, California, USA - CZOMad2_1_16fungal (Hybrid Assembly) | ecosystem: Environmental > Terrestrial > Soil > Vadose zone... | reverse complement strand
CCTTCGACACGACCATCAACTATAAACGTGACCACGTGGAGGTGTTTGCCGGCGTCGCACCGGACCGGCAGGTCACCATTGACCCCGCCGAAATTCTCGAGGCGCGATGGTTTCAGCCGCAGGACCTTCCGCCGCTTGCCCCAGCCGCGGCACGCATCTTGGGGATGTGGCATCGGGCCAAGGGATAACAGGGGCTATGGGCAGCCGCGGGAAAACCTCATCCATGAGACCTAGTGCAGCGCGATCTCCGCACGCGTCACGGAGGTGGCGCTCGGGCATGTGGTCGACCGGCCGTGATCTTATGGCCAGCGACATCAAGACCCGCGGTCGGCCGTGAGAGGAGGAAGGTCTGGGCCATGAGGAGGACGAAGGCCCAGGCGCGATCACCGCAGGCCGGGGCCCACGCCGATCAGCCCACATCCGAGATGGGGTGATGGGGGGCGCGACACGGGCGGGTCGTGACCAACGCCGTGCAGTCGCCGGTGAGGCCCGCGACGCGGTGGATGCACGTGGTCTCCAGAGCTTCGGCCAGACTCATCGCCGGTAGCAGGAGGCGAACCGTCACCGCTCACCTGCCATGGCGCGCGCCGCGAAGGGAGCAGGAGGCATCTAGGGCCGCCGTGTTTCAGCGTTGTGGGGAAATCGCCTGCCTCCCAAGCTGGAGTCAAGCCGCTGGGGCACTGGCCTTGGCTAAACGCTCGTTAGGGGGCAGGCGCTCGTCCCAGTAATACGCAATTGTTGCGGGTTTAAGCGAACATCCACAAGAAAACCTAGCGTTTACCGTATGGTTCCTCCGCTAAAACTTACTGGAATTTTAACTATTGTGTGAGGATTGTATGAGTTCTCTGGTTTCCCTCTCCCACCTTTCCAACTCATGGGGGCAGCTTCCCCCGTTTCTCTCCCTCCCGCCAGTGGCCCACGGATAACGCACTGACCCACCAGATTGGCTCAGGATGAACAATTATCCCTTGACCCTACTCCCAAGGGAAGGGGACGAAGGCGCCCGTGGCTCCTAGAGGTGATCCTTAGAACCAAAGGCACCCTTATAGTATCTAGGCGCAGCCTAGGCTTACCACTTTCAGGAGGTGATACTCCTCAGCCCAGGCAAGCCTCGTCTTAGACTACCGACGCCTCATTAAACCCATCACCAGCAGGACGACGAAGACAACCACGAAGAGGAAAAAGAGAAACTTCGCAATCCCGGCAGCCGCCGAGGCGATCCCCCCAAAGCCAAACACGGCTGCCACCAACGCGATGATCAAAAACACGACCGCCCAATACAGCATGAGGGTGTCTCCTCTCTCGACATATGTACAGTCCGCAACCCCTATGGGAAGTGGGTCACCCAGTGGCAGCATCCCGCTGGCCCATCGGATGGACGGTAGCAAGGGAGGGAGCGCGGGTCAAGCAAAAACCATGTGACCCTTGAACGCATTCAACCCGTGAAAGGAACGTGATGTGCTGTGCCCCGTAAGGCCCCCATTGTCGCACAGTTCTGTTATGCCCGATTCATCATAGAAAACTACAATCGTGACGCGGCGTTGATGGAGCGTGTTGACCGCTCCCCATGTATCACCTTCAACCAATTCCGCCACATAGCCAAGCAGCAAGGATGGACCGTTGATTCCCTGGCTACCTTCGTCAAAGGTGAGCTGGACGAACGCAAGCGCACCCTCGAACGCATCTTGAAGACCGGCCCAGCGGAGACTGTCATCCCGTATACCTGCCTTATTGAGCTGTACCAGAGGACGACTGCTAAGCCACCGGAGGGAAAGCCCACTGCTAAAGGTTACTGTGCAGACGGCTGTGGACAACGGGTGATGGGACGCCAGAAATTTGCCAGTGATGCCTGTAGGAAACGGGCTGCTCGGAAGATCGCCTAACAGGTCAGTGACTCCTCAAATTCATGGCTGTAAGTGCTCAATATCCTTAAGCTGAGCGCGGACAAACACAGGGGGCCTTGGTGGGAGGAAGGCTCCTCCCCATGACGCTCGATCACGCCCGCTTGGCCACCGCCTACTGGTCGGAGCACAAGGCCCCAGCCGCCCAGTTGAACGGTGCTGGCGCCGTCTCAGCTCTTCTTGGTAGTCTTGACCTGAAAGCTCGACATCTGCCGCACGACCTCCGAACTGTCACACTCCGGACACTGGAAGCCCTCTGTTCTCTTGCGCTCATACTCACTAATTGAAGAGCTAAATACAAAGTCTTTCCCACATTTCTGGCAGAGAAACTCATAGATCGGCATGTGATTTCTCCTCCGTCGTGCGCCATCTTGCTTCGTGTCAACCAGAATATTGAACCAGCCCCCCCCAGTCCGCTCACCGGCCTAGGGCGCCCCGCCTGGCACGGCAACCGCTGGTTAGGCGGAGCGATGGTTTACGCACCCTCAAGGCTGATAGAAGCCATCCTCCCTGATTGATCTTAAACATTCGTCAACTGTTAAGCCCTGCTCCGTCTCGACCCATTGGCCCGTATGGCGCATAAATGCTACATTGAACCGCCGGTTGCCCACATACTCCAGCCGCGTGAAGCGCGCCTCAAAAAACAGCGAGAGGGCGGTTGGGCCAGGGCAGGCGTATTTGGCGCAGAAATAGAAGTTGCTGCGGAACCACTTGCTGTAGAGCTCGACGATGTAATTGAACTGGTATCCTGGTGGTGGTGGCTGAATGTACTTGGGGCGCCATTCGTTCAGCAATCGTTCGGCTTTCTCGGTGAGCTCGGCTTTTAGATCATCAGGGACTTTGGGCTTAGACGACCGAGGAGGCGAGTCGATCCACATGTTCGGTGGTCTCTTTTTTCGGTTCGCCATCACTCACCTCATTCGCTTTGACAGTAATCGACGCCTAACCGGGCACGGTGGCGCGAGCCCACCGACCCGCAAGCCTACCGCCGAAGCTTCCTGATAAGGGGCCGCAAGGCCGGAACCTCGTCGGTTGCGGTGATCGTTCTTACCGTTGGAGCTCGCATCGTTCTTCCCTTCGCGGCCGGTCAACGCCGAAACTCAGAACTGGCTCCCGGTCCGCACCCTTCGGTCCGCCCAACCATTGATTAACTGGCCATTTTGCCCTGATAATGCGATATTGGATGGCTTTTCGGGCAGTTTTGCCCGATGCCTGTTATCAGCGATCTCAGGGCACCGCCACGGCGGGATTGTATGCCTGACTCTATAAGAAATCAACAATCCAACGGACACAGTTGGTAGGTAGCGGAGATCACGGCATGGTAGATTTCATCCGAAAGAGGCTCCAGGTTTTCGTGTCGTCAACATACAAGGACCTCATTCAACAGCGACAAGCGGCTGTCGAGGCCATTCTAACGGCGGGCCATATCCCTGCTGGGATGGAGCTGTTCACGTCAGGCGATGAGTCTCAAATGGAGGTCATCAAGCAGTGGATCGATGAGTCAGACATCTTCCTGCTGATTCTTGGTGGTCGTTATGGAAGTTTGGAGCCACGGACTGGTAAAAGCTATATCCAACTGGAGTATGAATACGCTGTTGCCAAAGGCAAGCCATTATTCGCCTGCGTGGTCACGGAGGACGCACAAGAGAAGCGTGTCAGGGAGTTTGGAACCTACGTGATGGAAACTGATAATCCACATAAGCTGAAAGATTTCCGTACTCTGGTCCTTACGAGAACGGTAAGGCACTGGGATGATTTCAAAGACATCAAGATTACGGTTGGGGAGACGCTGGCACAGTTATCAAGGCGTGAAGACCTAATAGGCTGGGTTCGCCCAAGCCAAGAAGCCAACATGCCAGCACTCGCTAACGAAATTGCACGCCTCAGCAAAGAAAATGCGGAATTGCGTGGCCAGATAGCGAGGGGTGGGTCGGAGTATTCTATCAACGGATTACGCTTTGATGAACTAAGAGCGATACTCACAAGCAAAGGCGTGTTAAGTATTTTTGAGGAGAATCGTCTGAACCTTATGGCTGACTTGCCAGCGCCTTTGCATCTGCTGAGTATTCCTCTAGAAAAACTGAAAGAACTGATCGCGCTTGGTCTCATCGTACCCGTCCACCACATTGCCAATGTGATATCTGACTGCATAATAACAGACGCCGGACGTATGTTTCTCAATAGATTAGAGGCTGAAAAGCTACTGACTCGGAACACAGCACTAGGCGCATAACGAACCGCTGCGGGAGACCCCTAGCCCAGCCTACCCCTCCCCTGCCCTCTGACGTACCCCTACCCCGGCCTGCCTCGCTATCGTGTCCTTGACATCCCCAGGGGCATGCCCTAGAGTGTTCCCGACAAGACCTAACAGCCAGCCGTTTCAACCATCTCACATCCCGTTAGCCTATAGCTTGACCATCCGTGACTTCGGAGGACTTGGAATGTCCGATGACGACATACCCATTAGAAGGTCAGATGCCTTGCCCTTTAACGCGGACTCAATCGCAGCCGGACTAGCACATGCCGCCATGGCCCAAGGCGATGCAACCTCGGTGACGGCTTTGGCCGTGTCAACCCCTCAACTTGAAGAGACTGGATACGAGGACTGGAACGGCTACAGGTACTACTCGTTCACACTCTATTTGGAAGTTCCCGCTGAGTCATTCGGACAGCTCTACCGAGTACGCGAGGACGTACAACAGAACCTTTTCCAGATGCTCAAGCCAATCATTGCCTCATACAAATACTACAGTGCTGAAGGGGTCTATATCGTACCAGCAACAAAAGCACCAGCGAACTGGCACGAGCAGGCGCTAGCCTGGCTACGTGGCGATGGTGTCACCAACCAAGGGCGCGTGCGGTCTGATAACATCGCCGCTCGACAATACGACGGTCTTCTCTTCCGCTCAGAGCAGGAGATCAACCTCTATCGCGCTTTCAAGGCACTCGGGGTGACTTTTGCGCCATTACCCGTCTTTGTGCGCGGGGGCACCAGCTATAAGCGTATTGAGCCGGATTTCATCGTGGTCAAAGGCGGGATGATAGCTGTAATCGAAGTCGATGGCAATCACCAAGAATCCCCCGTAGAGGCCCACGACCGGACCACCATGTTAGTACACGAAGGCGCACACGTTGAACGTGTTAGGGCCTCTGATTGCAGCACGATGGAGGGAGCAGAGGTATGTGCGAAGCGAGTCCTCGCGTCTCTCGCCAAAGTGCGGGCCTCGCGCTAACCTGCGGCCTCACTGCCATTGCTGCGGCCAGATGCCGCTCATCTCGCGGCCCGTTCGGCGGCGTCGATCCGCGTGCCCCACAGGTGAAAGGGCATGGCATCTGTAGGGCTTTGTTCCTTCACTTCTCCTACAGTCCTGCGTATCAACCGAGAGCGGCGCGTTTTCTGATTGTCCGACGGTAAAGCACAAGTGGAGGTATTGCATGGCTATGGAATTTTCCTACCGAGCATACTTTTCCGCTATCCACATCCAAGCTGCTGCCCTATTTGCTATGCAAGCGAAGGCTATTGAGGTAGCCCGCGCAGACACGGCTAAATCTGCAACCGACCACGAGGCCTATGTGGTTGGGGCAGTCCTCTCATCGGTTGCGTTTCTGGAAGCCGCTATCAATGAACTATTCGCTGACGCTTCTGACAGATGGTTCCACCCTCGCTCTCGATCGAAGCGTAAGCTTCCATCTGCTACTGTCAGACTTATGGCCAATATGTGGGAGCATGGCATTCCTCGTACGGCACGGTATTCGGTTTTGGAAAAATATGCGATTGCTCTGATCTTGGCTCGGAAGAAGCCTACGGATAAAGGTGCTCCCGTATGGCAAGCGACTGAAGTTCTCATTCGGCTTCGGAATGCTCTTATCCATTATGAGCCAACCGACGAGCCGGAATTAATTTTTGAGGATGATAAATACAAACCGCCGGATGGAGAACACAAATTGGCGAAAGCCCTGAGAGGTCGCTTTCCGCTTAATTCTCTCGCTGCCCCTAATCACCCTTACTTTCCCGACCAGATTCTTGGTTATGGCTGCGCTGCATGGGCTGTGAATACGAGCATCGCTTTCGCAGATGAGTTTGCGCAGCGGCTTGGAAGCGACCTTTCTCATTGGAACTACCACGTCGACCTCGTGACTGAATAAGAAATAGCCTTGCGCCTGTCACATCGCTTGAGCACTTTCTCAACCGCTCAAAACAACATAAAATCTTCTCTTCTCCACCGCTGAAAAATTCAGCATTTACCATACTACCATTTCTCCCAACCGCTCAAAAGAGGTAAAATGGGCGGTAGTTCCTGACCTTGAAATTAGAAATCTCTGGAGGTTTCCCGAATGACCGACCCCAATTATCCGTACTTCGACTATCCGATAGACGCGGCTTCCTATGCGGAACGTGCGCAGCGGCAACTGCAACTCTTTGATGCGGGAAACCCGGAGAGTCTTTTCTATGCCGCCTTCGAGCTTCGCATGGTAATCGAAGCTCGCTTTGATAAGGGTCTACGGGCACTGCTGCAAACCAATGTCACGGAGGAAGAGAAACAGAAACACACCCGGAGAATCGAAAAATTGAGCATAGATAAATTATTTAGGAAGCTTGAAACAATTGATGAGAATACTCTTCAATCCTCTACCCTAATTCTCGGAAGGCCTGGAGGCCAAGCTACTAGTGTGCTGCAATACACAGCTGTCACGGAAAAACTTGCCCATGATTACGATAGAGTAAGTAAGCTGCTTCATTACGGATTTTTTCTTAAAAAGATAAATGAGGAATGGTTTCTGAAGGAGAAGATATTCCCCAATAAGGACAACATGAAGTCATTGATGGACTATCGTGAGATGCTTGGCGATATCGCGAAGCGTTTAGAGGAAGCCAGCAGTGGCGACTTATTGGCTCCTGCATCATTCCTCCTGAAGTTAATTGAGGAACTCGATGAGGACGCGGAACAATAAGATGTATTCATAAAATTTCTTATTTTACCTCATTTTATATCTTCCCCATCCCTCAAACGCTGGACAGCAGCCAGCACCAATTTCCTGACGCAAGATGAAATCCGTCGCCTCTTCGATGCTATTGACTCCAAACGTGATTATGCCATCTTCCTCCTCGCCTACCACCCGGCCAGGGGCTCCGCCCCGTGGTTCCCCAAAAATCTCCCTAATCGTGCGCGGGTCCTCTTGGGACTCCCACCGGCCGGGGACCCTTTTGACCAACGTGCTAGGGCCAGGGCAAGCCCTGGTTCCCCTTGGGGCCTTTCTCGTGGTCTCCCGTGGGGGTACAGAAACTGTGCGGGCCTAGAGGCACGCTATCTTACCCAGCCGGAAGTTACCGATAGGGGACCCTGGCAGCCGTCCGGCCCGGATTAGTACTACAGTGGTAACAAATACTTGAAGCTGGTATCTTGGTTCCGGACTCACAGAGGGAGGACGGAACCATGCGACAGATCGATGACACAACTGCGCGTTCACTTTCGACCCCGATGGATGCGACGGCCAGCACCATCGCAGGCGGCCAGGCCTACATGGCAGACATGGCCCGACGGCTGGCCCCCTATTTCGCCCGCTCGCAGTCCCGCGACCGGGTCCTGGCGTATCTGCGCGGCTTGCTCAGTGAGGCCGAGCGCAAGAACAGCTGGCAAGTGGCGGAAGTCTGCGGCGAGCCCACACCGTACGGCTTCCAGTATTTGCTGAGCCGCGCCGATTGGGACGCCGACGCCGTCCGCGACGAGCTGCGCACCTATAGCATGCAACATTTGGGGGATCCCAACGGCGTGCTGGTCCTCGACGAAACCGGGTTTCTCAAGAAAGGCCGTCACTCGGCTGGCGTCGCCCGGCAGTATAGTGGCACGGTCGAGAAAGTGGACAACTGCCAAATCGGCGTCTTTCTGAGCTATACCAGCCCGCTGGGTCAGGTCCTGCTGGATCGGGAACTCTATCTGCCCCAGGCATGGACGAACGATCGGGAGCGCTGCCGGCAGGCCGGCATTCCGGAGGGCCGGCGCTTTGCGACCAAGCCACAGTTGGCCCAGCAGATGCTGGCCCGCGCCTTCGCGGCTGGCGTGCCCGCCCAATGGGTCACAGGCGACAGCGTCTATGGCCACGACCGCCGCCTGCGGATGTGGCTGGAAGCCCAGCTGCACGCCTATGTCCTGGCGGTCTCTGGCCAGGAATACGTCTGGTTGCATGGGCGGCAACGGCAGGTGAAAACCCTCTTGGCCACCCTGCCGGAGGACGGTTGGACGCGCCTCAGTGCCGGCGATGGGGCGAAAGGGCCACGCTGGTATAACTGGCGCTGGCTGCCCCTGGCTGAGCCCTTGGAGCCGGGCTGGCGCCGCTGGCTGCTGGTCCGGCGGAGTCTCAGCGAGCCCGCTGACCTGACCGCGTATGTGGTTTTTGCTCCACAGCCAACCACGCTGGAGGAGATGGTACGGGTGGCGGGGAGCCGCTGGACAGTAGAGAGCAACTTTGAGGCGGCCAAAGGCGAAGTGGGCTTGGCTCAGTATGAAGTGCGGAGCTGGACGGCCTGGTATCGGCATATCACGCTCGCGATGTGGGCGTTGGCCCTGCTGACCGTGATGCGCGCAGGGACGATCGCGGTCGAAATGTTAAAAAAAAGTCTGCGGCCCCCCACGCAGGCAAGCCCGCTGGCGCCGTTCAAGGCCAAGCGCGGCCTGGCCTCCCCTTGAGTGTACCCGAGTTGCGGCGGCTGTTATGGCGATTAGTGCTGGCCGTACCCCAAACGGTCCGCCACATTCTGGCCTGGTCGCAGTGGCGTCGGCAGCACCAGACCATCGCCCAGTATTATCATTATAAGCGTCGGGAGGCACTCGTTGCGGCGCTGGCTGCATAATCATCTTGTTACCACTGTAGTATTAGAACAATTCCGACCTCCCTGCTACTCTAGCAACCCTGCCCTGCAATCCTGCCAATCCCTGTTATATCCCCCGCTCGGAGAAGGCGAGCAAACCCGGACGGATAGACGGTATACCTCGGGTGCCACGAAACGGAGGAGGAAGCGGCTAGAGCCTATGACAAGGCCGCTGTCCGGGTTTTTGGTGACTTCGCTTGCCTTAATTTTCCGGCGACAGAATTGTCTGAGATATGTACGACTCGTCGCCCCTGGGTGTTAGTATATTACTAACTTCCCGACAAAAAAGAACGCCCCGACCCAGGAATATCAAGCCCTGGCGGGGCGCATCCGGAATACGCAATTACCCGCTGGCCATTGCAGGCACACGAGGCGTCTGACGCCAGCCAGACCGCTGGGGCTTGCATCACTTCGGGCTGAATGAGCGCTGCCCGGTCATACTCAGTGTCGGGTGCAATCAGGTTCGTGTTCGTGGCGCCGCCTGGCACGAGGACATTCGCTGTCACACCGGTGCCTTCGAGCTCCTGTGCCATGGTGGCGACGAGGGCTTCGTGACCCGCCTTGGAGGGGCCGTAGGGCACTCCGCCTTTCCGATACATGGTATCCAGGCTCGTGGTCACGCCGATGATTCGTCCCCAGCGCTGGGCCAGCATGTGCTCCATGACCGCTCTAGCCATCAGGAACGGGCCACTCAAATTCACGGCCACCACCCGATTTCAGGCTTCCGGCGAGATCTGCCAGAAATTCGTCAGATTGCCCCGCCCCACCGGCGCTAGGCCAGCAGCGCGCGGATTGGTACCGGCATTGTTCACCAGGATATGGAGACTACCGCATTCCACGATAGTCCTGGAGACGCACGAGGCCGTAATGGGCTTAGGCCACATCTTGGGCGTAGATCAGATCCACCGTAGCGGCGGCGTGGCCCGCATTTTCCAGGATCACATGCCAAAACCAGGCTGGCGCGGATGCCGCCAGCCTCAACGAGGCGGTGAAGCGGATGCCGTTCCACTCGCCTCGAGCGGTGAGACCCTGCTGGTCGAGCGAGAACACTGCGGGGCTACGCGGGCCGAGAATCGGGACCGCTTCGATCGCTATCCCATGGCGGCGCAGGTAGATATTCGTTGGGCCCCCTTCCACCTCGTTGCCCAGAAATAAATTCAGGAGAAGGTCACGGTAATCCATGCGCCGGATCGATCCGTTCGCATTCACCTGGACCTGCAGGCCCGAGGGGCTGGCGCTATGGACCGGATAGACGGTGGGAGACGAGGTGGACGTCGGCATACAGTCGGCTCTTCTTTGGGTATGTTTGAGATGGGGCGTCCGCTAGTAAAGGGATAAAAAATGGATCTTGTCTGTGGCTCAGTTGGGCCTCATCTCACTTGCCCGGCCGCTGCCACAGCCGACTTGGGCTCATGGCCGGTATTGGGCGCCACGATCCCTTGCAGCCGAGCGGCGGCGTTCGGCATAGATGAGCTCGTCCGCCAGCGCGGCGAGCCCCTCGTCGTCGAGCTGGAACCGGAGTCGCAGCGCCCGGTATGACGCGCGCCCTGGTCGCTGGAGGAGTTGCCGGACCTGTGCCAAGACCGCATCAGAGTCCATTACCATCCATCCCCCTGCGCCAGCGCGGCCTCCGCCTGAGGGAGCCAGAAGGTCATTCCCATGGATCGGTACAGCTCGATCGCCATCGACAATGTGGTGCGTGCTTGCTCACGGCGGCCGATCTTCGCATACAAGGTGCCAAGGCCAAGATGGCAGTGGGCCAGGAGCGGGCGCATGCCGAGTGCTTCGGCCAGGGGAAGGGCTTGGCGATAATATACTTCTCCCGGCTCGATCTCCGGGGGCTCGCGCTGCGCCGCGATCTCGCCGAGCAGTCGCAGGGCATAGGCCTGGAAGCCTCGTTCCTGACGACTGCGAGAAAGTTCTAGCGCGCTCACGGCGACTGGCAGCGCGTCATTCGGTCGGCCGTCCAGGAGATAGGCTTCGCTCAGGTAGCCGAGCAGGCGTGCATGATAGACCGATCTCGAGGGCGACTGCCCTACAGCCTGCTCCAGTAGTGGCAGCGCTTTGCTCATCTGCCCGGATAGCGCATACGCATAGCCCAACTGTGCGGCGATGACAGCGAACCACCCCGAGATCTCCCAGACCTGGCAAAGCCCCAGGGACCGTTCAAGCAGGGGAATGGCCGTCTGGATTTCACCTTTGCTGAGGTACGGCAGACAAATACCCCGATATGCCGCGATGAGATCCCATGGCTGATCGATGGCCTCGGCAATCCGGACCGCTTTTACTCCGTGGGCGATCGCCTCGGCGAATGACCCGAGCTCCGCCAAGCACCAGGCCAGCCAGGTTCGGGAGAACACCGAGGGTAGGTAGGGTAGGCCAAAACGCTCCCAGACCATCTGCCCTTCGAGGAAGGTCACATTCCTTCCGAGGGCCTCGACCGCCTGACGGAGGTCGCCCAGGAGATGGTAGGCCAGTCCCAAATAGTAAGCCGCCTGGACTTCGAGGGCGACATCTCCGAGAGACTTCGCCATGGCAAGGGCACGCTGGCCCGTCTCAATGGCGTGATCTGGCTGACCCATATTGTAGAAGCAACTGGTCATATAGATGGCGACCCATCCCAGCCGATGCTGATCTTGGAGGACCTCGGCGAGAGTTGTCGCGGCGTGCAAGTGGTCCAAGATCCGGCCCTGTTCTCCGAGCGGCAAGAGCACATTGCGCAGGTTTAACCGGAGATCGATGGCTTCCTTATGCGTCTCGTCACTCTCCGGGAGATGCTCTAAGGCCTCCAACGCCTGCTCGCAGTATGCCACTGCCTCTCGGTAAGCAGAACGCCCCATGGCCTTATCACCAGCCTGCCGGAGATACGCCACGGCTTTTTCCCACACCTCACCCCGGAAGGCATGGAGGGCAAGTCGTTCAGCTTGGTCTGCCAAATGGTCTCCCGCCTCCCTCTCGATGGCCTCGACGATTCGGGCGTGCAGCGCACGACGCTGCTCCCGTAGGAGACTCCCATAGGCCACCTCATGGGTCAGCGCGTGCTTGAACGTGTATGCCAGCTCAGGGAAGAGGCTCATTTCGTAGAGGAATTCGGCGCCCTGCAGATGCATCAGGCCACGCCGGAGCGTTTCCTCGGGCAAGTTGGTGATGGCCTGCAACAAAGGAAACGGCACGTCCGTGCCGATGACCGCTGCGGTCTGCAAGAGGCGCTTCTCCTCGGGGGACAAGCGGTCGATACGGGCCGATAGCACCGCCTGCACGGTGGCCGGCACCTGAATGCTCGGGAGGGCCTTCGCCAGACGATAGCCTCCCCGCTCGCCGACCAGAACCTGGGTCTCGACCAGCGTGCGGATGCTCTCCTCCAGGAAGAACGCGTTTCCCTGGGTCCGGGTGATCAAGCGCTGCTTGAGCGACTGGAGCCAAGGGTCCTCTCCGAGGAGGGCATCCAGGAGTTCTTGGGCATTTTCATGGGGCAAGGGGTCGAGGCTTAGCTGGGTGTAGTAGGTCCTGCTGCCCCAGTGGTGCTGATACTCGGGGCGGTAGTTGACGAGCAGGAGCACGCGCGTCGTGGGCAGGCTATCGATCAAGCTGTCAAGGATCGCTTGCGTCTCGGCGTCGATCCAGTGGAGATTCTCAACGACAAGCAGCACGGGCTGGATCTGGCTTTCGCGCAGCAGCAGGCGCTTAACGGCATCTAGGGTCCGCTGGCGGCGTTGTCGTGGATCGAGGCTCTGCCACTGGAGATCGTCCATCGGCACGTCCAGAAGGGTCAGGAAAACCGGCAGCATCGGACCGAGGGCTGTATCGAGCGTGACCAGCTTGCCGGAGATCTTCTCCTGGATCTTACGCTCCTCGTCACGGTCCTCGATCTGAAAGTAGCCCTTGAGCAGGTCAAGAATGGGGAGATACGGGGTGGCCTGGCCGTAGGACACCGCATGGCTCTCAAGCACCAGCCATCCGCGGGCGCGACGGGATTGGATGAGCTCGTAGCAGAGACGGGTCTTGCCGACACCGGGCTCCCCGATGACCGCGACGACTTGGCCGTGGCCTGTACCAGCGCGATTCAGGGCCTGGCGCAAGACCTCGAACTCCGTATGCCGTCCCACGAAGCGCGTGAGGCCACGGGCGGCAAATGACTGCCAACGCGTCCGGGCGGGTCCGACCCCCACTACCTCAAAGACCTCCATCGGCTCTGCTAGGCCCTTAATCGGGAGTGGGCCGAGCGGATTCACCTCGATGGCGTCATCGGCGAACATGCGGGTGATGGCTGTGATGAGCACCGAGCCGGGCCGCGCGAGTTGTTCCATCCGAGCCGCCAGATGGGTGGTCTGCCCCACGGCCGTATAATCCATGTGCAGATCACTGCTGATGGTACGCACCACCACCTCGCCCGAGTTCAGTCCTACCCGGATCCGCACCGCCAGTCCCTGGCGGCGCCACAGCTCCTCGGCATAGTGCGTCACCGCCTCCTGCATCGCCAGCGCCGCATAGCACGCCCGCACGGCGTGGTCTTCGTGTGCGATGGGGGCGCCGAACAGGGCCATAATGCCGTCTCCCATCACCTGATTGACGGTGCCTTCGTACCGGTGCACCGCCGCCATCATGCGCTCGAGGACCGGGTCGAGGATCTGCCGCGCCTCCTCAGGATCTCGATCGGCCAGCAACTCCAGCGACCCCTTCAGGTCGGCGAAGAGGACGGTCATCTGCTTACGCTCGCCTTCGAGAGCACTCTTAGAGGTCAGGATTTTCTCGGCTAAGTGCCGGGGAGTATAGCCCAGGGGTGCCTGAGGAGGAGAGATCATCGACGACGTGGCAGCCTGAGATGGGGACTGCAGAGGGGTGGCACATTCGCCACAGAACTTGAACCGGTGAGGATTTTCAAACCCACAGGTGGGGCAGCGGCTTCTGAGGGGAGCCGCGCACTCCCCGCAAAACTTCATCCCCTCGGGATTCTCAAATCCGCAGAGCGGGCAGTGCATTGGGGCGTCCTCTTGCACAACTATGCGAGTGGCCGGAGCACGCGGGCAGGAGCCCCGACGCGCCCTTGACACACAAGTGTCAGATGGTGTGTCAGTACTCCAGGCGGTGCCCAGTGTCAAGCGAAAAGCGCGAGACGGCTCCAGACGTTGGAGCGGAGCAAGGAGGCGGTGACGCATCGGGCCTTGTGGCCGCAACGGTGGTGGCTGGCGGCTACCGTGCTCGGCCCAAGTCCCTTGGGGTCATCATTCGTGAGGCTAAGTCCATAAAAGTATAGAGATTCAGGATGCCCGCGCAATTGTATTCTTGTGAGACTATCCTCTATGGGCTGACGCAGGACCTCAAGCACATGGCGGCGGAACTCGGGCCATTCATCCAGGAAGAGCACACCGTTATGCGCGAGTGACACCTCACCCAGTATCGGCACCTGGCCGCCGCTGATCAGCCCCGCATCCGAGATCGTAAGATGCGGGGCGCGGCACGGGCGGGTCGTGACCCACGCCGTGCGGTCGCCGGTGCGGCCGGCGACGCGATGGATGCGGGTGATTTCGATGGCGTCGGCCAAGGTCATGGCGGGCTGGATGGTGGTCAAGCGGCGCGCCAACATCGACGTGCCGCCCCGGGAGGCCATGCAGGGGAGATTTGGGTCAGAACGCCTGCATTGCCTTCACCATGGCCTCGACATCTTGGGGAGGGAGATAGCCTCCGTTGTGGTGACGACGCCACTGCCGACCGGCGCACCTGTGCTCCTCACACATGCTCCCCACATCGGTACGATTGACCTGGAGGCAAACCGGCATTATCACATGAACAGGCAAATCTGCAGAACCGGGTTGTGAGGACAATGAGATCACTTGGAATCTAATCCATGACCCTACATGGGATGTCTTAGCATCAGAAGCAGACTAAATACCCGCACAGTGGGAGGTCTGGTAGCACTCCTTGGTTAACTTGACAGTGCCCGGCGGAGGACTATGCTGGCGCGCGCCGCATGCGTGCGGCGCATCTGCCCCTTGACAGCGGACCCACGGTGGGCCCTATATTCCTCCTGGCGTGTTATCCAGAGTAGCCCGAGCACGAGTGGACCGCCTGGCACCGTGCCTGCACCCACGCGCGTAGAAGTGTGCCGCCGCGCTCCCCCACCTGAACCGCGCGCCTCCGTGGGCTCGCCTCGAGGTGGCCAGCCCTAGGGTGCTGGGCGACTCACCACAGGACACCGTGTGAACGGTGCCAGGCATCTGAGTATGGACATGAGCATAGTCACGCCAGGCGCTGGATCGCTCCGACGTGTGATGGTCAACCTCTGGTCGGTGCTGCGCCTGGCCTGGCAGGAGGATTGGCGGCTTGTCACCAGCCGCGGGGTGCTCAGAGCGTTGAGTGCGGGCATTCCCGCGGTCCAGGCCTATATCGGGAAGCTGCTCTTCGACGCGCTGAGCGCCGGCTACGGCAGTGGCGACGGCCACGTATGGCGGACGGCGATCGGCTATCTGATGCTCGAAGGGCTCTTGCTGGCCGCGCGCACGGTGCTCCAGAGCGCCGGCCGCCTCATCGATGCCAACCTCAACCACCTCCTGCGCTTCGGCATTATGCGCCGTATCATGGCGCATGCGGCGCAGCTCGATCTCAGCAGCTATGAGGATCCGCAGTTCCATGAGCGCCTGCAGCGCGTCAGCGATGAGACGCCCTGGCGCGTGCAAGGCGTCCTGGGAGCCATCTTCAATGCGGCCGGGGAAGCGGCGGCCCTACTGGCGGTGCTCGTCGTCATTGCGCGGCTCGGCGGCTGGTACGTGGGGCTCCTCTTTGCCACGACGATCCCGGCGATCCTGATCGGGCTGCGCGAAGGGGGCATAGTCTACACATGGCAGAAGGCCTGGGGGAAGTGGTATCGGTACGTCGACTATTTCCGCCATGTGGTGCTGCTGCCGCAGTTCGTGATGGAGCTGCGCCTGTTCCGCCTCGCGCCGTACTTCATCGAGCGGTTTTGGGACTCGGCCCGGACGTTCATGCGCGCCTATTTCTGGTTCGAAGTGCGGCGCCAGCAGCTGTTCGCGATCAAAACGCTGCTCCCGGACCTGGGCTATCTCTGCGGGGTGGGCGTCCTGCTGCGCGGCGTGGTGCAGGGCGCCATGACCGTCGGCGATGCGGTCATGTTCATTAGCGCCTTTAAAGTGGCCCAGGGCAGCCTTGGCACCATTGCGGAAGCTATGGGGGAGCTGTATGAGAGCTCGCGGTTCATCACGGACCTGCAGACATTGCTGCAGATGTCGCCCCGCCTTGTCGCCCCTTCACAGGCCCGCGTCCTACGGCGTGAGGAGCCGCTGACGATCGAGTTCAAGCACGTCTGGTTCCGCTACGCCACGGATGCTCCCGATGTCCTCCGGGACATCTCGGTCACCCTCCGACCAGGCCAGCGGGTGGCGCTCATTGGGGAAAACGGCGCGGGCAAGACCACGCTCATCAAATTACTCCTGCGGTTTTACGACCCGTCGGCAGGCCAGATTTTGATCAACGGGACCGATGTGCGCGACATCGACCTGCCCTCCTACTACGCCAACATCGGCATGATCTTTCAGGAGCCGATGCGGCATGAGGCGCGCGTGCGCGAACAGATTGGGTACGGTGACCTGGCGGCCTTGGACAATATGGCGCGCATCCGGCATGCGGCCCAGCTAGGCGGCGCCGAGGCATTTATCGATAAATTACCCGGGGGGTTCGAAGCCCACCTGGGGATGTGGGAGCTGGAAGAACACACCCAGAAGCTCTCGGGCGGCCAGTGGCAGCGCCTCGCGCTCGCACGCGCCATGATGCCGCGCGCCTCGCTGATCATCTTGGATGAGCCCACGTCCTCCCTCGATCCTCAGGGTGAGCAGCGCTTTTTCGGTCGGCTGCTGCGCCGCATTGATGGCCAATCGGGACGACCCACGGTCGTGTTCATTTCGCACCGCTTTTCCACGGTCCGCCAGGCCGATACGATTCTGCTCCTCGAGGAGGGCAGGATCCGCGCCGAAGGCAGCCATGAGGAGCTCATCAGGAGTGACGCCGGCTATGAAGAGCTGTTCGAAGCGCAGGCGCAGTGGTACCGTTAACGGCATGAAACTTGGCCTAAAGGACACCCGTTGCCCGCCTGCGCTGGATGCCCCTATAAGCCTTTGTTGACGGGACTTTACACAAGGCCAATCGTCATTGTGAGCTGATCGGGTGCTGCGGGCGGTCCTATCTCTTGGGCTCGAACATAGCACAGCGCCAGGCGTTCATGGGCGGTCCTCCCTCCCAGAAGCCCTTCGGGCAGGCCCAGGCTAGCTTACCCACCCGCTCGTCCCGCCTTGCCCGTCTGTGCTCCCATGCTGCCGCAGGATGGTACGGACTTAGCCCTCAGAAGGTCCGATGTCGTGGCGCGATCGGGTGGTCTTAACCGATATGGCCCTACAGAAGGGACATGGCCATGTGACCCGGTAGCCGTGTTCCTGTGACGTCAGTATTTCCACTTACCTTTTCTGCTCCGGCATTGAGGACCACCCCCAGGCCAGCAACGGGAGGAGCGATGGAGTCCACGAGGCGATGGCACAGCGGTCGCGGGGACCGAGGGGCCCTGGTGGGGATCACCGCGGTCGTCCTGCTGACCACGCTCCTCGCGTCGGCGCCTGTCGAGGTCCCCCTCATCGATGATTGGACGTACGCGTGGAGCGTGGAGCACTTCCTCGAGACCGGCGAGCTGCGGGTGCTGGAGTGGAGCGCCCACTATCCCCTGGCCCAGATCCTCTGGGGGGCCCTGTTCAGCCGGCTGCTCGGGTTCTCGTTCACCGTCTTGCGCCTCTCCACCCTGGTGTTAGCGTGGGCGGGACTGCTCGCCTTTTATGGGGTGATGCGCGAGGTGGGGATCCGCCCACTCCTCGCGGGGCTTGGTACCCTGATGCTGTGGTGCAACCCCGTCTTCTTCGTGTTGAGTCACTCGTTCATGACCGATGTGCCCTTTGTCAGTCTCATGAACGCCGCGCTCTTCGGCTATGTGCGCTGGGTTAACCGGGGACGGACATGGGATCTCGGCCTCGGGAGTATGTGGGCGACGCTGGCCTTCCTCATCCGGCAGCCCGGGGCCGCGTTGGCCCTGATCCCTCTGCTCTCGCTTCTGCTCGCCCGTGTGGCCGGTGGGGAGCGCCGCCCCCTGCCGTGGGCGCAACGGATCTGGCTCCTCGTCCCATTCCTGGGGATGGGGCTCATGTTCTGGTGGATTCAGGCGGTGCACGGGGAGACGCGTGTCTCTCTCGAGAAGGCGCAGATGCTCCGCCTGATCTTCGCCATCGATCGGTGGGCGTGGGTGTATGCCCGGGAGCTACTGCACGCGCTCTTGCACCTGGGGCTGGTCCTCTGGCCGCTGGCCTGGGTGGCCTTCGGTCGGCTCTCCACGCGCGGCATTGCCGGGGCGTCCGCGGTGGTGGCCGTGCTCGGCGGCCTCGTGCTCTGGCAGGAAGGGGCGCTGCCGAATCCGCTGGGCGTCATGCTGACCTGGGACGAACTCGGCCACGCACGCGTATTGATCGCCGGGGAGATCGCCCATCGGCAGCTGCCGCGCTGGGGGCAGGCGGTCATGCGGGGGGTGTCCCTGAGTGCCGCGGTCGGGCTGGTGGCCGTCCTCTGGGACAGGCTCCGACGGTGGCCACACGGGAGCCGGGAGCCCGGCACGGTCCTGCTCCTGAACCTGTTCCTGCAGAGCCTGCTCTTCGAAGCGCTGTGGCTCTATTATGACCGGTATTATCTGCCGCTCCTGCCGGGGCTCACGGCGCTTCTGGTGGCGCGCCTGCGGCCCACGAAGATGGTGATCATCGTTGGGATGGCTGGGGTGCTGCTCTGGGGGACGATCGCGGTCACGGGCACGATCGATCAGTTCCGCTATCAGCGGACCGTCGTGGAGGCCCGCGACTGGCTGCTCCGACACGGGGTCGGCGCCGAGCACATCGATGCGGGGTATGCCCTGACCGGCTGGTGGCTGTATGCCCACGCCCCCTCCGGGCCGCCCAGCCGCGGGCTGGAGCCCCAGGTGCCGTGGGTGACCGGCTGGCCCATCCTGCCCTACAAGATTGCGAACGTCGCTGAACCCTCGTATGCCGTGGTCCGGAGTTTTCGCCGGCCCATGCTGTGGGCCGCCTCCGACACCGTCTATGTATTGGAGCACATGGCGGTAACGGACCGCTGGGGCCTCCCCTCCCTTCGCTAGCGGAGCCAAGGGCATGGTCACATGAACGGGCAAATCTGTAGAACGGGGTTGTGAGGGAGGACGATGGGATCATTTCGAAGCTATTTCATGACCCCACGTGGGGCGTCTCAGCATCAGAGGAGACTAAATACCCGCACAGTGGGAGGTCTGGTAGCGCTCATTGGTTAACATGACAATGCCCGGTGCGTCCCCCGTGTGTGGCCACCAGCCACCGCCCAGGGCCGCAGCTGCGATGGGGTCATAGAGGAGCCCGACCCAAGTTCGCGACGGTGAGGGCGATGCAACCGCCAGCGGGGCCAGCGACGCGGTGGATGCGCGTGGTCTCAATGGCCTTGGCGAGGGTCATCGCCGGCAGGATGGTGGTGAGCCGCCGTGCCAGCATCGACTTCCCCGCCCCCGGAGGGCCGAGCAGAAGCACATTATGGTCAGAACGCCTGCTTCACGTTTAGTTTTGGAGCCCTTCTCCCTCCATCGCCACGACGGCTGGCATAGCAGGGGACCGGTGGCGGCCAGATGGGTACGGCGGGCCCTCATTCGGTCTCGCTGGTCTGAGTCCAGAAAGCCGCTAGCCGCGCCAGCTCGATGTCTAATTGCTGCCAGATGCCTAGGGCCCTCTCGATCTGCTCCTCCCGGCCTTTGGCTTCGAGCTGCTGGGCGAGTCCTTGGGCGTGTGTGGCTCCCACCGCGCCTAAGGCACCCTTGAGGCTGTGGGCGGTGCGCTCCAGCCGGTGGGCATCGCCGTGGTGGAGCGCCGTGCGCAGCGTCGCCAGCTGGGCCGGGTACTCGGCCAAGAGCACCTCCATCATCTCCTGCAGCAGTTCGCGTTCCCCGTCGGCCACCATCATCGCCGCTGCGAGGTCAAGAGGTGGGGGCAGCGTATCCTCCGGTGACACCTCACCCTTGGGCCGGCATTGGGCGATGACGGTGTAGAGCTCGTCCGCCTTTATCGGCTTCGCGAGGTAGCCGTCCATGCCAGCGGCCAGGCAGTGCTCGCGGTCGCCCTGCATGGCATTGGCGGTCAGGGCAATAATCGGGACATGGTGACCCGTAGAGACCTCACGTCGGCGGATAGCCGCCGTCGCAGCAAAGCCATCCATCTCTGGCATCTGGCAGTCCATCAAGACGACATGGTAGGCCACCTGGGCCAGCAGGTTGACCGCTTCGCGACCGTTGGCCGCGACGTCGACCCGACAGCCCAGCTTCTCGAGCAAGCGCACCGCCACTTTTTGGTTGACGACATTGTCTTCGACCACCAGCACGCGTGCGTAAATCTGGCGTGGTGTTGCCGCCTGACGGTCGGTGGTCGGTGAGACGAACGTCGGCCCGGTTGCGGCCCCCAGTATCGTCCTCAGACAGGTGTACAGGTGGGATTGGCGGACCGGTTTGGTCAGGAAAGCCGCAATGCCGGCCTTCCGGGCGGTGGTCTCCTGCCCGCGTTGGCTGACAGCGCTCAGCATGACCAACCGGATCGGCGCCAGGAGGGGATCGGCCTGGATGGTCTGGGCCAGTGCGAGGCCGTCGATCCCTGACACTTGGTCCTCAAGAATCGCCAGGGTATAGGGCTGGCCAGCAGCCTGCGCCGCCCGTAACCGCGCCAGGGCGGTTGGACCATCAGCGACACCCTCGGCCTGCATGCCCCAGGCGCTCAGCTGTGCCTCTAGGATGGTCCGGGTGGTCGCATGGTCGTCGACACACAAAACGTGCACGCCCCGCAGTTCGGGTAGTGTGGCGACTGCCGCGTCATCGGGGGCTGGACGCGTGGCCAGCTGCACCGTAAACCAGAAGGTGCTCCCCTGCCCAGGCGTGCTCTCAACTCCGATCCTGCCCCCCATCATGGTGGCGAGCCGTTGCGAGATGGCGAGTCCCAGCCCCGTGCCGCCATACTTCCGCGTGGTGGAGCCATCCGCTTGTGAGAACGCCTCGAAGAGGCGGCCCTGGACTTCGGGCGGGATGCCAATGTCCGTGTCCGTCACCGCGACGCGGAGCTGCACCGTGTCAGTGTGGTTGTGCTTTTCGACACGCGTGGTGCGCACGATCACCTCGCCCTGCTCGGTAAACTTGATGGCATTGCCGACCAGGTTGGTGAGGATCTGTCGCGGGCGTCCGGGATCGCCCGTTACCCAGGTGGGGACATCCGCCTGGAGCATGCAGGCCAGCTCCAGCCGCTTGCTAGTGGCACGCTCGGCCAGCAAGTCAAGTACATCCTCGATGGCTGCACGTAGGTTAAAGTCAATATGTTCCAGGTCCAGCTTGCCCGCTTCAATCTTGGAGAAATCCAAGATGTCGTTAATGATGGCCAGGAGTGCCTCCCCGGACTTCCGGATGGTCTCGGCATACTCCTGCTGTATGGGCGTCAGGGCCGTGTCTAACAGCAGCCCCGTCATCCCGATGACACCATTCATGGGCGTGCGGATCTCGTGGCTCATGGTGGCCAGAAACTCGGCTTTGGGGCGGCTCGCCGACTCGGCTACGTCTTTGGCCCATTGCAAGGCCTTCTCGGTCCGCTGGCGCTCGGCGATTTCGCGTTGCAGTTGAGCATTGGCCGTCTGCAGACTGGTGGTGCGTTCTGTCATACGCTGCTCCAGGCCGGTGATGAGGCCCCGCAACTGCGTCGTCATCCTAGTGAAGACCTCCGCTAACACGCCCAGCTCATCATGGCGGCTGATCTGCACTTGCTGCGACAGGTCGCCAGCACTGATCGCCCGGGCCGTTGCCGCCATCGTCTGAATCGGCCGGACAATCTGGCGCACACTCAGAAAGCCCAGCGTGCCAGAGACGACTAACATCGCGGCAATGAGAGTTAAGGTGATACGGACGGTACTGATGGCCAGGGCCAGGGCCTCGGATCGCGTTTGCTCAACAATGATGTGAAAGTGGACCTCCTGACATCAGGTGTCAGCGATTATGCGCGAATTATGCCTGCTAGAGCCAGTTTGGGCCTCTGGAAAGATGACCTTTGCTTCTGTTGTGTGGATGGCCTCAGGGCAAGGGCAAGACGCGGCATGAGGCCGGTACCCGAGCCATCGATCACGCCATGCGCCACCTGCCCCGTAGGATCGACAAACAGCACATGGATGGGCAGCAAATGCAGGGCGAAGGGGCCAGACGTAGCCACCTGAGACTGAACAGCACCCGTGACCGTCTCCGAAGCGCCGATGATGGTCAAGCCATCAATAGCAATCGCGCTAAAATAGATCGGGCGCTGAAACCTTTGGTCGAGAAGCCCGTTGATCATCTCGATGCACTTCTCTCGAACGTCGTCAGATGTCATGGCAGTCCTTCCTTCAGCTGGATCACCTGCGTCGAGTAGCGCCCATCGCCATTCCCTCGCCAGCGCCCTCCCCGTCCCCGCGTGTGCACCGGGGAGGGAGGGATGTTCCGGCATGCCCCCGCTGCACGGCCTCCATCAACCATCTACAGCTGGTGTAGATCCAGAGTTCATCGATCTTCCGGCTCTGGATCGCGATGATGGTCCTTGGCGCGGCCGGGCTTACTTGGACCGGTCCCACCTCGGGTACCGCTAAGATCGATGTCAACATAGGCCTAGACGGCGAGACGAACCATCGCGGAAAGACGGGAGATTACTGGGGAAAACACAGGAGAGATACGGGAAAAATACCGGAGAGCACTATCGTCCCCTCGTTCACCCCGAGAGGGAGTAGGTTAGCGATGAATGCGGAAAGGAGCTCAGGATCTGTGTGGCGCGGGAGTTGAGGTTGGGGGGAATGCTACAGTGCGGTCTGCAATCACCGTTAGGTGTCCGGGGACACCAGTCCCGTCCGAATGGCATACCGCACCAAACCGGCGACATCGTGAATATCGAGCCGTTGCATCAGCTCTGTCCGATGGGTCTCAACTGTCCTGACGCTGAGATTCAATCGCTGGGCGATATCCTTGGTCGTGTGCCCTTCCGCGATCAACTGCAAAACTTCGCGCTGACGCGACGTCAATTGCTCGTAAGGCATGGATGTAGCCGAGCTCTGATCCCGCTCACCCCTGGTCCGCTGCAGGTACTTGGTTATCACCACCTTCGAGATCGGTGGACTGAGATATGTTTCCCCCCGCACGACGGCCCTAATGGCCAATGCCAATTCCACGGGCGCGGCATGTTTCAGGAGGTAGCCGCTCGCACCCACGTGCAGGGCCTGCAAGACGTATTCTTCCACGGCGTGCATAGAGAGGATGATCACGCGCACGTGGGGATACTCCTTGGCCACACGCGCGGTCGTTTCCAAGCCGTTGAGGCCCGGCATTGTAATGTCCATCAACACAACGTCGGGCTGATGCATGGCAATCAGGTGCAGGGCTTCGCGACCCTCGCTTGCTTCTGCGATCACTTCAACTTCCGGCACTTGTCCCAGCAAGGCGCGCATGCCGGCCCGCACCAGCGTATGATCGTCGGCGATCAACACGCGAATGGGGTTCATGGGAGTCTCGTCTCCATGGTGCCGAGAGGGAACTGCGCGCGAATGTTGGTGCCTCGAGACGGCACTGAACGGAGCGTGAGGCGGCCGCCGGCGAGCATGGCACGCTCTTCCATGCTCCGCAGCCCCAAGGTGTTGGCCAGTGGCTTGCGCCTATGAGCGCTTACGTCAAATCCGACCCCATCGTCCTTGATCTCCAGCACCAACGCTGTTTGAAGACGCTTCAGAGAGACCACCACAGACGTTGCGTGCGCATGCCGGGCGACATTGGTCAGGGCCTCTTGGACAATGCGGAAACAGGCGGTCTCAAGCTCGCGTGGGAGCCGCCCGCCGCCCTCCACGCCATTTGTCAGAGTCTCCGCGATCATGCCCGTCCGCTGGGTGTATCGATCCACGTACCAATGTAATACGGCCACAAGTCCGAGGTCGTCAAGCATGGCAGGGTGCAGGTCCAGGGAGAGATCGCGCACGCGGCTGAGCGCCTCATCCACGACCAGCATGCTTTCGTCGATACAGGACAGGAGCGCCACCTGATCGCTCGCATTCCGAACGAGCTGAAGACTGAATTTAACCGCAGTTAGCACCTGGCCGATCTCGTCGTGGAGTTCGCGGGCGATTGATCGCCGCTCGGTCTCCTGCGCTTGTAGCAACTGCCGGGACAGGAGCTGCAAGTGTAGTTGACTCTCGCGCAATTCTTTCTCCGCCCGCTCAAGGTTCCCGTAGGATATCGCATTCTGCAGTGCGATTGATGCGATTCGCGACACGGCGACCAGCTTCTCCACATCAGATTCAGAGAATCCGGCTCCGTTCTTTTTGTTGTTAACTTCGAAGAACCCGATGACCTCTCCTTGAGCGTCGAGTATCGGTGTATCAATTGCTGCATTCACTCCAAATCGCTCGCGAATTTCGGGGATAATCACCTTATCCGATTGGGCATCATTCATCACATAGGGTACTTTATGGACGAGGACCCACCCCGGCAAGCCGACCCTCGGAGGCCAGAAGTATTTGAATGGGACGACTTGCAAGTCCCGCGCAATGTGCGTGTGGCACACCATCCCTTCCTCAGTGCGCAGGCCTGACCAGCCAATCTCGGCGTCGATCAGCTTCATGGCCTCGATGACCAAAGAATCCAACAGCGCATCGATGTCGAGCGTAGCGTGCAGCTTTTCGCTGATTTGCAGCAACGACCGGGTGGCCGCTTCTGCCTGCTTGCGCTCGGTAATGTCTTGAGCGGTCCCGAACAAGCCCGAGACAGCGCCTGCACTGTCCTTTCTGGCGTATCCAACCTCGCGGATATGCTTCAGTTGGCCACTCCGCGTCGTGATGCGGTATTCCACCTCGAAGGGTGCTCCACTCGATCTGGCTTCGGCGTTCACCTGCAAGACCTGAGTCCGGTCGTCGGGGTGAACTCGGGACAAGAAAGATTCATACGTGTTGCCGAAAGCCGTCTTATCCACATCGAGAATCCGATAAAGCTCTTCTGACCACCGCACAGTGTTGGTGGCGATGTCAAAGCTCCAACTGCCAAGTCGTGCGACCCGCTGTGCCTCTGCCAGGTCGAATTCGCTCTGTCGCAGCGCGTCCTCCGCCTGCTTACGCTCGGTGATATCGAGCACTGCGCCGTACATTCGTACAGGCTGACCAGTCTCGTTGTAGACAAACATGCCCCGGCCAGCGATCCAATGAATACGGCCATCAGGCCAGATGACGCGATACTCATGGGCATATTCAGACCCTTCATCGCGGGCGCGCTGGACTACTCTGTTCAATTCCTCCAAATCTTCCGGGTGAACGCGTTTTTCATAACTAGGGTAAGTGCCATCAAATTCGCCTGGAGCAAATCCGAACAACTTGTCGTGATGCCCAAGCCAGATTATTTGCCCTGAGACCACATCCCAGTCCCACAATCCGATGTCAGACGCATCAATCGCGGCTTGCAGGCGAGCTTCACGTGCACGCAGTGCTTCTTCGCTCTGCTTGCGCTCGGCGATCTCCCCCTTGAGTTGTTCATTAGCGGCGGCGAGCTGGGCGGTGCGTTCCTCGACCCGGCGCTCCAGGTCGGCATTCAGTTTCCGGATTTTGGCGTGCACGCGTTTAAGTTCGAACCCTTCGAGATGCTCCCAAACACCGTTCCGCCGGGCGACCGAACATTGATGGTGACGCATGACGTCGAGCACATCCCTGGCCGAACAGCGCTCCAAGGCATAGGGGCACAGGCCGATCATCTGAGATTTACCGACGACCTCGTCGAGCTCCTTCTCAAACTCGGCAACACTGTCCCAGATATCTTTTTCAAGCCAAGATGGGTCGCCCAAGAACCGTAAGCCGGCATAGTCTTTCGCCAGCGCCCAGTCAAGTATAGCCTTCCAATTCTGAAGGACGGTCCGTGCATTTAATTGGCCGCCTGCCAGAAGCCAGTCTTGATACGAAACGATCTCGATTTGCCCCTCGGCCAGATAGCGTTCGAAATCAGGCATAGCCGCCTGCAACGCTCGGTGCGCTTCGTCTGGGCTCAGGGGCGGCGACACCACACACAGGCAGCATTCGTGGTTGTCCAAACCCGCTGTGAAATAGGGGATCGAAATGTCCAGCAGATCTTCTTTGGACTCGTAAAAAAGGCAGGCGTGGGTGCCCCAGGGCACATCCCCCAGCCATTCAAGGCCCGACGGCCTAAGTCTAGTTTCCATCACGGTCCTCATCCCCAAACGCGGCGCCACTCCGCTTCCTGCGTCTCGAGTAATCTCTGTGAAAAGATTTGCCGCAATTCCTCAGCCCGCTTGCGTTCGGTAATGTCCCGGTAGATGCCTTAGACCGCAATCTGTCCGCCAGGCATCGACGCGTGCACATGGACGATCGACACGTGCAACCGACTGCCATCCTTGCGCTGGCGCACGCCCTCCACCTCCACACGCTGCCCCTGGGCCACCAAGTCCGCATATCGCTGCTCCTCGGCTCGTGACTTGTCGGGGACGATCAGCTCGCGGAGGGGGCGGCCGATAGTCTCGCGTGGCGTGTAGCCAAACAGCCGCGTGAACTCCCGGTTTACACGCACGACCCGATTGTCCGCGTCCATTAAGGCGACCCCTTGTGGCGCCTGTTCGAACAGCTCATCGAGAAGAGCGCTCTGCTGCTGAAGCCGATCCACCAGCGTGGTGAGCAGCGCCACGACGACGACCATCACCGGGACGATGCTAATCCCAAGCACACCGAGGGACCAGATGCTCACGGCGTGGGAGAGGTCCGGGATCTCGCTGGAAAGCACAAACCTGACCGCGGCCATGGCGGTGTAATGCAGGCCCGTGATGCCTATCCCGCCCAGGAAGATGCTGCCGGCCAAAGCCCGAGGCCTTCCTATTGTGCTGCGGCTCACGACGGACAGCGCCAGGGCAGAACCCATAATGCTCACCAACAGAGACAGCAATACCGTAGGCCAGTCGTACTGCATCGGAACCGGCAAGCGGAAGGCCAGCATTCCGGTGTAGTGCATCGACCAGGTGCCGATGCCATACGCCATGGCGCCGCCCACTAGCCAGGCAAGCCAGGCCCGACCGCGAGGGTCGCGTACTCGTTCGGAAAGATCGCGTGCGGCGAATGCGGCCAGGATTGAAACCAAGACGGACAGCGCCACTAAATGCTAATCGTAAGAACCGACCATTACGAGGTCCGAGGTCATGGCTTCATCCGAGTGAATCCGGCTGCATCGCTCCTCGCTGCTGACGGCCACTCGAACGTGACGCCAGCCGCCGAGTGTGCCTTGGTGGCCTAGTACCGATCTATCCGCGCCCGGCCCTGTCGTCTATTAGCTTCCAGTGTTCTTAGGCAGTTAGTGTCATATTGTCATGACGATGTCGCCCTTTCTGGCTGGGCGCGCTGGCACCTTTCATTGGGTACTGGATGGAAAACAATGCGGCCAAGGACTTCGCCTTCGCTGATTCCGCGTGCGTCGGCGTCCTTCATCTGATCTGGACATCGGCGTGGCACCTCAGTGTCCTATGCATGACCAAGAACCGGCGCCCTCAAGACATCGTTCGCCATGCGTGAGGCTGCCATCGAGAGACTCAACAGTGGATCGCCCCGTAAGCCACTCGGAGATCAATTCGCGACGGTCACGCAGATGAATCATGCACAGCTGGCATCTCTGAACATCTCCACCTCTCGGGTCGGAGGTACCAGCGTGGGGTCTCGCCTGCTCTCACCCTCCTCGCCGTTAGATTTCGGTGTCTGTTGATCTCCGGCCGCTCTCTCTCCAGGGGGTGTTCTCTCCATACCTTTCAACCCCCGCCATGTGCTGATCAGCTCCAGGTTTGGATTGGTCTCCAGCGCGTCGACCAACGAGCATATGGGCTTACGCCCTTCTCCGGGCAGAAGAGCCTCGAACGCAGGCCGATCGCCTCGTTCCGCACTCCTCCGATACGCCTCAATCAGGGAAGTGGCGGTCCGAATGCCGTGGGCGCGGAGCGGACGCCTGAGGGCATTGTTCGCCGGGTCATCTTCTGGCCCAGGCCCTAGATGGGTATAAAGGAGCGCCTGATCCACCCAATCGATGATCCGGTCCGGGCAAAGCCGCGTTTAGAGCATCAGATCAACCACGTCAGCCGTAGCCATATTGGGGATATTTTCGATATCCTCTTCTTCCAGCCGCGCCTCATGCCACACCGTCAGCCCGTCAAGGTCGCTGAGGGCGAGTTGAGTGGTCAAGCTGGGAAGGACAGTCGCTGCTCTCGTCAGCTTTTTGGTCGCGGCTTGGACGACCTGCCAGGCGACCCGAGGGAAGACCCCGATCGCGAATCCGAAGACCAAGAGCCCTACCTCAGGGATATAGAGGGAGGACAGCCTGGCTGCGGCGACCACCACCCAGGTACCGATGATGGCCAGGACAATCCGGAGCGACACCGCCATATACGCACTTGTGCGGAGATCTCGCCGGACATAGCGGCGGAACAAGATTTGTAGCGAGAAGAAATAGGCGCCTAGAAACGCGAAGTTGACTGGCGTCGGCTCAGGGCTAAGCGCGCTGACCCACAATTTTGCCACGGCAGAAGCGTGTTCCATCCCACCCTCTGCGGTCCCGAGCGTGCTCAGCCTCGGCGGCAGGGCGATCAGCCACCCCAGAATGATGAACACCGTGGCGAGGATGACCTGGATAGCATTCTCACGGCTGAAGACGCTTACCAAGCTGGTGGAGGCCTTTCCATCCCGTTTACGATCAATGGCACTCGAGGCGCCCGTTGGATCGGTGGTCGTTAAGAGTTGATCGACCACGTCCGGAGAGAACTCGCCATAGATCGCCTCGAACTTCTGGAGGTAAGTCTGAACACGGCGTCGGCGCGCGGGCTCCGACTCCCGGTTATGCCCGTTTACCCTCGTCTGCGGCGGGAGGGGCCGGTGGATGAGGAGTCCGAGTCGATCCAGGTTGGTGAGAAGTTCGTTAAGCAAGCTGTACTTACAGGCGGCAATGTACAGGTAGTACATCGTCGCCGGTAGCAGACAGACGGTGAGGAGGAAAACGGAGCGGAGCGCCGGTATTCGTCGATCGGCCCCGATAAGATCTCATTCCGCAAGATACCGGCCAACAGTGGAAAGTTGTCCCAGATCCTCTGGCCCCATGTCGATGGCCAGGTCGCGGTGGGGTGACCGTCGACCCAGAGCGTGGTCTGCTTATGAGCCCGCGGCACCAAGGTGCGTCTGGCGACTATCAGAACAAGGCAAGGCCCCGGTGCTCGCCTCGCTCCTCGATGCCACTGGGCGATCGACCTTCCGCCAGGCGATTGACCATCAAATGGTTTCAATCCTCTTCGTTGGCAAAAGTGATACCATGGTAAGGCGATGCTGTTGAAGGAAGGTCATTCCAGGTAGTAAAAGCAAGGCAACATAGAAACGAAGCACCGCTGATGGTCAGGGGTAGCCACATGAAGGGGCAGCCTCAAGACTTGGCGATGGCCGTTGCGTGCCATTCCTGCCAAGTGCGGGAGTGGTTGGTCCTATACAGAGCTGCGCACATCTAGACACGGCCATGAGCTGCAGGGGAGCGTCTCGCCTGACCTGGAGGTGTACTGGTTGGCAGGGCACAGGGGTCGTGGAGCGCCTGACCACCAGGCTATTGGGATGGCAGCATCTGCTGACCTATGGATGATGCAGATCGCTCACCATTGACCGTCGATGGCCAGTGTCGAAACTTGTCTACGTCATCACTGGCGATGGCGTCAGCCAACCGCAAGGTTTGACGCTCAGTTACAATGTATGGCAGGTGCGCCTATGCACCAACATGGTCAACAGGACATGCTGAGATCAGTGGACACCCTTCACGAAGGGATCTATGGAGGTTGAGACGCCTGTGCAGGCGATTGATGCACGTCAGAGCCACGTGATATTGGCCGTGCGCCTCTGGCTGCTGGTGGCGGGTGGCCTCTGGCAAGGCGCACGGCATTGGCCAAAGGGCTCTGCGAGGTCGAGCATGCCGTGGTGTGCCAGTGACACGTCGCCCGGCAGCGGTGGCCGCCCACGCCTCTGTTTGTAAAAAATAGCCCCACTTGACCATGCACGGGCACGAGAGAGCAAAGCTTGCGGCCATGAGAGCCCAGTGACGTTTTTTACAAGACGGCCGCCGGTCGGCTCCACGTCCAAGATCGTCTGGTGCGGCGCCCGGAATCGACGCGTGTTGGCGCATGTGGTGCGGTTGCCGGTGAGGTCGGCGACAATACAGGCATGACTATGTCTCGGCTATAGGGGTGCAATGTTCGCCATGCTCATATTCCCGCCGCATATGTGTTGACTGAGAGGCGATATTTCAGTTGACACCGGAAGCGCGCGTTCCTAAACTCGGTTTGCATGGTATCCCCGGTGATAGCCATGATCACTCCCCTCCCTTCGCAGAGGAGGTGCCCGCATGCCATCGGCAAAGACGACTGTTGGTGCCTCACCTCCAATGGTCGGGTTTCTCGTCGTCGATCCCGCGTCGTTGGCGATAAACACCCTTTCGCGCTCTACAACCTGCTGAGTGCAATGGTTGTTGGAGATATGAGCGTCGGGAGAGGTGGATCATGCAAGTCAACCGTCGGTCGAGTCCCTGTTCAGCAGGAGTGGATGGGGCGCGGTTGAAGGAGCAGAGACACATCGCCGAGCTGTAACCAAGATCACGGGCTCAAGGAGGTGTCAGCATGAACAGACATCGACACATCACCTGGCTGTGTTACCTGATCGTGTTCTGTCTACTCTGGTTGCACCCGATGGCTTGGGGGGCAGAACCCAAACCTGGAGGAACGTTGCGAGTGGCCTGGGAAGCGGATGCCACCGGCTTTGACCCCGGATTTTCAAGAGGCATTCAGGCCTACTACCTCAAAGGAAACATCTTTAATCCTCTGGTGACCGTCGATGCGGACTTAAACTTCGTCCCCGAGCTGGCTGAGTCGTGGGAGGCTCAGGAGAACGGCAAGGTCTATGTCTTCCATCTGCGCCAAGGGGTGAAGTTTCACGACGGAACTGACTTTAATGCGGAAGCCGTGCGCTGGAACATCCGGTGGACGACGGATCGTGAGAGTCAAAGCGTCATGGACGCCTTCCTGGACACCATCGAGACGGTTGAGGTGATCGACGCGCATACCGTGAAAATCATCCTCAAATACCCGACCTTTACCTTGCTACCGGCACTGGCCCAGTACCGCGAAGGGTTGCTGATCAAGTCCCCCACGGCGTATGAAAAAGTGGGCAAACAGGATGCTCAGCAACACCCGGTGGGAACTGGCCCTTTTAAGCTCGCCAAATGGGAGCAGAACAATCTCATCGTCCTGGAGAAGAACAAAGAGTATTGGAAGCCGGGGCTCCCCCATCTGGATCGCGTCGAGTTCAAGATCATGAAGGATGGGGTGACACGCGCCACCGCCCTACGGGCGGGGGAAGTGGACTACGTGAGCTGGCTGCCGCGCGAGCACGTTGATCGCGTGGCGAAGGAGTCGAAGATCCAGGTGTGGACGGGGAAGGGATCCTCCACCGCCTTCAGTGCCTTCAACGTCTCGCGTAAGCCCTTTGATGATCAACGCGTCCGGGTCGCACTCGCAGGCTATGGTATCGACCGCCGAGCGATCGCCAAAGCTGCTCTCCTGGGTCATGGAGGGCCACAATGGGGTTTCCTACCGCCAGGGGCCAAAGGGTTTAAGGATTTCTCCGAGATGTATCCGTACGATCCAGAGAAAGCCAAAGCCCTGCTGAAAGAGGCGGGCTTTGATGAGCAAAACCCGCTCAAGTACTCGCTGATTACTCACGCGGGGGAGTCGGCCCTGCCCACCATGGCCACCATCATGAAGACGCAGCTGGGGAAGGTCGGCGTGCAGCTCAATATCGAGGTGCTCGACCGCCCGATCTTTCTGAAACGTGCCAATGGCCACGAGTACGAACAGCTTCTCAATGCCTCCTCTCACATGCTTGATGCCTACGACCGTGCCAGCTCCTTTGACCGCCATGCGGGCGTGAACATCCCGAACCATCAAGATCCCCAGGTCGATGAGTTGCTAGACCGTCTGCGCCAAGCCGGCACCGAGGCCGACTACATCAAAGCTGGAGAGGACCTGCAAGAGTATGCCACGAGACAGATGCTGTACTTTGGCGTCACCACCTTGCCTGACATCGAGGCAGCTCGAGACCATGTGAAGGGATATGTCTTCATGCGCGGCTTTAAGAAGCGCTTTGATACGGTCTGGCTGGATAAATAATAACGAAAGCGTCTAGGCAGGTAATGGTCATACGGAGCCTGTGGGGGTGAGCCTAGCGAAGTGCCCCCGAACCGCCCTACCCGCGCGGTTGGGCGGGGCATCATATCGGGAGCGCTGCAACGGGAGGAGCGCATGCCGAAATGGTCTAGCCCTGATTGATCACCTCGAATTTCCTCGGCTGCGTTGCAAGATATCAGTCAGATGATAGACCTAGGAGTAGCCATGAACCCGAAACTCACGCGAAGCCGTTCTGAGGGGTATTCACGTTACGAGAGCGTCTCGAGCAGGGCCTTGGCCTCCTGCAGGTCGGCGGTGTCGAAGCCCTCGGTGAACCAGCCGTAGATCGCTGCGAGCAGCTGGCGGGCTTCCACTCGCTTGCCCTGTTGCTGCCACAGGCGGCTCAGGCTCATGGCTGCTCGTAGTTCCAGCGATTTGGCCTCCTGGTGACGGGCAATCTCGAGGGCGTAGCGCATATGGGCCTCGGCTCCCGCCTGGGCCGCGGGCGAGTGGGCCAGGTGCAACACCCCTGCGAGTCGGGAGAGTTCGGCCTCGTAGAAGCGCTCGTCCGTGCGGGCCATGACACCTTGCGCCTCGGCCAGCAGGCGCCGTCCGGCCTCGGGCTGGCCCGCCGCACCAGCGGCTTCGGCGAGCAGCGCGAGGATATACGGGCGCCACAACTCGGACCCGGTGGTTAAGGCTGCCTCGCTCCCCTCTCGCAACTTGGCCATGCCTGCGGCCCACTGCGCCTGCCACATGAGCGCCCATCCCTGCGGCACGGTGCCCCACGCCACATAGAGAGCAGAAAACCCTTGTTAGGCCGCGAGGGCGATGCTGCCCGCAGCCCGGTCGTGAGCCGCCTGGGCCTCCTGGCGGATCTGATGGAGACAGGCCAGCCAGACCTGGGCCAACACCCGACTCAACGGGTGCTCCACCTCCTGCGCCAACATCCACGCCTCCAGACTCTGCGCCAGCGCTCAGTCGGGATACCCGAGTAGCCACAGCACCAAGGCCCCTAAGCTCCGGGTGCTGAGCAGCACCACCTGCCCGATGCCCTCCTTGACCTGTACCCAGCGCTCTCGCAGCAACGCCACCTCCGGCTCCCGACCGATGAGGGGGGTTAGACCAGTGCTGCCGGCCGCGTCCAGGCGACTGCGAGCCGTGCTCTCAGAGAGTACCTGATAGATCTCCAGCGGTTGGGCGACGCCCTTGAGGAGAGGCGTGCCTAACGACTGGCAGGCAAAGAAGCCGCCGAGCAGCGGCACGGTCGCGGCACTGATCACCAGGGTATTGGGTGCCGCAATGCATTGCAGGCGGGCGGCCAGGTTGGGGGTCTCGCCGAGCGCCAGCTGCACCTGTCGGGGGCCGCCGCCCACGTCTCCCACCACGACCAGCCCGGTATGGCACCCCAGGCGCACGGCCAAGGACACCCCCCGCTCTTGCGCCAGGCGCATATTGAGTTGCCCCAGGGCTTCCACCATTCCCAGCCCGGCCCGCACCGCGCGCTGCGCGTCATCCTCATGCGACTGGGGGTAGCCGAAGTAGACCAGCAGGCCATCGCCGAGATACTGGGCGATATGCCAGTCATAACGGGCGGTCACCTTAGCGCAGGCGTCTTGATAGGCCCGCACTACCTCGCGCCACTCTTCCGGGTCGAGCTCGCTAGCGAGGGCGGTCGAGTCCACGAGGTCGCAGAACATCACCGTGAGCTGGCGGCGTTCGGCTTCAGGGACATGCGGTTCTATAGGGAGCGGCGCCACGTCGGCTGGCAGGTCGGCATGGCGGCCAGACCGTCCTGATTGGCTCGGAGTGGAAGCTGGAGCCGGGGTAGCACCAGGTCCCCCCGTCCAGACCAGCACTCTGCCATCCTCATCCACAGCCACGTGTTGCGCATAGATAAGTTCGTCCTTGAGCGCCTCGATCTTGTCATCGTCCAACTGCAGCTGCAGCTTCAGAACCCGATAGGAGACCCGACCGCGGCTCCGGAGCAGCTCGATGACCTGGTCGACCACCGCAAAGAGGTCCATCATCGCCCCTCCACCTGCGCCTGCGCCGCCCCCGTCTAGGGCAACCAGAAGGTCATCTCCATGGTGCGGTACAGCGCGATGGCGGCGAATAGTTCGGCGCGGGCCTCGGCCTCGCGCAAATACGTTAGGATACGCCCAGAATCGCCGAGCGGGCGGAGCACCGAGTGCAAGGTGAGCCGGAGATCGATGGCCTGCTCGAGTGTATCGCGCGTCTCCGGCAGCTGCGGGAGGGCGCTGAGCGCCTCCTCGAAATACTCCATAGCCTCGGGGTAGGCCGACCGCGTCACGGCCTTCTCCCCGCCTGTCGGCAGTATGCCAGGGCTTTAGCCCATACCTCCCCTCGCAGGGCATGGTGTGCCAAGCGTTCGACCTGCTCCGCTACCCGCTCCCCTGCGAGCGCCTCCAGAGCCTCGACGATACGGGCATGCAGCGCTCGCCGCCGTTCCTGGAGCGGTGTCGCGTAGGCGACCTGCTGGGTGAGGGCGTGCTTGAAGGTATACTCGATCTCGGGGAAGAGGCGTGTCTCATAGAGGATCTCGGCAGCCTGCAGGTGTGCAAGACCCAGACGGAGCGGTTCCTCGCGTGCCGCCCAGTGCGTCGTCTGGCCAATGGCGGAGTAGTCCATGTGCAGATCGTTGCCGATGGTGCGCACGACCACCTCTCCCAAGTTGAGGCCGACCCAGATTTGCACTTCAAGGCCATGCCTGCGCCGCACCTCATCGCTGTAGCGGCGTATGGCCTCCTGCATGGCCAGGGCAGCATAGCACGCCCGCACCGCGTGATCTTCATGGGCGATCGGCGCCCCAAACAAAGCCATAATGCCATCACCCATGACTTGGTTGACGGTGCCTTCGTAGCGGTGCACGGCGTCCATCATGTGTTCGAGGACGGGGTCGAGGAGTTGGCGGGCTTCTTTGGGGTCGCGGTCGGCCAGTAACTCCATCGACCCTTTCAGATCGGCGAAGAGGACGGTCACCTATTTGCGTTCGCCCTCCAGGGCACTTTTGGAGGTGAGGATCTTCTCGGCGAGGTGGGAGGGGGTGTTGCGGCGGGGAACCTGTGAGCGCGGCGCAAGAGGTGGAGGCGCAGAGGTGAGTGTCTGCGCGGCGAGGGCGGTTCCACACTGACCACAGAAGGCAAAGCCTGGGGCATTCACAAACCCACACTTAAGGCAGCGCGAGCTCAGTGGAGTCCCGCACTGACCACAAAACTTCATGCCCTCTGGATTCGCAAACCCGCAGCTCGGGCAGTGCATGCGGCCTCATCCTCGATGCGCGGGAGGTTGGCCGATTCGTTGGGATGGGCAGGAAGCCCCGATGCATGCAACGGGCACGCGGGGAACCGATCTCTTGTCAGTACCCCAGATAGGATGATGTGTCAAGGGAAATTGAGGCTGCGGGGGACATAGCAGAGATAAAAAGAGTTGGAATATCAACGGCTAGATCAACATCCACGAATCACCGGCTGGTTCCGGAGCGGACGAGGAAGGTGGTGGCTCGACAGCTGGCCCACCGCCCCGTCGCGTCGCGGTGCGGAAATACCCCTGCGGGGGGGACCATGGGGTGTGATGAACGCCTAGAGACGGGTCAGGCGGCCCTGGTCCCGAGGCATGGCCGTTGGTGAAAAGTGCGATGGGGAGCAAAGAACCGCCTCCGCGGTGGGATCCATGCGGGTGTCGTCACCGGAACTGTCATGGCGAGGGGTTACCGTGCTTTCGCGGCGCTTGCGCTTATCTCCTTTGCTGCTAATACTGCGAAAATATTCACATTCAGCACGCCTGCGAAATTATATTCTTGTAAGACTATCCTCCAGCGGTTGGCGCAAGGCCTCGAGGACATGGAGGCGGAATTCCGACAGCTTATTCAGGAAGAAAATGCCATGGTGAGCCAGCGACACCTCGCCCGGCGGCGGCACGTAGCCGCCGCCGATCAGCCCCGCATCGGAGATGGTATGGTGGGGAGCGCGACAGGAGCGGGTCGTGACCAACGCCGTGCGGTCGCCGGTGAGGCCAGCGTCACTATGGATGCGCGTGGTTTCGACGTCTTCCGCGAGGGTCATTAGCGGCAAGATGGGGGTGAGGTGCCGAACTAGCCTCGGGGGACTGGCACCGGATGGGCCGAGCGTGAGGGTATTGACGTCACCAGGGGGGCATCTGTTGCCACAGCACGGCCACACCCAGGGGTGACCGTTGGCATAACCGTTGATAGGGGGCTGGGTTGCGTTCCGCTCGCGCAGGGATCAGGGGGGGCTGCGGCGCTCCAGTATCTCGGGCTTCAGCACGCCGATAAAGGGCAAATTCCGATAGCGCTGGTGGTAGTCCAACCCGTAGCCCACGACAAATCGATCCGGGATGTCAAAGCCGTGGAAGGCCATTGGGAGGTCGACGATCCTGCGGACCGATCGATCCAGCAGCGTACACACGCGAAGGCTCATGGGCTGGCGAGCCTGCAACGTCCGCAACAGATAGCTGAGGGTCAGCCCAGTATCCACGATGTCCTCCACCACAAGCACATGGCGTCCGCTGATGTCTTGATCCAGATCCTTGAGGATCCGCACCACGCCAGCGGTGCCCTGCCCTCCATAGCCGGAGATGGCCAAAAAGTCGATTGCTAGCGGTATCGGGATCGCGCGCATGAGATCGCTGAGAAAAACCACCGCGCCTTTCAACACGCTGACCAGCAGGAGATCGGAGCTCTGATACGTCTCTGCCACCAACTGTCCCAGTTGGTGTACTTTCGCAACGATTTCTTCTGAGGAAATAAGGATTTCGGCGATATCATCGATCTGAGCGGGCAAGGTGCTGTTTCCTCCTCCTTGACACGGAGCGCCAACAGGATTATATTACCCTTAACCCTGGGAGTTAACGAGCTTCCCAGATTCCTAAGGTGTTGTATGGATTCCAAAGGTTAGCAGGCTGATGAGGACGATTGTGAACACGTCGACCATATCAGAAGTTGGCTAGCGGAAACCCAAAGCGCCTTTGTGGATCTCAGGAAGTGAGAAAATTCCCAGGGTTTTTTTGTGCATTGGTGCCGCTATACTTCTGCCGCAGTCGTTCCACATCCCGCCGATAGAAGAGCTTGATGTTGACCTCCGGATAGCGTTGTTTCAACAGCCGGACCTTGCGGTTTTTCTTGGTGACCAGGCCTTGCTTTTGGGTGGTTAGCTCGATATAGAGGTCCTGATCCGGGAGATAGAAGTCCGGCGTGAAGCTCTCTAGGGTACGGCCCTGGGCATCGCACTGCAACGGAAAGGTTGTGGGCTCATACTGCCAGCGGATCTTGTAAAAATCCAACATTTGGGCGAACTCCGCCTCACTGGGATGGGCAAACATCGGTCCTCGATCGAGATGCAACTGCTCCACGGTTTGAAATTCATCCGACAGACCCTGCGCCGTCAGCTGCTCTTCCAAACCCTGCACCAGCCGTTTGAGCTCAGGTAGCAGGGTGGCTGGAATCTGGATGACCGTGTCCGGCACCGGAGCCTCCCCGCGCGCGGCATGTTGATGCAGATGTAGCTCGATGAATGGATGCCCGTCATGTTCACAAATCCAGGCCTGAACTTCCTCAGCGGCCCCCATCCCGAATTGACTGACGAATATCGAGTGCGCTGCTGTGTTCATTCCTGCATCCCCCTCTTTGCCCTGTCCGGAACATACCATACTTCTGTCTTCGGTGACCATGAGAATTCGAGGGTCACCTGACCGCGCCAGCGAGCGCTCGCTGGACGGTGGAGGCCGCCGGCACGTCACGCGGGGAGGCGACGGGCCCACGGCGGCAAACCCTGAACGCCGTGACCTCTCAGTGCGGGCAGGCGCATCATGGGGACGTCACTGATCGCCCTCCCCATACCTTCGAGTTCTTGGTTGACCTCCCTGATGCGGTCTGGCCGTGCACCCGGACGATGCCGCCGTCGGCCTGCGCTTTGACATCGATAGCGCGGGTAGTCGGGTGCGCCGCCCCTGCCACCTGCATGCGACAACTCAGGGGCAGGTCCTCGAGCGCTTTGGTCGAGGCGGGGATCGGTTGATATTCTAGTTCGACCAGGACCTCGCGCAGGCATGATGGGCCTGGGACGGCAGCTGGCCTCAGCCCTTCCTGGGCGAGACCGAGGCTGGCACGCAAGGCTCGTCGCGTCGGCCGTCTTTGGGCCCGACATGCGGGAGGCTTCCCTTGGCGACAAGTGGCTCACCATGACAGCCCGAGAGATTACCTCCCGCTGATAGCCCGGGCCAGTGCATCCGAGGCGGTAGCATGTGTATGCGATCTCTTGTAACCTATCGGTTGATGACTTTGCGGGAGCTCACGTCATGCCATTCTGGAGAGCGCTGGTTTGACAGAGCCCTGAGGTTGGCGACGGCACCATCAGAGAGGAGTGTCGTGGGCATGAGAATCTGCATCATCGGTGGGACTGGTAATATCAGCACCAGCCTCGTGACGTTACTTCTCCAGCAGGGCCACGAAGTCATCTGTTTCAATCGCGGGCGCAGTGGGAATGTACCTGAGGGGGCAGGCTGGATTCAGGGTGATCGGCAGGACCGCGCCGCATTCGAGCGCACGATGCAAGGCCAGTCGTTCGATGCCGCCATCGACATGCAGTGTTTCAACCAGGAGGATGCCGCCAGCAGTGTGCGAGCCTTTCCGCATGTCCAACACTTCGTGCAATGTTCCACGGTCTGCACGTATGGGATCGCCCCCGACAGGAGGCCCGTGACGGAGGATCATCCCTGGCGTCCGACGACGGCCTACGGGCAGCATAAAGCTCAGGCGGATACCGTCTTCTTGGAGGCCCACGACCACCAGGGCTTCCCCGTCACCATTGTGAAGCCTTCGACGACCTATGGCCCCAAGCAAGGGCTGCTGCGCCAGATCGCCTGGGATTTTTCCTGGATTGACCGGATTCGCAAGGGGAAACCGCTCCTGATATGCGACGACGGCAGCGCCGTTCACCAACACTTGCACGTCGACGATGCCGCCCTGGGGTTTGCCCACATCATGGGGAGGACGCCGTGCATTGGCCAGATCTATCATCTGGTGAACCGTGGCTGCATCACCTGGGCCGCATACCATCGCACGGCGATGCGGGTGCTCGGACGGCAGGTGGAGCTGGTGGGTATGCCGCTCGCTGAGCTGATAGCGCTCAACGTACCGAACGTCGAGATCTGCCGCGAGGTGTTTGCGCATCATGCGTATTATAGTGCAGAGAAACTGTTCCGGGACGTGCCAGAGTTCTGTCCCGTGGTGTCGTTAGAGGAAGGGATGCGGCAGGTGATCGACGCGATGGACCGAGCGGGTCGCATTCCCAACTCGGACCTGGAGGATTGGGAGGACCGCATTCTCGCCGCGCAGCGGCAGGTTAGCAGAGGCTGTGGGATAGAATAACGAGGAGCAGTCCCTACGAGGTGCATCGATGTTACAACTCAATCTGTCGGGGAAAATCGCGGTGGTCACCGGGGGAAGTGGGGAGCTCGGCCGGGTCATCACCCGCACATTAGCCCATTGTGGCGCCGGTGTCGCGATCCACTATTTTCGCCATCAGGAACACGCGCGGGTGCTGCTCGAGGAACTCACGGCATTGGGGGTGCGTGGGATGACGGTACAAGCCGACGTGACGCGACCAGAATCTGTCAATGCCATGCGCGAGGCGATCGTTCATACCCTCGGGTCACCACACATCTTGGTCAATAACGCCGTCATCCAGTATCAACCGTGGACCAGCGTCCTGGAACAGCCTATCGCCGATTACGAGAGTCAGTTTCGCTCTAGCGTCTTGCAGAACGTCTTGATGGCCAAGGCCTTTGTCCCAGACATGTTGCGCAACCGCTATGGCCGCTTCATCGCCATCAGCACCGAATGCGTGATGCAACATCTTCCGGGGCAATCGGCCTATGTGGCTGGCAAACGCGGTATGGATGGGGTCTTGCGGGTGTTAGCCAAGGAAATCGGTCCCTATCAGATCACGGTCAACCAGGTGGCACCCGGCTGGACGATCACAGAACGCGTTCGGCGTGAGGGCACGCCATGTCAGGGAGCGTATGAGTCGGCTGTGCCTCTCAGACGCCGCGGTGAAGACCAAGAGATCGCCAATGTCGTGGCCTTTCTCGCCTCTGACCTGGCCAGCTATATCACCGGCGCCTACATCCCGGTATGCGGCGGCAATGTCATGCCAGCGATCTGAGGGGTTGACCTCATAGGAACCAGCGAGGATATCCTCTCTGATGCGTGGTATTCCCACAAAGCTCTGCCCCCTGGTTTTCGAGACGATAGATCACCTCTCGTCTGTGGTCGGAAGACACATCGCCGGGTCGATAGCCACTTGTTCTGGGCTGATCAGCGTCCCTCGGGCGTCGGCACACAGAGCTCACGACAACTGAAACAGGTCGATGATGGCCTGTCGACTTCTGATGCCAGAACGTGTACCCAGCGGCCGCCGAGCTCTCCATGACCCTGGGTAAGGCCCGCCGATCGCCGGCGTCGCCAGGTACCCATGAATGCGGATCGGGTCGCCGGTATGGATCTCGTAAGGTGGCTCGCTATCAGCCCATTTTGCCTCGCCAATTTCGGAATCAAAGAAGACCTCAACATAGCCCAGTCGAGGAATAATGTGCGGGTTTAAGGTGGCGCGGTCGCGGACCCTCTGCAGGACCGCCGGCGTCCACAGATCCAACAGGAGTGGCGAGTATGCGAGGGCAGGAACGGTGAGCAGGATTGCCAGCCCTAATCCGATGACTGCAACCGATGGAACGCTTCTGCGCTGCCCCATGTTTTTCCTCCTTCCATGTCTTCAGATGAGATGAGTATAAGCCTGGGTATCGGGAACCTCCTTTCGAACAACGGAATGCCTCGGGCGGAAAGTTGGGGCGGCACCCTGCAATGAGCGCTTTTTCCACACACGCTAACGATCTACAGGTCTCCCTTCACCCGAGAGAGAGTCTCAGATTGGCTGATTCTCGTACCTGAGCAATCTGCGTGCCCTGCATGCCGTTGGAGGGGGGGTTATGTTTGTGCCATCGGGCCCCGAGTTGAGAGTCGCGAGGGGTCCTCGACATGTGCGAGTGATGAAGCACCCGGATCATCGAAGGGTATGGCAATATGAGGCTGTCGACCACCACCCTGATCAAACGGTATCAGCCTCAGAATCCCTTACAGGAACAGATCGAATTCCTAGATCAGATTGTCATCCTCTGGGACGCCTGGAGTTATGCGCTCGATCGGTACCAGTCGCTGTGCATGTCGGTCAAGACCTCAAGGATCTGCTCGAGCGAGATCGACAGTTGGAATCGAGTATGCTGCCCCCACTCCAACAGGGGGTCACCCTCTGCCTCGAGCAGGGCGATACCGGCACGCGGGAGCTTCTCGAGCACCTGATCGTCGAGAGCGAGGAACACCTCGAGTGGTTGGAGGCACAACTGCACCTCATCACGGCCGTCGGCCTCGAGAACTACGCTGCCCAGCAGATTCAGCCAGAGGCATGACGAGCGACACACCCTATCTGCTGCCGCCGCCTCTGCCGCGAGCCGCCATATGTATGGCGGCTCGCGCATATTTGGGCAGGGAGGCTCACCGATCAAGGACTGCGAGTCATGAGCCGAGGGCGCACCACGAATGATGAACATGAGGCGGCTGCATACTGGCGAGGGAGATCCGGCTAGAGCCCCGATCATCAAGGCGTGACACCCGAGGCTACGCGGATCCCCAACTGGATGGGTTGATGTTTCCTGCTTGCTTGCTTATTTTAGAATCATATCTCCATACCTGCGTGGCTGATGCCTAAAATGGCCAACGCTATGACAGAGAAGGAGCCCATCATGGGAAAGCGGATTGCCAGTCTCTCCCCTGCCTTCGAACGTCCGGCCCTGCCGGTGCTCCCCGTCGCTCCCGGTGCCTGGTGCGGCCTAACTGCTGACCTTCTCCTCTCCATGTTCATGGACAACGTCTCTCTCCTATACACATCATCCGCATAGCGCTCGCCCCTGAGGCTGCGTGTGGGAGTCTTGCGCACGTGTGACAGCATGCCTTTCCCCTATGGAGGGCATGTCATGCGAACACTGTTCGCTGTTTTGGGGCTCTTAGTCGCGAAGACCCCTGTATGCCTCGGAACGACCCGGAGGAGAAGCCTCATGTCATAATCTCCCCAGAAGACTGCCGTTTCCTTGAGGATCGGTTACTATATGTCGTATCCGCCGTGACTTGTTCACTTGCCAACCAAGGAGAGGAGGTGCGTATGCGCCCGAATCCTGCGGAAGAGCCCCACGGCCTGATTACCGAGCTGCGTACGGCCCTGGATGCGATTCCGGCCGATGACCCCCGGAACTATCTCCGACAGTCCCTGCAGGTGCTCGTCCCGCTGGTGGAGCAGGTGCACCATCGCTTGCAGACCTTGGAGGCGCGGCTAGACGCGTTAGAGTCCGGCCATCGACGACCGGGTGATACCCCGCCGCCAGCGCCTTCCGGAGGCACGAGGCTACGGAAGCACGTCCTCACGGCACCGCCGCTGGCCAGGGTCTCCCCGTCTGATGCGAAAGCAATCGCCGCGATCGCGACGGTGTGGGTGACCTCTGAGGCCGCCGACGCCCCCATCGATCAGGCCTTTGATCAAAGCCAGGGGCCAGGGGGCAGCCGCTGGATCGCCGCGGTGCCGGGGGAGCAACGGCTGATCCTGGCGTTTGATACCCCGCAGACCATCCGCACGATTAGCCTGGAAGTCGAGGAACCCGAGGTGAGCCGCACCCAAGTACTGCATGTGTCCGTGTCCTATGATGGAGGCCAGACCTACCAGGAGCTGCGGCGGCAGGAGTACACGTTTAGCCCGCCGGGGACGACGTTTGAGCGCGAGGAGTGGGCGGTCATGGTCGAGGGGGTCACCCACCTCCAACTGGTGATTACGCCGGACAAGGGAGGGCAACCCTGCCGGGCGACCCTCACGTCACTGGTCTTGCTTTGAATGAAGGACCAGCGACGATCAACATAGAATACCTCGTGTTGCAAACGCTTCCGGAGAAAGGCCGGTTTGCTGTCGTGAGCGCAAACAAACTGAACCGAACCTGGGGGGCGCTTCAAGAGGCCCTTGACGAGCTTAGTCCACAAGGAAGGGACCTGTGCACAACAATTTAGAGCCCTACATGGTTGGGTAAGGAGATGATATGGCTATCATCCCCTCCCCTCAGGACCGGGCGGGCGAGTCGCCTCGCAACCGACTCAAGAAACTGGTCGACAGTTCAAGGTCTCCGATGGCACACCATTTGACCGATGCTCCAGGGTTACGTTCGCCCGACTGGATATCCAACTTTTCTTCTGGATGAGTGTTCTTGTCGTCGTCATGTCGACCCGTCACCTGGCCACGGCAGCACCTATTCAGGTTGGGTATGACCCTATCCGACGGGTTATGATTTCCCCGTGCCTTTCGGCCTTGGATTGACCCGGTCACTGGTTGGCCTGTCAGGATGACGCTGTCACTGGCAAAGCCCGAACATTTGCAGTGCGACTGAGGTCGGCGCGGATCTGTTGCTGGCACTGTCGACGGCGAAGACTTCGAACGTGTTGGAACCTTCGACGACCGCGTACGCCACGGTCCTGCTGGATCCAATCACAGAGCTCCCAGGCCTCAAAATGCCGTTCGCATAGATCTGATACCGGATCGCGAACTGCGGATCCAGGTCGTCGGTAGACTGATCCCGAGTCAACCAAGCCTCCCCGCAGCCCCCGTCGAAACCGACCAGGTTGGACGACGACGCTGTGGATGCCCGTGGTCTCAAGAGCTTCAGCGAGGGTCATCGCCAGCATCGATGTGCCGGCCCCGAGAGAATGACGCTTCAGGACACTGGGCCAATATTGCGCTAGATCCGACTGGCCATGAACATGCGCCCCGCTCGGCATGCACCCCAGAAAATTCTCCCGCGCCGCCATGGTCATGGTTGTCTTCACGCGGAAGAGGGGCAGGAGGGAGAGTCGTGATGCCCTGAACTATGTCAGCGACGCTTCCCGCGATGCTTCCCAGCGCTTGCCAGAGACCATGCATGGGGCCGTCTGCCGGTCGTGACCCGCCGTGATACCATGCACCCTAAAGCATCTCCACCGGATTTGCGCCGTGATCGTTAACGACTCGTTGATGTCGCTCATCGGGAGATGCTGGGCTGTCACCGCAACCAGTCCTTTGGGGGTATAGCATACCGCATGGAACCATGCTGTTATTCGTTGCCTTCGGTTGGGAGAACGCATATGCCCACCTCTGTTGTCCGCCTCTTTCTCGTGCGCCACGCCGAGGCGCTGGCGAATCCAGACCTCCGCTACCTGGGCAGCCGTGACGACCCGTTAACGGAGCTCGGCCAGTGGCAGGCCATACAACTCGCCCACGCCTTTGCGGCGTTCAGGCTGGCGGCCGTCTATACGAGTCCCCTCACGCGGGCGCTGGAGACGGCGAGGCAACTGGCCCGGATGCATCACCTTTCTCCCATTCCTGATCCGCGCTTGGTTGAAGCCGCGATGGGCACATGGGAGGGCATGCATCGAACCGAGATTCTCGAGCGCAGTCCCGAAGACGCGGCGCACCATCAGCGCTGGGAGACCGACCCGACCTGTGGACCGCCCGGCGGCGAGTCGTTCGCGGACGTCCAGACACGGGTCGTGGCCTGTGTGCATGACCTGGCCGAACGGCATGCCGGCGCATCTGTCGTCGTGGTCAGCCATGTCGGCCCTATCAAGGCCCTGTTGTGTGCGGTTATGGATGTTCCCTTAACTGCGGCCCGGCGGATGTTTCTGGACAGCGCCACGGTGAGTGTCATTGACTGGGGAGCAGATGCAGTGGACTGGGGCGTCCCAGCGGTCCTGCGGCTGTATAATGCCCATCACCATTTAGGATGGCACGCAGCGCCGTGGATGCTTCAATTTCCATCCGACGGTCATTGAGGGCATGATGCAGGTTCGCCTCACCTCACCAGGTCCCCTCCTCAAGCTGTGCTCACAATCATGCTCAGGGAGGAACCGCACGATCTGGCGGGGGCCCTTGCTCTGGCGACCGGGGCCCTGCGGCATGGTGTTGCAGCCCGCAACACCAACGCCTTGTTCCGCGACCGGCTCACCCGTCTTGAGGCTTGCGATCCGGCTGAGCGGCGAAGTTTCCTTCCTGTCCGAGCGAGTTGCCGCCACACCTTAGCATTGCTCTTAACAAAACTCTCGCTTTTCGCCTGAGATTTGGGTCCTCTTATAGTCCTGCTGCAAGATCGCTGACTTATATTTCCCCTTCTTGAACGCAACCTCATCTGTCTTTTGTGCAGATGTAACCCTCCTGATCAGATATGAACACTATGCCAATTGCCCTGAAGATGCCGAGTTATGGCAACCTTTTGATAGTCTCAACTGCTTAAGTTTGGACAGCCACGATCATAAAGCCTGCCACCTTTTTAAATGGAATTCATCTAGTTCAGAGGCTTAGCTCCGCATTGCAGCTCTCGGCATAACTTTGGCTTGAGTGAGGAGGTACGACAATCCATATTCGTCTGGGAGGACAATCGGAAGATGCCGATATTGGTGCAAGTATCGGAAGAAGGGGTATGGCTATTCATTGACATGATATCTCACCTCGACTAAGATGATTCCCACTCTATACTGCCCCATGCTATATAGGCTGGGTACACATCTCGGGCCTGAGATTATGGTTCACCTCGGTCATCCTCTAGTGAGGGCCTCGGCGATGGCAACCGTCAGTATGGATCGCAAGCTCGCTGCCCTTCTCAGCGCCGATGTCACAGGCTATAGCCGGCTAATGGGTGAGAATGAAGAGGCGACTGTTCACACCCTCATGACCTATCGGCAGGTGATGTCTGCCCTTATTGGGGAGCATCGCGGACGCGTCGTCGATTCGCCAGGCGATAACCTATTGGCCGAGTTTGCGAGTGTCGTGGATGCCGTGCAGTCGGCGGTAGCAATCCAGCAGGAGATCAGAGCTAGAAACGGGGAATTGCCACTCGACCGCCGGATGGAATTTCGCATCGGCATCAATCTGGGAGATGTGATTGTGGAGGGGGAGCGGATCTATGGCGATGGGGTCAATATTGCCGCACGCCTCGAGGGCTTGGCCGAACCGGGAGGCATATGCATCTCGGGCACCGCATATGATCAAGTCGAGGGCAAGTTGGCTTTAGCATATGCCTTTGAGGGCGAGCGCACTGTCAGGAACATTGCGAAGCCGGTGCGCGTCTATCGGGTGCACATGGACTCCGAAGGCAAGGCCTCACGAGTGCGTGCCCGCGGGCGGGAAAGTCTCCAACTGCGGCGGCGGGCGGCGACGTTCGCGGTCGCCCTGCTGATCTTGGCGGGTGGGGTGACCGGCTGGCACCTCTTGGGCCGCTCCCCCTTGCTTGTGACGGCGATTCGCGCCCCAGAGGCGACAGCACTGCCGCTGCCGACCAAGCCTTCCATCGCCGTACTGCCCTTTGCCAATCTCAGTCAGGATCCTGAGCAGGAGTATTTCAGCGACGGCATCACCGAGGACCTCATCACCACCCTCTCCAGAATGTCGGGGCTGTTCGTGATTGCTCGTCACTCGACATTCTCCTACAAGGGTAAGGCGGTGAAAACGGCAGAAGTCAGCCGGGAGCTGGGCGTCCGGTATGTGCTGGATGGGAGTGTGCGCAAGTCCGACGGGCGCGTGCGCATCACCGTCCGACTCGTCGATGGCCTCAGCGGGTATCACCTGTGGGCAGAGCGCTATGACCGGGAACTGCAGGGAATCTTTGCCGTGCAAGATGAGATCACACACAAGATCGTCACATCTCTCGCTGTGAAGCTGAAAGAGACGGAGGAGCGATCCATGGAACGCAGCGACTCGGATAACCAAGAGGCTTGGGACCATTACACCCGCGCACGAGAGCTCTTTCGCCAAGCGACGAGGCAGGCAAATCAGGAGGCGCAGGGGCTGTTGCGCCGAGCGATCGATCTGGATCCGAATTTCGCGCGGGCGCATGCGACGTTGGCTGCGACCTACCGGCGGGGCTGGGTTTGGGGCTGGAGTGACAACCCCGACGATGCCGAGCAGCGAGCAGTCGCCACAGGACGTAAAGCCGTCGAATTGGATCGCTTGCTACCCCAAGCCCATAAGGAATTAGCCTCGATTTATGTCTACCAGAGGAGGCATGATGAGGCGATCGACGAGGCACTCAAGGCCGTCGAACTCGATCCTAACGGTGCGGACGGCTATGCGGTGCTAGCGGAGGTCCTGAATTATGCCGGGAATCCCACAGAAGCGATCAAAAATGTGCAGACGGCCATGCGGCTCGATCCTTATCACTCAGCTTGGTACCCTTATATCCTAGGTCAGGCCTACTATCTGCGAAAGGACTATCACGAGGCGGAAAAGGCCCTGGTGAGCAGTATTACCCGTAATCCCAAGTTTATGCCGGCCCGCGCCTATCACGCGGCCGTGTATTGGGAGTTGGGTCAGCAGGCGATCGATCCCGAGGAGGCACGTGCCTTCCAGGAGAAGGCCACGGCGGAGATGGGAGAAATCCGCAAAGTGATCCCCAAACCCCCGACGGAGCGGAAGGGTACTACTCCCTTCAAAGATTTACTCATCAGACAACATCTGCATGAGACCTGGAGCAAGGCAGAGGAACTCTGGCGTAGAGCACAAGAATACAAGTAACAGGGAACGCGGGGCGTTAAGACGACCGTGCGTTGACTCGGTCGGGGCGAGGGGTTACCCTGTCAAGACAAGGGCTAGTCCGTTTTTCCCCACACCACTGTCGCCCACCAAGATGACCTTGGCATAGGTATAGTGGACTGAGGGAGTCTCCGAGACACAATCAAGGAGGGTTGTGAAGTCCAGGTCCCAAACGCGAATGACTGAGTCATCTCGCCCGAGAGTGGCGAGGACTGGAGCGCTGGGATGAAAGGCCAGACCAGCCGCCCAATTGGGAGATGCCTCCTCGGCGAGGGTGGCTACCGTCTGCTGGTAGGCCCGCACGACCTCTCTGAGAAGTGTCTCTACCCAGTCGAGCATCTCCTTCAGTTGCTGATCAGTCTCGGCTTTTAAGGCCAACCTCCGGCTTGCCTGAGATACTGCCGCGTCATGTATCCCGAAACGCTCTCCTATGTCCTTGAACTTTGATCCGCTGGATTGCTGACAGCAGTAGATACTTACCCTTCTCAATAACTCTGCTCGATCCCCAAGTTCCGCCTTGATGTTCCTGCTGATTGCATCCATCGAAGGCCAGAGCGCCAGGGCTTTCACAGCCGGCATACTCCGCTCAGCACGTTTCTCTCGCAGGTGCCTTTCCCATACTTTTCTGACAAATCCCGACCTGCCTAATACCGTTGAGGCTACCATTGCTTTCAGTCGACTTTCATATTCACTCCTGACCAGGTCTTCCACAAATCGCCAATACTTATTTTTCGCGTCCCGGGATTTATTGCCGCAGTAGCCAAGGACGAAGTCCGTCTTCAGCCAGTCAGGCATAGTGCTGTGGCCAACGTCGCTTCGGTAGCTCTACCACTGGTAGTGCTCCGGTTTGGAGACCCTCCGCGCTCTCTCAAGATGGAGATGCAGGTAGCGAGAAAGTTCGAACGCATAGGCGCCAGCCTCGACAAGGATTGCCTGCTATCTTCCCTGGAACAGATGGCCTGCCCTCTTCCGTTTAACGTTGACATACGTCGTGTATGCACCATTGATATGAGCTTTTCCAGAACATATCAAAGAAGTTCACCCTGTCAAAAGTTGAGACCTGACCCCTCTCCCCTCCGCTCAACAATTCCTCTTGCCGCTGTGCCCACGCAGGTCTCATCTTTTCGCCTCCTTACATTGGCATGCCGGATGTCGGATGCTGGTCGAAAGCGATTGATAGAACAACATGTTACGTGAGGCAACAGGGGGGAAAAGAGGGGTATACAGTAGGTGTATCAAGCCAGGTCAAGCACTCGAGTCCTCGGGGCCTGCCACGTTTCTCGCCACCCACCTTTCTGCGCAGCGTTCTCTCTCTGCTCTTTGAACCGCTCACTCCCCATCGGTGTCCCTGACTGCGTGCAGTTTCTGATCCGTCCCAATGCTTCGGTAGTAAGCTCGGCATTGCATAAGGCGCGATACGCTTCCAGCCGTTGCGGATGCGTCTGTCCCAAGTGCACATACTCATCGTGCGGGCATATGATGCAGTTGTCCTCACCCAAGGCGTTGGCAGCATAACTCGACCAGCGATAGTCTTCGGGCCGTGCAACGAGACCCGCCCGCACCGGATTCAGCTCGATATAGCGCCTACAGGTCAACAAATAGGCGGTTGATTCGACGATGATTCCCTTATGGCGTCCTTCCCATAACGTTCCGCGTCGACGGTAGGTGTGATTGATGTACCCGACGTACTGGCGACCGCATTCCTGAAACAGCCGGCTGATCGAATCTCCGGCATCAGGTGTCAGCAGGAGGTGGATATGGTTGGTCATCAACACGTAGGCATGGATGGCACAGTGACAGGCATCCGAAACTCGTTTCAAGATCTTCAGGTACTCGAGATAATCCTGCGCCTCGAAAAACACCGGTTCCCGGTTATGGCCTCGTGGCATAACGTGGGCGGGAATGTTAGGAAGGTAGAATCTTGATTTTCTCGGCATGGGCTTACAGGGCTTTTCGGAGTGGATGACGGGCGCGCAATCCGGCGAATCTTAAAAATCCCTTGTCGGTCGTGATCCAGTCACAACCCGACTCGATGGCCAGTGCCGCGTGGTAGGCATCTGGAACGAGGTTCCCTGTGGCGTCACTTGCGCGCAGCAGCTTCTCGAAAATGGCCCAGTGCCGGGGACCGGGCCTGATGGGAACCGCGTGTGGTTGACTGAGGATCTGCGTGACGACCTCTAGTGCCACTGCCAAGGGCGTCGGACGCGCACACACGTTCGGAGGGGTGACCACGCGCAGAAAGCCACTGGGCACCAGCTCGGACACCCCATGCGAGCCCCCACGATTGATTGTGTCCTCTCCCCAGTTGCGATCGGCCGAGTGGTCTGCTGTCTCTTCGCGGGGGGCGTATACCAGGATGGTGACATCCATCAGGCGCATCGCTCCATGCTCTCCAGGAGCGCGTGGCTGTTGTCGCGGTCGATGCCGGGCCGCGTTCCCGTGCCTGGCATGGTGATTATTCGCACGCGTCCGCGATGAGTTGGGCCAAGGTCACCCCCCATGTGGCCGCCTGTGCCTTCGCCTGCATGAGAAGCTACTCGTCGACGTTCATGGTCGTGCGCATCGTCTCCTTCCTTCGTGACCGGTGAACATACCCAATACACGAGAGCATACGATGCATCAAGATGTCTATGTTATTAGGGGCTTGACTCCCTTTTCCCGGTGGGGAAAAAACCCAGGAGCAGTGGAAACTATTGACCGAAAGAAAAAGGGGCGTTTTAGCTGAATCTTGCCTCGTGGCTCTCACCCCTCATGCAGCCTGTCGCTGACATCGCAGGCTTGGTCAGCAGGAGGCCAGCCTGGGAACGTGCCGTGCTGGCTTTCCCGGTGAATCGGTGAAAATATGGGACATGCGCGAATGGCATTAAGTTAGTCCGTATCTCTGTTGTTAGCCAATGACATACGAAGCTGTTGTCGGGCATTTTGCATCAATGGATATTGCTTGGGTCGCCGTTTGCGCACCCGCGGTTCGTAGCGATAGGGCCGATGGGGATTGACCACCAGGGGTGGTAGAGGCTCATCAGCTCGTGCGGCGGCAAGCCAGCGAGCGGCATCGATGAAGCTGATCCGGTCGATGTCAACGTGTTGACGCCGGGCGGCCTGTCCCATGACTAGGCGCACCAAGTTGTCAATGAACGCGAAGCCGATGAGTTCTTTAAGCACGCCATCCACCGTCTTGCATGTGACGACATCGAGCCCCATGGTCGTTTTCACATGCGCCAAGTTCGTTTCACTGCCCCATCGGGCGAAGTAGAGTTCCGACAATGCCTCAACGCTGTAGAGTTCTGCGTGCACGAGCGTCGTGACCAAGGTGATGGTCTGCACCCGAAAGCCTTGGCGTTGGACCTGGTACCGCAGTTCTCGAACCGTCAGGTCACCGGACAGCTGGGCAAACTGCGCCTCGTCCATCCAGTCGGGCCCGTCGAGCGGTTTGAGCCACTCCACGCGTTGATCGCACGCCCCGAGCGTGGCGCGCCAGCGGGAACGCGGCTTCCCTTGTGGTCCTTTGCGGTTTGCGTGCATGGGGCGGACCTGAGGACGCCCGGGGGTGAAGTCGACAAGAAGTTTTTGGTGCACACGAAAGACGACGTGCACGCCGTCTTGGACCAGCAGGGCGCTATGGGCATAGGAACAGAACCCCCGGTCCGCTACCAGGACGTCGCCAGGTTGCAGGGCCGGATGGAGGGCAACCACCTGGGACAGATCATGGGTACGCAGGGGAGCCGCCAATACGTCCAGCACCATGCCGGTGCCGGCATGAAACAGCGCCATCAGATGGGCGACGGGAAAGCCACAACCAGGCTGTTGGCCTCCTGGTTGGCCAACATGGGCGTGCAATGCGGGGGGATCCGGCATCGAAAAACTGGAGCCATCGACCCAAAAGGTGCGATGGCCGAACCAGCGTCCCTCTTCGAGCGCCTCGTGTGGTAAGTGGTCGCTCACCGCTCGCAGCAGCTCTTGAAACACACGCAGAGGAAGCCTCATGCGGGCCTGGCAATACGCTGATGCCGTCACGGCCCACTGGGTCAGGTGGCGTAGATGGGTACATGCGGTATGACCGTGAAGCATCTGGACGAAAAAGCGCTGCATCGTGACGACAGGATCAAGCACGCGTTGTCGCCACTGATAGGCGAGGTCATGGCAGGCTCGGCGGATAGCTTCGGGTTCAAGCTGATGGGTCCAATCCTGCTGAAACTGTTTGACGACCTGAGTGACTGTCGCTGGCATGGCTGATCTCCTAGGTGAAGGGGCAGGGGTACCCTTCTCGTATAGGAAATCAGGGCCTGATGAAAGCCTAATCATCAAAGAGTCGGTGAGGCTAACCACCATAGACGAAAGCCTTTATGACTAACTTAATGCCATTCGACTTCGCTCAATTTATCGGGGTTTGTAGCAGCAATACTTAGGATGAGCGAAAAAATAAGTTGATCACATTCTCTTGACTTGGCAGCCATGACGTGTTTTGCTGCAGCGTATGAGCACAACAGGCGAGATCCTCAAGAACAAATTTGCGGCGCTGCGCCCACTCTTGAGTGCACGCGCGCGCAGGCGTGGGGCGGCCGTGGAAGCGCAGGCGTTGGGCTGGGGCGGGGTCACGCGCGTGGCGGAAGCCACGGGGCGATCCCGCGCGACCATTCAGGCGGGGATGGCCGAATGGCAGGGCCAGCAGCCAGCCGCAGAGAGGGAGCGTCTTGGGGGCCGGGTGCGTCGTCCTGGGGCGGGACGGAAGCGTCTTGAGGACAAAGCGCCGGGGTTGTTGCGGGCCCTGGAGGCGCTGGTGGAACCCGCGACGC
>Ga0137403_10000458_pt1 | contig 52710 bp, 41 predicted proteins | sample CZOMad2_1_16fung_FD_122057 | JGI IMG/M metagenome (GOLD analysis project Ga0137403, IMG submission 122057) | Vadose zone soil fungal communities from Angelo Coast Range Reserve, California, USA - CZOMad2_1_16fungal (Hybrid Assembly) | ecosystem: Environmental > Terrestrial > Soil > Vadose zone... | reverse complement strand
GGCGGTAAGAGGTAAGAGGTAAGAGGTAAGAGGTAAGAGGTAAGAGGTAAGAGGTAAGAGGGGGCTCCGGTAATCATCGGGGCCCCCCTCTTACCTCTCACCTCTTACCTCTCACCTCTCTTACTTTCCCCTGTCTATGCTCACGCTGGCTACCTACAACGTGAACTCGATTCGCGCCCGGCTCGACCGGGTCCTCGCCTGGCTCGGGCGCAACCCGTACGACGTCGTCTGCCTCCAGGAGCTCAAGGTCACCGGCGAGCAATTCCCCTGCGCGGTGTTCGAAGCCGCCGGGTGGCATTGCGCCGTGCACGGGCAGCGGTCGTACAACGGTGTCGCAATCCTGAGCCGCACTCCGCTGACCGACATCCAGACCGGCCTGGGCGACGCGGTCGACGACGAGGAGGCCCGTTTGCTCGCCGCGCGGGTCGGCGGCATCCGGGTGGTGTCGGTCTACGCGCCGAACGGCCAGATCGTGGGCTCGACCAAGTGGGCCTACAAGCTGGCCTGGCTGGCGCGTCTCAGGGGCTGGCTCGAGCGCACGGCATCGCCCGACGAGCGGCTGGTGCTCGCTGGGGACTTCAATGTCGCGCCGGAAGAGCGGGACGTGGCTCGCCCGGACGAGTGGCGGGACTCGGTGCTCTGTCACGCCGAAGCTCGTGCCGCGCTCCGGACCATCGTTGAGTGGGGGCTGGTGGATGCGCTGCGGCTTCACCACACCGGCGAGGGCCCCTACACCTGGTGGGACTACCGCATGCTGGGGTTTGCCAAGGGCAACGGGCTCCGCATCGACCACGTTCTCGCCACCCGCGCGCTGGCGGACTGTTGCGTGGAAACGCACGTGGTGCGGGATGAGCGGAAGGGGAAACTGCCTTCGGATCACGCGCCGGTGGTGGCGGCGTTCAACCTGGCATGAAGGGCCGGCGGGTGGCGCTGGCGACCTACGCGCAGCTGCCCCACCTCGCGCCCGACGATCGGCCCCTGGTCCCGGCGCTCGCCGCGCTCGGCATCGCGGCCGAGCCAGTCGTGTGGGATAATGCGGCCGCAGGGTGGCACCGGTTCGACGCGGTCGTAGTGCGGTCGTGTTGGGACTACCATCTGCGGGTCGGTCGATTTCTGGACTGGCTGGCCGCGGTCGAATCTCAGGGCGTTCCTGTCATCAATCCGTCCACCCTGCTCAGGTGGAACGCGGACAAGCGTTACCTGCTGGATCTCGCTGCACGGGGGATCTCCATCGTGCCGACCCGGGTAGTGGCGTGCGGCGACCGTGTGACACTCGCGCAGTTGCTCGAGCAGCTCGGGATCGACCAGTCAGTCGTCAAGCCGGCAGTGTCGGCCTCGGCCCATGCTACCTGGCGAACCTCCCGGCTCGCCGCCGAGACAGACGAGAACCGGTTTCGAGCGCTGGTCGCGGCTGGCGACGTGCTGGTGCAGCCGCTGGTCCGAGAGGTGGCCGAAGCCGGCGAGTGGTCGCTGATCTGCTTCGGGGGCGAGGCGAGCCATGCGGTGCTCAAGCGCCCGGCGGCGGGCGACTGGCGGGTTCAGGGCGAGCTGGGTGGCACGGCGGAGATCCGAGAGGTTCCCGCCCTGTTGCTCGAGAGCGCGGACCGGATCCTCGCGGCGGCGAGAGCCGAGGGGAGCACCTACGCGCGGGTGGACGGATGCCTGGTCGACGGCCGGTTCGTCCTGATGGAGCTGGAGCTCATCGAGCCGCAGCTCTATCTCGGCCTCGAGCCGCACGCGGCCGGCCGGTTTGCCAAGGCCATCGCGGCGGCGCTGGCGTAGTCGAGCGCCGTTACCTTGCGCCATGCCGCGCACCGAAAGCCATGATTGCTACGCCGTCACCCCGCCGGGCATCGAGGCGCTGGCCGCGCGAGAGCTCTCACTCATGGGAGTCGCGCCTGGCGCCGTCGAGCCTGGTGGCGTGTCGTTCCGCGCGACCCCGTGCGGAATCGCTCGAGCAAACATCGAGCTCCGCAGCGCCTCGCGGGTCCTGGTCCGGGTCGCGACCTTCCACGCCTCGGCCTTCCACGAGCTCGAGCGCCGGACGGCGCGGCTGCCGTGGGAGACGTACGTCGCTCCGGGCCGTGCCGTGTCCTTCCGGGTGACCTCGCACAAATCAAAGCTCTACCATCAGGACGCCATTGCTCAACGGCTCGCCTCGGCCGTGGCCCGACGGGTACCGGGCGCGATCGCTGCCGCCGGGCCGGCCATCGCGGACGACCCTGAGGCGACCGAACCGCCGTCGGCCCAGCGGTTCGTGGTCCGCCTGTTTCGCGACGAGTGCACCGTGAGCGCAGACGCCTCGGGCGCCCACCTTCATCAGCGCGGCTACCGGCTGGCGACCGCGAAGGCGCCGATGCGCGAAACCCTCGCAGCCGCGATGCTCCTGGCCGTGGGCTGGGACGGCAGCGCGCCGCTGGTGGATCCGCTGTGCGGCGCCGGGACGATCCCGATCGAGGCGGCCCTGCTCGCGCGTCGCATTGCACCCGGGCTCGGCCGCGGGTTTGCCTGCGAGCAGTGGCCCGGCTTCGATGCGGGGAGCTGGCCGGCCCTCCGGGAGAAAGCGCGGAGCCGGGTGCTGCCCCGCGCCCCGGTGCGGATCCTTGGCTCCGACCGCGACGCCGGCGCGATCGAGGCGTCGACGGACAACGCGCGGCGGGCGGGCGTGCTGGAGGATGTCGAGTTTCGCCGCGCGGCATTGTCGGTGCTCGCCCCGCCCGGCGGGCCGGGTGTGGTGATCACCAACCCGCCCTATGGCGTACGAGTAGGACGGAGCGGGGATCTGCGTGACCTGTATGCGCAGCTGGGCCACACGTTGCGCCGCCGCTGCGCGGGATGGCGCGTGGCGTTCCTCTCCGCCCGGCACGAGCTGGCGGCCCAGACCAGATTCGACCTCCAGACGGTGCTTCGGACCACGAATGGCGGGATCCGGGTCAAGCTGCTCGAGGCGACCGTGCCGCCCCCGGCATGAGGCATCGTATCTCGCTGCGCTTGCCGCGCCCGCGCCTCGCTCCGGCGATCGGGTTGCTCGCCGGCGTCCTGCTCGCGGCGCTCGCGGCGTCGCCGGGGCAGGCCCAGGCTTGCCGGCCAGCCAAGACGGCGCTGGTGCTGTCGGGCGGAGGTGCCAAGGGATTCGCTCATATCGGCGTCATCGAGGTGCTCGACAGCCTGGGCGTGCGTCCGGATCTGGTCGTGGGCACCAGTATGGGCGCGATCGTCGGCGCGCTGTACGCGAGCGGTTACACCGGGCGCGAGATCGACTCGATCTTCCGAGCCCTGCCGCTCGCGGCCGTGATTCGGGGTTACGAGCCCCGGATTCCGCAGTCGCTTCGTCCGTACCCGCCGCTGGCAGTGCTGGAAGAGGGGCGGCGAGGGCTCGCCTTGCAGACCAGCAGCGTGCGGGAAGAGCAGGTGAACGCCCTGATGGACGCGCTGATGCTTCGGGGGAACCTCGCCGCCCGGGGAAATTTCGACTCGCTGCCCATCCCGTTCCGTGCGGTAGCCACCGATCTGGCCGCCCGCGAAGAGATCGTGCTCAAAAGCGGCGATCTGGCGGAGGCAGTGCGGGCGTCATTCTCGCTGCCCCTGGTATTCAAGCCGGTCGAGCTCGACGGCCGCACCCTGACCGATGGCGGCATGACGGAGAACGTGCCGGTCGGGGCGGCACGGCGCGCGGGCGCCGGCAAGGTCATCGTGTCGTTGCTCGAAGCCGAGAGCGTGCCCGATCCTGACTACGACAATCCGGCCAAGATGCTGGGGAAGCTGCTCGACTTTCTGGTGGTGGGCGCGCCGCCGGCCGGGCCGGGGGACGTGGTCGTGAAGAGCGACGTGCGGCCATACACGACGCTCGATTTCGGCGTCAAAGCGCTCGATACGCTGGTGGCCCGGGGCCGGGATGCTGCTCGCCTCGCCCTTCGCGGCGCGCGCTGCCTCGGGAGCGCGCCTCCGGTGACGATGCCCCGCCGATCGACCCGGCTGGTGGAGTCGCAGGTTTCGGGCGTGGAGCCGAGCGAGCAGACGGTGATTCTGCGCGCGCTCCGCCTGTCCACCAGCGACACGGTGGACGAGCCGGATCTCCGCCGGCGCCTGCTCCGATTCGGCCAATTCGAGCAGTATCGCGCGCTCTGGCTCCGGCCCGCCGCGCGCGACTCCGGTCTGGCTCTCCAGCTCGAGGTGCGACGCGCGCCGCGCCGGGCGGCGGCGTTCGGGGCGGCCTACGATAACACGATGGCCGGCCGGCTCTGGTTCGGGGCGGCGGACCGACGCTTTCTCGGCACGTCCATCGAAGCCGGCGCCCGCATCGGACTGGGCCAGTACCGGCAGGATCTGAATTTCTCGTCCGCCTACGCCTTTCCGATCGGCTATCGCTACCTGCCGCTGCTCTTCTCGGCCGATGGCGTGATCGAGGAAATCCGGGTGTTTGCTGACGAGGGCGAGCTGCCCTCGATCACCACCCGCGAGCTACGGCTCTTCGCCGGCGCCGGACGCCGGCCCGAGCGGGGCTGGCGCTATGGGCTCGGGCCCGAGCTCCTGGTGTGGCACGAGGATGACCGGGACGATCGCACGGCGTTCGGCGCTCACGGGTCGCTCGAGCATGCCGGCGTTCCCAACGGCACCCGGCTGCGGCTCGACGGGGTGCTCACGAGCGTGTATCAACGTGCGGCGGCCGAGGCGGCGCTGGGATCGGCATCGGGGAGGTGACGCTTCAGCCGCGAGTACGGTTCGGGTGGGGATCGGACGGCACACCACTACAGGCCAGCTTCCCGCTCGGCGGAGACGAGGGCTTCCCGGGCCTCCGGTTGACCGACCGGCGCGGCTTCCAGGAGTTGCTGTTTGGATTGATGGCGAGGCATCCGGTGGCGGGGCCGGTCGCCCTCCGGATCGAGGGCATGGTCGGCGCCGTCGGGTCCGGCCCGGGTTTCCTGCGCCGCGGCGACTCCATCAACGGCGAGTGGCTCGGCGGCGTGCGCGGCGGCCTCGAAATCCGAACCCTCCTCGGGCCGGTGCGGCTCGAGGAGGGCGTCAATACGAATGGCCAGTGGGAGGGTTTTGTGCGGACTGGAACCTGGTTCTAGGACGCCATGCCGACTTCGGCCAGATCGAACTCCGACGGCGGCAGCTTTCCCGGATGACCCCGGCCCCGCTGATCGACCGCTTCGGAGATGCCGTTGACCTGGGGAACGTTGACCAGCACCACGGGCCACGAGCGCATGCTCTGGCTGCGGTCGCCGATTGGAGTCCAGGTCGCGTCCCGGATCACGAGAAAGCCGCTCTGCTGCTTGAGGAAGTCCGAGAGCCGCTGGTTCATCAAGAAGTCCAGGCTTCCGTGCACCGCGCAACGCTCGAACAGACAGGAGATGCTCCACGGTGCGGTGATGCCCATGCTCCCGGGCGTTTCCACCTGATCGTCGCCTTCACTGGGCACGATGAGCTGCACCGCTCCGCGCTGGATCGCGAAGAAAGGCGCGACGTCCTGATGTCCCGGCACGAGCGCGTCGGTCAGCTTGAGGAAAGCGCCCGAGTGCGCGAGAAAGTCGAGGAAGCTCTGAGCTTCGGGGATGACGAAGGTGCCCGTGATCCAGCCGGCCGGCAGGAGGATTTCTGCCGGGACTTGGCGATAGCGGGGTTGGAAGCTGGGCGCGACCATCGCAGTTCCTCCGGAGCTCTGGCGTTCCGCCTACCAGTCTTTGCCTTCGCGCGTGGGATGGCTGGCTCGCCGGCCCAGATGGCTGGCGAGCTGCTCGCGCTGTACGGCATCCAGCAATTGCCGGGCCTGGGTGGGGTCCAGCTCCTTGACCGACTCCCCATCGGCGCCCGACCCGAACCCGCCCCCCGCCATAGCTCCCACGGCCGCTTCCGGATTGCCCTGGAAGCCGGGGGTGTTCTGATTGCCCTGGCCGTAGTCTCCGCGCCGAGAACGTCCGGACGAGCTGGCGCCCGCCCGCTCGCCCCGGCGCCGGAGTGCGATCTCGAGATTCCATTTCGCGTCGCGGTCCGTCGGGTCGAGCCGGACCGCCTCTTCGAAGGCGGATACCGCGCCGTCCAGTAGCGAATCCTTTTCCGCGCCGGTCGCATCCTCCGCGGCGCGTACGGCCGCGTTGCCCAGGTTGTAGCTGCTGCGCTGGCGCAGGCGCTGCTGACCCAGCGCTTCGCGCCAGCGGGTCGTCGCCTCGGCGTAATGCTTCTGCCGATAGAGCGCGTTTCCCGCGTCGAAGGCGAACACCGGGTTGGCGCTGGACTGATGCGCCCGGCTCCACTCGGTGTAGGCGCCCGGCCAGTCGCCGGCGTCGTAGCGACGCTCGGCTCGTCGCGCCTGCCATCCCGCCGGACTGCAGGCGACGGGCAGGAGACCGAGCAGCGCGAGAGCAGCCGTCGCAGCGGCGCGGAGTCTTGAGGCGGCCGGCTGGGACGCAGTGTCGTTCCGCCGTCGCGGAGCGAGCGGTACCAGCTGCTCCGCCAGGAGCAGCAGCACGGCGGCGGCGAGCGGCCATTGGAACTGCTCCCCGGGCTTGCGGGCTTTCCGGGCCGCGACCGGTCTGCGCTCCAGTCGCCCGAGGGCCTCATCGACCGCGCGCATTCCGGCCGCGTCGTCCCACCGCGCATAGGCGCCCCCGGTCCGCTCCGCGGCCTGCCGCAAGTCGGCTTCTTCCAGCCGGGAGACCACGACGCGTCCAATGTGATCGCGATGATAGGGCTCGGGGGCCTCGGTGCTGTCGGCCGGGACCGGTCCGCCGGCGGCGGAGCCCATGCCGACCGCGAAGACTGGCACCGCCTCCCGGATGAGCCTTGCAAGACCGGTCCCGATGTCGCCCTCGCCGCTCTCACCGTCCGAGACGACGAGCACGGCCCGGGAACCGGGCTCGCCCTCGTGCTCAAACGCGGTGCCGGCCGCGGCCAGCGCCGCGGAGAGGTCGGTGGAGGGGTCGCCGACATCGTCGGTGCTGCCGGCATCGACGAAGCGGCGGAAGGCATCGTGGTCGGTGGTGAGGGGCAGCTGAAGAAACGCGCTGCCGCCGAACACGATGAGCCCGAGCCGGTCGGCAGGACGGGCGGCTGCGAGCTCGCCCAGCACCTGCTTTGCCCGGGCGAGCCGGGTGCCGCCGGCATCGGCCACGTTCATGGAACGGGAAAGATCCAGCAGCACGAACACGTCGCGGCCCTCTCGGCCGATCAGCGCGGGCCGCTCCCCGGCCTGCGGGCGCGCAGCTACCAGGATGAGGCAAGCCAGGGCCATCAGCCGAAGTGCATGGCGGGCGACGCGGCGCCGGCTGTCGGGAAAGGTCGAGAGCGAGGCGAGCAACTCCGGGTTCCCGAACCGCGCGAGGGCAGCACGGCGTCGGCGTTCCGCCCGAGTCATGAGGAGCGCGCCCGCCGGCACGAGCAGCAGCAGGAGGAGCAGCGACGGATGAGCGTAGGTCACGGTCGGCTCACGGCACGGTCCGAAGACGGCCGAGTCCCAGCGTCAGCTCGGCCGAGAGGAGCAACAGGCCGGGTACCAGCAAGAACGGAAACAGCTCGTGCCAGTCGCGGGTCTCGCCGATGCGAACGTCCACCCGCTCCAGTGGATCGATCTCGCGCGTGATGCGGGTGAGCGTTTCGGGATCGGTCGCGCGAAAGTACCGGCCGCCGGTCCGCTCGGAGATCCGCTGGAGGATCGCCTCGTCCGAGCGGGTGAGCCGGTCGGCTTGCCGCCCACCCCAGCGCCAGATGAAGCGACGGCTGGGCCCGGTGGTGTCCGCGGTACTCACGCCGATGGCATGAATCCGGACGCCGAGGGCCCGGGCGGCCTCCGCGGCAACGAAGGGGGTCGGCTTCCCGGTGTTGTTGGCGCCGTCCGTCACCACCACGATGGTGCTGGCCTTGGCCGGCAGATCTTTGACCTGCGCGAGCGCCAGGGCGAGCGCCGTCCCGATGGCAGTGCCGTCGGGCAGCTGGCCGATGTCCACCTTCGCCAGCATCCGTTCGACCAGATCCACATCCGGGGTGAGCGGCGCCTGGAGGAACGCGCGCCCCGCGAAGATGACCAGTCCCAGGAGGTCGCCATCCCGTTGGTGCGCGAATGCGCCCAGCACGCGCTTGGCGACCTCGAGCCGGTTGCCGGGCTGAAAGTCGCCCGCCTTCATGCTGCTCGAGATGTCGAGCACCAGCACGAGATTGCGCGAGCGGATCCGGATGTCCTCGACATGGCGGGCGGACTGGGGTCGCGCCAGGGCGACGACCAGGAGCGCGAGAGCCAGCGGCGAGAGCCAGGGAAGGGCGCGGGCCCAGCGGGTGCGGCGGGTCCGGGGAAGGCCGGCAAACAGCGCCAGCGACGAGAAGCCCACGTGGGTCGGAGGCTCGCCCCGCCGGCGCCAGAGCGCCCAGCCCCATGCGACCGGCAGTACGAGCAGGGCGAGAACCCACGGGTCAGCGAAGCGCATCGGCGTTCTCCACTGCTGGGCGGCTGTGGGCTCGCTCGTTCCAGGCGCCGAGCAGGTCGCGGGCGGCCAACAGCAGGGCGGCCGCAGCCATTTCGTCCGGCCGCCGGCGGGCGAACTTCACCAAGTCGGCTTCGCGCAAAAGGGCGGCGCAGCGCTCCCCCAGGCCGGCCTCGGCCAGCACCGGCGGCAGGGCCCAGCGGAGCTCGCTGGTGGTGCGCTCCAGCGCGGGGATGGCGTGAGCGTGCTCGAGGTATTGCCGAAGCACGTCGGCCACGGCCTCATAGTGGCGCTCCACCTCGCCTCGAGCGGGCCAGCGCTCGAGCTCGATTTCGGAGAGCCGGGCCAGGGCGCTCGCGTAGGGGCCCAGAGCGGTTGCCGGTGGGACCGCGCCCTCGGCCGGAGCCGGCGGCGGGGCGCGCCGGCGCCGGCTGAGCAGCCCGCCGACCAGCGCCACGGCCGCGGCCCCCAGCAATCCGGCCAGGACGCGGGCGTCCGGCCCGGGCTGACGCTCGATCTCCTTGATGTCCTTGAGCGACGGGTTCCCAGCCGGTGCCAGGGGCTCGATCTCCACGAACGCGGAGTCACTCGTCAGGATCCCCCGGGTGACGCCCTTCACCGCCCGCATGAACGGCAGGCCAAACAAGGGCACGGCCTGGCGGCCGGTTCGATAAAAGGCCACCTGCGCCTGCCCGGTGTAGATCCGATCGGCGCCGCGACGAAGCTTCTCCACCGCGAGGATGTGCACCCCCTCCGGTAGATCGGTCAACGGCCTCGGGACCGTATCGTAGAGCAGGTCGCGCTCGTCGAGTCGGACGCGGAACCGAAGCCCGATGGGATCGCCCACGTGGCGGAGCGCGGAGTCGGGCGTGACCTCGAAGCGCTGGTTGTTGACGCCGGGGCCCTGGGCCGAAGCCGCGCCGGTGGCGGTCGCTAGAAGGGCCAGCGTCGACATCATGCGGGTGATGCCGGGACGGGCGGCGGCAAGGTCGTGCGGGGACATTGGTCGTACACTAGGCGGGACCGCCACCCCAAACCAGTAGGGCGCACTGGCGAGGACGCGGACCTCGCCCTATCCTGCCCCATTCTTCAACGCCGCCAGTAACGACCGAGGCCCATGATGCGATTGAGTCACGCCATCCCGTTCGCGATCGCGCTCAGCGCCGCATCTGCGCTGCCGCTCGCGGCCCAGGGAGAACACCAGCATGGCCCCGCTCAGCACGAGCAGGTGGGGCGAGTGACTTTCCAGACCACGTGCCGGCTGGTTGCCCAGCCGCACTTCGAGCGGGGTGTCGCGCTGCTGCATTCGTTCTGGTACGAGGAGTCGGGCTTGGCGTTCGCGGCGGCCTCGGCGGCGGACACCGGCTGCGCCATGGCGTACTGGGGCCGGGCAATGAGCCTGCTCCATCCTCTCTGGACTCCGCCACCTCCGGCGGAGGCGCGCGACGGCCTGGCCCAGGCGGAGCGCGCCGTGCGACTGAGCCCGGCGGGGACCCGGGAACGGGGGTACGCCGAGGCGATCGCCGCGTTCTACCGCGGGTACGACGGCTCGAACTTCCGCGCGCGCCTCGAGGCGTACGAGGCCGCGATGGCGACGCTGGCCCAGCGGTACCCGAAGGACGACGAGGCGCAGATCTTCCACGCCCTCGCGCTCATTGCAGTCGGGCAGCTCGATGCGGCTGACACGACCTACGCCCGCCAGCGGCGCGCCGGCGCGATTCTCGAGCCGCTTTATCGCCGGCATCCCGGACACCCGGGGCTCGCTCATTATCTCATCCACGCCTACGACTCGCCGCTGCTGGCCAAGGAAGGGATCGGCGCTGCGGCGCGCTACGCGGCAATCGCGCCCTCGGTTCCGCACGCGCAGCACATGCCGTCGCACATCTACACCCGGGTTGGGATGTGGGACGCGTCCATCGCGTCGAACCGCCGCGCGGCGGAGGCGGCCGGCGCTTTCGAGCAGCGGCAGCACATGGAGGCGTTGTGGGACCAGCACGGCCACGCACTCGACTACCTAGCCTACGCCTACGTGCAGGAGGGCCGCGACCGGGAGGCAAAGGCAGTCGTGGACGAGGCGGGCCGGGCGACGGTGGGCTTCCCGGCGAATTCACTGACGAACGATTACGCGCTGGCGGCCATCCCGGCCCGGTATCTGCTCGAGCGCGGTCGTTGGGCCGAATCGAAGATCCTAGCCGTCAGGCCGGCACCAGGCTGGCGGGCGACTGAGGCGCTTACCCACTTTGCCCGCGCTCTGGGCGCCGCCCGAAGCGGCGACTCCGCCTTGGGGCGGGCCGAGGTCGACACGTTGCGGCAGCTGGAAGAGGCGGTGGGGCAGGTCAATGGCCAGGCGTACTGGAGCACGCAGGTGCGGATTCAGCGGCTCGCCGCGTCGGCATGGGTTAGCAAGCTCGCCGGGGACACCGCGGCGGCACTGGAGGCGGCGCGCTCGGCAGCGGACCTGGAAGATGTGACCGAGAAGCACCCGGTCACGCCCGGCGCTCTCCTGCCGGCCCGCGAGCTGTACGGCGATCTCCTGCTCGAGCTGGGCCGGCCGGGAGAGGCGCTGGGCGCCTACCGGGCCTCGCTGGCACGCCAACCCAACCGCGCACGCTCACTCTTCGGTGCCGCGCGGTCGGCCGAGCTGTCCGGCGACTCTGCGGCGGCGCGGCAGCGATATCAGGAGCTCGAGAAGCTACTGGCCGCCGGCGATGGGAACCGGCCCGAGCTCGCCATGGCGCGGAAGGCCCTGGCCCGGCGCTGACGGCTTACCGCCACTGCATCCGCTCCCGCCGCCGGAAGAACGCAATCAGCGGCTCGCCGTACGGCTCGCCCGCATCCAGCCGGAGGAGATCCGCCCGGTTCTCGCGAACGGCGCGCTCCAGCTCCGCGTCGAAGCCGGTCACTCGAGCGCGCACGTGGGCCTGCACCGCCGGGCTGCTGGTGTCGACCCAGGCCCAGTCGTCGGTCTCCGCATCGCGGAGCGCCACCAGGCCGACCTCGGGCAGCTCGCGTTCGCGGGGGTCCACCAGCTGCACGGCAATCACGTCGTGGCGCCGGGCGAGCCGGCCGAGGATCGGACCCCAGCCCGGGGAGAGAAAGTCGGACACGACGAACAGGACCGATCGCCGTCGGAGCAGGGGCTCTAGGGTGAGCAGGCCGGTGGCGATGTCGGTTCCCCGCGCCACCGGCTGGTACGCCAGGAGCTCGCCGATCACCCGGAGGACGTGCCGGCGGCCTTTGCGGGGCGGCACGTAGCGCTCCAGACGATCGGTGAAGAACGCGGCACCTACCCGGTCGTTGCTCCGGGCCGCCGCGAGCGACAGGACGGCACACACCTCGACCGCCAACCCGCGCTTGGTCCGCTGCTGGGTGCCGAACGCCCCGGATGCGCTGTAGTCGACCACGAAGAGAACGGTGAGCTCGCGTTCCTCGAGAAAGCGCTTGACGTAGGCGCTGCCGAGGCGGGCGGTCACGTTCCAGTCGATGGTGCGGACGTCGTCGCCGGGCTGATATTCCCGAACCTCGGCGAACTCGACGCCGCGCCCACGAAAAGCGGCCGAATACTCTCCGGCCACGATGTCCCGGACCAGGTGCCGGGTGGTGATCTCGATGCGCCGGACTTCAGCCGCGACGTCCTCGGGAATCACGGCACCGGCACGGCGGCGAGCAGTCGCTCGATCAGGGCGTCGGGGCTGACGCCGTCGGCATCCGCCCGGTAGGTGAGGATGACGCGATGGCGCAGTGTATCGACCGCGAGGCCCTTTACATCGTCGGGGGTCACGTAGCCGCGGCCGGCGAGAAACGCGTTGGCCTTCGCGGCGCGAAGCAGGAAGATGCCGGCGCGGGGGGAGGCACCATACTCCACCAGCGGGCGTAACTCACTCAGCCCAACCGTGCCGGGATCACGAGTCGCGCCGATCACATCCAGCACGTACTCCTTCACCCGGTCGTCCACGTACACCTCCTGCACCAGTCGGCGTGCCCGCAGCACCCGCGCGGGGTCCAGCACCGCGGCTGCGGTCGGCTCCGGTCCGGCAGTCATCCGATCGAGCACTTGACGCTCTTCCGTCCGCCCCGGATACGTCACGACCAGCTTGAACATGAACCGGTCCACCTGGGCTTCCGGCAGGGGATAGGTGCCCTCGTGCTCGATCGGATTCTGGGTCGCCAACACCAGAAAGAGATCCGGCAGCGGGAGACTCTGGCCTCCGATCGTCACCTGCTTCTCCTGCATCGCTTCGAGCAGGGCGCTCTGGACCTTGGCCGGCGCGCGGTTGATCTCGTCCGCCAGCAGGATGTTGGTGAAGATGGGTCCCTTCTGGACCGTGAACTCGCCGCTCCGCTGGTTGTAGATCTGGGTGCCGATCAGGTCGGCGGGCAGCAAGTCGGGGGTGAACTGAATGCGGTGGAAGCCGCCGGAAACGGTGGCGGCGAGGGTGCGGACGGCAAGCGTCTTGGCGAGGCCCGGCACGCCCTCGAGCAGCACGTGTCCGTCGGCCAGTAGGCCGATCAGCAATCGCTCGAGCAGTGCGCGCTGCCCGACGATGACCCGACCGAGCTCGGCCAGCACGTCGGCAGCCAGCCGGCTTTCTTCGGCCGGGGCGGCAGCGACTGCCCCACCAGCGCGCCGCGGGCCGCCGGCGGGATCAGGAAGCGGGTTCATGGGCGAAGCGTAACCGCGCCATGCCCGGTCAGCGAGGGCCGGTCGCGGCGGACGCTACCGGCGCGGGGCGGAGCGAACCAGCCGGAAGCCGAGGTTGGACGAGCCCGTGGTCGCGTCGCCGCGCCCGCGGCTGCCGACGAGGTAGCGGGTGCAGTACTGCTCGCTGCAGAGGAACGAGCCGCCCCGGATCACCCGGGTCGGTACGTCAGGATGGGAGGGATCGCGGCTCGCGGCGGGGCCGATTGGGTTCCGGGCGACACCCGACGCCGCGAGCCGGGCATACCAATCGGCCCGGTACCAGTCACTGGTCCACTGCCAGACGTTGCCACCCATGTCATAGAGCCCGAACCCGTTCGGCGGAAACGCGCTGACCGGAGAGCTGCCGAGATAGCCGTCCTCGCCGCGGTTGCGGGTCGGGAAGCGGCCCTGGAAAACGTTGGCGACCCAGTGTCCTCCCGGCTTGAGCTCGTTGCCCCAGGCATATCGCTTCCGGTCGAGCCCGCCGCGGGCCGCCCACTCGTACTCCGCTTCGGTCGGCAGCCGCCCGCCCGCCCAGCGGGCGTAGGCGGCGGCGTCCTCATAGGCGACGTGCACGACTGGGTGATCCTCCCGGGCCCGGAGATCGCTCCCGGGGCCCTCCGGATGGCGCCAGCTCGCGCCCGGCATCCAGCGCCACCACTCCAGATACTGGAGCGTCGTCAGATCGCGTTTCGGCGGCGAGAAGACCACCGAGCCCGGCGCCAGGCGCTCGGGCGGAAGATCGGGGAAGTCCTTGGGGTCGAGCCGCCGCTCGGCCACCGTGAGGTAACCGGTGGCGCTCACGAAACGCTCGAACTGCGCGTTGGTGACCGGGCTCCGATCGATCCAGAAGCCGCTCACGTCGACCGAGTGTACTGGCAGGGCGTCGGGCAGGTTGCAGCCGCCGCAGCCCATCCAGAAACGGCCGCCCGGCACCCAGGCCATGCCATCCGGCGCGGGACCCGGCGCCGGCTCGGGGCGCACGCCGGGCGCGAACTCCTCGCGCGCCAAGTCTCGCTCGCTGGCGGAGGCGCGCGGCGTGCCGCGGCAGCCGGACAGCGATACCCCCAGAGCCAGCAATCCAAGAGGGAACGCCCGCAGGATCATGCCCAAGGAGACGGCTGACCGGGGGAGGGGCCCACGCTGGCGCGCACCGGAGCATTTGCCCGGGTGAACCGGCCCCGAATTCAATCGCAAGATCCGGATAGCCGCCGGACCCCGCTCGGCCACAGTATTGTCGCGGGAGGAAACCATGACAACCGCCAAGATCATCACTCCACGGACGACCGGCCGTTACCGCCGCCCATCCGGCACCTCGGGGAAACTACGCCGCCGGAATGTACCGCCTTTCACGGGCGCGGGCTCGGCCGGGGAGTCGCGGGCACGCCGCCCCGCGATCCGATATGCCGTGCTCGATTCGCCCCTCGGCCGCCTGCTGGTCGCCGCCACCACGCGTGGCCTGTGTGGCGTGCGCCTGGGAGACAGCGACGCGGCCCTCGAAGCCGAGCTGCGCGCCGAGTTTCCCCAGGCTCGGCTCGCACGCGATCCCGCCGGGCTCGGCCGCTGGGGCCGCGAGATCCTGCGCCATCTCGAGGGTGACACGCAGCAGGTTGACGTCCCGCTCGACCTGCACGCCACGGCGTTCCAGCAACGGGTCTGGGATGCGCTCCGCAAGATCCCGAGCGGGCAGACGCGGACCTACGCCCAGATCGCGAAGGCGCTCGGCGCGCCTGGGGCGGCGCGAGCCGTCGCGCGGGCCTGCGCGACCAATCCGGTCGCCGTGGTGGTTCCCTGCCACCGGGTCATTCGCGGCGATGGGGATCTCGCCGGCTACCGGTGGGGACTGGCCCGCAAGGGCGCGCTGCTGGAACGGGAGCGGCGATTTGCCGAGGCGGCCGAGGCCGATGTCCTGCGTGCCGTCCTGCCGAACCCGGCGACCGCACCGGCGCCCGCCCCGTCCGCTGCGTCCCGGCTGGGGCAAGTGGTCGCCGGTCGTTACGAGCTGCGCCGCCACCTGGGCACCGGCGGCATGGGGGTGGTATACCAGGCGCACGATCGGGTGCTGGACGAGACCGTCGCGCTCAAGCTGATCCGGTCCGACCAGCTCTCCGGCGACGCGGAGCAACTCGCTCGGGTGATCGACGAGGTCCGTCTCACTCGCCGGGTCACCCATCCCAACGTGGTGCGAATCCACGATGTGGGCGCCGCCGGCGCCGATCGTTTTCTGGTGATGGAGTACGTGGAGGGGACGTCGCTCGCACGCGTCCTGGCGGCGCGCGGTCGTCTGCCTCTCGCAGCGGCGCTGATTCTGGGGATGCAGGTTTGTCGGGCCCTCGAGGCGGTGCACCGGCGGGGCGTGCTCCACCGAGACGTCAAGCCGGAGAACATTCTGCTTACCGCCGAAGGCCAGCTCAAGCTGAGCGATTTCGGCGTGGCCGCGCTTCGGGGCGCCGACCCGCCGGACCGCGCCGGGTTCACGCCGCCCGGCACGCTGTCCTACATGGCGCCCGAGCTGCTCCTGGGCGAGCGGGCGGAGGTCCGGACCGACATCTTCGCGGCAGGGGTCGTCCTCCACGAGAGCCTGACCGGCCGACGGCCGTTCGAGGCTCCCACGCCGACCATGCTCGCAGCGTCCATGCTTCGGGGCGACCGGCTCCCGATCGCCGACGATCGGAGCGTCCCCCCCGCGCTGGCTCGGCTCATCTCCGCAGTAGTCGCGGCGGATCCGGAGCGGCGGCCGGCGTCGGCGGCGGCGTTTCATGATGAGCTGGCCGCCATAGGGGCGTAAACGGTGAACGGTGAACGGTGAACGGGAGCTTCCGCTGGCCAATGAGACCCCCGTTTACCGTTTACCGTTCACTGTTCACCGCTTTCGGTTTACTGTTCCCTCCCTATGTCCGCCCCCCTCCCGCAGCCCGGCGGGCGTCGGCGCCGTGGGCGCGGGTGCGCCCCGGTTGCGCGATTTGAAACCGCAGCCGCCGGCGCGACCGTAGGCTCCTTCGGCGCATCATCCGACTTCCTATGAAGCCATTCCTGCCCGGCCAGTTCCGGCTCGCCGCTGCACTGACGCTCGCGGCTGCCTGCAGTCCCGCCCGTCCGACCCCGGCGCCGGCGCCGCGAGCGGCGCCGCCGACCGCGGCGGCCGGGACCTCGGCCATCCCGCTCGCCTACCGGTTGGAGGCCCCGGAGTGGCTCGGGCGCGCCATCGCGCGCGGCACTCGAACGACCACCGGGGTGCCGGGACCCAACTACTGGACGCAGTATGCCAGTTATCGGCTGGAAGCGGAGCTCAATCCGGTTCTCAAGCGGCTGTCCGGGCGCGGCCGGCTGGTGTACTACAACCGCTCGCCGGACACGCTCCCGGTGGTGTACGTGCAGGCCTACCAGAATCTCTTCCGGGCGGACGCCCGGCGGAATCAGCAGACGCCCAAGCTCGGCGGCATCGACTTCGATCGGGTGACCGCCCAGGGCAAGGTTCTGAGTGCGCTCGCGAAGCTGACGGAGCCTGGTTATACCGTGAACGGGACCATCATGGAGGTGCGGCTGCCATCCGCGCTCGCGCCCCGCGACTCGCTGGTAATGGAGTACGAATGGCAGTTCCGGGTTCCCTCCGAGACGGCGCCGCGCGGCGGCCAGGACGGCGAGACCTGGTTCCTCTCGTACTGGTATCCTCAGTTCGCGGTGTACGACGATGTGAACGGCTGGCAGATCGACCAGTACCTGGGCCGGGGCGAGTTCTACATGGACTACGCCGACTACGACGTGAAGCTGACCGTGCCGGCTGGGTGGGTGCTGGATGCGACCGGCACGCTGGAGAACCCGGCCGAGGTGCTCTCGCCTCAGACCCGCGCGCGGCTGGACTCCGCCCGGGTGGCGACCGGGATCGTGCACGTAGTGACCGAGAAGGACAAGGCCGACAGCGTCGCCACCGCGAAGGGACAGGGCGGGAAGCTCACCTGGCACTGGACCGCCCGGAACGTCCGCGACTTCGTGTGGGGCACGTCGCCCCGCTATGTGTGGGACGCCGCCCGCGCGGTCACCGACAGCAGCAACGGCAAGCTCGCGACTTCACTGGTTTCGGCTCTGTATCGGCCGGAAAACCGGCGCTCGTACTGGGACGAAGCCGCGCGCTATGGTCGCCACGCAATCGAGTTCCACTCCCGCAAGCTGTGGCCCTACCCGTACCCTCACATGACGGCGGTGGATGGACCCGACGGCTGCGGCGGGATGGAGTTCCCGATGCTCACCTGCATCGGCGGCAGCTACGACAGCCTGTCGCTCTACGAGGTCGTGAGCCACGAGTTCGGGCACATGTGGTTCCCGATGATGGTCGGCTCGGACGAGAAGCGCTACGCCTGGCAGGACGAAGGATTCACCCAGTACGAGCAGTCCCAGGCGATGGCGGACTTCTTCAAGGGCTTCGACGACGAGGCGCGCAACCGGGAGTACTACCTGCGGTCGGCGGAAGTCGGCTATGAAGAGGACATGATGAAGCCGGCCGACCGATACGGCAACGATCAGACCTACGGCGTCGCCGCCTACTGGAAGCCGGCCAGCGTGCTGGTGGCGCTCAGGCGAGTGCTGGGGCGCGACACCTTTGAGAAGGCGTTCCGGGAATACGGCCGCCGGTGGCTGGGGAAGCATCCGACGCCCTGGGACTTCTGGAACACGTTCAACGATGTGACCGGTCAGGATCTCTCATGGTTCTGGCGGGAGTGGTTCTTCGAGACCTGGAGGCTGGACCAGGCGCTCGACACCGTGAGGACCGAGGGAGATTCGGCCGCGATCGAGCTGGAAAACCGGGGGAAGATCCTGATGCCGGTGCCCCTCGCCGTCACCCGCGAGGGGGGAGCCGTTGACAGCATCATGGTGCCGGTGAGCGTCTGGTTCGCCGGCGAGAAGCGCTATACCCTCAAAGTGCCGGCGAAACCGGCTATCACGAAGGTCGAGATCGATCCAACCCACGAATTTCCCGAGATCAACCGCGGCGACGAGATCTGGTCCCACGGGGGCCGGGGACGTGCGATCACACCGACGACGAAGCAGTGATCTGCTTGCGGGCAAACGGTCCTACCACCGGCAGCTCCCATTCCTCGCCCTGGTACGCCTTGAACATGAGGACGAGCCACAGGATGAAACCGCCGATGCTCATGACGATGGAGAGGATCAAGCCGAAGATCCAACCGATCACGGGCACTACGCCGCTGAGAACCGACAAGGCGATGCTCGCGATGACCCACCCTACCCAGAGCACGGTCGATTGCATGGCGTGGAAGCGAACGAAGCTGTTGGTCTTCTCCAGCACTAGGAACAGGATCCCCGTGATGGGACCGAGCAGGTAGGCGAGCGCGCCGGCGAGATTCGGCGCGAGGCCGGTTCCGGTCGCGGGTGCGGGAGGCGGTGCCGGTGACGGAGCGGACATCGGAGTCTCCAAACGGCGTGGGGGGATGGAGCGAGAAGGTGGGGGCTGCTCCCTCGGCTGTCAATACGGGATGCCCGCCGCGTGAGTAACTTCCCATCATGCCCAGTCACGACGGGACGCTCGAGGCGGCGTTCATCGATCGACTATGCGCCGCCCGCCGCGCGCACCGACTTCCGCTGCACCTCCGGGAACTGGCGGAAGAGTTCGGTGGGGCCGTGCTCGAGTTTCTCTTTCCCCACTTCGGGGGCGCTCACCGATCAGAGCGGTCCGACGTTGCCGCGGAGGAGGCTCGACTCCGCCACCTGCTCGCACCGGCGCTCGAGGGACAGGCCCAGGTGGACCGGTTCTTTGCCGAGCTGCCGGCTATCTACGACGCCCTCCTGGCCGACGCCGACACCATGTATGAGGGTGACCCCGCCGCCGCCAGCCGGGACGAGGTGATCCTGGCGTATCCCGGCTTCTTCGCGATCGCGCTCTACCGGGTGGCCCACGCGCTGGAGGAGCAGGGGGTTCCCCTGTTTCCCCGGCTCCTGACCGAGTTCGGCCATCGGGAAACCGGGATCGACATCCATCCGGCCGCTCGCATCGGGGTCCGCTTAGCCATCGATCACGGCACCGGGATCGTGGTCGGCGAAACCGCGGTGCTGGGCAACCGAGTGAGGCTGTATCAGGGCGTCACCTTGGGTGCCGCATCGGTGCGAAAGGAGCTGTCCCATACCAAGCGACACCCGACCATCGGCAACAATGTGGTGATCTACGCCAACGCGACCATATTGGGCGGGGACACCGTCGTCGGCGACGACAGCATTATCGGAGGCAACGTGTGGCTCACCCACAGCGTGCCTCCCAAGTCGGTCATCACCCACCGGGAGCACGAGCGTCGCGAGCGGCCGGCCGAGGACCTGCTCGAGTTTCACCTCTAGACCGCTGTCCTCCCGCGGCTAGATCCCGAGCGACGCCGGCGGGTTGACCACCTTCCAGACGATCGTGAGCACCCCGATCAGGAGCACAGCGAGCCCGAGCCAGTACAGGACCGTACCGGGGGTGATCGGGCCACGCTTGGAGGTCATGTAGGTCATGGTGGGTTAAACGGTAACGGCTAACTGGTCAAAGCCAAAGTCTTGTTCTCTCCCGCCCACCCGCATAACATCTAACTCGGTTCTCCACCTAACCTTGCGCCCCCGGAGGAGCTCGATGTCGTTGCCGGTCGGGCGATCTGCGCTTGAACGACTGAGCGAAATGCCGGTCGTACGGGTCGTGGCGTACTACGTCCTGCTGATCGCCGGCACCATACTGCTCGTTCGCCTCTTCCCGACTCAGCTCAGCCATCTCTTCACAGCCGAGCGAATGGAAGAGCTGACCAGGGTGCCGCGGCACGGGGACTTGTCCGCCCTTGCCCAGCCACCGGTCGATGGGGCCCCGACCCCCGGCACCCCGACGACGCTGGGGACGCCACTGACCCCGGCGCTGGCCGCGGGGCTCGCGATGGTGGGCGCGACCCTGCTGATGGTGCCGGTCGCCTGGATCTATACCATGACCCGGCAGAAGAAGGGTTACCGCCAGTCCATTGTCCAGACCCTGGTGATCCTGCCGGCGGTGGTCGCAGGCGTCGTGATCCTGGTCAAGAACAGCCTGGCCCTCGCGTTCAGCCTCGCCGGCATCGTCGCGGCGATGAACTTCCGCAGCACGCTACGGGACACCAAGGATGCGGTGTATGTCTTCCTCGCCATGGTGATCGGGTTGGCGGCGGGAGTCCAGATCATCACCGTGGCGCTGGCAGTGTCGCTGATCTTCAATCTCATCGTGCTGCTGCTGGCCTGGAGCGATTTCGGACGCTCGCCGGCCGCACTCGAGGGCACCCGGGCGCGAGCCCGACTCGAGCGCGCGCGACAGATGGCGGCGGCCAACCGCACCGGCATGTTCGTCTCGGTCATGGAGCGTGAAGTGCTCCGGTCGCTCTCCCCCGAGCAGCTCGACGTCTTGTCGGAGCGGGCCCGCCGGCTGCGCAAGCGGAACGTGACCGGAACCGGAAGCGAGAGGCCGCTGGACGCTGTTCTGCGGGTGTATGCGGCCGACCCCGAGGCGCTCCGCGCGGCAACGGAGTCCGTGCTCGCCACCCATGTGAAGGCCTGGAAGTTCGGTGGAGTGGTGGCTGCGCAGAATGGTGAGCGCGGTCTCGAGTACCAGCTCCGGCTCCGGCGGAAGGTGCCGGCTTCGGTGGTGGAATGGCAGTTACGCGAGCGCTGCGGAACGGCCGCCACACGGGTCGAGCTGACCTGAAGCGGACGAGGCATGGTGACCACGGACGCGACTGACGAGCTCAGACGGCGTTTCCAGACGGTGCTCGAGGGACGCTACACCCTCGAGCGCGAGCTGGGCCAGGGCGGCATGGCGACCGTCTTCCTTGCGCGCGACCTCCGGCACGCGCGCACCGTGGCCATCAAGCTGCTCGACCCCGCGGTCACCAGCACGATCGGGGTCGAGCGGTTTCTCCGCGAGATCTCGATTACCGCCCGCCTTCAGCATCCCCACATCCTGACACTCATCGAGTCGGGCCAGGAAGCCGGCCTGGTCTATTACGTCATGCCCCACATCGAGGGCGAGTCGCTCCGGGACCGGGTGGGCCATGAGCCGCCGCTGTCGGTGACCGGCGCCGTCTGGATCGCGCGCGAAGTCGCTGACGCGCTGGCCCACGCGCACGGGCACGGCGTGATCCACCGGGACATCAAGCCGGAAAATATTCTGCTGGCTGACGGCCATGCCTGGGTGGCGGACTTCGGAATCGCGCGCGCGCTCGAGACCAGCGGCGACAAGTCGTTGACCATGGCCGGCCTGCCGATCGGCACTCCGGCCTACATGAGCCCGGAACAGGCCGAGGGCCGCCCGGACGTGGACGGTCGCAGCGATATCTACTCGCTGGGGTGCGTGCTCTTCGAGATGCTCGCCGGGCGGCCGCCCTTCCTGGGGCGATCAGCCCGGGTCGTGATGAATCACCACATAGTCACCCCGCCGCCCTCCATCGCCGAGTTCCGCACCGATCTCCAGCCCGAGCTGGCAGCTGCGGTGGATCGCGCCATCGCCAAGAATCCGGCCGATCGGTTTCAGACCGCCGGGGAGCTCGGCGCGGCGCTGCAACTGGTTGCCGCCAACGAGGTCGCGACCAGTGTCACGCCGCGGGACCCGCACGCCCGCGCGGCGGCGAGCGGCGTGCGGCGGGCGCTGGCACAGGAACCGCCTGCCGAGCGGCGAGGAAGCCGGTCCGGAGCGCTGCTCCTGGTGGCGGCGGCCCTCGCTGCGATCGCCCTTGCTGCAACCACCCTCTTCCCCTGGGGCCGCACCCCGTCCGCGCCGCGCGGCCTGGACCGGTCTCCGCCAGGGGCCATGGCCCCCGCGGATCCTCCCGGCTATGCCTCCTCGATCGCGGTCATGCCACTAGTCGCCTACGGCCGCGACAGCCAATCCACCTTCCTGAGCGAGGGGCTCACCGAGGAGATCATCGCTCAGCTCGCCCGGATCCGAGGTCTCAAGGTCATCTCGCGAACTTCGGTGGTCGCCCTCGCCGCCAAAGGCCTCACCGTGCCCCAGATCGCCGACACCCTGGGGGTGCGGCATGTGCTCGAGGGCTCGGTCCAACGCTCAGCCGATCGGATCCGGGTTACCCTCCAGCTCATCGATGCCCAGACCGATGCGCATCTCTGGGCCGAGTCGTACGACCGGGACTTCAAGGACGTCATCGCGCTGCGGCAGGAGGTCGCCGGCAAAGTGGCTGGAGCCCTCGCCATGGCCCTCCCGGGTGTGGATCGCGCTGCCGGTGGCGCGCGGGAGACCAGCCCGGCCTACGAAGCGTATCTCCGGGGCAGCTACTGGCTCGGGCGCATCAGCGCCGACGCGATCGACCAGGCCATCAAGGCTTTCGAAGACGCGATTCGAGCAGACTCGACCTACGCCCCTGCCTATGCCGGGCTCTCCTCGGCCCTCCAGCACTGGGTTCGCATCGGCGTTCCGGGCGACCGGGAGCCGTACGCTACCTTCGCGCGGGCGGCCGCCATGGCCGACCGGGCGCTCGCGCTCGACTCGACCCTCGCCGCCGGTTACCTCGCCCGCGCAATGTTGCGGATCGATGCCTGGGCCCCCGACTCAATGAGCCGGTCCGACGTCCAGCGCGCTATGGCGAGCATGCCGAACTCGGGAAGCGCCCGCATGGTCCACGCGCTCAGCCTGGCCCGCGAGGGCCGCTACGGCGAGGCGGTCGCGGAATCCGAGATCGCCGTGCAGCTCGATCCGCTGTCTGCTGCGATGCACGCCGTGACGGGGCTGAATGCCCTCGGCGCCCGCCGGTATGATCTGGCAGTGCAGGAAAGCCGGCGCACGCTGAGCCTCGACCCGCAGTTCGTCGGCGGCAATGCGATCGAAGCGATTGCGCTGCTCGAGCAGGGTCGGCCGGACCGCTGCCTCGACCTCGATCTGGGCACTTTTCCCGAGCTGCGCGCGATGTGCCTCCACGCCGCAGGGCGGACGGCGGAGGCAGCGGCGCTGGCCGATTCTCTCGGCGTCGCTTATGGCTCCGGGGGAGCCTCCAGGGTCTTCCAACTGGGGCTGCTGGCCGCCTATTACGCCAGGCTGGGCGACTCCCGTCACGCCGCCCAATGGCTCGAACGGGCCCACGCCATCTCGCCCAGCCCGGTCGATTTCCGGATTCTCGACTCCGGCCTGTTCGACCGCGTCCGGGACGATCCGGCGTTCCGCGGCACGCTCGCCCGACTCCATCGGCAGGTGTACCAGCGCGTCTTCCGATGAGGCTCGCGCTCGCCGGGGTCGTCCTGGCGACCGCGTGCGCCGGTGGCCCGGGCGCGTCGCCGGCGCCGCGTCCCGCGCCAGGCGATGTCGAGCTGACCATGTTCCTCATCGGCGACGCGGGGGCACCGGCGCCTACCGGCGAGCCGGTGCTCAAGGCACTGGCCAACGATCTGGGCCACGCCGCCGGCCAGCGGGTGGTGGTGTTTCTGGGCGACAACGTCTATCCTCGCGGCCTCCCCGATTCCGCGGCGCCGGATCGGACCGAGATGGAGCGCCGCCTGGACGCGCAGGTCGACCTGGTCAAGGCTGCCGGTGTGCGGGGCATCTTCGTTCCCGGCAACCACGACTGGGCCAAGCACGGGCCCGATGGCTGGAACGCAATCCGGCGGCAGGCGCGCCAGATCGCGCGGCGGGCCGGACCCGAGGTCGAGCTGCTCCCGACCGATGGCTGTCCGGGGCCCGCGGTCGTTGACTTCGGCCGCCGGGTCCGGCTGGTGCTGTTGGATACACAGTGGTGGCTGCACGGCGGGCCCAAGCCGGTCGGGCCGGGTTCGGGATGTCGCGCCGCGGACGAGAAAGCGGTCGCCGACTCGCTCAAGGCCGACCTCGGCACGGCGGGGAATCGCACGGTGGTCGTCGCCGCCCATCACCCGCTCGCGTCCGGCGGCGAACATGGCGGCTACTTCGGGGTCGAGCAGTATCTCTTCCCCTTGAGACTGATCAAGCCATGGCTCTGGATCCCGCTGCCCGGCGTCGGCTCAGCCTATCCGCTCGCCCGCCAGGGCGGGGTGTCCAGCCAGGACATGGCCGGCCCGGCGAACCAGCGCATGCGGGCGCGGCTGGAGGGGGCCATGCGCGATCACCCGCCGCTGGTCTGGGTAGACGGGCACGACCACAACCTTCAAGTTATCAAGGGGCGCCGGGCTCGCTGGCTGCTGGTGAGTGGAGCCGGCATCTTTGGGCACGAAGGCCCCGCGAACCGGCTGCCGGATACCCGCTTCGCTTCCCAAAGCGCCGGATTCATGCGGCTGGAATTTCTCACTGACGGGCGCGAGCGGCTGGGTGTGCTCGGCGTCGATCTGGAGGGTCGCTCGCAGGAGCGATTCTCCTTGTGGCTCGAGTGAATAGTCTGGGGGTGACAATGCGAGGTCGTCTCACGGTGCTGTTGCTTGGCCTCTCGCTCGCGGCCTCGGCAGGCGGCGCGCAATCTCCGGCCCCGTCGCTTAGGCCCGGTGACACTGCGACGGTCGCACCAGGCGCCCGCTACCGCGCCGGGTGGTTCCACCGCGCGCTGTTCGGAGCGCATTACCGAGATCTCTGGGCCACGCCGATCCATATCCCGGTGCTCGACCTTCAGCACTTCTCCGGCGGATTGAAGCCGACCCGACGAGGCGGAGGTAAGCAGACCAAGACCCTGCGACTGGAGAGCGCCGACGGCAGGAAGTGGGCCTTCCGGTCCATCGACAAGGATCCCTCGCCGCTGCTGCCGCCCGAGCTGCGCGAGACCGTGGTGGACCGCATCCTCCAGGACCAGGTCAGCGCCGCGCATCCCGCCGGCCCATTGGTGGTGTCGCCGCTGCTCGATGCGGTGGGCGTAAGATCGGCACCGGTCCGCCTCTTCGTCATGCCCAAGGACCCGGCGCTGGGAGAGTTCCGGGATTTCGCCGGCATCGTCGGCACGCTGGAGGAGCGCCCCAGCACGGCGGACGACGAGGGTCCGGGGTTCGAGGGCGCGCGAAAGGTGGCGGACACCGAAGAGCTGTACGAGAAGCTCGACAAGAGTCCCGAGGAGAGCATCGACACGGCCGCGTTTCTCAAGGCCCGGCTGATGGACGTGTTTCTGGGGGACTGGGATCGCCACGGGGGCCAGTGGCGCTGGATCAAGGTCGAGCGTGGGAAGGAAGCGCCCTGGGAGCCGGTTCCTTACGACCGCGACCAGGCGTTCGTGCGCTACGATGGCCTGCTGCTCGCTCTGGCCCGGACCACCTCGCCTCAGCTCGTCAATTTCGGCAACCACTACTCGTCCGCCATCGGTATCACCTGGAACGCGCGCTTCCTGGATCGACGGCTCCTGGTCGGGGTGCCCCGAGAAGGCTGGGATTCGCTCGCCCGAGATCTCCAGGCCCGCCTCACGGATGGGGTGATCGACAACGCCGTGCGGCAGCTTCCTCCGGAATACTTCGTCAAGGACGGCAAGCGGCTCGAGACGGCGCTCAAGCACCGGCGGGACGAGCTCCCGAAGGAGGCCGGGCGACTCTACCGCTTCCTCGCCCGCGATGTCGACGTGCACATCACTGACAACGCCGAGCTCGTTGTGGCTCGGCGCAACCGCGACGGCAGCATGGATCTCACGATCGGGCGTAAGAATCCCGAGGAGGGAGACACGTCGGCGCTCTTCCATCGCCGATTCTCAGGCGGCGAGACCGGCGAGGTGCGTCTCTACCTGGGTGCGGGTAAGGACAGCGTACGGGTAGAAGGAGACGGCGGCGGCCCCTTACTCCGGGTCATCGGCTCGACCGGGGCGAACACCGAGGATCCGAAGGCCGTGATAGACGACGCCACCGGCGGCTCCACCAAGGTGTTCGACACCAATCCCCGGACGACTGTCGGCGGGCGGCACCGTCCCTCGGTCGACCACCGGCCCTACAGCCCGCCGGACTCCACCGATCGGGTCCGGCAAGCTCCGCGTGACTGGGGCCACCTCTGGCGGGTCAATCCCTGGTTTAGCTACGGCCCGGATATCGGTCTCTTCCTCGGCGGCGGGCCCGCGCTGTACGACTTCGGCTTCCGGCAGAATCCCTACGCGTCGAGGATATCCGTCCGTGCCGGCTACGCCACCGGCGCCAATCGGTTCCGGGCCGATTTCTCGGGGGATTTTCGATTCCAGAACTCTGGGACGCGGCTGTTGGTCAACGCCCGCGCGTCGGGGATCGATGTGCTTCGGTTCTTCGGTTTCGGCAACGAGACGCCGGTGAGCACGCCGGACGACTTCTTCAAGGTGTTCCAGGAGCAGTACTCGTTCTCGATCGGGCCCGGGTGGCAGATCGGTCGCGCGCTTACGATCTGGGTGGCGCCGGTCGTGAGATACTCCACCACCGACCTCAACCGCCCCACGCTGATCGGCCAGGTGCGTCCATACGGGTCCGCCAATTTCGGGATGTTCGGCGGGGAGGGCGGTTTCGAGGTCGATACCCGAAACATCCCTGCGGCGGCGACCCGCGGCGTCCGCCTGATTGCGGCCGGCAGCATATACCCCAAGGTGTGGGACGTCGCCTCGACTTACGGCGAGGTCCACGGGGAGGCGTCCGCCTACCTGTCGGCCAAGATGCCGCTCCGGCCGACCCTCGCGCTCCGGGCGGGCGGGCAGAAGCTGTGGGGCAACTACCCCTTCTTCGATGCCGCCTTCGTCGGAGGTCCGACCACGGTGCGCGGGCTCCGGACTCATCGCTACATCGGCGATGCATCAGCCTGGGGGAACGCGGAGCTCAGGCTCCGCTTGAGCCGATACTACATCATCCTGCCGGGAGAGTGGGGGGTGTTCGGGCTGGCGGATGCGGGGCGGGTATGGCTCCAGGGAGAGTCGTCGGACAAGTGGCATCACGCATTCGGGGGCGGCCTGTGGTTCGCGCCGCTGGCGCGGGCGAACACCATGACCGTCGCCATCGCCCGCGGTGAAGGTCGCACGGGCGTGTACGTGCGAGCGGGATTTATGTTTTGACGTACGTGAGAGGTGAGAGGTGAGAGGTGAGAGGTGAGAGGTGAGAGGGGGGCTCCGCTCGTCGACGGGGCCCCCCTCTTACTTCTCACCTCTCACTTCTTACCTCAAAGCGGTGGGCTGGTCTCCGCTGTGGTGCCGCCATTCGGCGTCGTTTCCGTATGCCGGCCGAAGCCGCCCCGCTGCTGAAAGCGGTCCCACTCGTCCGTGGCGCGCCGCCTGGCCTTCTCGGCTGCGTCGCGCATTTCGGCCCGGACCTCGGCCGTGCGGTCGCTGGTCAGGAACCAGGCGAGGGCGGCTCCCGCGGCCAGCCCCAGCAATGGGCCGGCGGTGCCGGTGCGCCGCTCGCCCCGAAGCCGCTCCAGCGGCTCCTCCACCGCGTCAATCGCGGCGTCCCGGGCCGACTCGAGGCGGTCCTCCAGCTCGCCGAGGCGCTTCTCGACGTGCCGAAGCGCGCTGTTCCCCTCGTGTTGCAGGTTCTTGACTCCTCGTCCGAAGCCGTCGCTCAAGTCGTCCAGCCGCGACCGCATGGTGCGCCGAAGCCGCGCGCGGGTGTGCTCACCAGAGTCCGGGGCAACGAGCAACCCGACTGCCAGCCCCGCGGCGACGGCCGCGAGCACCAAAGCCGTTGCCGTCCCGGCGCCGCCTCTTCCCGAGCTCTCGGGCTCGTCGTCCAGATCTGCCGTCTTCGCCGTCATATATCCTCCCGCCGCCCTTTGCGGCGCCTCTGATGTCCAGTCCGGCCGCAGCGCCGCCGCAGCCAATGCCATGCTTCCACAGTAATGCGGCAGCCCGGGGCGGGTAAGAGGTAACCGGTAAGAGGTAAGAGGTAAGAGGTGAGAGGTGGAAGGGGGACCCCGCTGGTCGACGGAGCCCCCCTCTCACTTCTTACCTCTTACCTCTTACCGCTAGTACCGGTAGTGGTCCGACTTGTACGGCCCCTCCACCGCCACACCGATGTACGCGGCCTGCTCGGGCGTCAGCTGGGTGAGCTTGACGCCGAGCTTCGGGAGGTGGAGCCGGGCGACCTTTTCGTCGAGCTTCTTGGGGAGAGTGTAGACCCGGTTCTCCGTATAGCGGGTCCCGGAGATCGTGGGTTTGTCCTGCGCGCTCAAGTGCAGGTCGAGCTGGGCCAACACCTGGTTGGTGAACGAGGAGGACATCACGAAGCTCGGGTGTCCCGTGGCGCAACCGAGATTGAGCAGCCGCCCCTCGGCGAGAATCAGCACCGAGTGCCCGTCCGGAAACACGAACTCGTCGTACTGGGGCTTGATGTTCACCCGGGTCACGCCGCCCTTCTTGAGGCCCGCCATGTCGATCTCGTTGTCGAAATGGCCGATGTTGCCGACGATCGCCTTGTCCTTCATCCGCCGCATGTGGTCGGTCGTGATGATGTTCTTGTTGCCGGTCGCGGTAATGAAGATGTCCGCAGTCTCGACCACGTCGTCCACCGTCGTGACCTGATAGCCCTCGAGCGCCGCCTGGAGGGCACAGATCGGGTCGATTTCGGCGATGACCACTCGGGCACCCTGACCCTTGAGCGCCTGCGCGCAACCCTTGCCGACGTCCCCGTAGCCGCAGATGACGGCCACTTTGCCTGCGAGCATGACGTCGGTGGCCCGGTTGAGGCCGTCCACGATCGAGTGCCGGCAGCCGTAGAGGTTGTCGAACTTGGACTTGGTCACCGAGTCGTTGACGTTGATCGCGGGAAAGCGCAGCGTGCCCGCCTGCATCATCTCGTACAACCGGTGAACCCCTGTGGTCGTCTCCTCCGAGACGCCGCGGATATCGGCCGCGACCTTGGTCCAGCGCCCCGGGTGCTTTCGCTGCTCTTCACGAAGCAGCTTCAGGATCACGCCCCATTCCTCGGCGTCGCCGGTGGGATCGAAGGCGGGAACCCGGCCCTCCGTCTCGAAGTCCGCCCCTTTGTGCACCAGAAGGGTGGCGTCGCCGCCGTCATCCACGATCAGAGTCGGGCCGCCCCCGTCGGGCCAGGTGAGCGCCTGCTCGGTGCACCACCAATACTCGTCGAGCGTCTCGCCCTTCCAGGCGAAGACCGGTGTGCCTTTCGGATGGTCCGGAGTGCCGTCCGGGCCCACGACGACGGCGGCAGCCGCGTGGTCCTGGGTTGAAAAAATGTTGCAGGAGACCCAGCGCACATCCGCGCCGAGCTCCACCAGGGTTTCGATCAGCACGGCGGTCTGCACCGTCATGTGGAGCGATCCCATGATCCTGGCCCCTTTGAGCGGTTGCTCGCCGCGGTACTCCGCGCGCAGCGTCATGAGCCCCGGCATTTCGTGCTCGGCCAGCCGGATCTCTTTCCGGCCCCACTCGGCGAGGCCGAGATCCTTCACCTTGAACGGCAGGCGCTCGACGCCCGCACGGGTTCCCGCTTCCACTGCTGTCGTCATCCTCGAATCCTCAGGTGCGAGTGCCGCTTCCGGTCTTGGAATTCTGCCCCGCCTGCTCCCGGTCGTACAGCCCCCCGACCGGCCGACGGGCGGTTGCGCTGAACAGCGCCGGCCCTTTTGCCCGCGGATCGGGCGGCAGGGTTCGGTAGCGCCCTGCCTCGAGCCCTGCCTGGGTCAGCCACGCGCTCAGCTGCTCGCTCGAGAAGCCTTGCCAAAGGTGCCCCATGGTCTGACGGTAGTCGTCCCGCGCATGCGGGGTGAGGTCCACCACCAGGAGCCGGCCGCCCGGCTTGAGCGAGCGACTCGCCTCGAGTAACGCTCGCCCGGGATCCGCGACGTAGGGCAGCACCAGCAGCAGGACCGCGGCATCCAGCTCGCCGTCCGCGACCGGCAGCGCTTCGAGATCGCCGTGGCGGAGCTCGACGTTCGGATGGTCCCGGAGTCGCGCCCGGGCCGCCGCCAGCATCGCTCGCGACTGATCGACCGCGATCACCCGGGTCACGCACGGGGCGAGCGCAGCCGTGAGCTGGCCGGTCCCGCAGCCGAGGTCGCCCACGACCCAGGATTCATCGAGCAGCCCGGGCAGGGCCAGCAGCTCGGTGCGGGGACCGAAGAGCTCGTCGCGGAACCCATCCCACTGGCCGGCGGACCGAGCGAAGAACTCCTGGGACCGGGTACGGCGCTCGGCCAGTACGCTCCGAAGTCGCTCCGCGTCCTGAGCTGCCGTGACGTCCTCAGCCACCTGTCCCCGGACCAGTTGCCAGAGCCGTCGAGCCGCAGGGTCGAGCGAGGATGTCAGGGCATAGCGCCGGCTGGTCCCCTCCGCCCGGGCGGTGATCCAGCCGTCGTCGGCCAGGAGTTTGAGGTGCCGGCTCACGGTGGATTGGGGGAGCTGGAGCACGCTACAGAGCTCCGAGACCGCGAGCTCGTGGCGATCCAGTGCCAGGAGCAGGCGGCTCCGGGTCGGGTCGGCCAGGGCGGCCAGGCGATCGAGTACGCTCATATGCATCCTATCATCCGGATGGAAGGATAGACAACATCGAGCCGGCCGTCAAGCCGCCCCCTCTTACCTCTCACTTCTCACCTCTTACCGTTCTCCGATGGACAACCTCTGCCACACCGTCGCCGGCGCCGTGCTCGCCGAGGCCGGACTCCGCCGCCGCACCCCGCTCGCCCTGCCGACTCTCCTGCTCGGCGCCAATCTCCCGGACCTGGACGCGCTCGCCTACGCGCGAGGCTCCCTCTTCGCTCTCACTTTCCGCCGGGGCTGGACCCACGGCGTGCTGGCGCTGGTCCTGCTCCCGGTACTGCTCACGGCCGTCATGCTCGCGTGGGACCGGCTCGCCCGCCGTCGGCACGCCACGTCACGCGCCGATCCCGCTGCGCTGCTATTGCTCGCGACGATCGCCGTGCTGTCGCACCCGCTGCTCGATCTCCTCAACACCTACGGCGTGCGGCTCCTCATGCCGTTCTCCAACCGCTGGTTCTACGCCGACACGCTCTTCATCGTCGATCCCTGGCTCTGGCTGCTCTTTGGCGCCGGGGCCGCCATCGCCTGGCGCCGCCGCCGGCAAGGTCGAAGCCAATCCGCCGCGGAGCGGCCGGCTCGCATCGCCCTCGCGTTGGCCGTGGGCTACATCGTCGTGATGGGGATTTCGGCTCTCGTGGGGCGGCGAGTCTTGCGGGAAGCGGCGTTTGCGGCCGGGATCACCCCGGTGAGCCGGGAAATGCTGTCGCCGGTCCTCGCGAATCCGTTTCGTCGCTCGGTGGTGCTGGCGACGCCGGATGGCTACCGACTCGGCACGTTCCGTTGGCTGGGGTCGCCCGGGGTTTCGTTCGAGCCGCAAACTGTCCCGTCCGGACTCGGCTTACCCGTTGTCGCCGCCGCAACTGCTTCAGCCGCGGGCTTGGCCTTTCTGTCGTGGTCGCGGTTTCCGGTGGCGGTGGTGCACCAGGACGGTCGAGGCCAGGTCGTGCGGCTGTACGATCTCAGATATGCGGGCCCCGAGGGGAGGTCGTGGGCGGCGGTGGAGATACCGGTCAAAGCAGCGCCGGTACCTCTTCTTCCGGCGCCGGCGTCGCACTCCTGCGCTTTCCAAACCGGCGCTGCAGGCCGTCGAAGTAGGTGTAGATCACCGGCGTGAGATAGAGCGTCACCACCTGGGAGAAGGCCAGCCCGCCCACCACGGCCACGCCGAGCGGCCGGCGCGACTCCGCGCCCGCCCCCGCGCCGAGGGCGATCGGCAGGGTCCCCAACAGCGCGGCCATGGTGGTCATCATGATGGGCCGGAACCGGATCAGGCAGGCGTCGACGATCGCGGTCTCGGCCGGCTTCTGGTCCCGGCGCTCGGCCTCCACCGCAAAGTCCACCATCATGATCGCATTCTTCTTGACGATGCCGACCAGCAGAATCAGGCCGACGAACGCGTAGACGTTCAGGTCGTAGCCGAACACCAGCAGCGTCAGCAGCGCCCCGAAGCCGGCCGACGGCAATCCCGAGAGAATCGTGAGCGGATGCACGAAGCTCTCGTAGAGAATTCCCAGCACCAGATAGATCACCACGATCGCGACGAACAAGAGCCCCAACAGACCGCGCTGAGCATCCTGGAACGCTTGGGCGGTGCCGGCGAAGGACGTGCTGATCGTCGCCGGCAGGGTTTCGGTCGCGACCCGCTGCACCGACGTCACGGCGGAACCGAGCGACACCCCGGGCGCGAGGTTGAACGAGAGCGTGACTGAGGGCAGCTGTCCCGAGTGGTTGACGCTGAGCGGGCCTACGTCGGTGGCGAAGCGGGCCACCGCCGACAGCGGGACCAGGTCGCCTGTCGCCGAGCGGATGTAGAGCTGATCGAGCGCCGGAAGGTCGCGCTGGTACTCCGGCAGCACTTCCAGGATCACCCAATACTGATTGGTCGGGGTGTAGATGGTCGAGACCTGGCGGGACCCGTACGCATTGTAGAGCGCGCTCTCGACCTGGTCGGCGGTGACGCCGAGCGACGCCGCCCGGTCGCGATCGACGTCCACCCGGGCCTGCGGATTCTTGATCTGGAGGTCGCTGGTGACATCGGTGAGCAACGGCACCGTCGCCAGCTTCCGCTCCAGCATGCCGGCGTTCTGATAGAGCGCGTCGATGTCGGTGCTCTGGAGCGTGAACTGGTACAGGCTCTTGCTGACCGTGCCTCCGATGCTGATCACCGGCACGTTCTGGAGGTACACCCGCATGCCCGGCACCTGGCTCACCTTGGGCTGCAGCTCCCGGGCGACCTCGTCGGCGCTCAGCTTCCGCTCGTCCTGTGGCTTGAGCCGGATGAAAAGGCGGCCCTGGTTGATCGTGGGGCTGCGACCACCGGCGCCGACCGAGGACATGAACCCGGCCACGTTCGGGTCGTTCTGGACGATGGCGGCGACCTTGCGCTGGAGCTCGACCATCGCGTCGAAGCTTGCCCCTTCGATGGCCTCAGTCGTGCCAATCAGCTGGCCCTGGTCCTCGCTTGGGAGGAAACCCTTGGGAACCAGCACGGCCAATCCGATGGTCGCGGCCAGCAAGACGAACGAGAAGATCAGCGTCGCGAACCGGTGCCGCATCACGAACCGGAGGCTCCGGTCGTAGCCGCCCAGCACCCGCTGCCAGGCCCGCTCGGTGAGGTCGTAGAACCGCCCGTGTCCCGCATGGGCGCCCGGCTTGAGGTAGCGGCTGCACAGCATCGGCGTGAGCGTCAGCGACACGAAGCCGGACACCAGAATGGCAACGCCGATGGTGGCGGCGAACTCCTGGAACAGGCGGCCGATGAGTCCACCCAGGAAGAGGATCGGGATGAACACCGCCACCAGGGAGATCGTCATCGATAGAATCGTGAAGCCGATCTCCTGAGCGCCGTCGAGCGCTGCTCGCCAGGCCGGCTTCCCCATCTCCATGTGCCGGACCACGTTCTCCAACATCACGATGGCGTCGTCTACGACGAAGCCGACGGCCAGCGTGAGGGCCATCAGCGACAGGTTGTCCAGGCTGAACCCGAGCAGATACATGACGGCGAAGGTGCCCACCAGGGACATCGGCAGCGCCAGGCTCGGAATAATCGTCGCGGTGACATTCCGGAGGAAAAGGAAGATCACCATCACCACCAGGGAGATGGTGAGAAACAGGGTGAACTTCACGTCGCTGACGGATTGCCGGATGAAGAGCGCACGATCGAACAGGACGTCGACCTTGACCGAGGCAGGCAGCTGCGCCCGCAAGTCGTCCACCATCTTCCGCACGGCCTCGGCGACGGCGACGGTGTTCGTGCCCGGCTGCCGTTGCACCGCGAGCACGATCCCACGCGCGCCGTTGAACCAGGCTGCGACCCTGCTGTCCTGGACCCCGTCGATGACCTGTCCTATGTCCTGGAGCCGGACCGGGGCACCATTGCGCCAGGCAACCGCCAGCGGGCGGAAGGCCGCGGCGTCGCGGAGCTGCCCATTGGTCTCGATGGTCCAGGCTTTGTCCTTCCCCCAGAGTACGCCCGTCGGCTGGTTGGTATTTCCGCTCGCGATCGCCTGGGCCACTTCGTCCAGCCCGATCTTCCGGGCGGCCAGCGCCTGCGGGTTGACCTGAACCCGCACCGCATACTTCTGCGATCCATAGACCTGCACCTGTGCCACGCCGTCCACCATCGACATCCGCTGAGCCAGGAAGGTCTCGGCGTACTCGTCGACCTGCTGGAGCGGCAGCGTGGTCGAGGTGAGCGCGAAATAGAGGATTGGGCTGTCTGCCGGGTTCACCTTCCGGTAGCTCGGCGGCAGCATGTCCTGGGGCAGCGACCGAAGCGTCTGTGCGATCGCGGCCTGTATATCCTGCGCGGCCGCGTCGATGTCGCGACTCAGATTGAACTGGAGCGTGACCGAGGTCTGCCCCTGGCTCGATATCGACGTCATCGCGTCGATCCCGGCGACGGTCGAGAACTGCTGCTCCAGCGGGGTCGCCACCGCGGACGCCATGGTTTCGGCGCTGCCCCCCGGCAGGCTCGCGCTGACCTGGATCGTGGGGTAGTCCACGTTGGGCAGCTGGCTGACCGGCAGCTTGCGATAGCCCAGCACGCCGAAGATGAGGATCCCGGCCATGACCAGGGTGGTCATGACCGGACGCCGGATGAATGGTTCAGCGATGTTCACGAGCTACCTCTGGTCGTCCCAGCCGCCCCCGACGCCGCGCCGGCGGGAGGCTTGATCAGGACTTTGGCTCCGGCAGTGAGCCGCAGCTGTCCCTCCGTCACCACCTGCTCGCCGGGCTCCACGCCTCCCGCGAGGACGGTAAAGTCGCCGGCCGGACGGGCGATGCGAACGTCGCGGATCTCGGTGGTCCGATCGGGCTTCACCACGAAGACGTAGGACCCCTGCTGGCCGGTCACGACGGCAGTGGACGGCACTACCAGGGCCTCCGGTTCGACGTACAGCTCGAGCGCCGCCTTCACGAATTGGCCGGGCCAGAGTGCGCCGTTCCGGTTGTCGAAGCTGGCCTTCAGCATGAGTGTGCCGGTGGCCGAATCGACCGCGTTGTCCACGAAGCTCAAAGTTCCCCGGCTTTCCGTCGTGCCGCCGACCGCTCGGGCCTCGACCACGAGCGGCTTGGTGCGATAGCGCTGAATCAGCTCGAGCTGGGTTGCGGGCACCGCGAACCGGACCAGGATCGGACGGATCTGGTTGAGGGTCACCAGCCGAACCCCGGCACCCCCGCGCACCAGGTTCCCCGGTTTTACCAGCAGGCCGCCGGCCTTGCCGCCGATCGGCGAACGGATCGTCGCGTGCTGGAGATTGATCTGGGCCCCCCCGACGGCAGCCCGGTCGGCCTGCACCGTCGCTTCCAGCGCCGCGGCGGTGGCTCGCGCCTGCTCGGCCTGCTGCGTGGTGACATACTCTTTGGCGGCCAGCGCTTCGTAGCGCTGCAAGTCCTGCTGCGCGGCCACCAGCTGCGCCTGGTCGCGCGCCAGCACCGCCCGGGCTTGCTCCAGCGCCGAGCGATATGGACCTGGATCGATCTCGAACAGGACCTGGCCTGATCGAACTTCGTCACCCTCCTGAAAGCCGACCCGCAGCAGATAGCCGGTTACCTGGGATTCGACCGCCACCGTCGCGAGCGGCTCCACGGTCCCATTGGCCTCGAGTGTGAACGGTACCGCCCGCCGTTCTGCTGTGGCCGCGAGGACCGGCACTGGCGGCAGTTCCCGTCGGACGGGCTTGCCGCATGCGGCAGCGAGCACAACGGAGGGAAAGAGGAACAGCGCGAGCGAGCGCGTCATCGCGACGGTGGGTTCTCCACGGTATCGGGCGAGAATCTGAGGTCGGTCTCGCCCTTCGAGTCGAGCGCGCCCGCGTTGTGGGCCAGCTGGGCGAGCGAGGTGTGCCAGGCCAGCCGGCTCTGGACCACTTGAGCCCGGGCGTCGGCGAGGGCGCTCTGAGCGGCCAGCAGGTCGAGCACGGTGCCGACCCCCGCCTTGTAGCGCGCCAGCGCGACTTCGGTCGACTGCGCCGCGCTGGCCAGGAGATCGTTCGCGGTTTGCACCCGTCGGGTCGCGGCCTGGAGTGCATAATAGGCGCTGAAGACCTGATAGGTGACCTGCTGCTCCAGGCTGCGCTGCTGTGCCGAGGTCGCATCGGCCTGGAACTCCGCCTGCTTCTGCTGGTATTCCCGGGCGAACCCGTTGAACAGCGGGACTTCCAGGGCGAGCCCGAAGTTGTAGTTGGATCCGCCGCCCGGGAGGTTCGCGATGTAGGTGTAACCCGCGGTCCCGGTGGCGACGAGGGAGGGCAGCCGGCTGCCCCTCAGCTCCCGCACCCGCGCCTGAGCTGCCGCGGCATCGGCCCGCGCGGCGGCGAGATCGGGCCGATCGCGGACCGCCCGGTCGATGATCGCCTCGACGCTGTCCGCGACCGCGGCAATCGGCCGGGGCGCGCTGACGCTGTCGACGTCGTAGGGCAGGCTGGCCGGGTACCCCAGGGCGACGGCGAGCGCGCCCCGGGCGGAAAGACGGCTGCCCTCGAGCGTGTCGAGCGCGAGCCGAGCCTGGGAGAGCGCGGTGCGGGCCTGGAGCACGTCGGCGATGGTCGCCGCGCCGACTTGGCGCCGTGCATCGGCCGCTGCCAGATTGGCCTCGGCGTCCTGTACCGAGGCCTGCTGGGCGGCGAGCAGCGAGCCGCTCGCCACGTATGTGTAGAAGGCCACCTGCGTCTGAAGCACCACGTCGGTAATGGTGGCGTTGTGGGTCCAATCGGCCGACAGGAGGGCCTGGCGGGCCGCCTCGATCGTGCCGCCTCGGCCGCCAAAGTCCCATAAGAGCCACGACAACGTCGCGCTCGGCCCATAGTTCGTCTGCGTTACCGCGACAAAGCCTCCAGTGGAGGCTCGCTTGACCCGGGTGACCGTCGCTGCCGCATCGAGCGTGGGGTAATAGGCCCCCTTGGAAGCTCCGTAGGCGGCCGCCGCGGCCCGGGCATTAGCCCAGGCCTGCGCGGTGGTGGGATTGTTACGGAGTGCGAGATCGACGACGTCCTCGATGGTGAGGCGACGGACCCGCTCGGCGAGATCCTGGGGAAGCTCGGTGGGCGGGCGCCGCTCCGAGGGCGCCGCGGTCGTGGGCGCCGGCGGCGTCCATCGGGCGTGGGGGGCCGGGGCAGTGGCGGGCGCGCCGCCGCCCGGCCCCGGCAGCGGGGGCGCGCAACCGGCCGCGAGCAGGAGCAGGGCGCCCGCCAGGACGGGGCGCGACAAACACGAGCGGACCATCGGGGGGCTGCTTTCTCCGGTGAAGCGGGAGCCGGTGCCCTACGGGGGGTGCCGGCGCGCAGGATTCAGTATTGCCTGAACGGACTGAACGAACCTAAGCTTCGCCCGATCACTTGGCGGAGCGTCTCCTGCATTCTAGCATTTCCGGCCGGGTCGAGTTCGTCGAGCAAGTCGGCCTCTTCTTTGAGGCCGAGGGGCTCTCACGAACGGCGGGACGCATTTTCGGACGGCTGCTCCTGAGCGAAGACTCACTCTCGCTCGACCAGCTGGCGGCCGACCTCGGGGCCAGCAAGGCCGGTATCAGCACCGAGACCCGCATGCTGGAGCGGCGGGGCGTGCTCGATCGGGTGGGCCACCCGGGCGATCGGCGGGTCTACTACCAGGTCACGCCCGATCTCCCGGTCCCGACCCTGGAGCTCCGGGTGGAAGGATGCGCCGCTTCAGCGTACTGGTCGCGAAGGCACGCCGCGAGATCGGGCACGCGAGCCCCCTGGTCCGGCGCCGGCTGGCCGACATGGCCGAGGCCCATCGCTATATCCTTATCGCGCTTGGGGCAGCGCTCGACCGCTGGCACTCCGAGCGGCGAGCCATGCCGGGCCGGGTCCGCCGGGTAGGCCGCCGCCCGACTCCGGTCAGATCCTGATCACTACCCCCCGCCGGTAGAGCAGGTCCAACACCACGTACCAGAACAGGACAAAGGCCACGGCGAACGCCAGCGACGCCGCCTCCGGCGGGAGCCAGGATGCAAAGGCCGAGCGATAGATCGCGGCCTGGAGCGGCACCGTCTCGCCCTGGTAGGAAACCCGGATCACTGAATACAGCAACCGGGCCGTCGCCTCCGCCCCGACAAAGGCGACGATGGGGTTCACTCCAAACACCAGGAAGGGCCGAGCCCACCACCGGGGGCTACGCTCCTCGATCAGCCACATGCAAGTGCCCAGCGCCTGACACGCCATGCCTGCCGTGAACACCACGTACGAGCTGGTCCACAGATTCTTGTTGATCGGGAACACCCAGTTCCACGCCAAGCCGGCCACCAGGCCGACGACCCCGAACGCGAACAAGCCGTTCAGCCGTTCCGACAGCGGTCGCGGCTGGGTGATCCATCGGCCGGCAAGCACCCCGATCAGGCAGGTTGCGATGGCCGGAAGGGTCGGGAGTAGACCTTCCGGATCCCAGGTCCGGGTCTGGGCCCACAGGTGCCCATCGAGCAGCAGCCGGTCGACCCAGGCTGCGAGGGTCGCCTCCGGCGGTGCCAGCGCAGCGCCGCCCACGCCGGGCACCGGCACTGCTGCCAGCAGCAGCCAGTATCCGGCGAGAATGCCGGCGATGATGGCCACCTGGGTGCGGAGCGAGGTCCCGAGCACCAGGAATCCGGTGACCAGGTAGACCACGCCGATTCGCTGGAGCACGCCGGGAATCCGAGCCTGCGTTATCCATTGGAGCGGAAAGAACGGGAACGCCGACAGCAACAGTCCGAGCAGCACGATGACGGCGCCGCGCCGGAGAACCTGCCCGCGAAGTTGGCCCTCGCTGGCGCCACGAGCCCGGCGTCGGGTGAGTGACAAATGGGTGGTGACACCCATGATGAAGAGAAAGAACGGGAAGATCAGGTCGGTCGGAGTCCAGCCGTGCCAGGCCGCGTGGCGAAGGGGCGGGTAGATATGACCCCAGTTGCCCGGATCGTTGACGAGCAGCATGGCTGCGACCGTGAGCCCGCGGAACACGTCGAGCGAGACCAGCCGCCCGCTAGCGTTTGGGTCCGCTGCCGTCGGCGACGTAACGGTCTTTCTCCACCCGGTCGAGCTCGCGTGCAAGATTGTCGCCGATGACTTGGATCCGAGGCAATCGGAGGGGGTCGAAGCCCGGCGCGCGCGGACTCCGGGCTGGACCGCCGGACACCTCGAGAATCGCGTCGAAGCGATAGCTCACCACTTGGCCGGACTTCGGGTCCCGCCAGCTGCCGGCGTGGGCCAGCTCGCGGTTCTTGGGCCAGATGCCGAGAGGAAGCGCGAAGGTCCGCACCCGTTGTCCCGGCACCGCCGAGTCGATCGCCATCAGACTCCGCGCGATCTGCTCCTGTACGCCGGCGTCCGACAGCGTCGCCAGATTGGCGTGCCACAGCGTGTGCGCACAGAGCTCGAATCCCTGCTGGGCCAGGAACCGGAGCTTGGGGAAGCGCCAGGCGGTCTGCTGGCCGTCGATTCCCTTCTCGCCGAAGAACGCGTGCCCGGCGCTGGCCGCGGGCAGCAGGCAAAACGTGGCACGGGGTCGCCAGTCGGAGTGCCGCCTGGCAAAGTCCAGCCAGATGCCCACGCCGCTCTCGGGATCGACCTCGAGCTTGCCGTTGCGCTCGAGATAACCGAACTGGCCGGGGGAGGCATCGTCGAACGTGACGACTACCGGCGACGTGCCGGCCGGCAGGTCGATGGCGCCGTCCGCCAGCTGGGCGACCGTGATGGGCCGGTACCCTCGGCTGTACAGCAGCTCGAGGTCGTGCCGGAACCCCTCGCGCGAGCGGCCCCAGCGGCTGTCGGCGCCGGTGATCAGGTGATACTCGAGAATGGGAACTCGCCCCAGCGGGTTGGCCGGCCGGGCCGCCGGCGCGGGCGACTGCGCTCGTGCGGCCGCTGCGAGAATAAGTCCGACGACGAGAGGAGACGCGCGGAGCATGCGGCGAGGAACTTAGGTTCCGGGATCTGGTCGGGCCAGGGCCGGTGCCCCCGACCGCGAGCCCGCCCAGGTCCGCTCCCCGTCCGCTTGACCCATCCCGGGGCCTCCAGGCAGGATACAACGCATCCTTCTTGGAGAACGATGGCGAGGCCAGGGTTGAATCCATAGTGGACCGCGACCTCTCTGCGTTTCTCGTGCAGCTGTCGATCGCCCTCCATAAGAGCGCGGCCTACCCGCCTCGGCATCCCATGGTGGCTGCGGCGTCGGATGTCGCCATCAAGACCGTGAACCAGCTCCTCTGCCAGCGGCCCACCCTGGCGCTGGGCGTCGCCCGGAACCAGCTGATCATCGATGGAGAGGGTACCGATCCCGCGCACCCTGTGCTCCGGGAGCTGGCACAACGGCTCTACCGGCGGCAAGTGGGCGGGTTGACGTTCAGTCCCGGAGTGGACCAGGAAGAGTTCGCGGAGCTGCTGCACGTCCTGAATGGCGAAAGCGAGGGTGGCGACAGGGCGGAAGGGTTCCCCCAGTGGGCCCACCTGCGGCTCCACCCGCTCGCCTTCGACCAGCTTCGGCTCGCGGATGAGACGGATCGCGGCGAGCCTGCCGACGAGGCCAACCTGCAGCAGCTCTGGAGCGCCCTGGTCGCCTCGGCGCTGGGCCGCGGACAGCAGGACGCGGCGGACGGGCCGCCGGTGGAGCCGGCCGCCCTCGCCCGGGAGATTGATGCCCGCGCAGTCGAGCAGGCCTATGCCCGTGTGGTCACGCATCAGCTGCTCGCGCTTGCGCGGGGGAGCCGCTCGGGCAAAGGCGCACGCGACCGGCCGGTGAACCGACAGCTGGCCGATCTGCTGATCAGCCTCAAGCCGGAGACCCTTCGCTGGCTCCTCACCCTGGGCCCGGACCGGACGGACCGGGAGCAGCTCGCCCTGGAGATGTCACGCGCCATGCCGGTCAGCGCCGTGATCGACCTGGTGCGCGCCTCGTCCGATGCGAGCCAGCAGACCATCTCCCATTCGCTGCTCCGCATCTTCGCCAAGCTGGCGGCGCATGCCCAGGCCGGCGGGCCCGAGGTCCAGGCGGCCGCGGCCCTGCGCGACATGGTTCGGGAGCTGCTCGCGGACTGGGCGCTCAAGGATCCGAATCCGGCTGGCTACGGCGCGATGCTCGAATCGTTCGCCCGGCCCGGCAAGGCCGTGCGCGGCGCGGCCCGCGCCGGCACGAAGGCTTCCGAGGCGGGCGAATCACTCCGCCTGGTGCAGATGGGCCTCGAGCTCGGCAGCACGAGCGAGCCGGTGATCCTGGCGGTGGACACCCTGGTCGAGCAGCGGGAGACGCCGGCGTTGCTCGAGCTGCTGGGACAGGCTCCGCCCGGTGATCCGGCGGGCGAAGCGGTGTGGGCCCGGCTCCCTGCCCGGGACGAGCTGCGGCGGATTCTCAAACAGGATGAGCTCGATCCGGCCCTGCTCGAGCGGCTGCTCCAGCGATTGGGCCTCGAGGCTGCCGAGCCGCTGCTCGATGGGCTGGCCGAGGCCGACTCGCGCACCACCCGCCGGCGGCTGCTGACCTGGCTGGTGCAGCTCGGCCCGGGCGTCGGCCCGATGATCCTGGAGCGGCTCGAATCGCCCCACTGGTACGTGCTCCGCAACATGCTCGTCCTGCTGGGCGGAATCGACCCGTGGCCGCCGGGCTTCTCGCCGGCCGCCTTTCTGGTCCACCCGGACGCCCGGGTCCGGCGCGAGGCGCTCAAGCTGGCACTTCGAGTGCCCGACCTTCGCGACCAGGGGATCTGCACCGGGCTCACCGATGGCGACGATCTCATTCTCCGCACCGTGCTGGCCGCGGCGCTCGATAGCTGTCCGGCGGAGGCGGCCCCGCTGCTGATCGATCAACTGGAGTCCCGCGGCCATACCGCCGACCTGCGGCTTCAGATCGTCCGGGTGCTGGGAACCATCCGCACGCCCGCGACGCGGGATTGCCTGATCCGGCGTGCGCTCGCCCGCCGGCGCTGGCTGCCGGGCCGCCGGCTGGCTCCCAAGTCGCCGGAGATGGTGGCGGCCATCGGCGGACTGGCCACCCACTGGCCGGGCGACCCGGCAGTGCTGGACGTGCTGCGCCTCGCGGCGGGGAGTGCTGACCCCGAGATCCGCGCGGCCGCTGGGTCCAGCGGTGAGTGATCCGTACCGCTACCTCACCTCCCTCGGGCAGTCGCTCGCGGCGATGGCGCTCTATCCGGGCGGCCACCCCGCGCGCGAGCGCGCCGTCGATGCCTCGTTCGAGCAGCTCGAGGAGCTGGCCCGGAGCGAAGCTCAGCCCCAATTCTCGTTCCTCGACGGCGAAGTGATCTATCGGCGGCAGATCCTGCGCGAGTTGACCGGCTGGGAATGGGGGAAGCGGTTAGCGACCGCGGGGGTGCAACGGGTCGAGTTTCTCGATGGGGCCACGCGGGAGGAGTACGCCGGCTGGCTCGAGGAGCTGCAGCAGCTCCTGGGCGGCGAAACGCTGGACACCGCGGAGGCACGCCAGCTGGTCGTGCGGCACATTCGATACGGAGCCGTGGAGGTGCGGACCGAGACGTCGGGGAGTCCGGCCGTCGAACCCGGCGCCGAGCCGGTGGCGGTGCCGGACCTCGGCGCCGAGGTCGAGGCGATCCGTTGGATCCATGGCGAGGTCGCGGACCTGGGTCATCTCCCGTTGGTCGAGGCCGAGGCGGTGGTGCGGTCGCTCGCCGTGGCGATGCACAGTCAAAGCGAGATCAGGTTACCGCTGCTGCAGCTCAAGACCTTCGATCAGTACACCACGACCCACTCGAGCAACGTCTCGGTACTTGCCATGGCGATCACCGAGTACCTCGGCCTGGGATCGCTGGCAATCCGCACCTTCGGGGTGGCGGGGCTGCTGCACGACCTCGGCAAGGTTCGCATTCCCAAAGAAATTCTGGTTAAGCCAGGGCAGTTCACCGACGAAGAGCGCGCGGTGATGCAACGTCACCCGGTCGACGGCGCGCGCATCATCATTGAGCAGGAGGCTCGGCTCGACCTGGCCGCGTTCGTGGCCTACGAGCACCATCTCATGCTCAACGGGAGCGGCTATCCGGTTCTGCGGTACCCGCGCGAGGCCCATTACGCCAGCAAGGTGGTTCACGTGTGCGACGTGTACGACGCGCTGTGCACCGACCGGCCGTACCGGGCGGCGTGGACCTCGGAGCGGGCCCTCGGTTACCTCGCCGAACGGTCGGGAACCGAGTTCGATCCGGAGCTGGTCGACGCGTTTACCCGGATGATCCGGGAGTGGGAGCAGGCGCGGGCGCCGGTTGAGGAGAACCGCGTCACGCCGTTACAACATTAGAAGCCCCTGCCGCACCGCCACCGCCACCGCTTCGGCCCGAGTCGAAACGCCCAGCTTCGCAAAGAGCGACGTGACGTGGGTCTTCACCGTGTGCTCCGAGATCCCGAGCCGCCCCGCGATGGTCTTGTTGCCCAGACCGGCCGCGAGCAGGCCCAGGACCTCGACCTCCCGTGCGGTGAGCGGTTGTGGCGCCGCTTCCGCCAGCCGCGGAGCCCGCGCCGCGACACTCCCGATGAGCTCGGGCGGCAGAGCGACCAGCCCCGCCGCGGCCGCCTCGATCGCCGCTGCCAGCTCGGCTGCCCCACTCGCCTGTGACAGTACGCCGCGGGCTCCCAGCCGGAGCGCCCGCGGCCCCCATTCTGTAACCGGCTCCTCGCCGATTACTACCAGCGGCGGCAGCGGGGCGCCATGTCCTACGAGCTCGCGAGCCAGTGTCGCCTCACCCTCTCCGTCGAATGCCAGCACGATCACGTCCGGCTCTGCCGTCGGCCCGTCCGCCAGCAGGCTCGGTAACGTGGCCGAGCCCAGGATCGTGTATTCGCCGGTTCGAGCAAGCAGGCTCTCGAGCCCGGCTCGCACCACCGGCGAGCGGGCGACCACGAGCACCCGCTTGGCGCTCACGCCGCTCGCGGCCTCGCCGGCACGCGTCCCAACGCGATTTCGCGGGTGATCCGCTCGAAGCCACGCACCAGCTCGACCTGGAGCCGGTCACCGGGCTGTGCCTCCTCGAGCGCGGCGGCGAGCGCCGCCGGGTCGGAGAACGGCACGCCGGCGATGGCGGTCAGCACGTCGCCGATCCCAAGCCCCGCCTCGGCGGCGCCGCTCCCCTGGGCGACGTCGAGCACCAGGAAGCCGACGCCGCCACGGCGGCCCCGGAGCGCCACCGGTCGTACTACGACGCCCAGAACCGCCCGGTCGCCCTCGGCCGACATGAACCGGGTTATCGCGGTGCTCGGGATCGCGTAGGCCAGCCCGTTCACGATCATCGTGTTGAGGCCAAGCACCCGACCGCCCACGTCCGCCAGCGGACCGCCAGAATTGCCCGGCGCCAGCCTGAGATCAGCCCGCAGCCAGCGGGCGCGGGCACCCCGGCCTTGCTGCGACCCGCTGTGCAACACGCCCAGGGAAAGCGCACCGCGGACACCGAACGGGTGACCCATCGCCAGCACCAGGGCGCCGGGCTTGAGCTGCTGCGGGTCCGCCGGGACTGCGGCCGGGAGACCGTGGGCGGCGATCCGAAGCGCGGCGAGATCGCGGGCCGGATCATGCCGGATGATGCGCCCGGGCAAAGTACGCCCGTTCCAGAGCTCCACCGTCGGCTCGCTGTCCGACACGACGTGTGCGTTGGTGATGATGAGCCCGTCGTCCGACCAGATGACGCCCGAGCCATGCGAGCGAGCGCCATTCCCCACTTCGACGGTCACCTGGCGGAGGGTCTCGCCCACGGTCGCCAGCGCGTCGCGGATCTCGGGATGGGCGGCGAAGGCATTCAAGGCGGGCATCTCAGCGCCTCCGGGTAGTCGGGCGCGGCCCCACCGTGATAGAGACCTCGGTCGGCTGCCCGCCGCGAAGCACTCGGGCCTTGATGGCCTGGCCTACCCGCTCCGGGGTCAGCGCTGCCAGCACGTCGCGAGGATCGGCCACCGGCATCCCGTCGAGCGCGACCAGGATGTCGCCCAGCAGCACCCCCCCGCGCTCGGCGGGGCCGCCGGGTTCGACGTTCACGACGACCAGCCCGAAGTCGCCCGTCAGCTTCAGCGCCTGTCGGAGTGCTTCGGGCAGGCGCACCGCCTGCGACGCGAGCCCCAGGTAGCCTCGTCCCAGCCGTCCGCCGGCCAGGATCTGGTCCGCCACCCGGTCCACCGTACTCACCGGGATGGTGAGCGGCATGCCGCGCGCCAGCCCCGAGGTGTTGATCCCCAGTACCCGGCCGCCGGCTTCGACCAGCGGGCCACCGGAAAATCCGTCGTAGATCGCCAGATCCAGCCGAACGAACCGGTCGATGCGTCCCCCCTGCCAAGTGCGCCATTCGGCCCCGACGGCGCTGACGACGCCCAGGCTCGCGGTAAGGGACGTGCCCGGCCGGCCCACAGCGAGCACCAGGTTGCCCGCGCGCAGCGCGGTCGTCTCGGCGCGCTCCGCCGGCAGGAGACCGGCGGCGTCGGTGCGGAGGACGGCGAGATCGGTCGTCTCGTCGCGGCCGGCGAGCGTGGCGGGTGCGGTGCCGGCGTCCGGCAGGGTGAGGGTGATGTCCTCGTCGCGCGTGACCGTGTGGCTCGCCGTGACAACGACGCCGGGCCGCCACACGAGGCCGCTCGACGGGATGCGCCGGCGCGCGTGGATCGCGACGACCGACCGGCCGGCGCGCTCGACGGCTGTGGCTAGATCGTCCGAGAGTGCGGCGAGCACGCCGGTCGCCGCTCCTGTGCTGCTGGTCATGACTTCCCCCGATGTGGATCGACACCCCAACAATGGAACTGTCGAGGGTTCCCGGTTATCGGCCGTTCGGGGGAGGGAAGGGTCGGATGTTCGGCTACTTCAACTCGAACGTCAGTGTGGCCCACTTCGACTCGTAGTTCCCGTGATTCCCCTTGGTTGGCGTCATCCGGATGAACTTCACGTACCACCGACCGCGAGCGGTAAGCGGCACCGCCGCGATGCCGTCCGCGTTCGTGCGCAGCTCCCGCGATGCGATCCGGGTCCCGGTCCGGCTGCGCCCGCCGGTCAGCACGGCCTGTCCGGCGACGGCACGGCCGTCCACCATGATCCTGACTCGCAGGCTGTCGCCCCGCTCGAGCGTGTACGGGTTGTCCAGCGGCACCAGCTCCGCCGGATAGCCCAGCGGCGTCGCGAACCCACTCGTGTGCTCCGTGCCGACCTGGAAGACGGCCTTCACGTGCTTGGAGTAGTGCTCCCGGGCCGAGTCGGCCGAGATACCGGCCCGGGCGCGGTCATCGAGGACGTCCCCGATCGCCTCCTCGCGGAGGTACTCGGTAAACTGCTTGCCCCCGAGCGCGATCTCGCTGGGCCGGGTGGAAAGGCCCAGCACGTAAGTCCCGGGGCTGCCCAACCGGAGGGCAATGAAGGTGCTGTCGCCCCGGGCGGAGACGGCGGTGGTATCGAGGGCCGTGCGCCCTTCCGGCGTCACCAGCGAGAGGTCGGCGATTCGGCGGCGATCGATGGCGTTCTCGCTCGAGCTGAAGGTTCCGTTCAGCACCGGCACCCGCACGGTGGCGCGGGCCTTGAGGAAATAGCTGTCGAGCTTGATGAAGAGATCGTGCGCCAGCAGGCTCGACGCGAGCAGGGTCACCATGGCGCCCGCTGCGATGGGTGCCCGGCGCAGCATCGGTCGGCGGCTCACTGGCCCGCCACCATCGGCTCGAGTGCCGCCGAGGCCGCGTCGATGGCTTGGGCTTCGGCCTGGAGCACTGCCCCCAGCTTCACGATCTGCTGCTCTGCCTCGGGCCACTTGTTCTGCTCGATCGCCTCGCGCACGCCCGGCAAGGTCTTCACGCCGTAGCCGGTATAGAACCCGGGAGCGTAGATCTCGTGCCGGAACCAGGGCCGCCCAGGCAGCCCCTCGGACGCAGTCAGGGCCCGCTCGGTCCGGATCAGCTTTGCGTTCAGGTCCGTGAGCCCCGCCCCGGCCGGCGGCGATGACGCCCGCTCGGATTGCGCCGTCCAGCGGGCCAGCAGTCCGTCGTATCGCTGAGCGCTCCGGTCGAGGGCCGTCACGCCGTTGTCGAGCGGAGCGAAGTTCACGAAGGGCGGCACCTCGGCCGAGGGCGGGGCCTTTTCCTGCGCCTGCGGGCTGGCCAGGGCGACGAACACGCTCTCGGCCAGCTCCCGGTTCCGTTCCTTCGCCTGATCCTGCCGGTCGGAGAGGAGCTTCTTTACCTCCCCCACGTACCTGCCCACGTTGTCGGCGAGGCCCGCGAACTGATAGGGTACCACCTCGGCGCTCGCCAGTCGCATGACCGAGGTGCCGATCGTCTGCGCCAGCGCGCGCCCGTACACGAACGAGGTGTCACCGAAGCGCGTGGCCCAGGTAAAGTCGTCGTAGATGGAGTGATAGACTCCGGCGTAACCGGTCGCCTCGTCGCTGAAGCCGAGATTCAGCGCGGCTACCCCGGCGTGCTGGAGGAATGGGGTGTAATCGGAGCCCGAGCCCAGGGCATCGATTCGCAGATCCGCGCGTTGCCGTGCCTCGTTGCGCTCGTCGCTGGTGCCCTTCCCGATTTTCTTGAGCTGCGCGCGCTTCCACACCGAGAGCCCGGTCTCCGGATCGGGGATGTCGCGAGCGACGGCGTTAATGAACGCCTCCAGCGTGTGGGATCCGCCCGCCTCGAGGAACCCACGGATGCTTACGTCGCTGTTGATATACGCTACCGCGTGGCGGTCGAGCTCCTCGCCATGTGCCTCTACCCATTCCGTCGAACCCAGCAGTCCGGGCTCCTCGCCGTCCCATGCGGCATAGACGATCGTACGCCGAGGCTTCCAGCCTTGCTTCACCAGCTCGCCCAGGCCCCTGGCCTCCTCGAGCAGCGAGATCTGCCCGGAGATGGGGTCCACCGCTCCATTGACCCAGGCGTCGTAGTGGTTGCCCCGCACCACCCACTCGTCGGCCGCCTCGCCTCCCGGAAGGCGTGCGATGACGTCATTCACGGGCTTGGTGCTCCAGTCCGACTTCACCACCAGATGAACCCGGGCCGGGCCGCTGCCCACGTGATACGTGATCGGCAGCCCGCCGCGCCACTCCGCTGGCGCGAGCGGCCCGCGCAGAGCCGACAGCAGGGGCTGAGCATCGGCATAGGAGATCGGCAACACTGGGATCTTGACCAGGGTCGCGGCCTGGTCGAGCGGGAGCCGCTTCGCCCCGGGCACAGCGCCGACCCCGGGCGTGAGCGGGTCGCCGGGATAGAGCGGCATGTCCACTACACTGCCGCGCTGGACGCCATCCTTCGGTCGGGTCGGGCCCTGGGGAAACACATCGTTCACCCAGTACCCGTCATCCTTGGGGTCCGAGTAGATCAGGCAACCCACCGCGCCGTGCTCCGCCGCGACTTTGGGCTTGATCCCGCGCCAGGAGCCGCCATAGCGCGCGATGACGATCGCTCCCTTGACCGACACGCCGAACCGGTCGAGGCGCTCATAGTCGGCGGGGATGCCGTAATTGACGTACACCAGCGGCGCGGTGACGTCGCCGTCCGCGGAGTACGCGTTGTAGCTGGGGAGCTGCTCGCTGTGCTGGCCGCTCGTCGGATCGCCCGCGACGGTCGGCTCCTCCAGCTTGGCGCGGAACCGGGTCGGCGCGACCAGCTCGACTTGACGCGTCTTCGGGGTGGGGAAGAGCACGTCGAAGGTCTCGATCTTCGCGTCCCAGCCCCACGATGCCAGCCGATCCCGCAGCCACTCGGCGTTGGCGCGGTCGTAGGCTGAGCCGACATGGTGCGGCCGGGCCGAGAGGCGCCGCATGTAGGAGCGCAAGCTGTCAGGGCTCGGCAGCGCCCGGAATTTGGTCTCCCACTCGCGCTGGGCGCGGGCAGAGACCGCGGTGAAGCCGGAGAGGGGCGGCTCGCCGGGTCCGGCGGCGACCAGCACCAGGGCGACCGAGGCGACAGCTATCGAACGGACGCGGACACGCATGCTGACTCCTGAGATCGAGACTGGAAGGGAAAGTAGGGCCGCACTCGCTTGACATTCCGACCAAACGACTCGCAATTTGCGGAAGCTAACCATGGAAGGTTAAGCTGGCGGTTTCGTCAACACGTAAGGAGGACGTGCATGGCGCAGGAACAATCCATTCCGGTGGTGGTCCCCATCGAGCAGCGGGGCTACGCTCATCCGGAGGTGTTGGTTTCGACCGACTGGGCCTCCCAGCATCTGCAGGATCCCAAGGTCCGGCTGGTGGAGTCGGACGAAGATGTGTTGCTCTACGAAACCGGGCACATCCCGGGCGCGGTGAAGGTGGACTGGGTTGCCGATCTCAACGACCCACTGTTGCGCGACTACGTCGGCCGCGACCGGCTGCAGGCCGTGCTCAGGTCCAAGGGGATCAATCGCGACACCACGATCGTCTTCTATGGCGACAAGAACAACTGGTGGGCGACCTACAGTTTCTGGGTGCTCCGGCTGTTCGGGCTGACCAACCTCCGGGTGCTGGATGGCGGCAGGCAGCGGTGGGCCGAAGAGGGGCGCCCGCTCACGACTGACGCGCCGAGCCATCCCGAGGGAAACATCGTGGTCGGTGAGCGCAACGATGGGCCGATCCGCGCGTTCCGTGACGAGGTCCTGGAGCACGTGCGGCAGCGGCGGCCATTGGTGGACGTCCGGAGCCCCGAAGAGTACCGGGGCGAGCGGCTTCACATGCCGGAGTATCCGAGCGAAGGCGCGCTCCGGGGGGGCCACATCCCGGGCGCCCGCAGCATCCCTTGGGGCCGGGCCGTAACCCCGGAGACGCACACGTTCCGCCCCGCCAACGAGCTGCGGACCCTCTACGAGCAGGAGAACGGCCTCACCCGGGACGGTGACACCGTCGTCTATTGCCGAATCGGAGAGCGCTCCTCGCACACCTGGTTCGCGCTGACATACCTGCTCGGGTTCAAGAACGTCCGCAACTATGACGGCTCCTGGACCGAGTGGGGCAACGCAGTCCGGCTGCCGATCGAGAAGCCGTGATGCGCAGTGGCATTTGGCTGTCGGCTATTGGTCGTGGCGGCAGGGCTCGGCCAAGCGAAGCGAGCCCCCTGGCGCAGCGAGAGAGCCGAAATCTGTCGATCATCGGCCAATAGCCGACAGCCAATCGCCGTTATCTTACCACCATGCTCGATCGCCAGACCCAGATCGAAGTTCTCGTCGACCACTTCAAGCGGCCCCGGCACAAGGGGACGCTCGAGGCGGCCGACGCGAGCATGCCCGGCGGCAATCCCGGCTGTGGTGATCTCGTCACCATGCACGTGAAGGCCGACTCCGACGGGCGAGTCGAGGCGGTCCGCTTCGAGGGCGAAGGCTGCACCATCAGCCAGGCCGCGGCCTCCATCTTGGCCGACCGCATCAACAAGACCCACCCGACGCTGGATGAAGTGGTTGACTTCTCGTACGAGCGGATGATCGACATGCTCGGCCGAGATGTGGTGGGCTTCCGGGAGCGGTGCGCCACGCTGGCGCTGGGAACGCTGAAGATGGCGGCCAAGCGGATCCAGGTGCACCGCCGGCTGCGCGACGCGGGCCGGTCCGAGCAGGAAATCCGCGATCTCGAGCGCGCGCTGATGGATGCGCGGAGCGAGCCGGGTCTGGTCTTCGGCCAGGCCGCCGAAGAACAGCGTGGGGCCGGCGGGGCGGAGCGCTGACGATCTCGGCGTCCCCGGTGGCTCGTCTGATTATCCTTTCGCCATGTCAATGACAATCCGATGGTTTCCCCGGGCGCGGCGGTTCCTCGCCCCGGCACTGGCCGTTGCTCTCGGGGCGGGCGGGCTGGCGGCTCAGGAGTCGGCCCAAGCCGCCCGCCCGTTCGGCACCCTTCGGGAGCAGGCGGTCCGGCAGCAGCGCTGGCTCGAGGAGCGGCTGGACAGCATCCTCCCCGGCCTCATGCGAAAGTACGGCATCGACATGTGGGTGGTGCCGATGCGGGAGTACAACGAGGACCCGGTCTTTTCCGCGCTGGTGTCACCCACCACGTTCGCCGCGCGTCGCCGCACCATCTATGTCTTCGTCGACCGCGGCCCCGCCAAAGGCATCGAGCGGGTCGCTCTCGGGGGCAGTTCGCAAGGCGGACTCTACGACGCGGTGCGGTCCATCAAGCAGGTGACCGCGGCCGTTGGCGGGCGCCAGGCGGAGCTGTGGGGCGATCAGCAGTGGCAGGTGCTCAAGGAGGTGATCGAGGCGCGCAAACCACGCGCGATCGGCATCGACATCTCGCGCACCTTCGCTTTCGCGGACGGGCTGAGCGCCGGCGAGTACGAGGGCATGCGCCAGGCGCTCGGGAGCAAGTGGACCAGCCGGTTCAAGCGGGCGGAGGGCCTCCCGGTGGACCTCATCGCGGCCCGCGTGCCGGACGAGCAGCGCTTCTTCCATGACCTGGCCGAGCTCACCTGGGCCGTCATCGACACCATGTTCTCGGAGCGGCTGGTGACGCCGGGAACCACCCGCACCAGCGACCTGGTCTGGTATTTCCGGCAACGCGTGAACGACTTCGGGCTAGGCACCTGGTTCCAGCCGTCGGTTGACCTGCAGCGGCACGGTATGACCGACGAACAACTCGGCGACGATCCGGTCATCGAGCGGGGAGACGTGCTCCACTGCGATGTGGGCATCACGGCGCTTCGGCTCAACACCGACATCCAGCATCTTGCCTACGTATTGAAGGAGGGCGAGACCGCACCGCCCGCCGGGCTGGTGCGTGCGCTCGCCCGCTCGAACCGGATGCAGGACATCCTGATGGAGGAGATTCGTCCGGGCCGCACCGGAAACGAGATTCTCGCCTCGGCACGGGCGCGGATGACCGGCGAAGGGATCGACGGGACGATCTACTCCCATCCGATCGGCCTCAACGGGCACGGCGCCGGGCCCCTCATCGGCCTCTGGGACTATCAGGAGGGCGTCCCCGGACGGGGCGATCATCGCGTGATCCCGAACATGTGGTTCTCGGTCGAGCTGCAGGCGACGACCCCGGTGCCCGAATGGGACGGGCAGGCGGTACGGATGGCGCAGGAGGAGGACATGGTCATGGGTCCCGACGGCGTTCCCCGCTGGGCCTACCGGCGGCAGACGGAGCTGAAACTCATCAGGTGAGCGGTAAGAGGTGAGAGGTTAGAGGGAACACCGACCCTCTCACCGACCCTCTTACCTCTTACCTCTTACCTCTTACCTCTATGTCTCTCGCTGACCTGCGCCGCGAATACGCCCACGCCCGCCTGGACGAGCGCGAGGTCGATCCCGATCCCGTGGCCCAGTTCCGCAAGTGGTTCGACGACGCGCAGCGGGCGGAGATCCCCGAGCCGACCGCGATGACCCTCGCGACCGCCACAACCGATGGCGTGCCCTCGGCCCGCGTTGTGCTGCTCAAGGGCGCCGACCAACAGGGCTTCACATTCTTTACCGACTACCGCAGTCAGAAGGGTCGCGAGCTCGAGCATAACCCCCGGGCCGCACTGGCGTTCTATTGGGGAGAGCTGGAGCGCCAGGTGCGAATCACCGGTACGGTGAGCCGGGTCGCTCGGGAGGAGAGCGAGGCCTATTTCCGGACCCGCCCGCGCGGAAGCCGGCTAGGCGCGTGGGCATCGGAGCAAAGCGCCGTGCTGCCCGGACGGGCGGCGCTCGAGGCGCGGGTCCGCGAGGTCGCCGCCCGTCACCCGGATGAGGATGTCCCGCTCCCCCCGCATTGGGGCGGCTATCGCCTGCGGCCAGCGACGATCGAGTTCTGGCAGGGGCGGGAGAACCGGCTGCACGATCGGGTACGGTATGTTCGGCAGGGGGACAGCTGGCGGATCGA
>Ga0137403_10000457_pt1 | contig 52755 bp, 52 predicted proteins | sample CZOMad2_1_16fung_FD_122057 | JGI IMG/M metagenome (GOLD analysis project Ga0137403, IMG submission 122057) | Vadose zone soil fungal communities from Angelo Coast Range Reserve, California, USA - CZOMad2_1_16fungal (Hybrid Assembly) | ecosystem: Environmental > Terrestrial > Soil > Vadose zone... | reverse complement strand
GGGCGGCGCGCTGATCGGGTTCTTCTGCCTGCGGCGGCGCGGCATCTACTTCGCCATGCTCACGCTGGCCTTCGCGCAGATGCTCTACTTCGTCGCCTTCCACGCCGCCGACCTGACCGGCGGCGACGACGGGCTGCGGGGCATTCCGCTACACCCGCTAACGCTGCCGGGCCTGTCGATGCCGCTGCGCCATCCGCTGGCCTTCTACTTCTTTGCGTACGGGCTGGTGGTGCTCGCGGTGGCGGGTCTCCGGCGCATTCTCGACTCGCCGTTCGGCGCCGTGCTGCAGGCGATCCGCGAGAACAGCGACCGGGCCGTGGCCTGCGGCTACGACATCAACCGGATCAAGCTGCTGTCGTTCGTCTTCTCCGCCCTGTTCGCCGGCCTCGCCGGATCGCTCGACGCGCTCCGCCTCACCGTCGTGCCGGTCGACTCGCTCTACTGGACCACCTCGGGCCAGGTCGTGATCATGACGCTGCTGGGCGGCGCCGGGACGTTCTTCGGCCCCTTCGTCGGCGCGGCGACCTTCCTGATTCTGGCCGATCGCCTGAGCCTGGTCATCGAGGCCTGGCCGATCGTGATCGGCGTGATCTTCATGGCCTTCGTCCTGTTTCTTCCCCGCGGCATCTGGGGCACACTGACCACGCCCGGGGTTCAGCGGTAGCGTCACCGTCCGAGGCGAGCGACGGCAGTGCGAGCCGCAGGACGTCGCGGGGCTGGGGCCCCGCCGTCCGAGGCGAGCGAATGAAGAAGACGGCAGTGCGAGCCGCAGGACGTCGCGGGGCTGGGGCCCCGCCGTCCGAGGCGAGCTTATGAACAAAACTATTCTCGAGCGCGCGGAGCGGGTGACCCGCGAGACGATCGCCCCGCGGGCGAGCCAGTACGACGTCGCCGGCGCCAACCCGATCGAGAGCTGGCGGGCCCTCTGGCGCGAGGGCCTGCTCGCCGGCACCGTGCCGACCGCGCACGGCGGGCTCGGGCTCGACATGCCCACGTACATCGCCCTCATTCGCGCCGTGGCCCGCGGCTGCGCCAATACCGGCATGACCCTTCACATGCATTCCACGGTCATGCGGTTCATCGACGCCCTTGGAACGGCCGCGCAGAAGCGGCGCTACTTCGACGAGGTCGTGCGACACGGCAAGCTCTTCGGGAGCTGGGGGAGCGAGCCCGCCGTGAGCCTCTCGCGCACCCTCTTGATGGAGACGGCGATCCGCCGGGACGCCACCGGCTACGTGATCGACGGCGTCAAGCACTTCTGCACGATGGCCCTCGGCGCCGCGCACTACATGATCTGGTGCGCCCTCGACGGCGGCACCGACATGGCGAAGTCGCTCCAGCTGGCGCTGGTGGCGGCCGAGACGCCCGGCATCAGCACCGACGGCAAGTGGGACACGCTCGGGATGCGCGCCACGTTCAGCCCGTCGGTCACGTTCACCGGCGTGCGGGTTCCCGACGACGGAATGCTGGGCGATCCCGGCGCCGCGCTCCGCGCCGGCGTCATCGAGAGCTTCGCGCTCGGGTACGCGGCGATCTACATCGGCATCGCCGAGTCGGCGCTGGCCTTCGCGATGGACTACGCCAAGAAGCGCGTCGTCAGACCGGAGAACGTCGCCGTCGCGATGGACCCGACCGTCCAGCGCCACATCGGCGAGCTGGCCGCCCATCTGGAGGCGGCCGGGCTCGTGCTGGACGACTCCGCCGCGCGCTGGGACGCGGCCGATCCGGCCGAGCTCGGGCCGCTGGCCAACCGCGCCAAGTACCTGGCGACGGAGGTCGGCCTGCAGGTGACGTCGAAGGTCATCCAGGTCGTGGGCGGCCGCGGCTCCTACAAGGACTTTCCGGCCGAGCGCGCGTTCCGCGACCTCCGTACCTGCACCCTGATGCCGCCCACGGTCGATCGCATGCTGGAGGCCATCGGCAGGAACGCGCTGGGACTCGACGCGGCGATGTTCAACGTCTCCGGGACGCCGCCTCGCGCCGACCGCGCCTAGATCTCGAGGAACCGCTGCTGGATGGTCGGGTCCCGGCGAAGCGCGTCGGGCGTGCCCTCGAACTGGATCCGCCCCTGGTCCATGACGTAGAGGCGGTGGGAGAGCGCCATCGCAACCTCGAGCGTCTGCTCCACGAGCAGGATCGTGGTGCCCCGGCGGTTGATGGCCCCGAGGATGTCGGTGAGGTTCTGGACGAGGAGGGGCGCCAGTCCCTCGGTGGGCTCGTCGACGAGCATGACCGACGGGCGGCTCACCAGGCCGCGGGCGATGGCGAGCATCTGCTGCTCGCCGCCGGAGAGAAACCGACCGCGGTGATCGATGCGCTCGCGAAGGCGGGGAAAGTACGCGAACACCTCGTCCAGGGCGTCGCCGCCGCCGTTGTGCCCCCTGGTGCCGAGCATGCCCAGCCGCAAGTTCTCCAGCACCGTGAGGTTGGGGAGCACCCGGCGCTCCTCGGGGATCCACGCGATCCCTCGCCGCGCGATCTCGTGGGTGCCCAGCAGGGTCACGTCGTCGCCGCGCAGGGTCACGCGGCCCTGCCGGGGCCGCGCGATTCCCATGATCGATCGGAGCGTCGTCGTCTTGCCGGCACCGTTGCGGCCGATGAGCGTGACCACCTCGCCCTCGGCGACCGTCAGCGACACGCCCTGGAGAATGTGCGCCTCACCGTAGTAGGTGTGGATCTCCTCGACGGCGAGCAGGCTCACCGGCCGGCTCCCAGGTAGGTCTGCTGTACCCGCTCGTTGGCGCGGATCTCCTCGGGCGTGCCCTCGGCGAGCACCTGGCCCTGGTGGAGCACCGTGATGCGATCGGAGATGCGCATGACGACTTTCATCTTGTGCTCGACCAGAACCACCGTGCGTCCGGCGGCGAGCTCGCGGATGAGCCCCATCGTGCTGTCGGTCTCCTCGGGGCTCATGCCGGCCGTGGGCTCGTCGAGGAGCAGGAGCGTGGGGTCGGACGCGAGCGCGATGCCGAGCTCGAGATGGCGCTTCTCGCCGTGCGAGAGATGCGCTGCCAGCATCGCGAGCTTGCCGCCGAGCCCGACCGACCGGACGATCGCGGCGGCGCGATCGCGGACGTCGGTGAGCCGGTCGGCGCGCGACCAGAAGTTGAAGGACCGCGCGTAGCCCTGCACGGCCACCCGCACGTTCTCGAGCACGCTGAGGTGCGGGAACACGTTGGTGATCTGGTACGACTTCGCGATGCCGAGCCGCGCGGTGGCGTGCTGGGGCATCCCGGTGATGTCGGCGCCGTCGAACCAGATGCGGCCGGAGGTCGGCGCCGTCTCGCCGGAGATCAGGCGGAAGAACGTGGTCTTGCCGGCGCCGTTGGGGCCGATGATCGATCGCAGCTCGCCCCGCCGCACGCTCACGTCGACGCCGGACACCGCGATGAGGCTGCCGTACGCTCGCGTGAGGCGCTCGGTGCGCAGCAGAACGGCGTCGGACATGTCGGGAGAGTGCACGGGGGCTCGCGCGGTGTCAAGGCACGGCGGCGTGCTATGGTGCACGCCGATGGCCCGCCACGTCGTGCCGGCGCGCTGGAAAAGCGGCATGATCGAAGTCGGCGCCCGAATCTTCGCCTACGTCCAGGCGTCAGGGATCGATCCGACCGGCGACACCGGCGTCGCGAACTCCGGGCTGATCGTCGGCTCCGTCGCCGCGGTGGCGGTGGACGCCCTGATGGTGCCCACGATGACCCGCAAGCTGGTGGCCGCCATCAAGAAGACGACGAAGAAGCCGGTCGCCCAGCTCATCAACACCCACCATCATCTCGACCACACCGGCGGCAACTGCTTCTTCGCCGGCGCGACGATCGTGGCCAGCGCCCCGTGTCGCGCCGCGCTCGCGCCCGGCTTCCCGCCGGTGCCCCTATTAAAGACGTTCATGCCGCGCTTCGCCGCGGAGTTCCCCAGGCTGAAGGTGGTCCTGCCGACGGTGACGTTCGAGGACCGCATGGTCCTCCACGACGGCGACCACGAGATCCAGCTCTGGCACCCGGGATTCGCCGCCCACACCGTCGGCGACGCGGTCGTCTTTCTTCCGAAGGAGCGCGTGCTCTTCGCGGGCGACATCGCGTTCCACTACGTCACGCCGCTCGCGTTTCAGGGCCACGTCGGCAACTGGATCAAGGCCGCCGACCGGCTGCTCCGCTACGACGCGGACGTCATCGTCCCGGGCCACGGGCCCATCGGCACCAGGACCGATCTCAAGCGCATGCGCGACTACCTGGCGCTCGTGCGACGCGAGGCGAAGCGCCGCTTCGACGCCGGGATGCCGGCGGAGGCGGCGGCCGCCGACATCAAGCTCGGCGTCTATGCGTCCTGGAGCGACGCCGAACGCATCCTGCCGAACGTCATGCGGTGCTACCAGGAATTCCGCAACGAGCTGGACCAGCCGATGGACTTGCCGCGCATGCTGGCGGGGATGGAGCGCCTGCGCGGCGCGCGCGCCGATCACGCCTGTCTCTGACGCGACGCCGGAAGGCGCTGCGCGCGGGCGTCAGCGCGGCGGGAGCACGATCACGGCGGCCGGGTTCGTCTCGGCGATCGTGGCGGAGAGTCGCCAGGGCGCGGGCCCGATCTGGTCGAGCGCGAAGTAGAGCACGGTGACGCCCTGGACCCGGGTGCCGGTACCCATGGGAATCTCCATGCCCACACCGGTTCCAACGCCGACGCCGCCGCCCCGCCCCACGTTGGACCCGCCGACCCCGAACCCGAACCCGACGCTCGAGCCGCTGCCCGCGGCTGGCTGCTCGATGGTCTGCGGGCGAACGGTGGCGCCGTCCCCCTTCACGATCTGCGCGTCCAGGAGCCGGTAGCCCCCGGTGTCGATCTCGACCCGCAGCCGATCGGTCAGGACCATGTAGTCGGCGGAGATCCAGCTGTTCGAAAGCGGCGGCTCGGGCCGGTAGCGGAACGTCGGGTTCGCGCACGCGCTGAGGCCGAGCGCCAGGATGACGAGCGCACGCATGGTGCTCATCGCGTCCCCCACAGCTCCTTGCGGACGAGGGCGGCGCCGGCGGCGAGGGCCGTGAGCTTCTGGTTGCACATGTAGCGCGGCGACCAGCCGAAGCCGCAATCTGGATTCACGGTCAGCCTCTCGGCCGGGCACACCTGAAGGACGCGACGGATGCGCGCGGCCACGTCCTCCGCGGAGTCCTGGTTGAAGCCCTTCACGTCGATGACGCCCGCGCCGAGCTCGCGCCCTTCGCCGTACTGTTTCCAGAGGTCGACCTCGCTGAGCTCGCGGCCCGCGAACTCGAGGACCAGCTGCTCGGCGTGCGTCTTGAGGAGGCCGGGGAAGTATGGCGCGTAGGAGCGGCTGAAGCGCGAGCGGCCGAACCGGTTGCCGAAGCAGATGTGGAAGGCGAGCTTCGCCTTGACGCCGGCGGTGGCCAGGTTGAAAAGCCGGGCCATCTCCTGGCCGGAGACGTTGCCACGGGCCGGCTCGTCGAGCTGGATGAAGTCGGCGCCGGCGGCCACGAGCCCGCGAAGCTCCTCGTTGATGACCTCGGCGAAGCGCTCCGCGACGTCGACCACGCCCTTGTAGAGCTTGCCCGGATGGATCCGCGAGCCGAACGTGAGCGGCCCGGCGCAGGTCGCCTTGATGAAGCGCGTCGTGCGGGCGCGGAGGTACTCGAACTCCTTGACGATCCCGAGCCCGCCCGGGGGTGTCTCGATGCGGCCGACCGCCTCGTAGCGCGTCTGCTGGTCGTATCCCCACGGGCCGGCCTTGCGGCGGATGGGCAGGGGCTCGATGCCCTTGATGATCGCGTAATAGGAGTCGACGTACCCGTCGAGACGCCGCACCTCGCCGTCGGTGATGATGTCGACCCCCGCGGTCTCCATGTCGCGGATGGCCGCGTTCGCGGCGTCGTCGAACATCTCCTCCAGGTCCGCGGGTCCGAAGTCGCCGTGCTCGATCGCTTTCACCGAAGCGAACCACCAGCCGGGCTTGCCGTGCGAGCCGACGACGGCGGTCGGGATCAGCGGCAGCGTCGCGTGTCGGGTCATCGAGAGAGCCTCCAGTCGTTCCCGGGGCGCGGGTCGCACCCCCTCGTGGGGCTATTGTAGCGGGCTCCGCGAGGGCGGAGTAGGTCGAGGCGCGCCGCCGATGATCCGCGTCACGGTCGCGTCCCGCCAGGCGTCGTCCGGCGGGCCGCCAAAGACGATCTCGCCGCGCTCGATGACGTAGAGCCGCGTCGTGTACTCCGGCACGTGGTGGATGTTGGACTCGGCGATCAGGATGGCGCGGCCGAGCTTCGTGATCGCCGCGACGCCGGCGCTGACGGCGGGAATGATAGCGGGCGCGAGCCCTTCGAACGGCTCGTCGAGCAGCAGCATCTCAGGGTCGAGCGCCAGCGTGCGCGCGATCGAGAGCATCTTGCGCTCGCCGCCGCTCATCTCCGGGCCCTTGCGGGCGCGATACCGGTGAAGGACCGGGAACACGCTGTAGGCGAGGTCGATGCGCTCGGCCGCGGGCCGCCCCCCGGGCCGCGTCCAGGTCGCGATCTCGATGTTCTCCGCGACGGTGAGATCCGGGAAGATCCCCGAGTCCTCCGGCGCCCAGCCGAGTCCGAGGCGGGCGATCTCGTGGGTGCGGCGGCCGTGAATGGGCTCGCCCCGGAACTCGACGCGGCCGGCGGCCGGACGAAGCAAGCCCATGATCGTCCGGAGGGTCGTGGTCTTGCCCGATCCGTTGCGGCCCACCAGGCAGACGACTTCGCGGACGCCGACCTCGAGCGACACCCGACGGAGGATGTGGCTCGTGTGAATGAACACGTCGAGGTCGGCGAGGGTGAGCATTGGGCGCTCAGCCGGTCGCGGCCCGGCGGCCGATCACCGTGTCGATCACCCGCTGGTTGGACAGGATCGCGGCCGGCGCCGCGTCGGCCAGCACCTTGCCCTGGTGGAGGGCGATGATGCGGTCCGAGTACGCGAAGACGATGTCCATGTCGTGCTCGACCTGGATGATGGCCCGGAGCCCGATCCGCCTCGACGCCGCCACCAGGGTCTCCATGATCGCGGTCTTGTCCGCCGTGCTCACGCCCGACGTCGGCTCGTCGAGCAGGATGATCTCCGGCCTCAGCGCGAAGGCCGAGGCCACGTCGAGGAGCTTCTTGTCTCCCTGCGGCAGCTGGCGCGCCGGCACGTGGCGCCGCTCGGCGAGGCCGAACAGCTCGGCGACCTCCAGCGCGCCCGCCTGCACCTCGCGGTCGCGCGCCAGGGACGTGAAGAGTCGGGTCCCGCGTCCGAGGCGCGAGACGACCGCCGCCTGCAGCGTCTCCAGTACCGTGAGGTCGGGAAAGATCTGGACGAGCTGGAACGAGCGGGCCATGCCCAGGCGCGCCAGGCGTACGGACCCGATGCCGGCGACCTCGCGATCCTTGAAGCGGACGCTGCCGGAGCTCGGCGGGGTCATGCCGGTGAGGATGTTGATCAGCGTCGACTTGCCGGCGCCGTTGGGGCCGATGATCGAGACGAACTCGCCCTGGTCGACGGTGAGGCTCACGCCGTCGAGGGCGCAGAATTCGCCGTAGAGCTTTCGCAGACCGTCGGCGCGCAGGATCATGCGCGGACGGCCGGCGCCGGCCGGCGGCGAGTCACGAGCCCCGCCAGCCCTTCCGGCGCGAAGATGACGATGAGCGCGAGGATCGCGCCGAAGACCAGACGCCAGTAGGGGACGACCGACATCACCCAGTTCTGCAGATAGATGAACACGAACGCGCCGACCACGGGACCGAAGAAGCTCGCGAACCCGCCGAGTAGCGTCATGAACACGAGGCTCCCGGAGTGCGTCCAGTAGGCGAGGGTCGGGTCGACGTTGCCGGTGGGCGGACCGAGCAGCGCGCCGCCGACCGCGGCGTAGACCGCCGAGATGACGAAGGCGAGGAAGCGATAGCGGGTGACGCCGATGCCGAGCGTCTCGGCCTTGGCGGGATTGTCGCGGATCGTCTTGAGGCACAGGCCGAACGGTGAGCAGACGATGCGCCACATGACGAGCGTGGCCAGCCCGAGGACCGCCATCGAGTAGTAGTAGTAGGGGCCCGTGAGGTAGTCGATCTTCGGCATCGCGTCCAAGGCGTGCCCCAGGAGCGATGGGCGCAGGAACGGGGTGCCCTCGTCGCCGCCGGTCAGCCGGTAGAACTTCAGCACGAACGTGTAGAACACCATCCCGAAGGCGAGCGTGAGCATCCCGAAGTAGATCTTCACGTAGCGGACGCAGAGCGCGGCCACCGGAGCCGCCACCAGCGCGCCGAGCACCGCGGCCGACAACAAGATCACCTCCAGCGAGCGGATCGTCGTGCGGCTGGTGATGAACGCACCGGTGTAGGCGCCGATGCCGACGAACAGCGCGTGGCCGAACGACACCAGGCCCGTGTAGCCGAACAGGAGGTTCAGGCCGAGCAGGACGACCGCGTAGGCCATGAAGGGCAGCATGAGCAGGACGTGATAGGTACCGCCGACGAGCGGTGCCACCGCCATCGCCGCCGTCGCCGCGGCCAGGACGAGCCCCCGCTTCACGCCGCCGCCCCGCCGAAGAGGCCGCGCGGCCGCAGCACGAGGACCACGATCACGATGAGGTAGATCAACAGCATCTCGAGCTCGGGATAGACCGAGATGGCGATCGAGCGGAGGACGCCGACAGCGAGCGCGCCCACGAAGGCGCCGCGCATGGAGCCGAGGCCGCCGATCACGACCACCGCAAAGGCCTCGACGATCAGCTCGGTCCCCATCTCGCTCATCGCCGCGGTGGCGGGAATCACGAGCGCCCCGCCCAGGGTGCCGAGCGCGGTCCCGAGGGTGAAGACCTTCGCGTACACGCGCCGCATGTCGACGCCGAGCGCCTCGGCCATCTCGCGGTTGTCGGCGGCGGCCCGCACGATGCGGCCGAACGCGGTACGGGTGAGCAGCCAGCCGATCGCGAGGGCGATGACGAGGCTCGCCGCGATGACGATCAGGTTGTAGACCGGCACGGGGGCCCCGAGCAGCTGGAGCTGGCCGTACGTCAGGTAGAGTCCGGCGGTAGAGCGGGGCGAGGTGCCCCAGATCATCCGGATCGCGTCCTCCATCATGAGGACGACGGCGAAGGTCAGCAGCAGCTGGAACGTCTCGTCGCGATCGTAGACGAAGCGGAGGAGACCGCGCTCGACGACCACGCCGACCGCGCCGACGGCCAGGCCCGCGAGCGCCAGCGGCACGACGAACAGCGCGGGGGGCCCGCCGGCGCTCGCGTACCAGCCGACCGCGGAGACGCCGGCGTACGCCCCCAGCGCGTAGAACGAGCCGCACGCGAGGTTGAAGATCTTCTGCACGCCGAAGACCACCTGCAGACCGGCGGCCACCAGGAACAGGATGCTCGCGTGGAAGACGCCGCTCGCCAGGACGCTGACGACGTGCGCGGTCAGGCTAGATCTTCCAGCCGCTGATCCAGTCGAACAGCTTCGCCCCGGCCGGCTTCATCGCCTGCCGCGTGGACACGACCTCGACCGGGCTGATGGTCACGAAGTCGTAGCTGTTCTTGTGCGTCGTCATGCCCTGATAGAAGCTGCACATCTGGACGTGGTCCTCGCGCCAGCTCCGCCGGCCGGAGAGCGACTCGATCTCGATCCCCTCGAGCGCCTTGACGACCTGCGCCTTCTCGGGCCAGCGCTTGGCGGCGCCAGCGGCCTTCTCGACCGCGGCCTTGTAGGACTCGGCGTTGAAGTACGCGTGGTCGCACTCGTACGGCGGGTACTCGTTGTGCTTCGCCTTGTATTCGCGGACGAATTGTTTGAGCAGCGCGCTGCCCTTGGGATCGTCGAAGTACATCGTGTTGTAGCCGAGGAGCAGCCCCTCCGGCGTGAACTCCTTCTTCAGCGAATCGTGCACGCCGCCCGCCGTCGTGAACACGCCCTTCATGGTCTTGAACAGGCCGACCGCCGCGGCCTGCTTCATGATGATCGTCGCGTCGCCGGACCAGAACGAGCACATCAAGAGGTCGGCCTTCGACTGCTGGATGGCCGCGATGTGCGAGGTGAAATCGGTCACGCCGAGCTTGGGGAAGAGCTCGAGCACGAATTTCACGTCCGGCAGATAGCGCTTGAGGACCGCCTGGTAGGACTCCCAGCAGTCGTGACCGTACGAGTAGTCGTTGCCGATGCCCGCCACCGTCTTGATGCCCTTGAAGTACTTCGGCGTGAGGATGCCCGCGACGATCGCCTCGACCTCGTTGTCGACGCTCTTGAAGGCCCACCTGGGGTTCGGCATCGTCTCTTCGACGCCCTTCTGGGTCGTGCCGTCCCACGAGAGCCAGGGGGTGCCGAGATCCTCGGCCACCGGACCGAGGGCGAGGGTGACGCCGGTGGAGATGCCGCCCAGCACCACCTCGACCTGATCTTGCAGCACGAGCTTGCGATAGCGCTCCACGGTGTCCTTCGGGTTCGACTCCTCCTCGACGACGAGCTGCACGGGCCGCCCGAGGATGCCGCCGGCCTTGTTGACGCGCTCCGCCCACCATTCGGTGGCGCGGAGCCCCGCGGCGCCCACCGGCGCCGCGATACCGGCCCGGATCGCGAGGACGCCGATCTTCACCGGCGCGCCGCCCTGCGCGAACGCCGGCTCGGCGCCGAGGCGCGCCGCCGCCGCGCCGACCCCGGCGCCCACGAGCGTGAGGAACTGTCGTCGCGAGGGCTGGGTGTCCTGGTCGAGAAGCGTCATCGTGAGGCTCCTGGTGTCATGGCGATGGCGACAGGGTACGTCTAGGCCAGTCCGAGCTGTCGGCGCGCGAGCCGGGTGCCGGCGACGAGCCGCTTGAGCTTCTCGGATGCGACCCAGCGCGGTACCGGGAAGAAGCCGCAGTCGGGCACGGCCGAGAGGCGCTCGACGGGAATGAACTTCGCGCAGAGCGCGAGCCGCTCGGCCACGTCTTCCGGGCTTTCCATGTAGAACGACTTGACGTCGACGACGCCGCAGGCCACGTCGCGGTCGACGCCGATCTCCTTCCAGTGCTCGATCTCCGCCATCTCGCGGTTGGCGTACTCGAACACGAACTGCTGGCACCGGGCGTCGAGCAGGGCAGGGAACAGCCATCGGTACGATCGCTTGCCGCGCGGGCGCGACAGCAGGTTGCCGAAGCACACGTGGTAGGCGATCCGCGCGCGCACGCCGTCGACGCAGGCGTTGAACATCTTCACGTACTCGTCGATCTGCCCCGGCACGATCGCCGCCGACGGCTCGTCGAGCTGGATGTAGTCCGCGCCGGCGGCCACGAGCGCCTTCAGCTCGGCGTTGATGGCGGGAACGAAGTCCCAGCAGAGCGCGAGCCGGTCGTTGCCGTACACGTCGCTGGGCCGGAGCTGAACGTGGATCGAGAGCGTGACGGGGCCGGGGCAGGTCGCCTTGACCGGCCGGTCGGTCTGGGTCTTCAGATACCGGAACTCCTCGACGACGCCGAGCCCGTTCGGCACCTTGATGCGCTGGCGCGGCCGGTAGCGCGGCGTCGAATCGTAGGCGTAGAGCCCGGTCTTGCGGAGCGGCTCGACCGGGTCGAGGCCGTCCATCTTCTCGTAGAACGTCTGCACGAAGAAGAAGCGGCGCATCTCGCCGTCGCAGACGATGTCGACCCCCGCGCGCTCCTGGTCGCGGATGGCGAGCTGCGTGGCGTCGTCGAACGTCTCCTTCACGTCGGTCTGGCCGTACTCGCCCGCCTTGATCTTGTCGAGGGCGGTCCAGAACCAGCCGGGGAAGCCGTGGCTTCCCATGACGTGCGTCGGGATCGGCGGAAGTGCTCCGGTCACGCGCCGTTCTTATCAGAGGGACCGGCGCTTGGCAATGGCGGGGGCCGCCCGGGGCGCGCGTTATGATAGCAATACTCGCTATGCACATTCGTTTCTGGGGCACGCGTGGCTCGATCGCCGCGCCCGGGCCGGCGACCGCCCGCTACGGCGGCAACACGTCCTGCGTCGAGGTCCGGGCCTCCGACGGCACGGTGATCATCCTCGACTGCGGCACCGGTGCGCGCGAGCTCGGGCTGCATCTCGCGCAGACGATGCCGCGGCCCATGCGCCTGCACCTCTTCATCGGCCACACCCACTGGGACCACATCCAGGGCTTCCCCTTCTTCGTCCCGGCTTTCCTGCCGGGCTCGGAGCTGAACATCTACGCGCCGTTCGGCTTCCAGCGCGGCCTCGAGGAAGCGATGGCGGGGCAGATGGAGTACTCGTACTTCCCGGTGAAGATGCGCGACCTGCGCTCGCGGATCCACTTCACCGAGCTGGACGAGGGCTTCTTCCGCGTGGGCAACGTGCTGGTCGAGACGCAGTTCATGAATCACACCGCGCCCACCGTCGCGTACCGCATGACCGGCGACGGCGCCACCGTCGTGTACGCGACCGACCATGAGCCGTTCTGGAACGCCGCGGGCCGGGTGTCCCAGCATCCGGGCGACGAGCGCCACATCACCTTTCTGCGCGGCGCTAATCTAGTGGTCCACGACGCGCAGTACACCGGCGACGAGTACCGCGACAAGGTCGGCTGGGGCCACAGCAGCATCGAGTACGCCGTCGACGTCGCGCTCGCCGCCGGCGTGGAGCGCCTCGTGCTGTTCCATCACGACCCGGGGCACGACGACGACATGATGGAAACGATGGAGGCGATGGCGCGCGCGCACGTCGGCCGCCGGGGCCAGGCGCTCGACGTCCTCGCCGCCCGCGAGGGGATGGAGCTCTCGGTCGTGGGCAGCGGCATCGCCCCCGCCGTCGGCGAGACCTCCGCCCTCCAGCATCGCCAGATCGTCGGCGGCCGCGTGCTCGTGGTCAGCGCGAACGAGGCCGAGTACGCCGAGATCGAGGAGATCCTCAGCGACGACGGGCTTATCTTGTTGAGGCATTCCGACATGCGCGCGGTGCTGGCCCGCGGCCACGAGCTCATGCCCGACATCGCGATCGTCGATCGCGAGCTTCTGGACGGCGACGCCGATCCCGCGCTGGTGACGCTGCGAGAGCGTCTCGGCCGGCGGAATTTCCCGATCATCGTCCTGGCCGACAGCTCGATTCCCTCCGACGCGGTGTACCGGGGCGAGGCGCTCTCGACCGACTACCTCGCCAAGCCGTTCAGCCCGCCCATGCTGCGCGCGCGGGTCCGGGCCTGGCTGGCCCGCACGCTCATGGTGCTCGACCCGGTCGACCGCGGCCTGGCCGGCATCGATCGCGTCGGCGGGACCGTCGCCGACCGCCGCGCCCGCTGCGCGAGCCTCCTCGTCTCCGTCCCGCTCTTCCGGCAGCTCACCGCCGAGCAGCACGATCTGCTGCTGACCGGCGCCGCCGAGCGGACCTTCGCGCCGGGCCACGTGCTCATCCGCGAGAGCGACCCGCCCGAGCGGCTCTACGTGATCCTCTCTGGGCGCGTGCGCGTGCTCGAAGTGGCGCCCGATTCGCCCGTGGAGGTCATCGTGGGCGAGCTGGGGGAGGGCGAGATCATCGGCGAGCTGAGCATGCTCCGGAACCTGACGCGGTCGGCGACCGTCGTGGCGATGGAGCGGACGCACTGCCTGGTGCTCCCGCAGACCGAGTTCCTCAAGGTGCTTCAGAGCTCGACGGAGCTGGCCCTGGCTTTGCTGAGAACCCTGGCCGGGCGTCTCTACGAGACCGACCGCCGCCTGTCCCGCTACGCGCCCGACCCGGTTACCGGGCTGGCCGGTCGCCGCGCCTTCCACGATCAGTACCGGCGTCTGGCCGCCGTCGCGCGCCGCCGCAAGACGGGCGCGCTCCTGCTCGTCGCCGATGTCTTCCAGCTGAAGGCGATCAACGACCGCTGGGGCTACGGGATCGGCGACGACGTCCTGCGAATCGTCGCGGACGCGCTCGTCGAGGGCACGCGGACCACCGATCTGATCGTCCGCCACGGCGGCGACGAGTTCGTCATCTTCTTCCCGGACGCCGGCCCCGGCGACGCCGACATCGTCATCGCCCGGGTGCGCGAGAAGATCAAGACGCTGGCCGGCAAGCGCGGAGTTCCGGTGGCCGTGCGCTGCAATTTCGGCGTCGCGTACGCCCAGGCGCCGCCCGACAGCGCCGAGGAGCTCCTGCGCGAGGCCGACCAGGACATGCTGCGCCGCAAGCGGTAGGCGGCTAGCGCTTCTTCCGGCTCGCGAACTCCCGGATCCGCTCCCGCGCCGCGGCGCTCGTCCTGAGCGCGGCGCCGTATCCCTCGGCCTCGCGTCCCCGCGCGCCGGCGCGGATCGCCGCGACGATCTCCTTGGTTGTGGCCAGGCCGCCGCGCGGCGAGCGCGCGATGTCCGCCGCGAGGGTCGCGACGCTGGCCTCGAGCGTCGGCGGGGCCACGACACGGTTGACCAGCCCCATCCGGAGCGCCTCGCTCGCGTGGATCGTGCGGCCGGTGAGGAGCAGGTCGCGGGCGTGACCGCCGGCGACGATATCGAGGAGGCGGGCGATGCCGTAGCCCGGGTTGAAGCCCAGCGTGACCTCGGGAAGCCCGAAACGCGCGCGGTCGGAGGCGACTCGCAGATCTTGCGCGACAGCGAGCATGAGCCCGCCCCCGAGGGCGTGGCCGTCGACAGCGGCGATCGTCACCTGCGGCAGCGCGGCGAATCGCGCCATGAGCGCCGCGTGGCGTCGCGCGAGCGCTTCGGCCTCGTCACCCGTGACCGCCTCCATTTCCTTGATGTCGTTGCCGGCGCAGAACGCGCGGCCGCGGCCGGCGACGACCACGACGCGCGTGTCGTCCATCGCGGCGACGCGCTCGAGCGCGCCCTCGAGCGCGTCGGTCAGCCGGCGGTTGAGCGCGTTGAGGGCCTCCGGCCGGTTCAGCCGCAGCCAGACGACGCCGGCCTCGGCCTCAACCTCGACGATCGGCGCTTCGACCATCGGTCTTCTTCCGGCCCAGGGCGCCGAGGATGAGGTACGCCGCGGTGCCGATCGCGAGGCCCAGGGTGGCCGCGACCGTCACCGGCCAGAACTCGGTTCGAAAGAACGGAAGGGCGAAGAACGGCGAGCGCCCGGCGCTGGGCGCGACGGTTCCGTCGAGGACTCCGTCGACCAGCGCCATCGTTTCCTCCATGAGCACCTCGATCGCCGCCTTGGCGAATGCCGGATCGGCGAGCGCGGGATGGCCCACGTACCCCTGGCCGCCGTTTCGCAGCGGGAAGTTCGGCACCGCGCGCTCGACGAGCGAGTAGCGCGCGGGCGGCAGCGTGCGGTAGGACGGGTCGACGAGGTCGGGGCGGAGGAGCAGCATCAGCGACGTCTCCCACCAGCCGCCGTGAGCGTCGTCGGCGAAGGCCCGTCGCTCTTCGTCGGACAGCGGGCGCCCGAGCGCCGCCGCGATCTTGTCGAGGTACCGGCCGCGAAGGAACTGCCAGGCCAGGTGGCCCGACAGCGACGCCATCGTGACGCGGTGCCGCCGCGAGACGATCGCGGCGGCCTCCTCGAGCGCCGTGAGATGCCCGGGCCCGCCGTGGCCGTTGGCCACCAGGATGTGGCGGAAGCCGCTGCGCGCCAGCGAGCCACCGTAGTCGACGAGCGCGTCGCGGACGACGCGCTGGCGCACGCTCACGGTTCCCACGGCGTCGAAGGTGAAGGAGCCGAGGTGGAGCGTGGGGGCCAGCAGCACGGTCCAGCCCGGCCGCCCGGCGGCCAGGCGCTCGGCGATCGTCTCGGCGAAGTAGCGGGCGGCGATCGCGTCGACGCCGACCGGCAGGTGCGGCCCGTGCTCTTCGAGCGGGCTCACGGTCAGGACGACCACTGTGCGCGCGCGGTCGAGCGCGTCGAGGGCCGGGGTCGACATCTCTTCCAGGAGTCGGACGCTCAAAAGGAGCTCCCCTTCGTTGCGGCGAGGTATTCGTTCTTGGCTTGCTCCAGCTCCTCGATGATCGCCTGGCGCTCGGTCGTGAGCCGCCGCGCCGCGTGCGCGCGGACCAGCGCGAGGGCGCCGAAGCGGAGCCGGCTCCGGAGGCGGCCGGCGCCGACCCAGTAGCGGTACGCGAGGGCCCCGGAGATCGGCAGCGAGAGGGCGAAGACTGCCGCGGCCGCCGCGCCCGCGAGCCGCCCCACGACGAGAATCTCGAGCCCCCAGAAAAGCGGCAGCGCGAGCATCGCCGTCAGGAACCGCCACGTCGCGTAGTCCGTCTCCTTGCGGGACATGCGCCGCGCCACCCATCGCGGGATCCAGTACGGAAGGAAGTTCACCACCGCGCCGTACACGAAGACCGGAAGGCCGACGATCGCTTCCCACGTCAGCCGAAGGCGCCGTCGCGGCCGGCCCCGCGGGAGCCGCGCGCGCACCGCCTCGTCCTTGACGTGATACTCGGCGAGGAGGGCCCGGTAGCTCTGGATGCGCTGCCAGATCCGCTCGACTCGCTCCGGCTCGTGATCCTTGAAGTAGTTGATCGAATCCGCGATCGCCCGCGACAGGCGAACAAGGTCGATCTGCCGCTCGGCGAGCCCGCGCTCGGACACGAGCTCGCGTACGAGCTCGCCCCGGTAGAGCTCCTGAACGGCGTTCACCAGGCGGCCTTCGTCGATGCGCGCGACGTGAACGACCTCGGCCTCCATGCCCCACTGGATCGCGTCGGTCAGCGCCTCGACCGCCTTGACGGGATCGGCGCGGTAGGCGTCGAGGTACGGGTTGACCGCGACGGGCGAGCCGAACGAGACGAGGACGCGCCCGCGGAACGACTTGCGCGCGTCGAAGTTGAGCCCGACGGGAATGACCAGGAGCTCCCGCGGCCGCGCGGCCTCGTAGCCGAGCGCCAGGCGCGCGGCGCCGGTCTTGATGCGCTGCACGCGCACCTCGGCGTGGGTGGTGCCCTCGGGATAGATGGCGACCAGCCGTCCCTCGCGGAACGCCCGGAAGCACGCCTCGAAGGCGTCGAGGTTCCGGTCCATCTTGTCCGGGTCGTCCTGGCGCCGGTAGACCGGGATCGCCCCGCACGCCCGGAGAAAGCGCCCGACGAGGGGGTTGCGAAAGAGCGCGGCGGTCGCGAGGTAATGGACCTTACGCCCGACGGCGCCGCCGACCAGCAGGGAGTCGATGAAGTTGTTCGGATGGTTGATGCAGAGAAGCACGGCGCCGGCGGGCGGCACGCGCTCGGGGTGGCGCACGTCGACCGACTTGAAGAAGAACCAGAGCCAGAAGCGGCCGACGGCGCGCACCGCGCGATAGAGGCTGTCCATGGTGTCGCGACGTGCTCCCAGATCGAGGGTCGCGCTCATGGCCCCTCGCGGCGCGCGAAGCGCGTCACCAGATCTTCGAAGTCGCTCACCGCGAGCGCCCCGGCCCAGTCGGCACCCTCGGAGTCGGCCCCGTGGGACTCGCGCATGTAGACGACCGCCTCCTGCCGCGTCCGGAAGAGCCGCCAGAGGTGACCCGCGCCGCCGCCCACGCGGCGCAGATGGAAGACGGGATCGGCGGGGGACGCCGGCTCGTAGGATGCGCGCTGGCCAAAACGATCGAGCGTGATCCACGCGACGGCGATGCCGTGGGCGGACAGGACGCGCGCCCGCAGTGATTCCTCGCGGGGCATCGACTCGAGATCAGAGACCTGGGGGCCGTAGTAGATCGCGATCCGGTCGGCCGGGAGCGAGAGCCCGATCTTGATCGGGCCACCGGCCTCGTCGAGGGCCGTCTTGGTGTCCTCGCCGATCCACAGCGCGGCGCCGTCGTGATGATCGGGCCACGCCTCGACGATCCTTCCCTTGGGAACGAGCGCGCGGCGCCGCGACAGCTCGTCCTTCTCGCTCGTCAGGTACAGCCGGCTCACGGAATGCGCGCGAAGCCTTCCATGATCCGGCGCGCCGTCCGGTAGACGGTCACGCGCTCCGCCCACGGTCCGCCGCTCTGCAGCCGCACCGCCGCATCGATCGGCAGCACGCCCGAAGGATGGCCCAGGCGGATGTCGCCCGCGACCTTCCCGGCGTATTCGCGGACGAGCGTGCCGTCGACGCGCGCCGCCACCGCCAGACACATCGCCGCGGTGAGGGCGAACGCGCGGTGACAGGCGCCCATCGAGATCACGCGCGCCACGACGTCGACCCGATCGCTCTCGTAGCGGGTGCCGTCGAGCGCCGTGAAGCCAGCCGGCGCGGTGACCATCGCGATCTTGGGAACGGCGGCGCTGCCCGAGATGCCCATGCGGGCGGCGGCCTCGACCCGGATCGCCTCCAGCCTGGCCGCGAGGCCACGGTCGGCGTCGATCGCCTGCGGGCTCTCGGTGCCGACGAGCCCGAGGTCCTTCGCGCGGACGAAGACCATCGGGTTGGTGGCGTCCACCAGCGACGCCTCGGCGCCGGCGATCCACTCGCGCGGCCGGCCGGTGGGCAGGAGTCGGCCCGTCCCGGCGCCGCCCGGGTCCGTGAAGTCGAGCGTGATCCGGGCGCCGCGCCCGGCCACGCCGGCCAGCTCGAAGTCGCCCTCGACCGCGGCCTCGCCGTCCTTCACGGGGACGTGGGACACGATGATCTTTCGCGTGTTCGTGTTGTGGATGCGCACGAGCGTCTCGCCGTCGGCCGCCTTCACCAGGCGCTCGTCGATCGCGAACGGCCCCACCGCGGACGAGCAGTTGCCGCAGTTGCCGCTGTAGTCCACCACGGGCGACTTCACGTCGACCTGCGCGAAAGTGTAATCGACGTCGGCGTCGGGGTGCGTGGGGGGCCCGATGATGCACGCCTTGGACAAGGACGAGATGCCGCCGCCGAGGCCGTCGAGCTGGCGGCCGTACGGATCGGGGCTGCCGAGGGCCATCAGCAAGACATGGTCGCGCGCCGGACCCGGCGCCGGCAGGTCTCCGTGGTGGAAGACGAGGCAGCGGCTGGTGCCGCCGCGCATGTAGACGGCGCGTATCTTCTTCTGGCTCACTGACGCCTCCCCGTCACGCCCGTCCCGTCCGCGTGTGGGCGAGAATGCCGCCGGCCAGCAGTATCTCGCGCTCGCGCGGCGTGAGCGCGCAGGTGGCGGTGAACGTGGCGCCGGTGCGCGCGTTGACGATCGTGATCCGCTCGCCCGCCGCCAGCTGCGCGCGCAGCCCCGGCAGGCGCAGGCGATCGTCGCGCTCGATGCCGGCGAAGGCCGCCCCGTCGTCGAAGACGAGCGGTACCACGCCCCAGTTGATCAGGTTCGTCCGGTGGATCCGGGCGAAGGACTTCGCGATCACGGCGCGCACGCCGAGGTACATGGGCCCGGTCGCCGCCGCCTCGCGCGACGAGCCCTGACCGTACGTCTCGCCGCCCACGATGATGCCGCGCCCCGCCGCCTTCGCGCGCCCCACGAACTCCGCGTCGACGTACTTGAAGCAGAACTCCGCGATTGCCGGAACGTTCGAGCGGAAGACGAGCACCGCGCTGCCGGCGGGGGAGATGTCGTCGGTGGAGACCTTGTCGCCGAGCTTCAGGAGCACCGGCGCCTCCAGGCTCTCGACCACCGGCTCGCCGAGCGGTACCGGCTTGATGTTCGGCCCGCGCAGGATCTCGCCGCCGCCATCGGGCTGGACGAAGCCGACGGTCGAGGACGCGAAGCGGGGCGGCAGCGTTGCCGCCGGCTGCGCGCCGAGCGTGCGCGGATCGGTGATGACGCCGGTGAGCGCGGAGGCGGCGGCCACCACCGACGAGCAGAGGTAGACCTGATCGTCCTTCACGCCGCTTCGGCCGGAGAAGTTCCGGTTGAAGGCGCGCAGGCTCTTGGCGCCGGCGGCCGGCACGTGGCCAATGCCCGCGCACGCGCCGCAGCTCGACTCGGAGACGGTGGCGCCGGCGGCGATCAGATCGGTGAGAAGCCCCTCGCGGGCCATCGTCTCGAGAATCTTGTGGCTGCCGGGGAAGAGGACGAACGAGACCGAGGGATGGACATGGCGTCCGCGGATCACGTCGGTGACCGACGCCATGTCGTGCCACGAGCCGTTCGTGCACGAGCCCACCATGACCTGCTCGACCGCGGTCCCCGCGACTTCCTCGATCGGCACCACGCGGTCGGGCGAGCCCGGCAGCGCCACCAGGGGCGTGAGCGAGGACAGATCGAGGTCGATCTGATCGTCGTACGTCGCGTCGTCGTCGGGCGCGGCCGGGCGCCAGTCTTCGCCCCGGCCCAGGCGCGTCAGGAACGAGCGCGTCACCTCGTCCGACGGGAACACGCTCGTGGTCAGCCCGAGCTCGGCGCCCATGTTGGCGATGGTCATGCGCTGGGCGCCCACCAGGCTCTGAAGCCCCGGGCCGCCGTACTCGAAGATCTTGCCCGTCCCGCCGCGCACCGTGAGGCGCCGGAGGAGCGCGAGAATCGCGTCCTTGGCGGTCACCCAGGGCCCGAGCTCGCCGGTGAGATGCACGCGCACGACCTGCGGCATCTGGAAGAAGTACGGGCCGCCGCCCAGCGCCACCGCGACGTCGAGCCCGCCCGCGCCGATCGCGAGCATGCCGGCCGCGCCGCAGAGCGGCGTGTGGCTGTCGGTGCCGAGGAGCGTCTGCCCGGGGATGGCGAAGCTCTCCATGTGCACCTGGTGACAGATGCCGTTGCCGGGCTTGGAGAAGACCGCGCCGAACTTGCGCGAGACGGCCTGCATGTAGCGGTGGTCGTCGGAGTTGCGCGAATCCACCTGGTAGACGTTGTGGTCGGCGTAGCTCACGATGCGGCCGGGCACGGCGCGCGGGAAGCCCATCGCCTCGAACTGCAGCCACGACATCGTGCCGTTGGTGTCGGTCAGGAGCACCTGGTCGACCGAGATGCCGATCTCCTCGCCGGCCTCGGCCTTGCCGGCGACGAGATGACTCTCGATGAGCTTGCGGGTGAGGCTCCTAGGCACGGGTCATCGCTTGTCGAGCGAAGTGAAGTCGCGGCGGCCGGCGCCGATGTAGTCGCCGCGGGGCCGGATCAGCCGGTTGTCGTCGTGCTGCTCGATGATGTTGGCCGACCAGCCCGCGACGCGCCCGGCGGCGATGACCGGCGTGAAGAGGTCGACCGGGATGCCGAGCGAGTAGAAGAGCGGCGCCGAGTAAAAGTCGACGTTGGGGATGAGCTTCTTCGCCTCGTTGACACGGGCGTGGAGCTTCACCGCCATCTCGTACCACTTGAACTGGCCGGACTGGCGGCATGCTTCCTCGGCCATCCCCTTGAGGATCGTGGCGCGCGGGTCGCCCGCCTTGTAGACGCGGTGACCCATGCCCATGAGCCGCCGCTTCTCGCCGAGCGCCTTCGCCGCGAACGCGTCCACACTGGCGACCTCGCCGATCTCCATGAGCGTCCGCATCACCGCTTCGCCCGCGCCGCCGTGGAGCGGTCCCTTGAGCGCACCGACGCCGCCGGCGACCGCGGAGTGCAGGTCGGACTGCGTCGAGACGATCACGCGCGTCGTGAAGGTGGAGGCGTTCAGCTCGTGCTCGGCGTAGAGGGTGAGGCTCGCGTCGAACGCCTTGGCAACGACCCCGCTCGGCCGCTTGCCGGTGAGCATGTAGAGGAAGTTGGCGGCGTGCGAGAGGTCCGAGGCCGGGCGGATCGGCTCCTGACCGCTCCGGACCCGATGATGGGCGCAGATCGCGGTCGCCATCTGGCTGGTGAGCCGCAGCGCCTTGCGGAGATTCGCGGCGTGGGAGTTGTCGGTGGTGTCCGGGTCGCTCATCCCGAGTACCGCCACCGCGGCCTGCAGCACGCGCATCGGGTCCGTCGCCTTGGGCATGAGCTTGAAGGCCTGGACCAGGTCGGTCGGAATCTCGCGCGCCGCGATGAGCGCCAGCGTGGTCTTGTCGAGCTGCGCCGCGTTCGGGAGATCGCCGTACCAGAGGAGGTGACAGACCTCCTCGAAGCTCGCGCGTTGGGCCAGGTCCTCGATGTCGTAGCCAGCGTAGGCGAGGCGGCCGTGGCCGCCGTCGAGATCGCAGAGCTTCGTCTCGGCGGCGACGACCCCCTCGAGTCCCCGGATGAGCTGACTGCTTTCCTTGTTCATGGCGGCCCTCTGGAGCCTAGGTACGTGGATGGTAACAGGAATCTTCCGCGCGTCGTACCTGCTCGTCCGGCCGCGCCGCCCCCAGACATCGCGTCAGGGGCGCCCGCAGCCGCCGCGGCGTGACGCGACCGATCGACACCTCGTCCGCTCCCACGAAGACGCCGAGCGAACCCATCGCTCCAGCCACGCCGGCGAGCGCCGCGTCCCGATCCACCGGCCCTCGCCCGGCCGGGGACGCGCCGGCCGCGGCGAACCACGGCTCGAAGTGCACGTGGCGAACCTCGAGCCGGCGCTCGGCGCGATGGGTCTTGGCGTCGACGCGACCGATGAGGTGGCCATGATGGAGGATCGGCAGCGTGTAGTAGCCGTGCACGCGCTTGGGCCCGGGCGTGTAGACCTCGATGCGGTAATCGAAGCCGAACAGGCGCGCCGCCCGGTCGCGGTGCCAGAGCAGCGAATCGAACGGCGAGAGAAACGTCGTCCCCTCGGACGGCGACGACGCCCGCTCGGCGCGCGCGAGCGCGGGAAGATCGCGCGTGAGCGCGAGCCAGCGCCCCGGTGCTCCCTCGACCTCGATCTCCGTGACCTCACCTCGCTCGAGCATGGCGCGAAGCGCCCGGCGCCGGGTGCCCGGCGCGAAGCGCGGAAACGTGAGATAGCGCGCCAGGTCGAGCTCGGTCGCCGCGCCCATGGCGCGGAGCGAGCGCTCGAGGTGCCAGTGCCGGAACTCCTCGGGCGAGACCGGCTCCGCGCCGAGGAGGGCGTCGGGCAGCGCGCGCTCCAGGAGGTCGTAGCGCTTCTGAAAGTGCTGGCGCGAATGGATCGCGAGCGCGCCGGTCATCCACAGATGATGGAGCGCGTGCTGGGCCGGACGCCACGACCACCAGCCCCCGCCGGCCGGTCGGCGCCCCTCGAAATCGGCGTTAGCCATCGGTCCGTTCGCGCGGACTGCGGCCTGCACCGCGCTCAACACCTTCGCGTTCCGGCGCAGCCACCCCGACCAGCCGGTGTGGCGTGAGCGATAGTCGAGCATCGCGCGCCGCCACCACGGCAGGGTCGACGTCGGCACGAGGCACGCGGCGTGCGCCCAGTACTCGAAGAGGAGTCGGCGCCGGTAGACAAGCCGGTCGAGTCGCGCGCGGTCGTACGGGCCAAAGCGGCTCCACACCGTCAGATAGTGCGCGCGGTCGAGCACGTTGATCGAGTCGAGCTGGATCCCGCCGACGTCCTCGACGAAGCGCGTGAGGCGCGCCGGCGTGAGCGAGGCCGCGTGGGGCCGCGCGAGATGCTGACGCTCCAGGAAGAGCGCGGTGACGGCGCCCAGACCGACGCGGCGACGTGGCATGCGGCGGAGCTTATCATCGTCGTCACGCCCGGCTGAGGATGTGCGCGCCGCAGGCCGTCGCGGGGCTGGGGCCCCGCCGGCCGAGGCGCGACTCGAAGAGGTGGTAGGCTACCGGGCCATGGCGGACACGCTTCTGCCCCGCGGCGAGACGTACGCGGACGTCTACACCCGCTTCCGCTGGGCCGTGCCGTCCATCTACAACATCGCCGTCGACGCCTGCGACCGCCACGCCGGCGACCGTTCCCGCGTGGCGCTCGTGTACGAGGACGACGCGGGGCGGGTGAGCGAGCACACCTTCGCCGAGTTTCGCGCCCGCTCGAACCAGCTCGCGCGCGTGCTGGCGAGCCTGGGGATCGCGCGCGGCGACCGTGTGGGCATCGTGCTCCCGCAGCGGCCCGAGACCGCCGTCGCGCATCTCGCCGCCTACAAGCTGGGCGCGGTCGCGCTGCCGCTCTCGACGCTCTTCGGTCCGGACGCGCTCGAGTACCGGCTACGCGACGCCGGCGCGAAGATCATCGTGACCGACGCCGAGAACCTCGAGCGCGTGCTGGCCGTCGCCAAGGGATTGCCGGAGCTGATGCGGGTGATCTCGGTCGATCGCGCGGACGCCGACGGCGTGGTGGAGTACGCGCGGGCGCTCGACGGAGTCCCCGATTCGTTCGATCCCGTCGCGACCGCGGCGGAGGACCCGGCGATCCTCATCTACACGTCGGGCACGACGGGCCCGCCGAAGGGCGCGCTGCACGCCCATCGCGTGCTCATCGGGCATCTGCCGGCGATCGAGTTCTATCACGAGTACTTCCCGAAGCCCGGCGACCGCCACTGGAGCCCGGCGGACTGGGCGTGGGCCGGCGGGCTCCTCGACGTCCTGCTGCCGAGCTGGCACTACGGCGTCACCGTCGTCGCCCATCGCCCGAAGAAGTTCGACGCCGAGCGCGCCTTCGACGTGCTCGCTCGCCATCGCGTCCGGAACACGTTTCTCGTGCCGACGATGCTGAAGATGATGCGCTCCGTCGGGGACCCGCGCGGTCGCTGGCCGCTCACGCTGCGCTCGATGTTCACGGGCGGCGAGGCGGTCGGCGAGGAGGTCATCCACTGGGCGCGGGAGGCGCTCGGCGTCACGCCCCACGAGGGCTTCGGCCAGACCGAGGTGAACCTGGTGCTCGGCAACTGCTCGCTCCTGATGCCCGTCAGGCCGGGGTCGATGGGACGGCCGATTCCGGGCCACGTCGTCGACGTCGTCGACGATCAGGGGCGGCCCGTTCCGACCGGTGAGATCGGGGAAGTCGCCGTCCAGCGCCCCGACCCGGTGATGTTCCTGCGCTACTGGAACAACGAGCAGGCCACACGGGAGAAGTTCGTGGGCGACTGGGCTCTCACGGGCGATCTGGCCCGGAAGGACGCGGACGGCTACTTCTGGTTCGTCGGGCGCAAGGACGACCTGATCTCGAGCGGTGGCTACCGGATCGGCCCGAGCGAGATCGAGGACTGCTTGCAGGGCCATCCCGCGGTTGCCCTCGCCGCGGCGATCGGCGCGCCCGATCCGGTGCGCGGCGAGGCGGTCAAGGCGTTCGTACAGCTCCGCGAGGGCGTCACCGGGACCCCCGGGCTCGCCCGCGAGCTCCAGACACACGTGCGCACGCGTTTGTCGGCGCACGAGTATCCCCGTGAGATAGAATTCATCGAAGCCTTGCCGGTGACGACCACGGGCAAGGTGAAGCGGGCCGACCTGCGGCAGCTCGAGCGAACGCGGCGTAGACTGGAGACCTGAGATGGCCTACGACTACAAGAAGCACTTCGGCGAGATCACGCTGACGCAGGACCTGACCACCCTGCCCGAGGAGCGCACGTGGCGTCTGGCGGCACCCGAGCGGGACGCCGAGCCGCACCAGATCGTGCTCTACCTCGGCTGCAACGTCCTGCGCACCTCGCACATGGTTCGCACCGTCACGGCCATCTTCGACCGGCTCGGGCTCGACTACGTCGCCGTCGGCGGCCCGACGTATTGCTGCGGCATCGTCCATCACCGCAATGGGGACACGGCGGCGTCCGGCGGGATGAACAAGCGCACGGTCGAGCTGTTCCAGCGCTACCAGCCCGAGGAAGTGGTGATGTGGTGCCCGTCGTGCATGTACTTCTACGACGAGGTCCAGAAATTCCCCTGGCCGTTCCCCGTGCGCCACACGACGGAGTTCCTGGCCGACCGTCTCTCGTCGCTCGAGTTCACGCATCGAGTCGACGCGCCGGTGGCGCTCCACTACCACTCCCAGAGCGAGCCGCGCCGGCGCGAAGGCGCCGCGGCGCGCCGCCTGCTCGAGGCCGTGCCGGGGCTCCGCTACATCGAGGTCGAGCCGGAGCCGCGGTTCGGGCGCCTCTGCACCGCCGATGTCCAGGCCCAGCTCGGCCAGTCCGTCTGGGATGGGCTGATCCGCGACGCGATCGGCCGGGCGCGCACCGGCGGGGCCGAGATCCTCGCGACGGTCTATCACGGCTGCCAGCGGCTCATCTGCGGCTTCGAGGCCGAGGGCTCGATCGCGATCGAGCACTATCTCTCGGTCTTCGCGCGCGCCCTCGGCATCGAGTTCGAGGACCGCTACAAGACGTTCCGCCTCTGGCAGGACCCGGAACGCGTGCTGGCCGAGTCGACGCCGTGCCAGACCGCGAACCACGTCGAGCCGACCCGCGCGCGGGAGCTCGTGGAAAAGACGTTCGGACGGATTGCGATCGCGCCGAGCGCGGGAGCGGCCGCTTCCTAGCGGCGGCGCCGGCCTCGCCGTAGCGAAACCGTCGTGGAGATCGGGCTCTTCACCGAGTTCGAGTGGCGCCCGGGCGCCGACGAGGCCCAGGCGTTCGACGAGTCGCTGGCCCAGGTGGCCGCCGCCGAGGACCTCGGCTACGACGGGGTGTGGCTCGCCGAGCTGCACTTCCAGAAGGAGCGTTCGGTTCTTTCCTCACCGCTCGTCGTCGGCGCCGCGATCGCCGGGCGGACGAAGCGCGTAAAGATCGGCTTCGCCGTCCAGGTGCTGCCGCTCATCAATCCGCTGCGCCTCGCCGAGGACGTCGCGACGCTCGACCACCTGAGCAAGGGACGGCTCGACTTCGGTGTGGGCCGAAGCGGGCTCCCCGGGCACTACACCGGCTTCAACATCCCGTACGACGAGAGCCAGGAGCGATTCGACGAGACGCTCGAGATTCTCTTAAAGGCGTGGACCGAGGACCGGTTCACCTACGAGGGCAAGTACTTCCAGTTCCACGACGTCTGCGCCGTGCCCAAGCCGTACCAGAAGCCGCACCCGCCTCTCCGCGTCGCCGCGACGTCCGAGGAGTCGTACGCGGCCGTCGGGCGCCGGGGGCTGCCGATCTTCCTGGCGGTGCGGACGTCGAGCATCAGCGAGCTCGAGCGATACGTCGGCGCCTATCACGCCGCGTGGCGTGAGGCCGGCCACCCCGGCCGCGGCGAGGTCGGCGCGATCATGCCGGTCTACGTCGCCGACACGGAGCGCGCCGCGCGGGAGGAGACCGAGGCGAGTGCCTTGCGCTTCTACCGCTCGGTCGGCGAGGCGCTGCTGGCCGGACCGCGGCACGCCACCGGCGAGCGGCTCCGGCGCATGAGCTTCGACGAGGTGCTGAAGGATTTCGCCGTGTACGGCACAGCCGAGCGCGTCGTGGACCGGCTCGAGGAGCTGCGCGCAGCCATCGGCTTCACGAAGCTCGCCGTCTGGATGAACGTCGGCTCGCTCGTGCCCCACGAGCGCGTGCTCGCCTCGATGCAGCGCTTCGCGGAGCACGTGGCCCCGCGGCTCGGCTAGCTCCGGCCCCGCGCGGGGCCGCCAGTTCCGCTCACGCCAATTCCGCCCACACGAACGAGGGGTCGATCTTCACGTCGACGAGGTGAGGCCGGCCGCTGGCGAGCGCCCGGGTGACCGCCGGGCCGATATCCGACGCCTTCTCGACCCGCGTGCCGGCGACGCCGAGCGAGCGGGCCAGGCCGACGAAGTCGATCAGCGGCTTGTCGAGGTCCAGCGCGAGCACGTAGTGGATGCCCGGCTCGCGCGGCCGATGGTAAGCTCTCGGGCGTGTCACTGCCAGAAGCGCCCCTGCTGCGCGCGGCGCGCCGTCAGCCAACTTCGTACACGCCGGTGTGGCTCATGCGGCAGGCCGGGCGCTATCTGCCCGAGTACCGCGCCATGCGCGAGCGGTACGGTTTTCTCGAGCTGGCGCGGAATCCGGAGGCGGCGGCGGAGGTCACGCTCCAGCCGGTCACGCGCCTCGGCGTCGACGCGGCGATCCTCTTCGCCGACATCCTGCTGATCGTCGAGCCGCTCGGCGTCGGGCTCGAGTTCGCGAAGGGCGAAGGGCCGCTGATCCATCGGCCCGTCCGCGACGAGGCGGCCGTCGCGCGGCTTCCCCGCGTCGACGTCGAGGCGGCGGTGCCGTTCGTGTTCGAGACCGTGCGCCGCGTCAAGCAGGCGCTCGGCGGCAGGGTGCCGCTCATCGGCTTCGCGGGCGCGCCGTTCACCGTCGCGTCGTACGTCGTCGAGGGCGGGCCGTCGCGCGACTATCTTCACACCAAGCGCCTCATGTACGAGGAGCCCGAGAGCTGGAGCCGGCTCATGGGCATCCTCGTCGACGCGACCGCGCGGTATCTCAACGGCCAGATCGCCGCGGGCGCCGAGGCCGTGCAGATCTTCGACTCCTGGGTCGGCGTGCTGGCGCCGGACGATTACCGCACGTTCGTGCTGCCGTACACGCGAGCGCTCATCCGGGCGCTCGCGCCGGGCACGCCGGTCATTCATTTCGGCACGGGCACGGCGTCGCTCCTGCCCTCGATGCGCGCGGCGGGCGGCGACGTGATCGGTCTCGACTGGCGCGTCGATCTCGACGCGGGCTGGGCGGCCGTCGGCCACGACGTCGCCGTGCAGGGCAATCTGGACCCGGTGGTGCTCCTGGCGAAGCCCGCCTACATCCGCGCGCGCGTGAAGGACATCCTCGGCCGCGCCGGCGGCCGGCCGGGCCACATCTTCAACCTCGGTCACGGGATCCTGCCGCAAACACCGGTCGAGCACGCCCGCGCGCTGATCGAGATCGTTCACGAGCTGTCCGATCGCCGATGAGGGGCGTCGACTCGGTGCTGCTGGTCGCCTTCGGCGGCCCGACGGCCGCCCACGAGATCCGGCCCTTCCTGGAGATCGTCACGCGCGGGCGGAGCATTCCCGCCGGGCGGCTGGAGGAGGTCGTCCACCACTACGAGCAGATGCCGGGCAGTCGTTCGCCGCTCGCCGAGCTCACGCTCGCGCAGGCCAGAGGGCTCGAGCAGGCGCTGGCCCGCGTCGGGCCGGCGTTGCCCGTGTTCGTCGGCATGCGGAACTGGCATCCGTTCCTGCACGAGACGCTGGCGGAGATGGCGGGCGAGGGCGCGCGGCGCGCGCTCGCCATCATCCTGTCGCCGCTTCGCACGGAGGCCTCGTGGGAGCGCTACATGCAAGACGTCGCCGAGGCCCGGGCGCGCGTCGCGAGCGCGCCCGAGGTCGGCTTCGCGCCTGCCTGGTTCGAGGCGCCGCGCTTCGTCGCGGCCGTCGCCGACCGCGCCGGGGCGGCGCTCGCGGAGATTCCCCAGGACGCGCGGGCGTCGACGCCGCTGGTGTTCACGGCGCACAGTGTTCCCCTCGCGATGGCCGAGGCCTCGCCGTACGTGTCGGACCTGACCGCGGCGGCCCGCGCGGTGGCCAGACGACTGGGCCACGCGCGGTGGTCGGTCGCCTATCAGAGCCGAAGCGGCAGCCCGCGCGAGCCGTGGCTCGAGCCGGACATCACGGCGGTGCTCCGCCGCCTGGCGGCCGACCGCGAGCGTCACGTCGTCGTGGTGCCGATCGGCTTCGTCTGCGACCACGTCGAGGTGCTGTACGACCTCGACGTCGAGGCGCGGCGAGTGGCCGAAGCCGCGGGGATCGGATTTCACCGCGCGGCGGCGGTGAACGATCATCCCGAGTTCATCGCGATGCTGGCCGACCTGGCTCGCGGCGCGGCCGGAGGCGCCGCGAGCTGACATGGCCCCGCTGAGGCTCGTCGTCGTCGGCGGAGGCATCACCGGGCTCGCGGCGGCGTACCGCGCGGTCGAGCTCGCGCGCGAGCGGGCCATCGAGCTCGATCTCACGCTCCTCGAGGCGCGCGACCGGCTCGGCGGCACCATCGCCACCGAGCGCGCCGGCGGGTTCCTGGTCGAGGCGGGCCCCGATTCCTTCCTGTCCGAGAAGCCGTGGGCGCTCGAGCTCTGCCGGCGTCTCGGCGTCGAGGATCGGCTCGTCCGCACGGACGACCGGTTCAGGAAGGTGTTCGTGTGGCGCGCCGGGCGCCTGCACCCGTTGCCCGACGGGTTCCAGCTTCTGGCGCCGACGAAGCTCGGGCCGTTCGTGAGGTCCGGGCTCTTCTCGTGGCGGGGCAAGTTCCGCATGGCCCTCGACCTTGCCCTGCCGCGGGGCGTGAGCGACGACGAGAGTCTCGGCGCGTTCGTGCGGCGCAGGCTCGGTCGCGAAGCGCTCGAGCGGGTCGCCCAGCCGCTGGTCGCCGGGATCTACACGGCCGATCCCGACGATCTCTCGCTGGCCGCGACGATGCCGCGCTTCGGTGAGCTCGAGCGGCGCGAGCGGTCGATCATCCTGGGACTCTGGCGGGGCAGCCGCAGGGCGCCGATGGTCGGGACGAGCGGAGCGCGCTGGAGCCTCTTCGTGACCTTCGCGAACGGTATGGAGGAGCTGGTCTCCACGCTGGCGTCACGTCTGCCGACGGGCGCGGTGCGGATCAAGCACCGCGTGGACGGAGTCGAGCGCCACGGTCGCGGCTGGCGTCTCCTCGGCGGCCTGGGGCCCGCGGTGGAGGCCGACCAGGTCATCGTCGCGGCCGAGTCGTATGCCGCCGGCCGCCTGCTGCGCTACGTCGATCCGGGGCTCGCGACGCTGCTCGGCGAGATCCCCTACGCGTCCTCGGCGACGGTGACGCTCGGCTATCGCCGCGCGGACGTGCCGGGTCCGCTCGACGCGTTCGGCTTCGTCGTCCCGCGCGCGGAGCGCCGCGCCCTGCTGGCGTGCACGTTCTCGAGCGTGAAGTATCCGGGCCGCGCGCCCGAGGGCTTCCTGCTGCTCCGGTGCTTCGTGGGCGGGGCGCTGAACGAGGGCATTCTCCAGTCCGACGACGGCGCGCTGGTCGCGACGACACGAGACGAGCTCCGCCAGGCGCTCGGCGTCACCGCCGAGCCCGTCCTCACGCGGGTCGTGCGCTGGCCCAAGGCGATGCCGCAATATCACGTCGGTCACGGTGCGCGCATCGAGACGATCGAGCGGGGCGCCGCGGCGCTCCCGGGCTTGCAGCTGGCCGGCGGCGCGTATCGGGGCGTCGGGATCGCCGATTGCGTGCGATCGGGCGAGGCCGCCGCCGAGCGCGCCCTCGGCGTCGGCTAGGAGGCCGCCGGGATCTCGATCGTCCCGAGCCGGCCCAGCTCCTCGATCCGCTCCCGGGAGTAACCGAGCACCTCGCTCAGGACCGCGCGCGTGTGCTCTCCGACGCGATAGGGCGCCGGGCCGCGGGGCGTCACCGGTCGGTGGTCGACGTGAAAGGGTACGGCCGTGATGCGCACGGCGCCGCGCCCGGGGTGGTCGATGAGGGGAAACGCCTGGCGCTCGGCCAGGTGCGGGTGCGCGACGACCTCCGCGGGCGAGAGGACGGTGGCGGCGGGAACCCGTGCCGCGGTGAGCGCCGCCACGGCTTCCTCGACCGTCTTGAAGCGATCGAGGAACTCGCAAATGATCGGGTGCAGCTCGGCCCAGTGCTCGCGGCGCCCCGCGGGCGTCGCGAAGCGCGCGTCCGTCTCGAGCTCGGGCCGGCCCATCATCGCCACGAGCCGCGCCCAGAGCTGCGGTGCCCCCACCGTCTGCATCGCGACGTGGCGGCCGCCGATACCGTGAACGACCATGCCGGGGCGCGGCCCCGGATATTCGTTGCCCGCGTTCAGCATGCCGCCGTAGTTGATGTCCTCGGCGCCCACGAGACACTCGAGCATCGAGACGTCGAGATACGCGCCGCGGCCCGTCTGCGCTCGGCGCCATAGCGCGGCCAGGATCGCCCCGAAGGCGTGCGTGCCGGCGAGCACGTCGGCGGCCTGGAGATACCCGGGCCGCGGCGCCGGATCGCTCTGCTGCTCCAGGTACATGATCCCCGACATGGCGTTGACGATGTGGTGGAAGGCTGGCTGGTGGCGGAGCGGGCCGCTCTGGCCGAAGCCGGAGATCGAGCAGTACACGAGCCCGGGCTTCACGGCCGAGAGCGCGGCGTAGTCGCAGCCGAGCTTCGCGACGACGCCCGGCAGGAAGTTCTCGACCACCACGTCGGCGGCGCGCGCGAGGTCCAGCACGACCTCGCGGGCCTTGGGATGCGAGAGGTCGAGCGCCAGGCTCGACTTGCCGGCGTTGATCCGGATGAAATACGTGGCCTGGTCGGCGCGCCCCTCTTCCATCTGAGCGTGCCCGCGCCGGGTGTCGTCGCCTTCGCCCGGGCGCTCGATCTTGATCACCCGAGCGCCGAGATCGGAGAGCAGGCGCGTGCAGTACGGGCCGGCCAGCACGCGCGTGAAGTCGAGGACGGTGACGCCGGCAAGCAGCGAGTCGTCTGGGCCCGGCATGGGCGGTCTCCTTTGGGTCTCGCCTTCGCGCATTCGGTCCATTAGTCTAGCAGTCGATGCTCGAGGTGGTGACGATGAAGGAGATCGACGCGATCTTCGCGGTGACCGACGCGCTCGGCCTCCACCGCGAGTCGCTGGTGATCCCGCTCGGTCCCGCCGCGCCCGGACGTGTCCGCCGGCTGCCGAGCGGGAAGCTCGAGATCACGGTCGAGGCGGCGCGTCCGCTCGACGAATGGCTCACGGAGCTTCCGCGGCTCATCGCCGCCGCTCAGGGGAAGTGATCTGACGACCGAGCTCCGACGAGGGCTCGGGCTCTTCCCGCTCGCCGCGATCGTCTTCTTCAACGTCAGCGGCGGACCGTATGGGATCGAGGATGCGGTCCCGACGCTCGGTCCAGGCGTGACGCTCGCGCTGCTCGTGCTCACGCCGATCTTCTGGAGCCTGCCGGTCGCGCTCGCGATGGCCGAGCTCGCGTCGGCCATGCCGGACGAGGGCGGCTACGTCACGTGGACGCGCCGGGCCTTCGGGCCGTACTGGGCCTTCCTGGTCGGCTGGTGGAGCTGGATCGACAGCTTCGTCGACGTGGCGGTGTACCCGGCGCTGTTCGTGGAGTATCTGCGCTTCTGGATTCCGGAGATGACCGGTGTGGAGCGCTGGTTCCTGGTCGTCGTGTTCATCGTCGCGCTGACCGGCCTGAACCTCTGCGGCGTGCGCCCGACCGGCCACGCGGCCGTGGCGCTCGCGGTCGTCTCCATCGCGCCGGCCGCGGCGTTGACGGTGGCCGCGCTGATGGGCCCGCGGGTCGCGCCGTGGACGCCGATGGCGCCGGCCGGCCAGGGGCTCGAGGCACTGGGCCTCGGGCTCGCCGTGCTCATGTGGAACTATTCGGGATGGGACACGCCATCCACGATCCTCGGCGAGACCCGCGCGCCCGAGCGCGCCTTCCCCTCGGCGATGTTCCTCGTGCTGCCGGTGCTGACCGCAGCGTACCTGCTGCCCGTCGGCGCGGCCCTGGCGAGCGGTGCCTTGCCGTGGAACGAGTGGACCACCGGCACGCTGCCGGTGATCGGGCTCTCGGTGGGTGGCCCGTGGCTCGGCCACGCGCTGGCCGCCGGGGCCCTCCTCAGCACGGCCGGGCTCTTCATGTCGCTGCTGCTCACCAACTCGCGGCTGCCGTACGTGCTGGCGCGGGATCACGCGATGCCCGCCTGGCTCGGCGCCGTCGACCCGAGGTTCGGCACGCCGTGGACGGCGGTCGTCCTCTCGGCGGCCTGCTACGCCGCGTTCGCCGCCTTCTCCTTCAAGGAGCTGATCGTCTTGAACGTGTGGCTCTACTCGCTCAGCCTGCTGGTCGAGCTCGCCGCGTTCGTCTGGCTGCGCGTCACCGCGCCGGAGATGCCGCGGCCGTGGCGGGTGCCGGGGGGCTTCGCGGGGGCGATCGGTGTCGCGGTGTTCCCGCTGCTCTTCTGCGTCGGCGCGATCGCCACCGCCGGCTGGACCAACACGATTGCCGGCGCGGCGGCCGCGCTCACGGGGCCGCTCGCGTACCGCGTCCTCGGACGCCGCGCGCTGGCGGCCGGGGAGGGTCCGGCATGAAGGGAGTCGTCAACAGCATCGCCTACGCCGGCGGCCTCCGCCTCGGCGAGGTTCCGATCCCCGACATCAGCGAGGTCCTCAAGCAGCCCGGCCGCTTCGTCTGGATCGGCCTGCACGAGCCCGATGCCGAGGTCCTGACGGAAGTGCAGGGGGAGTTCGCGCTCCACGACCTCGCGATCGAGGACGCCACGCGTGCCCATCAGCGGCCGAAGCTCGAGCGCTACGGCGACTCGCTCTTCGCCGTCCTGCGCACGGCCCACCTCGATCGCGCGACCGGCGCGATCGAGTTCGGCGAGACGCACCTCTTCGTCGGCTCGAACTACGTCGTCTCGGTCCGGCACGGGGCGTCCTTGCCCTACGTGGAAGTCCGCTCGCGCTGCGAGGCGAGCCCGGACCTCCTGGCCAAGGGACCCGGCTTCGTCCTCTACGCGCTCATGGACTTCATCGTGGACCAGTACTTTCCGCTGGTCGACGCGTTCGAGGACAGGCTGGAGGGGCTCGAGGACAATATCTTCAAGCAGACCCTTACCCGGGAGACGACCGAGCGCATCTACCAGCTCAAGCGCAACCTGCTCGAGGTGAAGCGAGCGGTCGCCCCGCTGATCGACATGTGCAACCGGCTGGTGCGTACCGACAGCGCACTGATTCCCGACGACGCGCGCGTCTACTTCCGCGACGTCTACGACCACGCGATCCGGATCAACGAGATGATCGACACGCTGCGCGAGCTCCTGACCACGGCCCTCGAGGCGAACCTCTCGCTGATCTCGGTCTCCCAGAACGACGCGATGAAGCGGCTGGCCGGCTGGGCGGCCATCATCGCCGTGCCGACGATGATCGCGGGCATCTACGGCATGAACTTCAAGTTCATGCCCGAGCTCGAGTGGGCCCTGGGGTACCCCGTGACGATGGCGGTGATGCTCGCCGCCTGCGGCTTTCTCTACTACCGCTTCAAGCGCTCCGGCTGGCTCTGACCCGGCTCACCGCCGGGCGCGTCCGAGGCTGTCGTCGAGGACCGCGGCCAGGCAGTCGAGCGACCCCAGCGAGTAGACGTAGGTCTTCCAGCCGACGGCGACGTGATCCTCGCGCTCGCCCGGGCGGGTCATCGGGAAGATCTCGACCGACACGTTGGGGCCGGGTCCCGAGCAGCCGCCGGCGCACCCCTCGCGCACGCGCACGCGCTCGGCGAGCCCGCGCTCGGCGACGATCTGCCGCAGCTGGTGCGCGATCGCCGTCGCGTCCAGCTTCACGGCGCGTTCCCCACGCGCGATCGGCAGCGCCACCGCGCCGGGCTCGCGCGGACAGACGGTGACGACGAGCCGGCGGGGCGTCACGCGGACGCCATCTCGGCGGCCAGTCGCGCGGCGGCGACGACGGGTCGCTCGGCGGGCCGGTGCCAGTGCGCCCGCAGCCCGGCGCGGGCGACGGCGCGGATCAGCCCGGTGCGGAACCAGGGATTCTCGAGCACGCTGCCGGCCCAGCTAGCGTTCACCGGCTGCCTGAGCTTCAACGAGCGCACGACGTCACGGGCGCCCGCGGCGAGAAGCCGCTGGCTCTCGGCCACGATTCGTCGCGCCCGGCGGTCGCCGCGCCGCGCGCGCGCGAGCACGGTCGGGGCGAGGGCCGCGATCGTCCTGACCGGGTCCGCGGCGTGGACAGCCCGGAGCGTGGCCCGGAGGCGTCCGTCGCGCATCGTCGCGCGCAGCCACTCGCGGCCGAGCCAGAAACCGGAGCCCTCGTCGCCGACGAAGGGCCCGAGGCCGCCCGCCCGCGCCCAGCGGCCCCGCGCGTCCCAGCCGACGACGATCGAGCCGGTGCCGGACAGGATCAGCATGCCCGGCTGGCGCCCGAGCGCGCCGAGCAGCGCAGCCTGAGCGTCGGAGACAACGTGGACGCGGCGGGCGAGCCCCCGAAGTCGGTGCGCGAGCGCCTGACGCTCGCCTGGAGTCCAGAGTCCGCGCGAGGCCACGACGAGGGCGGCGACGCGGCGCCGGGTCCATCGACGGCGGCGCCACACGTCGCGCAGGACCGAGACCAGCTCCTGAAGATCCCGGTTGGCCGGAACCACGACGGTCGGGACGCGATCCGCGCCGGTCCAGACCGCGATGCGAATCCACGTTCCGCCGACGTCGGCGCCGACGCACACACCGCCCGCACGCGCGCTCATGAGGACGCCGGATCGGGGCGGCGGCCCACAACCCCCCGCGAATCGTGTCTAACCGCAGGCAAGATTGCCACTCTGTCCATTATGAGGCTCCGCCCCATGATCGCGAGGCTTCTGAAATGACACGCTTTCCGCTTATTCGCCCGCTGGCATGGCCGATGCGTAAGTAGGCGCCGGAGGATCTGGTAATGGGCAAGACACTCGCAGCCTGGATCATGATGGCCGGCGCGGTCGCGGCGCCCGCGATGGGTCCGCGCGAGACCGTCGAGACGATGGTCGGCCGCGTGGTCACCCTGGTGCAAGACATCGACGCCCCGACATCGGAGTCGCTTGCGGCGGATCGGCGTACCGCGATCCGGAAGCTGGCGCGCGAGCTCTTCGATTTCGAGGAAGTGACGCGACGGACGCTATCCCGCCACTGGGCCGCGCGCTCCGCTGACGAGCGCGCCGAGTTCGTGGCGCTCTTCACCGACCTGCTCGAGCGCTCGTACATCACCCGGGTCGAGGCGTACGCGGGCGAGACCATCACGTACTCCGCGGAAGCGATCGACGCGGGCTACGCCACGGTCCGGTCGAGGATCCTCACCGATCGGCGCAACGACGTCACGCTCGACTACCGGCTCCATCTCCGGGAAGGTCGCTGGCGCGTCTACGACCTGCAGATCGACGGCGTGAGCTTCGTGTCGACCTACCGCAGCCAGTTCGACCGGATCATCCAGTCCGAATCCTACGCGGCCCTCCTCGAGCGGATGCGCAAGAAGAGCTTCGAGGCCAACGTGGCCGAGCGAGGCGGCAAGAAGCTCTAGTCGCGGCGGGACCGGCGGGGAGCGAGTTCCCCGCCGGACTGCCCGGTCCCGGACCCTCCCGTTCGACCGCTCACACAGTCTTCCTGAGTCGCCGCAGCCTAAGGGGAACCCAGGCCGAGGATCCACCCCTCGACATGACGCGCGTGAGCCGGAGGCTCCGGCACGGCGCTGTCGAGGAGCAGCCTCGCCAGCGCGATGCAGGCAATCGTCGCGTCGAACGGATCCTCGCCGGCTCTCGAGCGTCCGAAACCGTCGCGCAGAAGACCGGCGACGGCGTGCAGATCGAGTCGGGTATCGGCCTCGACACCCTGGAGCACCGCGCGGCCGCAGGCTGCGCGCGCCGCGGGGTCCGATTTTCGGGTGACCGTGACGCCGAGCGTTCGCAGCAAGAACGCCGGGTACATCTCGGCGACGATCGGGCGGCCGGCGGCGATGAGCCTCGTCAGAGGCCCGTCGAAAGGCCAGAGCGCCACCCGGTTCAGGTTGGGCGTGATGACGTCGCGCCAGACGCACACGGCCGATCGGCCGACTTGCCGTGGCCCGACGAGCCAGAAGATCGGCCCGGCGCCCGCCAGCCGGTCGCACTCGCGCGGCGCGAACGCGGCCTCGCCGAGCGCCCGCCGGAGATCGGCGCGCCGGATGCCCTTCAGGCCACGGAGCGGGTAGAAGGGCCGCTCGATCGCGATGTCCTCGGCGCGCGCGGCGGGTTCGTAGAAGCGCCTGAACCGACCGGCGCCGAAGACGCCGAGCGCCTCCCGGAACGTGCCCAGCCCGGCCATCGCCGCATACTCACGGGCGACTCCGATGGGGCAGTCGAAGGCGACGACGGCGCCGGGGTCGAGCGTGAGGGCGTCGACGTCTTCCACGCGCATGGGCGGATCCAGGACGTAGCGTCCGCGACGCAGCACCGCCCGGCAGAGCTGGCGCTTCGCCGGTGCGGAGCCCCAGTCGATCGCCAGGATCTCGGCGGGCGAGGAGCCGGGACCGTTCAGCGGTGGAGGAGCCGTCCGATGACGGCGTCGAGCTGGCACTTCCTGAAGCCGTAGGCGGTGATGCCGAGGACGCCCGGCGAGAGAAGGGCGGCGTCGTACGGATCGCGCATGAGCACGACCGCCAGCGCCCGAGCGCGCGCCTGCAGCTCGGAGAGCAGCCGCTTGTTCGACGCGTAGAGGTGAGCGTCGAACAGGAACAGCACCATCGCGTCCGAGGCCTCGGCCAGCGCGGCGGCGGCGGCGATCTCCGCGTCCGTCGGCTCGATTCCGACCAGGCTCGTCGTCGGCGCCACGCCCGCCCGCCCGAACGCATCGGCGATGTACGCGGTCTCGGAGGCGATCTCCGGCTCGATGGTGATCCGGGGCGCCAGGTCCGAGAAGCGAGGAAACACGACGCCGACGCGCCCGTTCAGCGCGCGCCTGAGGTCGTGGCGTCCCGGCGCCACGACGGTGACGGAGCGCGTCGCGATCGCCCGCGCGAGCGGCCCGGCGTCGGGTTCCGGCGCGGGCGCTCCGCCCTCGAAGCGGGTGGCGCGCCGCTCGCGGAGGCGGCGCACGCGCTCGACCGAGGCCTCGAGCTCTTCCTGGGGGAGCGTGCCGGCGCGGTATGCGTCGAGCAGCGCGCGGGCGGCGGCGCGCTGGGCCGGCTCCGTGTGGCAGACGAGCAGGAGATCGTGACCGGCCGCCGACGTCTTCACCACCGCCTCGCCGATCGGGCACGTCTCGCCGATCGCGCCCATCTCGAGGTCGTCCGAGACGATGACGCCCGAGAATCCGACCTCCTCACGGAGGTACTCGTGAACGATGCGCCGCGAGAAGGTCGCCGGAACGCGCGTCGAATCGAGATTCGGGTAGATCGGATGGCTCGTCATCAGGCAGTCGACGCCTTCCTCGACGGCGGCGAGGAAGGGCGGCAGATGCGTCGCGCGCATTTCGACCCAGGTCGAGTCGATCGTGGGCAGGCGCAGATGCGCGTCGAGCGGTGAGTGGCCCTTGCCCGGGAAGTGCTTGGCGCACGCCGAGAGGCCCCCCTTCTGCATTCCCTTGATCCGCGCGATGCCGTTCCTGGTGACAACGGCGGGGTCCTTGCCATACGAGCGGATCCCGATGTTCGGGCTGTAGCGCTCGGTGAGCACGTCGAGCACCGGCGCGAAGTTCACGTCGACGCCGAGCCGGCGCAGCTCGCGCGCTTCGAACACGCCCTGATGGAACGCGAACGACTCGTCGCCCGCCGTTCCCAGCGCGAGGCTGTCGGGAAAGATCGTCGTGGCCTGGCCCAGCATGACGATCCGGCCGCCCTCGTGATCGGTGGTCACGAGAAGCCGGCGCCCGAGCGCCGACTCGAGCTGCTGCAGGAGCCGCGCGTGCTGCTCCGGCGTCTCGAAGTTGCGCCGGTAGAGAATCAGGCCCCCGGCGCGCGTGTCGCGGAACAGGCGAATATCCGCATCGGTGAGCTTGGGGCCGGACAGTCCGAACACCAGCCGTTCGCCGACGAGGGTCTCGAGATTGCTCACAACGAAATTATAGGCTGCCGGCGGCTCGCGGACCTTGACCTACGGAAGACGTGTACTGTCAGACAGGTGACACCAACTGGCGGCCGGGACGTCCTCGTCGCCGCGTGACACTCATAAGTTCCTGACTTGCAACCCATCAGGCTCTGGCACGGCGACTGCAGAACCTGGTCGTAATGCGTCGTTGGCTCAGCGCGCTGGTGATCGGGGCAGTTGCTCCGGGGCTCGCCGTCGGAGCGGGTGCGATCGCCCAGACGAAGACGACGTCCGCCCCGTCGACCGGCGCATTCAACAAGCTGTCGCTCGGAAACCAGAAAGTGGCTGCCTCCCTGTACGAGGCCCAGAATGCCCGGACGTCACCGGCAGGCTCGCCGAGCAGACCGCTGACACTCCAGCAAATCGCGGCGAAGAGGCTGTCGGGTCAGAGCTGGGGAGACATCTTCCGGGAGATGAAAGCGCAGGGGCTCGTCCAGGAAAAGAGCCTGAGTCAAGTCGTCAGCAGGTACGGACAAGTCGCCGGTCCGGAGCCAGGGGCGAGCGCGACCGGCGCCGGCAGAACGAGCGCCCTCGGAGGTACCTCGCTCGACGGCGTGTCGTACGGCAACGGTCACGGGGGCCGGTGATGACCAGGCGATGGAATCCCTGGGGCGTGACCGCGCTCGGCCTGGTCGTCGTCATGGCGACCGCCCTCGTCACGGGGCTCGTCGTCGCGAACTGGTCCGGATCAAGCCAGGAGCCGGAGCCGATCAGGCAGGTGCCAGCCGCGGCCCGTCCGTGGCCGCCCGCGCGAAACGTCAGCGTGATGCCGGCGGCCTCGCCGATCGCGCGCACTGAGCCGGTGGCCATCGTGGTCCCCACGGAGGAGGCTGTCCAGGCCTGTAATCGGCGCGCTGCCGAGGAGGCCGGGGATCCGGTCCGGGCGGAACAGGTCGTGAAGGACGGCGCGAGCGGTGGGGGGGCTGCCGCGCAAGGCGGCGCTCTCTACGGGCTCAACGAGAGCAGGCGGAACGACGAGAAGTACCGGGCCGCGTACTCCACCTGCATCCGCGCGCGCGGCTACGCGGCGGGATAGCTCGATCGGCTAGTACATCAAGTAGGGCGCGCGGCGCCGCTTCCAGCGCTCCAGATCCGGCTGCCACGCGCGCTCGATCGCCTTGAGCCGGGTTCCCCGCTCGATCGCCTGTCGGATCGCGTCGGTCCCGCACAGAATGTCGATCGGCAGGCGCCGCTTCTCGAACTCGTAGGGCGGCCGCCGCCACGCGAAGCCGCGCGGAGCGAGCCGGCGTGCGACGGCGATCTCGGCCAGCCCCGTGAGGAACGGCTTGAAGCGCGCCGCGTCCGTCACGTGAACCTGGACGCCCTCACAGAGCCGCCCGGCCCACTTCTGAAATGTCGGCAGGAAGCGCGCGGGTCGAAACCGGACGCCGGGGAGCCGCTCGCGCTCGAGCGCCGCCGCGTATTGTTGCGCGTCGAGGTAGGGGGCGCCGATCCACTCGAACGGACGCGTGGTGCCCCGGCCCTCCGACAGGTTCGTGCCCTCGATGAGGCAGCCCCCCGAGTAGACGCGCGCGGTGTCCGGCGTCGGCATGTTGGGCGAGGGCGCCACCCACGGAAGCCCGGTGTCCTCCCAGAGCATCGCGCGGCGCCAGCCTCGCATCGGCACCACGGTGAGATGGCAGCCGATGGCGTGCTGCTCGTTCAGATAGACCGCCAGCTCGCCGATCGTCATCCCGTGACGAATGGCCAGGGGATGCAGGCCGACGAACGACGCGAACGTGGGATCGGCCACGTTGCCCTCGATCCGCGTGCCGCCGAGCGGGTTGGGCCGGTCGAGCACGACGACGCGCACGCCCATGCGCGCACACACGCGCATGGCGAGCGTCATGGTCCAGACGAACGTGTAGTAGCGGGAGCCGACGTCCTGGAGATCGATCACGACCGTGTCGACGCCACGCAGCATGGGCGCCGTCGGCTCGAGACGCGTGCCGTAGAGGCTCCACACCGGCAGGCCCGTCGCCGGATCGCGGGCGCCGGCGATCCTGGCGTGATCCTGGGGCGCGCCCCACAGGCCGTGCTCCGGGGCCAGGAGCGCGACGAGCTTCGCTCCCCGCAGGCCGCGCAGAAGCGTGGTCGCGTGGGTGTAGCCCGCGTCGATCGACGCCTGGTGCGCGAGCAGGGCGATCCGCTGCCGACGCAGGAGCGCCGGCCGGCGGCGGACGAGCACGTCGAGACCCGATTCGACGCGGGGCATACTGTTCGATAGTAGTAGCATGCGGGCGTGCCGGCCTCGCGATTCCGCTACGCGCGTCTCGCCACCGAGCGCGCGAACTCGCGGAGCCGCGCTCTCGACCGCATGACGCCCGGCGGGATCGCGGGGCTGATGAATCGCGAGGACCGCCGCGCGGTGGCGGCCGTCGGCCGCGTGCGGCCAGAGATCGCGGCGGCCGTGAAGCTGATCGTCGCCGCACTCCGGAGAGGCGGGCGCCTCTTCTTCGTCGGGGCGGGCACGAGCGGCCGCCTGGGTGTGCTCGAAGCGGCCGAGTGCCCGCCGACGTTCGGCACGCCTCCCCGGCTCGTGCAAGCGATCATCGCCGGCGGCCGTGGCTCCGTATTCCGCTCGCGCGAGGGAGCCGAGGACGACCAGGCGGCCGCCCGCCGTGCCGTTCGTGGACGGGTGCGGCGCGGCGACGTCGTCGTCGGCGTCTCCGCCAGCGGCGTGACGCCGTTCGTGAGGGCGGCGCTGGCGGCGGCCCGACGGCAAGGGGCGGCGACCGTGCTCGTGGCGTGCAACGCCGAGGGCGCGCGCGGCGCGCGGTCCTCGGCGAATATCCGCATCGTGCCCCTCACCGGGGCCGAAGTGCTCGCCGGCTCGACCCGCCTCAAGGCAGGCACCGCCACCAAGCTCGTGCTGAACACGCTCACGACCGCGGCCATGACGGGGCTCGGCCGCGTCTACGGTAACCGGATGATCGACCTCCAGCCGAGGTCGGCGAAGCTTTACGAGCGGGCGCTGAGGCTCGTCGCCGACCTGGGCGGGGTCTCGCGCGGCCGGGCGCGGGCGGCGCTCAAGGCGTCGCGTGATCGAGTTCGTGTGGCGATCGTGATGGCGAAGAGTGGGGGCAACGCGGTCGAGGCATCCCGGGCTCTCGCAGCCGCGGGCGGATCGCTACGGATGGCGCTTCAGAAGCCGCGGCGGAAGTAGCGGGCGCGAACGCGGACGGGCTCGAGCTTGAGCGCGAAGAGGAGCCAGCCGAAGGGAAGAACGATCGCGGCGACGGTGATCCAGAAGGTGCTCCGCTTCCAGAACGCGCTTCCTCTTGGTCTGTCCATGCCCCTCTACAACGCAACCGCGGTGCCAGCGCGAACCGGAGTGTAACTAGCTGGAATATAGGTAATAAATCAGGAGACGCGCACCCGATTTCGGGAAAGTGGGAACTATTTCATCAGCCCTCCGTACCTTTTCTTCCCTTTGATCCGAAGGAACCACCAGCGCGCGGTCAGGAGACCCTACGGCACGAGGACCCAGCGGCGGAGCAGGAAGTACTCGTTGAACGGCCGGTCGTCGGCGAGGGCCGGCGCCCCTGGCGCGAGGCTGGTCAGCGCCACCAGCGGCGTTTCGTGCCCCAGCAGGCGAGCGAAGTTGCCCGCGACGGTCGGCTCGATCGGCCACTCGATCAGATCGCGCGCAGCGCGCGCCGGCAGACGCTGGACGAGCTCAGCCACCGAGTAACGGGGGATCGGACGATCGCTGGCGAGGTAGTGGACACCGAGCACCTGCAGCGTCGGGTGGGGGTTTACGGAAGGAAACGCGCGTACGTGCGGGAATGAGGCTTCGAGCGCCCTGGTGACCGACGCCAGCGTGCCGAGGTCCGTGATCGGGATCCACTGTTGAAGGATCCCGCCCGGGCGCAGCCGCGTCCGCGCAAGCCGATAGAACTCGCGCGAATACAGGAGGCTCGAACCCGCGGCCTCGGGCGGGTTCGGCGGGTCGATCGTGATCACGTCGAAGGTGTCGCGCGACCGCTCGAGGAACCTGCGGCCGTCATCGATGACCACGCGCGCGTTCGACGATCGCATCAGCTCCCGGGCGTCGGCGTGGAAGTAGGGGAAGAATTCCGGCACGCTCGGTACGAGCTCGACCGCGGTGACCCGGATGTCCCACGACAGCAGCGAGCGGAACGTAGTGCCCATCCCGAAGCAGATGACGAGCGCATCGGTGGGCGGGCGCTCGAGGAACACGAGCGGTACGTGCGCCATCCACTTCGTGACCGGCGTCAACACGGTCGTCGAGGTGCCGTTGACCAGCAGGTCGCGCGACATGCCTTCGCCGGTGACGATGACCGTCGCCGTGTGATCGCGTCGGACCTGGCGCTCCGGATAACCTGTCTCGAAGCTCCGCGTTGTGAAGAGCACGGTCACCGCGAGCGCCAGTGCGACCGGCACCCACGCCGTTCGACGAAGCGATGACGGTCCGTCCCCGCCGACCAGCGCCGGGCGGACGATCCCGGCGGCGGCCGCGACGAAGAGCGGCAGCGTCAGCAAGGCCAGCGCGGTGTGCTCGCCGACGTTGGCAAGCAGGACGAAGCCCGCCAGAAGCGGGCCCGTGATCGACCCGAGGACATTGACGGCATAGGCGGCGCCCGCGCGATGGGGATGGCCAGCCGACCACCGATCGATAAGCATCGGCGTGAGGATCCCGACCGCCGCGCATACCGGCGTCACGCCGAGCAGTAACCTCGCGAGCGGCGGCATGGCGAGGCGAGGGTCGGCCGTCACGAGCGGCAGCAAGCCGGCGACGCCCGCGACGAGCCAGGTGAGCCCCCCGGCGCGGGCGCATGTCTCAGGCCCGACCCACGTCCGGTAGAGACGCGAGCCGAGGAACGTCGCGATCAGGTACGTCGCGAGGATGCCCGCAAAGGCATAGACGAGATTGCCGAGATAGGGCGTCAGCTGGCGGATCCATATGATCTCCATCGCCATGCTGACGAGGCCCGTCACGAACAGGGCCAGGAGAACGGTCGGACGCATCGCGGCCGTCTCCGGCGACGGAGCCGCCGTCGCGGCCATCGCCGGCGCCGGCGCGTGCCGGCGGCTCAGCGCGAACGCCGTCGCCGCGACGAGGACATTCGTCGCGATCGCGATCGCCAGCGTTGCTCGGAACCCGAGCAGCTCGATGAGGACGAACGCCGACACGAGCGTCCCGCACGCCGCGCCCAGCACATTCGCCAGATAGAGGAAACTGAACGCGCGCGTGCTCGCATCCGGATGCGCGGCGCGGATCGCCGCCATCGCAAGCGGGAACGTCGCACCCATGGCCGCACAGCACGGCAACAGCGTCAGCGCGACGAGGACTCCGGAGACGAGGTGGTAGCTGGCCGAGCCCCACTCGAGCGTCGTGCCCGACGCGACGAAGAAGGCATGGCCCACGCTCAGCCCGGATGGGACCGCCAGCGCGACGACGCCGATCGCCGCTTCGGCAGCGGCGTAGCGCGCAAGACCTCGGCGGGCGTCGACCGCGCGCGCGCGTCCGCCGAGCCAGCTGCCGAGCGCGAGCCCCGCCATGAACACCGAGAGCACGATCGACACCAGGGGCGTCGTGACGCCGAAGGCCGCCATGGCGAGCCGGAGCCAGACGATCTCGTAAACGAGGCCCGCAAAGCCCGAGCCGAGGAAGAAGAAGAACCACCAGGTGAGGGATGAATGACCGATCTCGCCGCGCAAGGTCATGGCGTCTTCCCTTGCCCCACGGGAGCGCCGGCGAACCGGGACTTGAAGCGAGGCATGGTTCCGAATCGGTCTCGAGCAAGATCGGGACCAGATTCGTCGCGAGCTAAATCAGGACATTGTCGATCGGCGCTTGCCAAAGTGCCACCCTCATTCGCTAGACGTCAGACGACGGTCTAGCGCGGGCTGAAGGCGAGCGCCGAACATGTCAGCCCGAAAGAGAATCCGTGGGCCACCAGTTGCGGCTTCTGACCTGGTGTGCTGTCATGTGGGCCTTCAGTGGCACCGATCTTAGATCGAGGGGGACTGCATGCGGCTCGCCGGGAAGGTCGCGGTCGTGACGGGCGGAGGCAGCGGAATCGGCCGCGGTATCGTGCTGGCGATGGCGCGCGAGGGCGCCGATATCGCCATCCCCGACATCCAGGTGCTGAACGCGGAGAAGGTCGCCGGCGAGGTGAAGGGGCTCGGCCGCAAGGTGCTCGCCATGAAGACCGACGTCACCAGCGCCGCCGACGTGAAGACCATGATCGACCGGACGCGCGAGACGTTCGGGAAGATCGACATTCTCGTGAACAACGCGGGCGCGGCCGGGCCTCCGGGCATGCCATTCACCAACAACACCGAGGAGGACTGGGACCGCACCTTCGCGGTGAACACCAAGTCCGTCTTCCTCACGTGCAAAGGCGTCGCGTCCCACTTCATCGAGAGGAAGGCCGGGCGCATCGTCAACATCGCCTCGATCGCCGGACCGATGTCGGCGCCGACGATGCCGCCCTACAGCGTGGCCAAGATGGGGGTCATCACGCTGACCCGCATCGTCGCCAAGGAGCTGGCGCCCCATGGCGTCACCGTGAACGCGATCTGTCCGGGCGTGCTCTGGACGGACTTCTGGCAGAAGCTCGCCGCCCATCTCGCCGAGACGAACCCCGCCTTCAAGGGGATGACGGCGCGGCAGGTGTTCGACAAGCGGGTCGGGGACATCACGCCGATGAAGCGCGAGCAGACGCCCGAGGACATCGGCTGGGCCGCCGTGTTTCTCGCCTCCGACGAGGCGCGCAACATCACCGGCCAGGCGCTGAACGTCGACGGCGGCGTGGTGATGCAGTAGGGCGATCACGGTGAATTTCGATTTCGCCGAGTCCGAAGAGGCGTTCCGCAAGGAGGTCCGCGGCTGGCTGGAGGCCAACCTGCCGGACGATCTGCGCGGCCGCGCCTTCGCCGCCTCGCGGGCGGACCGCGACGAGGTGCGGCGGCTGCGCGCGTGGCAGAGGCGCATGTGGGAGGCGGGCTACGTCGGGCTCGACTGGCCGGTCGAGTTCGGCGGACGGGGCGCGACGACCGTCGAGATGGTCATCCTCTACCAGGAGATGGCCCGCGCCGAATCGCCGCAGCTCGTCAACCGGGGTGGCGTGTCGATGCTGGGCCCCACGCTGATGAAGTACGGCACTCCCGCCCAGCAGAAGCGCCACCTGGAGAAGATCCTGACGGCCGAGGAGCTCTGGTGCCAGGGGTTCTCCGAGCCCAACGCGGGGTCGGACCTGGCGAACTTGCAGACGCGCGGCGTCCGCGAGGGCGACCACTTCGTCGTCAACGGCCAGAAGGTCTGGACGAGCATGGCCCACGTGGCGGACTGGTGCTTCCTGCTCGTCCGCACCGACCCGGCGGCGGTGAAGCACAAGGGCATCAGCTTCCTGCTGGTCGACATGAAGACGCCGGGCATCACGGTGCGGCCGCTCCGTCAGCTCACCGGCGAGGCCGAGTTCAACGAGGTCTTCTTCGACAACGTGAGAGTTCCGATCGACAATCTCGTCGGGAAGCTCAATGAAGGTTGGAGCGTCGCTATCACCACGCTGGCGTACGAGCGCGACATTCTAACGTTCATTCGCCACATCTCGCTCCGCAACGCCCTGCACCGGCTCGTGCGCCTCGTGCGCCAGCGAGAGCGCGGCGCCGACCCGGTCATCCGGCAAAAGGTGGCCGCCCTCTGGATCGCCGAGCAGGCGCTCCAGCTCAACGGCTACCGGAGCCTCACCAAGATCCTGCGCGGCGGCGCGCCGGGCCCCGAGGGCTCGACGTCGAAGCTCTTCTGGAGCCAGGTCGATCAGGAGCTGGCGCACGTCGCCACCGAGGTGATCGGCCCCTATTCGCAGGTCGCCGGCGAATCGGAGTGGGCGCTGGACGGCGGTCAGTGGGAGTTCTACGAGCTGCTCGCGCGCGCGAGCGGAATCCGCGCGGGAACCTCCGAGATCCTTCGCAACATCCTCGCCGAGCGCGTGCTGGGCCTGCCGAAGGACTAACCCGAAAGGACACACCGGCATGAGTGACCTGCTCTACGACGTGAAGGACAAGGTCGCGACGATCACGCTGAATCGGCCCGACAAGCTCAACGCGTTCACGCGCGACATGATCGACGCGTGGGCGAAGGCGCTCAACGCCGCGCAGACCGACGACAGCGTCAACGTCATCGTGGTGACGGGCTCCGGCCGCGCTTTCTGCTCGGGCGGCGACGTGGGCCGCATGCGAGACGGCGAGCCCAGCGCGCTCGACGGCAAGAACACCCTCTGGGAAGGCGTTCATCGCGTGCCCAAGACGCTCGAGACGGTGGACAAGCCGGTCATCGCGATGGTCAACGGCCTCGCGGTGGGCGCCGGCATGGGCATGTGCGTCATGTGCGACATGCGCGTGGCCGCCGAGTCGGCCCGCTTCTCCACCGGCTACGTCCGCGTCGGTCTCGTGCCGGGCGACGGCGACACCTACTTCTTGCCGCGTCTGGTCGGCGCCGCCAAGGCGCTCGAGCTCCTGTGGACCGCCGACTTCATCGAGGCGCCCGAGGCCCATCGCCTCGGCATCGTGCAGCGCGTGGTGCCGGACGCGCAGCTGAAGGACGCCACCTACGCGCTGGCCCGGCAGATCGCCGACGGACCGCAGATCCCGATCCGGATGATCAAACGGCTCGTCTACCAGAGCCTCCGGCTCGACCTCCGCACGCACCTCGACCTGGTCTCGTCCCACATGTCGATCGTGCGCCAGACCGCCGACCACGCCGAGGGCGTCGCCGCGTTCAAGGAAAAGCGCCCGCCGCGGTTCCAGGGGCGCTGAGGCGGCAACCTAGAGGGGAGAGTAACCCCGGTACTCCATCTGCTTGGCGATCGCGGCGCGAGCCTCGGCGCCCCAGAACTTCTCGATGAGACCCAGGTCGAGCGCGGACGAGACGCCGCCCGCCGTCACGATGCGCCCCTCGTCCACCACGCGCCGGTTGGTCACCACCTCGCGGCAGAGCGGACGCAGGAGCTCCACCGCCTGGTGGTGGGTCGTCGCGCGCTTGTCTTTAAGATAGCCGGCGCGGCCGAGCAGGAGCGCGCCGGAGCAGACCGAGGCCAGCGGCCGCTCGTCCCCCCAGGTCTTCAGGTAGTCGCCGGCGCGGCGGTTGTCCATCAGCGTGACGGTGCCGAGCCCGCCCGCCACGTAGAGGAGGTCGAACTTCGAGTGGTCCTCGTACACCGAGTCGGGCGTGAGCTTGAGGCCGGACTCGTCGACGATCTCGGCGTCGGTGCCGATGATCCGATGCGTGACCTCCGGGTCGATGGACATCGCCGCGACGCGCCGCAGCGCATCGTAGGCGCCGATGAAGTCGAGCATCGTCAGGCGCGGAAATCGAGAAACGCGATGCGCTTCGGCGGCATGGCGTCAGCAGGGCTGGACCGAGGCTTTGTGGCGCTGGGCCAGCGCCTGATAGCCTTCCGGGTTCGCGCGCACCCAGCGCTCGGCCGGCGTGCCCGCGAGCGGTCCGCGGACCTTGGCCGGCGTGCCGAGGGCGAGCATGCCTTCGGGAATCTCCGTCTCGGGCGTCACCAGGGCACCGGCGGCCACCATGGCGCGGGCGCCGATCCGCGCGCCGTCGAGCACGGTCGCGCCGTTTCCGATCAGACATTCCTCGCCGAGCGACGCCGCGTGGATCGTGCAGTTGTGGCCGACCGTCGAGCCGGCGCCGATCTCGGTTCCCCCGCGCGGCGTCACGTGGACGACGGCGCAATCCTGCACGTTGGCGCCGCGGCGCACCACGATCGGGTTGAAGTCGCCCCGGAGGACGGCGTTGTACCAGACGGACGCGCGCTCCTCGATCGTCACGTCGCCGACGACGACCGCGGTGGGCGCGACGAACGCGGTCGGATGCACCTTCGGGCGCTTGCCCTCGAAGCTGAACAGTGGCATGGGCTGGACCCCCGCAGTATCCTCGAAATTGGCTCTCATCTTACTCGAAGGCGACAGGAGGTGGGAATGCCGTTTCCCAATATCGCGGCCGTCGCCACTGCGACGCCGCCTCATCGGTTCACGCAGGCGCAGCTGCTAGCGCTCGCCGGCTACGCCGACGAGGAGCGACGCGGATTCTTTCGCCGCAGCGACATCGACGGCCGTCATCTGTGGATCGATCCGGCAGCCTTCCGGCCTGACGAGTCGGTCGACGAGCTCAACGATCGCTTCCGCGCCGGCGCCTTGCACCTCGGCGAATCGGCGGCGCGCGGCGCGCTGGCGCGGGCCGGCTGGGACGCGCGCGACGTCGATTTCATCGCGACCACGACGTGCACCGGACGGCTCACGCCGAGCCTCGACGCGCACCTGATCAGCCGGCTCGGCTGCCGCGCCGACATCCAGCGGGTTCACGTCGGGGACACCGGCTGCGCCTCGGCGATGGTCGCGCTCCAGCAGGCGGCGAACTATCTGACCGCGTTCCCCGGCCGCCGGGCGCTCGTCATCGCCGTCGAGATCTGCTCGGCCGCCTACTTCCTGGACGACCGGCTCGAGAGCGCGGTGGCGCACGCGATCTTCGCGGACGGCGCCGGCGCGCTCGCCGTCACCACCGGCGGTCCGGGGCCGTCGATCGTGGCCCACCGAACGCTCTTTCACTCCGAGCATCTGGGCGCCATGGGATTCGAGTATCCGGGCGGACGGCTGCGGGTGACCCTCTCGAAGGAGGTGCGGCGGATCGGCGGCACCATGATGCGCGAGATGGCGACGATCCTGATGGCGGCGCAGGGGCTCAAGCGCGAAGACATCCGCTACTGGGTGCTGCACTCCGCGGGCCGTCGCGTGATCGACCGCGCGCGGGCGCTCCTGGACCTGAGCGAGGAGCAGGTGGGCCACTCGCGCGCGGTCTTGCGCCGCTACGGCAACATGTCGTCGGCGACGATTCTCTTCGTGCTGGAGGAAACCCTGCGCGCCGAATCGCCCGTCCCGGGCGACTGGGCGCTGATGATCGGCCTCGGCCCCGGCTTTGCCGCCGAGGGAGCCCTGCTCCGGTGGTGATAAGACAAACAGCGATACCACAACGGATGCCGCAAGCGATACCACAACGGGTGGAAACGGGCGTGTCGGAGCCACGAGCATCTATCTCAGGCCACCCGCGGTGGAAGCCGGCCTCGAGGCCCCCGCTACAATGAAACGCGCCGAAGGCGCGCGGGAAGTGCTGGACGGCGCGATCGGCGCGACGGAGCTCGCCGCCACGCTCGCCGACATCGACCGCCTCAACGCGTGGTTCGGCGGCCACGCGCTGACGCGGCGCCAGATCCTTCGCCTCACGGCGGACGTGCCGCACGATCGGGCGCTGAGCGTGGTCGACGTCGGCGGCGGCACCGCGGCGTTCGCCGCGCGCCTGGCCGACTGGGCGCGGCGGCACGGGCGGGCCATCCGCATCGTGGTCGTCGAGCGCGATCGCGCGACGCTCGCGCTCGCCCGCCGCGTCGTCTCCGCGTACCCCGAGGTGCTGCTGGTCCAGGGCGACGCGGCGGCGCTGCCGTTTCACGCGCACACCGTCGACATCGTCGCGAGCAGCCTGACGCTTCATCACCTCGAGCCCGAGCAGGCCGTCGCGGGCCTCCGCGAGATGACGCAAGCCGCCCGCATCGCCGTCGTCGTGAACGACCTTCTGCGCCAGCGGCTGTCGCTCGGCCTGGTCTGGCTGGCGACGCGCCTCCTGCGGTGCCATCCGATCTCGCGGCACGACGGGCCGCTCTCGGTGCGGCGCTCCTACTCGCGGGATGAGCTGCGGGCGCTCGCCGCGCGGGCGGGTGCGCGCCGGCTGACGATTCGCCAGTATCCGGTGCTGGGTCGCATGCTGGCGGTGCTCTCGTGACGACGGACGTCATCGTCGTCGGCGCCGGGCCCGCCGGCGCGGCCACGGCCATCTTCCTCGCCGAGCACGGCCTCGCGGTCCGGCTCGTGGATCGCGCGCGATTTCCGCGCCCGAAGATCTGCGGCGAGTACCTGAGCCCCGAGGCGCCCCGGCTGCTCGACCGGCTGGGCGCGCTCAAGGCGGTCGACGCCGTCGCGAGCCCGCTGAGCGGCATGCGGATCACCGCGCCCGACGGCACGCAGCTCGTTGGCCGTTACCACGCCATCGGGCCCTGGCGTCCCTATCGGGAGCACGCGATGGCCCTCTCGCGTGAGGTGCTCGACACCATCCTGGTCGATCGCGTGCGCGCGCTGCCCGTCGAGCTCAGCGAAGGGGTGCGTGTCACCGACGTTCTGGTCTCGGGCGATCGGGTGCTGGGGGTCGAGGCGGTCGACGCCGACGGCCGCCGCCTCACGCTGCGCGCTCCGCTGACGATCGCCGCCGACGGCCGCGCCTCGGTCGTCGCGCAGCGCCTGGGCCTCCGGCGCCCCCATCGCCTCCGGCGGATGGCCCTCGTCACCTACGTCGAGGACGTCCCCGACCTCGGGCCCTTCGGCGAGATCTTCGTCGACCCGCCGGACTACGCGATCCTCAACCCGATCGCGCCGGGCCGCGCGAACCTCAGCATCGTCGTGCCGCTGGCGCACGCGGCGCCGTGGAGCGGGCGGCTCGACAGCTTCTTCGACGCACGCGCGAAGCACCTCCCGCACCTGGCCCGGCGGATCGCCGGCGGGCGGCGGGTCGCTCCCGTGCGGGCGATGGGCCCGCTCGCCTACCGGGTGGATCCGCCGCGGACCGGCGGGGTGCTGATGGTGGGCGACGCTACCGGCTTCTACGACCCGTTCTCGGGCGAGGGGATCTTCAACGGCCTGCGGAGCGCGGAGCTGGCCGCGGAGACCGCCGCGCGCGCGCTTCGCCGCGGCGACCTCTCGGCGGCGGCGCTCGCCGGCTACGACCGCGCCCGGCGCCTGGCCTCGCGCGACAAGGAGCGCGTGACGCACGCGCTCCAGTTCCTGATCGCCCATCGCGCGCTCGCCAACCTGACGGCGCGGCTCCTGGCGCGGCGCCAGGGTCTGCTCGACCTCCTGCTCGGTATCCTCGGCGACTTCGTGCCGCCCCGCGCGCTCGTGACCGGCGTTCGCGCGCGCTGACGATCCTGACCACCCGCTGTCCGGACGGAGGAGAAACTCGATGAGCCCGAGCGACAACCTGCCTCGCCGTTTCGCGCGCATCTACACCGCGGCGATCACGGACGTCATGGACGAGATGGGTCTGCGGCGTCAGACGCTGCCCTCGACGATCCAGCCGCTCGCGGCCGGTATGCGCACGGCCGGCTACGCGTTTCCGGCGCGCGGCCGGTCGCACGCCGGCTCCCCGCGCGAGCGCGATCAGACCCTGCGCCGGTTTCTCGCGATGCTCGGCGCCGCGCCGGCCGACTCGGTGCTGGTGCTCGCGGCTCACGACGAGGTCGCGGCACACTTCGGCGAGCTGAGCGCGTCGTGGTTCCGCACCCGCAAGGTGCGCGGCGCCGTGATCGACGGGGCGACCCGCGACACCGCGTCGATCGCGCGGATGGGATTCCCGACCTTCGTGCGCTACCGGAGTCCACAAGATTCGGTGCCGCGTTGGCGGGTGACGGACTGGGGCCAGCCGGTGACGATCGGCGGCGTGCGCGTGAGCCTCGGTGACCTCGTCGTCGGCGACCTCGACGGCGTCGTCGTCGTCCCGCGCCGCGCCGCGCACGAGGTGCTCGGGCGCTGCGAGAAGCTCGTCGGGACGGAGGACCGGGTGCGCTCCGCGGTCCGGCGCGGCATGACGCCGCTGGCCGCCTACGAGAAGTTCGGCGCGTTCTGAG
>Ga0137403_10000456_pt1 | contig 52815 bp, 47 predicted proteins | sample CZOMad2_1_16fung_FD_122057 | JGI IMG/M metagenome (GOLD analysis project Ga0137403, IMG submission 122057) | Vadose zone soil fungal communities from Angelo Coast Range Reserve, California, USA - CZOMad2_1_16fungal (Hybrid Assembly) | ecosystem: Environmental > Terrestrial > Soil > Vadose zone... | reverse complement strand
CGCAGGAGCCGCCGGTCGGCCTCGGGGCTCGGCGCTGCCGGGACGCGAAATACGACGTCCTGCGTGAACGTCCGGATCACCTTCCCCTCCGGCCGGCGCGTGCCGAGCGGATCGGTGCCGCGGGCGACCGCGCGAATCCCGTCGCGCACGATGCGCCGGAGCATGATCACGCCGCGGTCCGCGGAACCGAGATGCTCGAGGGCGTGCACCGCGATCGTCCGCTGGCTCGACTGGGCGTCGAAGTCCGCGGGGTGACTCTGTCGTTCGGCGTAGGGGCGATCGTCGGACTGTCCGAAGCCCGGCTTCGCCACCTGCTCCGGCTCGAGCCCCCAGGCCGGATCCACCTGCGCCAGCTCGAAGTTCGTCGTGTGGGTGTCGTCGTTCGGCACGGCCCAGCGGATGATCACCGGCCGGCTCGCCGGCTTGACCTCCGTGGCGTCCTCGATCTCGCGCGTGAACTGGTGAACGTTCGGCGGCATGAAATCGGCCACCCGGACCCAGACCAGATCACCCACCCGGCGCGTCGCCAGGTAGACCATGCCGGCGTCGGTCAGCTTCCAGTCGATCTCGGGGACCGCGCCGAACGCCTCCGTGAACTGGTAGCCGCTGCTCAGCGCGTGCAGAAACGCGGTGTGCACCGGATCCATGCTGTTGTCCTTCACCTGGAGCCAGTTGCAGGGTAGCGTGAACTGCGCCGCCGGCATCAGCCGGTAGCCCCGCACGTCGTAGCTGTCGTAGACGGGGAACGAGGGCCGTCGATCCGGCGGCCCCATGTAGGCGAACACCAGTCCCGCGAGCTCGTGCGTCGGATAGGCTCCTTGCCAGACGCGCTCGCGAAAGCGGCTCCCGGCCGGCTCACCCGGCGTTTCCAGGCACCGGCCGTCGACGTCGTAGACCCAGCCGTGATAGCAGCAGCGGATGCCGCGCTCGAGGGGAATGCCGAACTCGAGCGACGTCCCGCGGTGTGCGCAGTGCAGGTGCAGCACGCCCACGCGCCCGCCACGATCCCGGAAGACCACCAGATCCTCGCCGAGAATGCGTACGCGGAGCGGAGCGGCAACGAGATCCCGCGCGAACGCCACCGGTTGCCAGAACCGCCTGAGGTACTCCCCGCACGGAGTCCCGGGGCCCACCCGCGTCAGCTCGGGGTCCGGCGGGGGGATGTCGCGGCTCTGATATCCGCGAAACGCGCCGGCCTTCTGCTTCGCGACACGCGATCGAGATCGCTTCACGGCACTACTTCCTTAGCGCCGACAAACGAGCGGAGTCAAGCAGCGTCCCCGCAGACCCGTACGGAGAGCAAAGACGCAGCCTCCTGGTAGCCAGGAGGCTGCGTGCGACATCGTTCCGGCGGGCCGTTTACCAGTGGCGGTAGTGGTGATGGTGGCCGTCCACGGGGACCGGCACCAGGAGACAGCCTGACGTGCCGATAGAGACGATGGCTACCAGCAACAGCATCGCTCCGAAGCGCTTCATGGTCGTTACCTCCTGGCTATTAGACGGGTCGTTCATCAGGACATTTCGCAGGAGACGGCCGGTGGCCGATTTTTCACCGTAGGATTTGCAGGGTAAGATTTGCGAGCCGTGTGCCTATTGACCTCGTCCCATTGGCGACGGTAGTGTCTAGCAAGCCATGTCGGCGAGAGCCTGACGACGTCACATCGTGACCACACCAACCGGGCACCTCTCCCGGCTCGATCCCGAGGAAGTCGCCAGGGCCGTGACGGCCTTCATCAACACCACCATCATGTCCCGCAGTCGTCAGATTCAGCCCGACGACGACCTCGAGATGGCCGGCGTGGACTCGATGGCGCTCTTGAAGGTGCTGCTCTTCATCGAGTCCGAGTTCGGCTTCTGGGTGCCCGACGAAGACCTCGTCGAGGAAAACATCAAGACCGCGCGGGCGATGGCGGCCTACATTTGCCGGCGTGGGAGTCAGCCCTGACGCTCGGCCTCAGATGGACGCGCGACCGCTGAGCTACGACGTCGTCGTCGTGGGGGGTGGCGCCGCCGGGCTGGCCGCCGCGGTGGCGGCCGCACAGGCGGGCGCGCGCACCGCGCTCGTCGAGCGCTATGGATTCCTCGGGGGCATGGCGACGGCGGGCATGGTGAGCACGATCTGCGGGCTCTACCACACGTCCTCGTCCGGACCTCCCGAGCCCCTCAACGCGGGGTTCGCCGAGACCGTCGCGCAACGGCTCGCGACCATGCCCGGCTGCAGCGCGCCGGTGCGCCGCGGGCGGACTCACGTCCTTCCCTATACGCCGTTCGCGTTCGCCTGCCTGGCCGACGAGCTTACGACCTCGGCCCGAGATCTCGACGTCTACCTCCACGCATTCCTCGCGGGGCTCGACACCAGCGCCGGGCGGATCGAAGCGCTGCGCCTCGCGACGTGGGAGCGGCGCATCGAGCTGACAGCGCGCGCGGTCGTGGACGCGAGCGGCGACGCCGCCGTCGCGCACCTCGCGAGCGTGGCGACCGTGACGGTGCCGCTGCCCGATCGCCAGCTCGCGTCGCTGGTCTTCGTCCTGCAGCAGGTCGACACCGAGGCACTCGGCCCCGGCCCGCGCGTGGCGCTCCTGCGGCTCCTGGCCAGCGCCGAGCGGGAGGGGCGCCTGCCGAAGGGCGCTGCGAACCTGGCACTGGCGCCGTCGCCCCAGCCCGGTGAGGTCGTGTGCAAGCTTGCGCTGAGCGGAATCACCCAGGAGCTCCCGGCCAATCGCGACTTCCTGACGCTCGCCGAGCAGGAAGGGCGACGCCGCGCTCTCGCGGTGACCGAATATCTCAAGACGCTGCCGGCGTTCGCGCGGGCCTTCGTCTCTCACGCCGCGCCACAGGTCGGCGTGCGCGAGAGTCGCGGCGTGATCGGTCGCTACCAGCTCACCCGCGACGATGTCCTGTCCGGCCGGAAGTTCGAGGATGGAGTCGCCCGGGCGAGCTGGCCCATCGAGCTGTGGCAGGAAGGGAGCCACGGCGCCACGTACGAGTTTCTCCACGACGGGAGCTCCTATGACATTCCGCTTCGCTGCTTGCAGGCGCGTGACCTCGACAACCTGTTCGTCGCCGGGCGCTGCATGAGCGCCACTCACGAAGCCCTGGGCTCGGCGCGCGTGATCGGAACCTGCCTGGCCACCGGCGAGGCGGTCGGACGCGCGGCGGCGCACTACGCGGAGGCGCGATGAACCTGGCCGATCTGCTCCATTCGTCCGCCGAGCGCTACGCGGCGCGCCGCGCGCTGACCGACGTGCGCTCGGGCCGCTCGCTGAGCTACGGGCAGCTCGCGCGCGAGGCGCAGCGGGTCGCCGCGTTCTTGAAGGCCCAGGGCGTGGAGACCGGCCAGCGGATCGGGCTCCTGGCCCCGAACGACCCCGCGTACGTGCCCGCCGCCTTCGGGCTCCTCGCCGCCGGCGGGTGCCTGGTCCCGCTCGCCAGCAACCTCACGCCCACGGAGATCGCCGAGATCGTGCGCGAGGTGCAGCTGAACGGCTGCCTCGCCTGGCCGGGGGCCGACGCGCCTCCCGGCGCCGGTCACGCCGTCCTGGAGGGCGGTGAGTGCGCCAATTTCACCTTCGCGTGGCTCGATCGCGACGCGCGGTCCCCGGACGAGTTCTACTCGCTGGACCCCGCGTTCATCCGGTTCACGTCCGGCACCACCGCGCGGAGCAAGGGCGTGGTCCTCTCTCACGCCGCCACGGCCGCACGGGTCGAGGCCTCCGACCGCGTGCTCCGGTTCAGCGAGGAAGACCGGATCCTCTGGGTGCTCCCGCTGGCCTATCACTTCGCCGTCACGATCGTCGCCTACGTGCGGGCGGGCGCGCACATCCTGCTCTGTCCCGACACGCTACCGAAGGCGATGGTCGACGCGATCCGGCGTCTCACGCCGAGCGTGCTCTACGCCGCGCCGCTCCATTTCGAGCGCATGGCGAACCTCGGGCCGAGCGAGCGGCTCTCGAGCATTCGCGTCACGCTCTCCACCGCCGCGCCGATCTCGCCCGCGGTCATGGAACGCTTCGAATCCGTGTACGGCGTTCCGGTCGGACAAGCCTACGGCATCATCGAGGCGGGGCTCCCGTGCATCAATCTCGGCACCGAAGGGCTTCCGGTCACTTCTGTCGGCCGACCCGTTCCCGGCTACGACATCGCCGTGCTCGCCGACGACGGCACGCGCTTGCCGCCGGACCAGCTAGGCGAGATCGGCGTGCGCGGCGACGGGCTCTTCTCCGCCTACTACGCGCCGTGGCGGCGACGCGAGCTGATCATGAACAATGGCTGGTTTCTCACGGGCGATCTCGGCCTCCTGGACAAGGCGGGCGCCCTCCACCTGAAGGGGCGGAAAAAGACCGTCATCTTCGTGGCGGGCCTCAAGTTCTTCCCCGAGGAAGTCGAGGACTGCATCAACCAGTTCCCGGGGGTCAAGGAATCCCGCGTGTTCAGCCGGCCGCACGCGCGCGTGGGTGAGGTGCCCTGCGCCGAGGTCGTCCTGGACCCCCGGCACTCGGACCTCGAGGCCCTGAAGGCGCATTGCGCCCGCGTGCTGTCGACCTACAAGGTCCCGGTCGAGTTCACGGTCGTGGACGCGGTTCCCAGGACACCGAGCGGCAAGATTCGACGCTGACCAGAAGGAGCACAGCCATGCGAGTGACGGCGGCGGTCCTGTACGACACGAAGAAGCCCGTGGTGGTGGAAGACGTCGAGCTGCTCGAGCCCGGTCCTCACGAGGTGCAGGTACGGTGGGTCGCCAACGGCGTCTGCCACAGCGACCTGCACGTGATCACGGGCGACTCGCCCCATCCGTTGCCGGTGGTGCTCGGCCACGAGGCGGCGGGCGTCGTCGAGAAGGTCGGCCCGGGCGTCGAGACCGTGGCGCCGGGCGATCACGTGTGCTCGAGCTACATCCCGTCGTGCGGGAAGTGCTGGTACTGCATCGGCGGCCAGCCGACGATGTGCGCGCTCCGCGACAAGCCCCGCTGGTTCATGTTCGACGGCACCACGCGCTTTCGCAAGGACGGCCGGGCCCTCCACCACTATCTGCAGGTCGCCGGGTACGCGACGCACTCGGTGCTTCCGGAGGAAAGCGTCATTCCCATCCGGAAGGACGCCCCGCTCGACGTCGTGTGCCTCGTGAGCTGCGGCGTGCTCGCGGGCGCCGGCCCGGTCTTCAACCGCGCCAGGGTGCCGCCGGGCGCCACCGTCGCCGTCTGGGGCTGTGGCGGCGTCGGGCTGAACACGATCCAGGCCGCACGGCTCGTGGGCGCGGCCAAGATCATCGCGGTCGACGTGATGAGCCAGAAGCTCGCGTGGGCCGAGGAGTTCGGCGCGACCCACGTGGTGGATGCCTCGCGGGAAGATCCGGTGGCCCGCGTTCACGCGCTCGCCGGCCGGGGCGGCGTCGACTTCGCATTCGAGATGGTCGGAACTCAGAAGACCATGGAGCAGGCGCTCCTGGCGACCCACCGCGGCGGCACCTGCGTGGTCGTCGGCGTGTCACCCGCCGGGACGCGCCTGTCCATCGATCCGTCGCTGCTCCTGCAGCAGCGCGTGCTGACCGGCAGCTCGTTCGGTGGCGGCCACCAGCGCACGGACGTGCCCATGCTGATCGATCTCTACATGAGCGGGAAATACAAGCTCGACGAGATGATCAGCCGGCGCCTGCCCCTCGGCGAGCTGAACCACGCCTTCGACCTCATGCTGCAGGGCGAGGTCAAGCGGAGCGTCATCGTCTACTCGTAGACGCGATCAGCCGGCCTTGACCGTGGCCGCGGCGCGGCGCCGCAGCTCGTCCTCCGGTACGTCTTCCTTGTGCGTCCCGACGTGCCAGATGTGCCCGAATGGGTCCTCGATGGTGCCGGTCCGGTCGCCATAGAACTTGTCCTGCACGGGCTGAAGGATCTTCGCTCCCTCCGCGACGGCGGTCTTCACGGTCGTGTCGACGTCGTGGACGTACAGCATGATGCCGACCGCCGAGCCGCCGAAGTTCCGTGGTCCACGCGCGCCCATCTCCGGGTGCTCGTCGGCCAGCATGATGATCGAATCGCCGATGCTGATCTCCGCATGCCCGATCTTTCCGCCCGGGCCGGGGATCCGCATGCGCTCGGTCGCGGCGAAGACGCGCTTGTAGAAGTCGAGCGCGCGCGCCGCGCCGTCGACGATCATGTACGGCGTCGCGTTGTGGTATCCGTCCGGAACTGGCTTCACCTTGCTCATCGGTGCCCTCCATGCATCCGCGGTGCTGGCGCGGACGCTCCGGTCGTTGCGGGACGTTCACCGTCCATCCTACGCCCGGACGCCAGCGCCCCCGGACCGAGCGCTTCGACCGCTTGTCCACCCCGCCCGTCAGGTCAGGCGCTTGCCACGAGTCGCCGGCACGAGCTGTCCGTAACGAACGCCCTTGACGGCGAGGAGCTCGTTGGCGATGGCGCGAATCCGGCGTGCCGAGCCCTTCAGCGCGATGACCTCGAGGCAGGAGTGCTCGTCCAGGTGCACGTGCAGGCTCGCGGTGATCGAGCGGAATCCGTGGTGCTGGATGTCCGTCAGCTTGTCCGCGAGCGCGTGGGTCTCGTGGTCGTAGACGAGGGTCAAGACGCCCACGGTCTCGCCCGGCGCCGCGGCCCATTCTTCCTTGACGAGCTCGCCGCGGAGCAGATCGCGCACGAACTCGCTGCGGTTGCCGTACCGGCGGCCGGCGCGGAGCCGATCCAGCGTCCGCATCAGCCGGGCCGGTAGCGAGACGGTGAAGCGGACGGCCCGTTTCTCTCCCATGAACGGGAAATGTACTGGATCGGCCGGGGGCCGTGTGGTATTACCTTCGCTCAAATGTTCACACGACCGTCTGGCGTCGGTCCGCGCCCGGTCGCGGGCCTGGTCCTGGTCGCCGGCATGCTGACGGCGGCCGGCGCGGTCGGGCAGGCCCCCCCCCGCCCGGCACCGGAGACGCCGCCGGCGCTCCAGCAGGAGGCGCCGTCACCGCTGCGGCAGGAGGCGCCGTCACCCCCTCCGCTGGACGAGCAGCCGTCGTCGTTGGCGCCGGTCGTGGTGACGGCGCCGCCGCCGGTCTCGTCATCCTCCGAGGTTTTCATTCCCGGGAAAGACTTCGAGCTGCTCCCGCAGGGCCGGCCGGCCGACCTCCTGCGCCTCATCCCGGGGTTCGTGATCAGCCAGCATCAGGGCGGGGGCAAGGCGGAGCAGTATCTTCTCCGCGGCTTCGACGCCGATCATGGCACCGACGTCGCCCTCTTCGTGGACGGGCTTCCGGTCAACCTTCGCAGTCACGCCCACGGCCAGGGGTACGCCGATCTACACTTCCTGATCCCCGAGACGGTCGCGCGGCTCGACGGCTTCAAGGGGCCCTACTTCGTGGAGTACGGCGACTTCGCGACCGCCGGCGCGGTGAACTTCGTCCTCCGTGACTTCGTCGAGGAGAACTATGCCGAGGCGTCCGGCGGCTCCTACGGGACGCAGCGCTATATCACCCTGCTCTCACCGACGCGCGACGCGCTCAAGACGCTGATCGCGGCGGAGTACTACCGCAACGACGGCCCCTTCGAGCACCCGAACGGCTACAACCGCTTCAACATCCTCGGCAAGGCGAAGGCCACGCTGACCGCAGGCATGGACCTCTCCGTATGGGCCTCGTATTACTGGGCCAGCTGGCACGGCTCGGGCGAGATCCCGGTCCGGGCGGTGCGCGCCGGGATGCTCTCGCGCTTCGGCGCCATCGATGCGAACGAGGGCGGCCAGACCCAGCGGGCCAACCTCAACCTCGACTGGAACTGGCGTCTCGACGAGGCGCAGACGATCGCGGTTCGAGGGTACGGGACCTACTACACGCTCGACCTCTTCAACAACTTCACCTTCTATCTCAACGATCCCGTGAACGGCGACGAGATCACTCAGAGCGACCGCCGCTTCCTCGCGGGAGTCGACGCCCAGTACCAGTACAAGAGCAAGCCGTTCGGGGCGAGCCTCATCAGCACGGCCGGGTTCCAGTATCGGATCGATACCCCGCGCGTCGTGCTAGGGACATCCATCCAGCGCCACCGGACGGGGCGCACCCAGGACGTGAGCATTGTCGAGCAGTCCTACGCGCCGTTCGTGAAGTTCGATCTCGTGCCGGTCCCCTGGCTTCGCTTCGTGACCGGGGTGCGCGGCGACATCTTCAGCTACGACGTGAACACCCGGGTGACCACGACCGCCGACGATCTGAACGGCAGCGTCATCAAGGGGCGCCCGAACGTGAAGGCCAACCTCGCGCTCGGCCCCTGGTGGGATACCGAGCTCTTCGCCAACGTCGGCACCGGCTATCACAGCAACGACGCGCGCGCGGTGATCGCCGATCCCACTCTGACGGCTCTGCCGACGGCGCTCGGATACGAGTTCGGCGTCCGGAGCAAGGTCATCCCGCGGGTCGAGCTCTCGGCAACGTACTGGTTCCTCAACCTCGCGAGCGAGCTCGTCTTCGTGGGCGACGAGGGCACGACCGAGGCGCGCGGGCCGAGCCACCGGCAAGGGTTCGAGTTCGCGATACGCGCGAAGCTCCTCGACTGGCTCACGTTCTCGGGCGACGTGACGTCCACCCATGCCACCTTCGACGGGGGCGGGGCGGTGCCGCTGGCGCCGCTCGTGACGGCCCGCACCGACGTGACGGTCCGCCTGCCGTTCGGGCTGTCCACCAGCTTCGCGATGCGGTACCTGGCCGACCGCTGGGCCGACGAGGAGCGTACGCAGACCGCGCGCGGCTATCTCCTCTTCGATCTGGTGGCCCGGTATCGCTACAAGTGGATCGAGGCTTTCTTCAGCATCGAGAACCTCACCAACATCGAGTGGCGCGAAGCCCAGTTCTACTTCACCTCACGTCTCGCCGGCGAGCCCGCCGCAGGCGTGCCCGACATCCACTACACCGCCGGCACCCCCCGCTCCTTCATGGCCGGCCTCACCGTCCGCTTCTAACCCCCCACCCCGCCGCACCCGCTGCGCGCGGCAACCGCGCCACAGCGAAGGTGCTGTGCGCGACGCCACGAACGTCGTCACTACAGGGTTCGCCGATCCGACGCTCGCCAAGACAAGACCTCGCCCGATCCGCATCTGACGGTCCAGATGCTCGCGCGACGTAGTCCGGGGTTGGTGGGGGGCGGGGCGGTCCCCTCCGCGGACCGTGTAGTCAGGGCTGTCCCGAAGTCCCGCTCACTAGATGATCGTGGAGGGCGAAGGCTATCGGGCCGCGGAGGGGACCGCCCCGCCCCCCACCAACCCCGGACTACTTAATCGCGACGGCTTTCACCTGTCGGAAATCGGTGAGCCCGGCGAGAGTCTTGAGCACGCCGTCCTGGACGAGCGTGGTCATCCCCTCGTGCCTGGCCATCTCGAGCATCTCGGCCACGCGCGCCTTGGCCTGGATGAGCCGCTTCATCTCGTCGGTCGCGATCATCAGCTCGTGGATGCCCAGGCGCCCGCGATAGCCGGTCTTGGAGCAGGCGGCGCAGCCCTTGCCGCGGTGCAGGACGAGCTCGTCGTACTTCAGATTCAGCGTCGCGAAGGCCTCCTCGCCGAACGCCTGCACAATCTCGTCGTACTCGGCGCGGTCGGGATGGTACTCGGACTTGCAGTCCTTGCAGATGCGCTTGACGAGCCGCTGCCCCAGGACGCCGAGCAGCGCGTCGGCGAAGTTGAAGGAGTCGCACCCCATGTCGAGCAGACGAATCACCGTCTCCACGGCGCTGTTCGTGTGCAGCGTGCTGAAGACCAGGTGGCCGGTCAGCGACGCCTCGATGCCGGTCGACGCCGTCTCCTCGTCGCGCATCTCGCCGACCATGATCACGTCGGGGTCGGCCCGCAGGAACGCCCGCATCGCGGCGGCGAAATCGAAGCCGATCTTCGGCATGACCTGTACCTGGCGCAGGCCGTACTGCGTGATCTCGACCGGGTCCTCGGCGGTCCAGATCTTGCGCTCCGGCTTGTTGATGTGGCCCAGCAGCGAATGGAGCGTGGTCGTCTTGCCCGAGCCGGTCGGACCCACGCAGAGGATGAGCCCGTACGGCTTCTCGGCGACCTTCTTGACCTCGCGGAGGTTGCGCGGCGTGAGGTCGATCTTGTCGAGCGGAATCAGCTCGCTCGAGGAGAGCACGCGCATGACCACGTCTTCGTTCTGGTTGGCGGTGGGGATGGTGGCGACGCGGAGCTCGATCTCCCGGTCGTGCATCCGGAACTTGAACTTGCCGTCCTGCGGCTTGCGGCGCTCGGCGATGTCGAGCTGGGCCATGATCTTGATCCGCGCGACGATGGCCCGCCGGTAGGCGCCGGGAATCTTCTGATACTCGCTGCAGCCGCCGTCGATGCGATAGCGGATCACCGTGTCGCGCTGGGCGCCGTAGGGCTCGATGTGGATGTCGGACGCGCGCGCCTTGTAGGCGTCCACGATGATCTGGTTGGCGAGGCGGATGACCGCGCTGTCGTTCTCGTCAAGCTCGCCGGAGCCGACGTCCAGCGTGTCGGCGACGTCCTCGTTCCGGAGATCGCCGAGAATCGTGCCGATCGAGTCCCGGCCGGCGCCTTCGCCGCTCACCTGGTTGAGGAAGAGCAGGATGTCCTTCCGGAGCCCGACCGCCCACTTGACCTTCCGGTTCTTCAGCGCCTGGCTGACGCTGTCCACCCGCTGCAAGTCTTGCGGGTTGTCGATCAGCACCACCACCGCGCCGTCCTCGCGCCGCAGCGGCAGCCAGAAGTTGCGCCGCAGGTACTCGAGCCGCAGGCCCTTCATGAGATCCGGCGGCGGCAGGATGCGCTCGTCGTACTCGACGAACGGGCACTCGTAGAACTGGCTCAGCGCGACCCCGACCTCACCCTTCGGTACCTTGTACTGCTCGATCAGGATCGACTCGACGTCGGTCTGGCGCCGCCGTGCCTCGGCCACCGCCGAGCTCAGCTCCTGCGGCTCGATCCGGTGCTGGGCCAGCAGGTAGTCGAACTTGGTCTTGGGTCGGGACTGAGCCTGGATCAGCTCCTGGCTCTGGCTCAGCTGCGCCTGGTTGTTGAAGGCAATGCCCAGCGTCTTGGCGATCCGCGAGGCGCCGGTCTCGTCTTCCTTGGTGAACCGGGCCCCCCGCTTCTTGTTCAGCAGCTGGATGACGCCGATGGGCTTGCCCTCGTGCACGATCGGCATGCCCAGGATCTGCTGGGTCCGGAACCCGGTCTTCTTGTCCCAGGAGCTGTCGAAGGCGAGGGTTGGGGAGATCCGGGCCAGCTCGGCCTTGTCGTAGGCATCGGCGACGTTCACCACCCGGCCGGCGGCAGCCACGTATCCGGCGATGCTCTTCTCGTTGACCGGCAGGCGGATTTCCTTCACGGCGTCGAGGGCGAGGAACTTCGAGTAGAGCTCCTTCTTGGCCGGGTCGACGGCGTAGATCGTCATCCGGTCGGCGTCGAGGAGCCCGAGGATCTCGCCCTGAAGCTCGATGAAGATGCTGTCGACGCCCTTGGCGGCGTGGATCCGGTCGACGAGCTGGACGAGACGCTGCTCATAGGCCAATCGCTGCTGCAAAATCTGCACGGATTCTTGCTGGGCCACCATGCCTCCAATGACCGCCAAAGACAGCAATCGCTACAAACCATGCTAGTCTAGCAGATTCCTTTCGGGGGGCGGCAAGCATGGCCGGCATGAGGCGGGCGGACGTGGTCGTCGTCGGCGGCGGCGTGAACGGGGCGAGCACCGCCTATCACCTGGCGGCCCGCGGGATGAAAAACGTCCTGCTGCTAGAGCGGCGGCATCTTGGCGCGGGGGCCACCGGCAAGTCCGGAGCCCTGGTGCGCATGCACTACACCAACGAGGCCGAGTCCCGGCTGGCGCTCGAAAGCCTCAAGATCTTCAGGGACTTCCGGAATATCGTGGGCGGCGACTGCGGCTTCGAGCCGATCGGATTCCTGCAGATCGTGCCCGCCGGCTACGAGGAGGCGCTGGCCCGGAACGTCGCCCGCCAGCAGCGTCTCGGAATCGCCACCGAGGCCATCACCCCGGACCGCCTGCGCGACCTCCTGCCCGGCGCCCGCGTCGACGACATCGGCGCCGCCGCCTGGGAGCCCGACTCGGGATTCGCCGACCCCAACGCCACCACGTTCGCCTTCGCCGAGGCGGCCCAACGCCTCGGGGTCACGCTCGAGACCGGCTGCGAGGTGACACGCATTGTCACCGAGCGTGGTCGCGTTACCGGCGTCGAGACCTCGGCGGGGCCGGTGACGGCGCCCGTGGTGGTGCTCGTGCCGGGGGCGTGGGCCGCTCGGCTGCTGACGCCGCTCGGACTCGATTTCGGTCTGGAGCCCCATCGCATCCAGATCTCGATCTTCCGCTGGCCGGCCGGCTTCCACACCCGGCATTGCGCGGTGATCGACGCGGTCCACCACTCATGGCTGCGACCCGAGGGCGAGGCCACGACGCTGATCGGTGTCGAGCTCGGCGTGGCGCACGCCGACCCGGACCGCTTCGACGAGGGTGTCGATCCGGACTTCGTCGCGATCTGTCGCAAGGCGCTGGCCGCCCGTCTGCCGGTCTTCGGCGACGCGACGATGCGCGGCGGCTGGGCCGGGATGATCATGATGAGCGCCGACGGGCGCCCGATCATCGATCAGATTCCATCGGTCGCGGGACTCTATTGCATGCTGGGCGACTCCGGAACCTCGTTCAAGACGTCGCCCGCGATCGGCCGCGGCCTGGCCGAGTGGATCGTCGACGGCAAGCCGCGCACCGTCGATCTCACCCCATTCCGGTCGACGCGCTTCGCCGAGGGCCGGCCCTGGCAGGACGAGGACAACTACGGGCGCGAGCGGCTGACGATCTCGCGCTGAGGCTCAGCGGCCGAGCGCGGCCAGCATCTCCTCGACGCTCGTGAGCTTCACGCGCGGCCGGCCCTGGGCGCGGCCGTGCGCGACCTCGAGCGCGTCCAGCTTGAGCCAGTCGTTGTAAGAGACGAAGCTCGGCTGGCGCTGCCGGACGAGCGTGTCGGCCGCGGCCGCTTCCGGGTGCGCGGGCTCCAGCACGGCGCCCCGGGCGAGATCCTCGAACATGCACTCGACCGTCTCGGCCGCGTCCGGCTTGTTGGTGCCGATGACGCCGGTCGGGCCGCGCTTGATCCATCCGGCGGTGTACTCGCCCACCAGCGGCTCCTTGGTGCGGGGATCGAGCACGCGGCCCTTGTCATTCAGGATGACGCCCCAGCTCTCGTTGAACGGCACGCCCGACAGGGGCACGCCGCGGTAGCCGACCGAGCGAAACACGAGGCCGACCGGAATCTCCTCGAAGCGGTCCGTCGCGCGCGGCTGCAGGGCCCCCGTCGACGTCGCGTAGAGCTCGTTGCGCACCAGACGCATCGCGGCGACGCGGCCGGCGTCGTCTCCGATCAGCTCGACCGGCGAGACGAGAAATCTCAGGACGAGGCGCTTCGATTTGCCCGAGGCCGGGCGCCGCGCGTACGCGCGGAGGATCTCGACCTTCTTGGCCGTGGCGCGATCCTGGCTGCGCTCGACGGCCGCCCGGCTCAGCGGGTCCAGCTCGACTTCCGCCGGGTCGGCGGCGATGTCGGCGTCGGGGAGCTCGCCGAGCTCGCGGATCTCGGGATTGGTGAACGCGGCCTGGGCGGGCCCGCGCCGGCCGAGCAGATAGACCTCCTTCACGCGGCTCTTGCGCAGCGCGTCCAGCGCGTAGTCGGCGATGTCGGTCGTCGCCAGCTCCTCCGGCGTCCGGCACAGGATCCTCACGACGTCGACGGCGACGTTGCCGACGCCGACGACCGCCACACTCTCCTGCGAGAGATCGAACATGCAGTCGCGATAGTCGGGATGGCCGTTGTACCACGCGACGAACTCCGTCGCCGGATGGCTGCCGGCCAGATCCTCACCCGGAATGCCCATGCGCCGATCGGTCTGCGCCCCGGTGCAGTACACGATTTGATGGTAGTGCGCCCTGAGATCGGCGAGCGTCACGTGCTTGCCGAAGTCGACGCCGCCGAAGAAGCGGAAGCCGGGGCTGGCCGCGACCTTGTCGAAGGCATTGGTGACGAACTTGATCTTCTGGTGGTCGGGCGCCACGCCCAGACGCACCAGCCCGTACGGCGTCGGCAGCCGGTCGAGCATATCGACCTCGACGGCCACGCCTGGATTGCGAAGCAGGTGGTCGGCGACGTAGAACCCGGTCGGTCCGGCGCCGATGATCGCGACGCGCAGCGGCCGCGCCGGTGTCCCCGTGGTCGTCGTCAATGCGCGAGCCCGCTCTCGCCGGCGAGGAGCTGCGTCTGCAGCGTGTCGACCTCGCCCTGGTAGTGATCGCGCTGCGCCTTCACGACGTCGCCGATCGACACCATGCCGATCAGCCGCTCCTTGTCCACGACCGGCAAATGGCGAATGCGCCGCTCGGTCATCGTGTGGGCCACCGTGAGCAGATCATCGTGGGGCTGGCCCGTGATCACGTCACGCGTCATGAGGTCGGCGACGGTGAGGGCGAAGAAGCGCTCGTTCCGAGCCGCCTCGCGCACGATGTCGCGCTCCGACAGGATGCCGACCGGGCTCTCGCCCTGCACGGCGATGAGCGCGCCGATGTTGTGGCGTTCTAGCAGCGCCAGCGCTTCCCGGATCGACTGCTCCGGGCGCACCGTCACGGCCATCGAGCCCTTTCGCGCGAGAATGTTCGCGATGTTCATCAGACACCTCCTTGTGTCCTACGGGCTGTCCGGTCCAAGAATAGCCGGGCGCACGCGTGCGGCGCCACTTCGCGCCGCGCCACGCGCTCGAGCAGCGCGGCGCCCTCCGCACCGAGGGCGGCGCTGTCGAGCATCGTCTCGGCGACGAAATCCTGCGCGATCTTCAGCACCCGCGCGGTGACGATTCGCCGGCGTCGCCGCTCGAGCTCGCCGCTGGTCTTTAGATAAGCCATGTGGCTGTCGAGCGCGTCGGCGATCGGCTCGATGCCCTCGTCGCGGGCGGCCGACGCGGCCAGCACCGGGGGCACCCAGGCTTCCTCCGACGAGGGGATCAGGGTGAGCATGGCGCGCAGTTCCCCGACGGTCCGGTCGGCGCCGTCGCGATCGGCCTTGTTGACGACGTGCACGTCGGCGATCTCGAGCACACCCGCCTTGAGCGCCTGTACGTCGTCGCCGAGACCCGGCACCGAGACGACGAGGACCGAGTGCGCCAGGCGCATCACGTCGACCTCGTCCTGCCCGACGCCGACGGTCTCGACGAGCACGAGGTTCCGTCCGGCGGCGTCCATGAGGTCGACCGCGTCGGCGGCGGCGCGGCAGAGGCCGCCCAGGGCGCCGCGCGTCGCCATCGAGCGGATGAAGATGCCGGGATCGAGCGCCAGGTCGTTCATGCGGATCCGGTCGCCGAGGATCGCGCCGCCCGAGAACGGCGAGGACGGATCCACGGCGATGACCCCCACGGTTCGGCCGCGCGCGCGAGCCACCAGCGCGAGCGCCCGGACCAGCGTGCTCTTGCCGCTCCCGGGCGCTCCCGTGACGCCGACGATCTGGGCGCGGCCGGTGTGGGGATACAAGCTGGCGCTCAGCGCTTCGGCCCGCTTGCCCCCGGCCTCGGCCCACGTGAGCCCGCGCGCGAGGGCGTTGGTCGAGCCCTCCAGGATCTGGCTCGCGAGCGTCTGCACACCGGAAATCATGGCGCTGCCAGCCATATTACGGCACCGGCCGCCCCGAGGGCCGAGACTTCAGATCTAGGTGATGGGCGTCGCGGTCCGGCCGGCCGACGTCCGCTCCGATCGACGCGGCAACGTCAGACGGAGCTTCCGGCAGCGCTTTCGGAGGGTATTGCGGTTGAGCCCGAGCAGCCGGGCGGCCCGCAGCTGATTGCCGCCCGTCAGCTCGAGCGCATGGGCCAGCAGGGGACGCTCGAAGAACTCGAGGGCGTCTCGATAGACGCTCCTCGGTCTCGAGGTCGCCAGCTGGTCGATGAGTGGCGGAACCGCATTGGTGATCAGGCGCGTCAGCGCGCCGAGAGTGGCCAAACATTCGCTGCGGTCATGTTCTTCGGCCACAGTGCGCCTCGCCTCTTCGCCCACCGTTAGTAGGTCAGCGCCAGGCCGACAGACCCGATCGGCACGAATGCATCGCCGCCCGTGTTGACCTTCTTGAGGTTGGTGTTGAGCACCAGGAACTGCACACCCGCCTTGACCGACCAGCTCCCGAAGTTCGCGGGAATGAACTTGAGGGGCATGGTGATGAGCGGCCCCCACGAGAAGTAACCGAACGTCTGATTCTCGCCGTTGACGGTGTAGTAGTCCTTGAGGCTCCACCCGAAGGTCATGGGCAGGCTGATGCTCACCGGGTATGCCGACTCGGCCAAGAACGTGTAACCGGGGGCAAACCCGAGCTGCATGTAGATGCCCTTCTTCCCGTCGGCCACGAGCGCTTCTCCCGTGGTCTCGAAGGCAAACAGGATCGACGGGTTCAAGGCAAAGGCCCCCAGCCACTTGGAGTCGTTGAGGGAGAAGCCGAGCCCCATGTCGGAGTTGCTCGCGAAGGTGTTGTTGGGGCTCGTGTAATAGGTAAAGGTCGCCGACGTCGTCAGCACCTCCCACCACACGGCGCTGACCTTGAAGTAGAAGTCGGTCTCCGTCCAGCCTTTGGGATCGGAAGGCTGTACGAGGAGACCCCCGCCGGTGTGCAAGTTGGTCCAGATCCCGGGCGCGACAGACAGCGACGTCAGCGGTCCCTTGTTCTCCAGGAGGCGAAACCCTATCTCCGCGTAAGGCTGAAGGTTGTTGCCGCCGTTCTGGATGGTTGCGATGCCGCGGAAGTAGTAGGCCGAGGCCCAGTCGATGCCCCCCGTGAGGGAGAGCTGCCCCGTGTTCGGCCCCGGCGGCGCGGCCGGGGCTGCTGGCGCGGCCGTCCCCGGCGTCTGGCCCTGGGCCGGCTGGGCCGGGCTCGGCGCGGGCGCCTGCGCCTGCTGCACTTCGGTCTGCGCCGCGGCCGGGCTGGACAACTGCGCCAACGCGGGCCCCGGTGTCGCCACGGCTCCCGTCAGTGCAAGCCCAGCGACCGCCGCTATCCACCTTTGCCACTCTTTCATTTTGGTTTCTCCCAGTCTTTAGACTGCGTTCTCGCCGCGCTCACCCGTACGAATGCGCACGGCATCCCCGAGCGTCGACACGAACACCTTACCGTCGCCGATGCTGCCGGTCCGGGCGGCCGCGGTGATGAGCGCAACGACTCGGTCGGCCACGCTGTCGGGCACGACGATCTCGATCTTCATCTTGGGCAGGAAATCGACCGTGTACTCGTTGCCGCGATACATCTCGGTGTGACCCTTCTGTCGACCGAAGCCCCGGACCTCGGTCACGGTCATGCCGATGATGCCGGCCGCCGTGAGCGCGTCCTTCACGTCATCGAGCTTGAACGGCTTGATGATCGCCTCGATCTTCTTCATCGCTGCCTACCGCCCGCGCTCGGACGACATCGCCATGGCGGGCGCCTTCGGCGTCGAGAGACCCATCGCGTGGACGAGCGTCGCGGGCCCCTGCACCTCGGGATACCCGTGCACGCCCATCTCGGGCACGTCCAGACCTTCCAGCTCGACCTCGGGACTGACGCGCATGCCGAAGACCAAGTCGTAGACCTTGAAGAACGCCCACGAGGCCGAGAAGATGAACACGAAGCACGTGGTGGTGCCGATGATCTGAGCCACGAACTGGCTCGCGCCGCCGTAGAAGAGACCGCGCACCGTGCCCTCGACCCCGTTGAAGCCGTCGCCGTAGGTGCCGTCGGAGAAGAGGCCGAGACTCAGCACCCCCCACGCCCCGTTGACGCCGTGAACGGCGATGGCGCCGACCGGATCGTCGATCCGCATGACCGTCTCGATGAACACGGCCGCCCAGCAGACGAGCACGCCGGACACGGCGCCGATGAAGAACGCCCAGAAGCTCGATACGAAGCCGCAGGGCGCGGTGATCGCGACGAGACCAGCGAGCATGCCGTTGACCATCATGCTCGGATCGGGCTTGCCGTACTTCCACCACATGTAGAACATCGAGAAGATCGCGCCGGAGGCCGACGCCAGCATGGTGTTGACGGCGATGACCGAGATGCGAAGATCGCCACCGGCCAGCGTGCTGCCCGGGTTGAAGCCGAACCATCCGAAGGCCAGGATGAAGCAGCCCAGCACGCCCATCGGGATGTTGTGGCCCGGGATCGGGTTCGCCGAGCCGTCCTTGTTGTACTTGCCGATGCGCGGCCCCAGCACCATCGCGCCGGCGAGCGCCGTGACACCACCCACCATGTGCACGACCGACGAGCCGGCGAAGTCGACGTGGCCGTGGCCGAGCCCGAAGTTCTTGCCGAGCTGCGATAGCCAGCCGCCGCCCCACACCCAGTTGGCGAAGATCGGATAGGTGAACATCGACAGAAAGAATCCGAAGACGACGAACGAGGAGAACTTCCAGCGCTCGGCCATCGCCCCGGTCGGGATCGTGGCCGCCGTGTCCATGAACACCATCTGGAAGAGGAACAGCGCGAACACGGCGACGTCGTAGGTGGAGCCGGACAGGAAGAACCCCTTCATCCCGAACAGGCCGAAGTCCTTGCCGAACAGCGATATCGTGAACTCGCTGTCGAGGACGCCGGTGCCGCCCATCGTGGAGATGGGCCCGAGGCCGCCCATCTGCAGGGCGAAGCCCATGATCCAGTAACCGGTCATGCCGATCGCGTAGATCATGAAGTTCATCATCATGGTGTGCGCGACGTTCTTCGCGCGCGTGAAGCCGGTCTCGACGAGGGCGAAGCCGGCCTGCATGAACATGACGAGGAAGCCGGTGAGCAGGGTCCACATGAGGTTGATCGATACGCGGTTGTGGCCTGCGAAGTCGGCGATCTCCGTCAGGGTGGGCTTGCCCGCCTCCTTGGCCGTGACGTCGGCGATGCCGCCGGTTGCCGTCCCGGCGGGATCAGGCTTGGACGGCGGCGCGGGCGCGGCCGCCGGCGCGGGGGCCGACGCCGCGGGCGCGGCCGGGGCTGCGGGCTTGTCCTGGGCGAATACCCACCCGCCGACGGCCAGCAGACACGCCACGACCAGGGCTGCCAGGATCCTCCACGGCATCGTTCTCTTGATTGACTCCGTCACGATCGTGCCCTCCTCGGGCCGCGCGCGAGCGCGTCGCCCCATGAAGAAATAACGCTCAGCCCCGAGCGTCACCACCTGTGCGACTTCGCTGTCGCGCGCGCCCCTCGCGGCAGCAAGGCGCGTGCCGCGGAGGGCGTTCAACGTTGATAGGAACTTAGCGCTGCCAGCACCACCGCCGATGCCCATCGAATGAGCATCCGCCGTCGTTTGCCCAAGCCTCGGGCACGCCTCAGTACTCCTTGTAGTGCAGGAACTTCGCGTCGATGGTCAGGACACCGCGCTCGCCCTTCTTCTCGAGCTTCACGACGCAGTCGATCGCCGAAAGAATCCCGTCTCCGAAGAGCTCGTTGCACCGCTCCCGGAGCGCGTCGCCGTATACACCGACGAGCTCCATCAGCCGGTACTTGAACGGATCCGTCGTCAGCGGAAAGTCGGTACGGAGGGGCATCGCGGTCGTCGCCATCGCCGTCTCGGCGTCGATGCCGACGGCGGCCGCGAGCCGCTTCGCCTCCTCCGCGTTCAGCCGGTGCTGGCCGTGAAGCGCCGCGGCGATGTACGTCGGGTCCTTCGTCCCGATCGCTTTGCCCAGGTCTTCGTAGCTGATCCCGCGAGCAACCCGGGCGCTTCGGATCTTCTCGAGCGCTGCTGTTCGGTCCATCGTGTTCTCTCCTTCTTGAGCGGCCACCTCGAGGTGCCGCTGATTCCTATGCCTGCGACGCGGCGCTGGTGAGGGGCGCCGTGGGGTCCCCGAGACGCGTCGTCTCTCGCGCGTCCTCGGGGAGACCACGGGGCTCCTCGCCGGGGCCGGACCGCGCTCCGTGGACGAGGAAGCGCAGGATGTGTGTGCGGAGCCGCAAGTACTCGGGCTCGTCGATGAGCGCGGCACGGCTTCGAGGCCGCGGAAGCTTCACGTCCACCAGCTCCGCCAGCCGCGCCTCCGGGCCGCTCGTCATCAGCGCGACGCGATCGGACAGGACGATCGCCTCATCGACGTCGTGCGTGACCATGAACACCGTGCTCCGACTGGCCGTCCACATCCGGACGAGCTCGTCCTGGATGACCCCCCGCGTGAGGGCGTCGATCTGGGCGAAGGGCTCGTCGAGGAGCAGCACCTTCGGCTCCGTCGAGAACGCGCGCGCGAGCCCCACCCGCTGCCGCATACCGCCCGACAGCGCCGCCGGGCGTTTTCGCTCCGCGCCGGTGAGCCCGACCATGTCGACATAGCGCTGAACAAAGCGGTCGACGTTCGTCCGATGCCAGTCCGGATGCGCCGCGCGAACGGCGAGCCGGATGTTGTCGAACACGGTCATCCACGGCATGAGCGAGAAGTTCTGGAACACCACCATGCGGTCCATTCCGGGTCGTCGGATCTCTCGACCTTCGAGGACCACACCGCCGCCGGAGGCGCGCTCGAGCCCCGCGATGATGTTGAGTAGCGTGCTCTTGCCGCATCCGGAATGGCCCACCATCGTGACGAACTCGCCCTGCTCGATCTTGAAATTCACGTCGCGGAACACGCAGACCTCGCCGCCGCCCTCCGCCGCCGGGAAGAGCTTCGTCACGTGATCGATCTCGAGGTAGCTCACTCGGTGTACGCCAGCCGACGCGAAAGGCGGCTGAGCCCCGCATCGAGCAGCACGCCGATCAGGCCGATCGCCAGAATCGCAAAGATCACGCTCGTGAGGGCGAGGTTGTTCCACTCGTTCCACACGAAGTAGCCGATCCCGGTGCCGCCGATCAGCATCTCGGCCGCGACGATCGCGACCCACGCGCTGCCGATCGAGATCCGCAGGCCGGCGACGATCGCCGGGGCGGCGGCCGGCAGGATCACCGTCACCAGGCGGCGCCACCAGGAGAGCTGGAGGATCGCCGCCACGTTGAGATAGTCGCGCCGGATCGTCGCGACGCCGAAGGCGGTGTTGGCCAGGGTCGGCCAGAGCGACGACATGAAGATGACGAGGATGGCCGACTGGCTCGAGTCCTTGATCGTGTAGAGGAACAGGGGCATCCATGCCAGCGGCGACACCGGCTTGAGCACCTGGACGTACGGATTCACCGCGCGGTAGAGCGTGGGGGAGAGCCCGAGCGCGACCCCCCCCATGATCGCGACCACCGACGCCACGGTCCAGCCGACGCCGAGGCGCGCGAGGCTCGCGGCGAGCTGGAGCCCGATCCCCTTGTCGTTCGGGCCGTTGTTGTAGAACGGGTTCGCCAGCATGTGGCCCGCCGTCGCGGCGACGGCCAGCGGCCCGGGAACGCCCCGGCCCGCCGGCTGGCCGCCCGCGAAGGCCTGCCAGACAAGGAGCGCCGCGAGCCCGAGGAGCGCCGACACGGCGATCACTCGCAGACGGTCGCGCCTCATGCCCCGGGCCTCACGTGCGCGAGATGGCGAAGGACTTCAGATAGTCCTCGGCCCTGTCGGGATCGAAGACGCGGGTCTTGCCCAGCGCGAAGCTGTGCTTGACCACGCTGCTGTCGGGCGCCTTCTGGCCCAGGGCCCGCATGGCCTCGCGGCACCCGGCGGCCAGAAACACCTCCTCGGCGATCTTGCGGTAGTTCACGTCGGCCTTGAGATAGCCCCAGCGCTTCATCTGGGTGAGAATCCAGATCGCCATGGACTGGTAGGGGAACGGATCGAAGTCGATCCGGTCCGGTACGTTGCGGGTGGTCCCGAGGCCGTCGGGGAACACGCCGGTCAGCACCTGCTCGAGCACCTCGACGGGCTGATTCAGGAAGTTGCGCGGCGCGATCGCGGCCGCGATCTCCTTGCGGTGCGACCGATCGCGCGCGTACTGGGTCGCGTCGAGGATCGCGAATAGGATCGCCTTGAACGTGTTGGGCATCTTCTCGGCGAACTCGCGCTTTGCGGCGAAGGCACAGCACGGATGCCCGGGCCAGATGTCCTTGGACAGCATGTAGATGAATCCGACCTCCTCGAACACCGCCCGCTGGTTGAATGGATCCGGCGCGAGGTAGCCGTCGAGGTTTCCGGCGCGGAGGTTCGCGACCATCTCGGGCGGCGGCACCGCGCGGATCTGGACGTCGCGGTCCGGGTCGACGCCGGCCTCGGCAAGGACGTAACGGAGCAGAAAGTTGTGCATCGAGTAGTCGAAGGGCACGCCGAACTTGAAGCCCTTCATCTCGGCGGCACTCTTCACGCCCTTGTGCTTGACGTGAAGCGTGATGGCCTGGCCGTTGACGTTCTCGAGCGCCGGCATGACGTACGGAACCGACTGCGAGCCGACACCGAGCGAGATCGCCAGCGGCATCGGAGAGAGCATGTGAGTGGCGTCGGTCTCGCCGTTGATCGAGATGTCGCGGATCATCGCCCAGCTCGACGCCTTCAGGACCTGCGCGTTGAGGCCCTGCTTCTTGTAGAAGCCCATCGGCTCGGCCATGATGATCGGGGTCGCGCAGGTGATCGGAATGAAGCCGATCTTGAGGTCCCGCTTCTCGAGCGGTCCGGGTCGGTCCTGCGCGAGCGCCCGCGCCGCGGCCATCGGGAACACCGACGCGAGCGCCGCCCCGGCCGTCGCGGCCCCCACGCTCTCGATGAACTGTCGGCGCCCGTGGCGGCCCCCGAGCACCGCAAGCTCGACGGCCCGCTCGGCCGCCGCCGACACGAGCGTCGCGGTATCGTCGGCGTCTTGGCTCATCGCTCCTCCTTGATCGTCTCGATTCACCACGCACGGGCCGCCTTCTCCATCGTGCGCGGCGCCTAGGCCCAGGCGGCCGCCGGACACAGCAATGGCGCCCAACCCGGGCGCCATTGTCCGGAGAATTGCGCGACTTCATCGGCGCGCGCCGACCGGTACAGCAATCGGCGTGCCCGGAGACTCACCGGCCTCCCATCAACTGCGGTGGGCACTTAGCCAGAGAGGGCGGCTGCGCGTTGCTCACGCGAGAGGCATCCGTCACGGAGTGCCCATATCGCGGGCAACTGCGTCTCGACCGTTGCCGGAGCGAAATGCCGGTGTTACGGTCGCTCGGAGGCAGATGGAGAGCACCTTGAGCATCCGGTTGGCGGTTAACGGCACGCTGATGCGCGGCTTCGAGCTGAACGGCAATCTGATCGCGGCCGGTGCGAGCTTCGCGCGCGAGACGACCACGGGGCCTCACTACCGCCTCTGGTCGATCGGCGACCGGCATCCCGCGATGGTCCGCGTGCCCCGGGGCGGCGCGCCGATCGCGGTCGAGGTGTGGGAGGTGCCGGCCGCCGGGCTCGCGGCGATCCTCCTCGGAGAGCCCGCCGGGCTCTGCGTCGGAAAGCTCCGCCTCGCCGATGGCGAAGAGACCCTGGGTATCCTCGGCGAGCCGGCGCTCTGCGAGGGGCAGCGCGAGATCACCGAGTATGGTGGCTGGCGAGCCTACCTCGTGTCACGGGACGCGGCGTGACCCAAGCCGATGTCGAGCGCCTGGCCGCCCTGCTGGGGCTCCCGCTCGAGCCGGGAAGCGCCGCCGCGGTGGCCGAGCAGCTCGCAGGGCTCATGACCTCGGCGCGCCTGTTCGCGGAGTTCCCGCTTCCCGACGACGTCGAGCCGGCGCCGGTCTTCCGCCCGTGAGCGTCGGCGCGGACGCCTCGGCGATCGCGATCGTCGACGCCATCAGCACCCGCCGCACGTCCGCGCGCGAGGTGGTGATGAGCGCGCTCGAGCGGATCGACCGGCGCGACCGGGTGCTCAACTGTTTCACACGGGTCCTCCGCGAGGTGGCCATCGCCGACGCGGACCGGGTCGACCGCATCGTCGCCACCGGCGGCAACGCCGGCCCCCTCGCGGGCGTGCCGTTCGCCGTCAAGAACCTCTTCGACGTCGCGGGCGTCACGACGCTCGCCGGCTCGCGCATCCACGCGGAGCATCCGCCGGCGCAGCGCGACGCGGCGGCGGTGGCCGCGCTCCGCCGTGCCGGCGCCGTCCTGGTCGGCTGTCTCAACATGGACGAGTACGCGTTCGGCTTCACGACGGAGAACACGCACTACGGGCCGACTCGAAACCCGCACGACATCTCGCGGATCGCCGGCGGCTCGTCGGGCGGCTCGGCCGCGGCGGTCGCGGCGGGCCTGGTTCCGCTGAGCCTCGGCTCGGACACCAACGGCTCGATCCGCGTTCCGGCCGCGCTCTGCGGCGTCTTCGGGCTCAAGCCGACGTACGGCCGCGTGTCGCGCGCCGGCGTCGTCCTCTTCGCCGGCAGCCTCGACCACGTCGGGCCCTTGGCCCGCTCGGTCCGCGACCTCGCCGTCGCGTTCGACGCGCTCCAGGGCCCGGACGCCGCCGATCCCGTCTGCGCCGACCGCCCCGCCGAGCCCACCATTCCCGGGCTCGATCTCGGGATCGCGGACCTCAGGGTCGCGGTCGCCGGCGGCCACTTCGCGCAGCTCGCCGAGCCCGCCGCGCTGGCCGCCGTCGAGCGCGTGGCCCGCGCGCTCGGCGCGAGCCGCCGCGTGACGATTGCCGATGTCCAGCGGGCGCGCGCCGCCGCGTCGGTGATCACGTCCACCGAGGGCGCGTTCTACCATCTCGACGACCTGAAGCGGCGCGCGAAGGACTTCGATCCGCTGACGCGCGACCGGTTTCGCGCCGGCGCGCTGATTCCCGCCGCGGTGTACCTGCAGGCGCAGCGGTTCCGCGCCTGGTTCGCCGAGCGCGCGCGGGAGGTCTTTCGTGACGTGGACGTGGTCATCGCGCCGACCACGCCCTATCCGGCACCGCCGATCGGCGCGCCGCGCACGACGATCGTCGACGGCGTCGAGGTCGTCACCCGGGGGCACCTGGGCGTGTTCACCCAGCCCTGGTCGTTCATCGGCCTACCGGTCGTCTCCGTCCCCATCGCGGGGCTCGCGGGGGCGGGTCCTCTGCCGCTCGGTGTGCAGCTCATCGCCCCGCCCTTCAGGGAAGCGCACCTCTTGCAGGCCGCGGCGCGGCTCGAAGCGGAGGGCGTCGTCGCGGCGCCAGTCGCGGCGACGCGCGGCTAGACCGGCTCGCGACCGGCGAGCGCGAGCCGCGCGACGCGCTCGCCCGCTTCGATCCGCTCGGTGGCCGTCCGGCTCGCCGCGCGCGCACGCCGACGTGCCTCGCCGGCACGCGCGATCAGCTCACCGTACTCGGGGCCGAAGAGCTGCTCGAGCCGCCGGCGGATCTCCCGGGCAATGGCGGGACTGCGGCCGCCCGTCGAGACGGCGATCTGGAGCTCGCCGCGGCGGAGCACGGACGGCACGATGAAATCGCAGTGCTGCGGCCGGTCGACCACGTTCAGGAGAGCGCGCCACCGACGCGCCGCGGCGACCACCGTGCGGTCGACACGGGAATTACCCGTCGAGGCAACGGCCAGCGCGCAGCCGCGCGGATCCGACCGCAGAAAGGGCCGGGCGCGATGGGTCACCCGGCCATTCGCCACGAGCGCCGCGAGCCCCGGCGTCACCGATGGGCTCACGACCGTCACCCGCGCCCCACAGTCGAGCAGCGCGCGCGCCTTGCGCTCGCCGATCTCGCCGCCCCCGACGACCAGGCACCGCCGTCCCCGCACATCGAGGAACGCGGGAAAGTAGTCGGGCATCGCTCACACCGCCGCGTGGCTCGCCGCTCGTCGAAGCGTGAGCGGCACGGAGGCGGCCGCGACGGTCGGCCCGGTGATGAGGACCGCGGGCGCCGCGACGCCCGCCGCGCGCCCCTCCTCGGCGATGTCACCGAGCCGGCTCGCGATCACCCGCTCGCCGGGCGTGCCCACGCGCTCGACGAGGATCGCCGGCTCGCGCGGGTCGCGCCCCAGCATGGTGAGCGCCGCGGTGATGGGCGCGAGCGAGCCCACCGGCATGTAGAAAACCAGCGTGCCCTCGGCGCGCGCCAGCAGGTCCCAGTCGAGCGCGGCCGAGTGGTGGCCGGTCCGATCGGTGCCCGCCGCGAAGACGAGCGTCGAGGCGCTCCCGCGCCGGGTGAGCGAGATGCCGAGCCGCGCGGCGGCCGCGGACGCCGCGGTGACGCCCGGGATGACCTCGAAGGCGATCCCCGCCGACCGGACGGCCTCGATCTCGTCGCCGAGGCGCCCGAAGACCGCGGGGTCGCCGCCCTTCAACCGGACGACGTGCTCGCGCCGGCGCGCCCAGTCCACCAGGAGCCAGTTGATCTGTCCCTGGCCCACGCACGGTCGTCCCGGAGTCTTGCCGACGTCGATGATGGCAGCGCCCGGGCTGACCTCGTCGAGGAGCTCGTGGGGAACCAGCCGGTCGTGCAGGACCACCTCGGCCTCGCGAAGGCGACGCAATCCCTTGAGCGTGATCAGCTCGGGATCGCCCGGACCGGCGCCGATGAACGAGACGAGCCCGCAGCTCATGCCTCCTCTTCCTCCTTCTTTCGGTCTCCGCGCGGAAAGAAGCGAATCAGGCGGTCCAGCACCTCCGGTAGCTCGTCGCAGGGCACGTCCGCGAACACCTTCTCGCCGGCCCGCGGCTCGAGCCCGCCCCGGCCGCCGACGAAGACGTGAACGCCGTCGACGATCTTGCCGTTCACCTTCACCTTGCACCCTTGCAGGCCCACGTCGGCCGTGTGGTGGTTACCGCAGGAGGCCGGGCAGCCCGACCAGCGTACCGTCAGTGGGCGTGAGGCCTCGATGCGGCTCTCGAACTCACGGGCGAGCGCGAGCGCCCGGGTCTTCGTGTCGATCAGCGCCAGATTGCAGAAGTCGGTGCCCGTGCACGAGACCAGTCCGCGCTGGATCTCCGTGGGGTTGTACGGGAGCTCCCGCAGCAGCGGCTCGCGAGTCAGCTCGCCCACGAACGCGTCCGGGATGTGCGGGACGAGCACGTTCTGCGACGGCGTCAGCCGAAGCTCGCCACGCCCGTAACGCTCGGCGAGCCGCGCCAGCTCGATGAGCTGGTCACCCCTCACCCGGCCGACGGGCGTCTTGAGCCCGACGTAGTTCAAGCCGGGCTCGCGCTGGCGAAAGATCCCGACGTGATCGGTCGTCCTGGCTGCGCGCGCGTCGCGCCCGGCCGGGGGCAGCGCGCGCCCGAGGCGCGCCTCGAGCTCCTGGCGGAACCGCGGGCCGCCCCACTCGTCCACGAGGAAGGCCAGGCGTGCCTTGCTCCGCGCCTCGCGCGGCCCGTGATCGCGGAAGATCAGCGCGATCGCGGCGCATACCTCCGCGGCTTCTTCCGGCGTGACGAACGCGTCGAGCGCGGTCGCGAAGCGCGGGCCGCCCGATCCTTGCTTACCGCCGACGGCGACGTTGAGCCCCGCGACCTCCCGCCCGTCGCGCGTGGCGACCGCGGGCATCATCGAGATGTCCTGGGTCTCGCCGGGCGTGCAGTGCTCGAGGCAGCCGGTGATCGTGACGTTGAACTTCCGCGGCAGGTTCGTGAACGCCTTGTTGCCGAGAAAGATCTGCTGGAACGCCGCCGCGATCGGCGCGGTGTCGAAGAGCTCGCGCGGCGTCAGGCCGGTCGCCGGGCAGCCCACGATGCCACGGATGTTGTCCATACCGGTCTGCAGGCTCGAGAGCCCGGCCTCCTCGAGCCGGGCGATGACCGCCGGGACCTCCTCGATCGTCACCCACCGGAGCTGGATCTGCTGGCGCGTCGTCACGTCCGCGATGTTCCGGCCGGTCGCCTTCGTGATCTGGCCGAGCAGACGCGCCTGGGCCGCGGTGAGGATGCCGTTCGGCATCCGGATGCGCATCATGAAGTGGCCGGGCGTCGGCTTGCGCTGGAACACGCCGACCCATTTCAGCCGCTCCTTGTCGTCGTCGGCGATGGTGCGCCATCCCTCGCGGGCGAAGCGCACGAGGTCCTCGCTCACGTCGAGGCCGTCGCGCTCGGACTTGAGCGCCTCGATCTTGTTCATCGGCTCGACTCGGCGTGCACGGGCGCCTCGGCGACCCGCCGGAGGCGCACGGCGCACGCCTTCAGCTCCGGCTGCTGCGACACCGGGTCGCGATCGCTCAGGGTGAGGTTGTTGGCGCTCTTGTAGAAGCCGGCCAGCCGGCCCCAGTGGAAGGGCAGAAAACACGTGCCCTCGCGGATGGCGGCGCTCACGCGACACTGCGCCACCGCCTTGCCGCGGCGGGACGCGATCTCGACGAAGTCGCCGTCCTGGATGCGAGCGCGCCGCGCGTCGCCCAGATGCACCTCGAGGACCGGCTCGGGCGTGCGCGCGGCGAGCGCCGGCGACTTGCCCGTGCGCGTCAGCGTGTGCCAGTGGTCGCGCACGCGTCCCGTCGTGAGCACCAGCGGAAAGTCGGCGTCCGGCCCCTCGATCGGCTCGGCGTGCTCGACGGCGAGAAAGCGCGCCCGCCCGTCCGGCGTCGGGAAGCGGCCGTCGGTGTAGAGACGCGCGGTGCCCGGATGGTCGGTCGACGGTACCGGCCACTGCAGCGGCCCGTCGGTCCGGAGGCGGGCGTGACTCACGCCCGAGTAATCGCAGACCGCTCCGGCGGTCAGCGACGCGAACTCGTCGAAGACCTCGGCCGCGCTTGCGCATGCGAACCCCTCCTTCCACCCCATCTCGTGAGCGAATCGCGTCAGGATCTCGGCGTCCGGCAGCGCTTCACCCGGCGGGTCCACGAGTCGCGGCAGGTACGTGAGCCTCCGCTCCGAGCTGGTCATCACGCCGTCCTTCTCGGGCCACTGGGCGGCCGGCAGGAGGACGTCGGCGAAGCGCGTGGTCTCGGTCGGGTGATAGGCGTCCTGGACGACGACGAGGTCGGCCTGGCGCAGCGCCTTCTCGACCAGATCGAGATCGGGCATCGAGGCCGCCGGGTTCGTGCACATGATCCACACCGCCCGCACCGCGCCGGCGGCGAGGCCTTCGAAGATCTCCAGCGCCGAGCGTCCGGGGTTCGACGGCAGCCGTCCGGCGGGGATCGCCCAGTGGCGCTCGACGGCTTCGCGCGCGGCGGCGTCGGCGACGAGTCGGTAGCCGGGCAGGAGATGGGCGAGGCCACCCGTCTCGCGGCCGCCCATCGCGTTCGGCTGGCCGGTCAGCGAGAACGGCCCTGCGCCCGGGCGGCCGATCTGGCCGGTCGCCAGGTGCAGATTGACGATCGCCGCGTTCTTGTCCGTGCCGACGTGGCTCTGATTGATCCCCATCGACCACAGGCTCAACGCGGCGCGGGCGCCGCCGAATCGCAGCGCGGCCGTCACGATCGCCTCGCGCGAGAGGCCGGTGAGCGCCGCGCCACGCTCGGGCGGATAGCGCTCGAGGACGGCTTTAAGCTCCTCCCAGCCCGTCGTACGCTCCGCGATGAAGCGCGTGTCGAGGAGGCCCTCGCGCCACAGCACGTGGAGCATCGAGTGGAGCAGCGCGATGTCGGAGCCGGGCCGCAGCGACAGGTGCAGATCGGCGAGGTCGGCGGTCTCGGTCCAGCGCGGATCGACGACGATGACCGTCACGTCGTCCGGCGCCTGGAGCTTGCGCCGCCGGATCCGCTTGAAGGTGACGGGATGACAGTCGGCGGTGTTGGTGCCGAGCAGCAGGAAGCAGTCTGCGCGATCGATGTCCTCATACGTGGCCGGCGGGCCGTCCGAGCCGAGCGAGCGCGCGTATCCGGCGGCGGCCGAGGCCATGCAGAGCCGCGAGTTCGTGTCGAAGTTGTTGGTGCCGATGAACCCGCGCGCGAGCTTGGAGGCGAGGTAGTACTCCTCGGTGAGGAGCTGGCCCGACGCGTAGAAGGCGACGGCGTCCGGACCGTGGGCGGCGACGATCTCGCGCACGCGCTCGGCGGTGAACCGGAGCGCCAGCTCCCACGGCGCTCGCTCGAGCGGCGAGCCGCGCCGCGAGCGGATCTGCGGATGAAGGAGTCGGTCCGCCGTACGCAGGACCGGCGGGAGATGGACCGCCTTGGCGCAGACGTCGCCGAGGTTTGCCGGGTGGGCGGGATCCCCTTTCACCCTGGCGACCCGGCCGTCCTGGATCTGCACGAGCAGCCCGCACCCCACGCCGCAGTACGGGCACATCGTCGACCGCCAGGCCGGCTCGGCCACGGCGCTCGCGTCACGCGCTGGCATGAGCCTGCTCCTCGAGAAAGGCCACGATCGAGTCCCGGAGCCAGAAGTAGTCGGCCCGCCCGAGCAGCTCGTCGCGGCGACGCGGCCGGGGGAACGGCACGTCGAAGATCCGTCCGATCGTCGCGGCGGGGCCGTTCGTCATCATGACGATCCGATCGGCGAGCTGAAGGGCCTCGTCCACGTCGTGAGTGACCATAAGCACGGTCCTGCGAGCCGCAGCACGGCCGGGGGCTGGGCCCCCCGCGTGCGAGGCGGGCCTGACATCGGTCTTGCGTTGGGCCTCCCAGAGCGCGATCAGCTCGTCCTGCAGGTCCATCCGGGTCAACGCGTCGAGAAGCGAGAACGGCTCGTCGAGCAGCAGGAGACGCGGCTCGAGCGCGAAGGCCCGGGCGATGCCGGCGCGCTGCTGCATCCCGGCCGACAGCTCGCGAGGATAGCGCCCTCCCTGCCCACCGAGCCCGACCGAAGCCAGGTACGACTCGACGTCGCGATCGGCCCTGGGCGCGACCCGATCGCGGGCGAGCCGCACGTTGTCGCGCACCGACATCCATGGCAGGAGCGTCGCCGACTGAAAGACCACGCCGCGGTCGGTGCCCGGCCCGTCGATCTCCCGCCCGCCGATCACGACGCCCCCGGTGCTCGGCGTGGTGAGCCCCATGAGGATCGAGAGGACCGTCGTCTTGCCGCAGCCGGAATGGCCGAGGAGGCAGACGAACTCGCCCTCGTCGACGTACAGCGTGAAGTCGCGAACGATGACTGCCGGGCCCGCGGGCGTGTCGTACGTCTTGCCGAGCTGCGCGATCTCGACGAACGAGCTCATTGTATCGGAGCTCGAGGTTGCGGCTGACGAGGGTGGCCTGCTGTCGGCGCGAGCCGGCTCCGTGCGGCGCGCAGGAACTCGACCAGCGCTTGCCGCGCTTTTTGATAGGCCGGCTCGAGGCTCATGTGGCGCCGCTGCCGCGGCCTCGGCAGACCGACCTCGATCGCCGGCCCCAGGACCGCGTTCGGCCCCGGCGTCATCGGGTAGATCCGGTCGGCGAGCAGGATCGCCTCGTCGACGTCGTTGGTGATCAGCATCACCGTGGTCCGCCGCTCGCCCCAGATCCTCAGGAGCTCGTCCTGCAGCGTGGCGCGCGTGAGCGCGTCGAGCGCGCTGAACGGCTCGTCCATCAGGAGGAGCTTGGGCTGCATCGCGAGGCCGCGGGCGACCGCGACCCGTTGCCGCATGCCGCCCGACAGCTCGCGCGGCCGCTTCCAGGCGGCCGGCGTCAGGTTGACGAGGGCGATGAGCTCCTCGGTCAGGCGCCGGCGCTCCGACGCCGGCAGCGCCGGGTTCACCGCGTCGACCGCGAGCGCCACGTTGCCGCGCACGCTGAGCCACGGGAGCAGCGAATACTGCTGGAACACGATGCCGCGCTCGGGCCCCGGCTCCGTCACCGGCGCGCCGTCGAGGCGGATCTCGCCCGCGTCCGGGGTGACGAGACCGGCGATGAGGGACACCAGCGTGGTCTTCCCGGAACCGGAGTAGCCGACGACCGCGACGAACTCGCCCTCGTCGAGGGTCAGATCGACGCCGCCCAGCACCGCGGTCACGCCGCCGCGCGCGCGATACGACTTGCGCAGACCGCGGACCTCCAGATAGGCCATCAGCTGATCCGGACGCGGGCCTCGACCAGGCCCATCAGGCGATCGAGCACGAAGCCGATGGCGCCGATCGTGAGAACGCTGAGGATGATGTGCGAGTAGACGAGGCTGTTGTATTCCTGCCACAGAAAGCCGCCCACGCCGGGCGTGCCCGTCAGCATCTCCGAGGCAACGATCACCAGCCATGCGAGTCCGAGCGACAGGCGGTAGCCGGTGAAGACGTAGGGCAGCGTGGCCGGGATGACGATCCGCCGCAGCGTCGTGGTCCGCGAGAGCTTCAGCACGCGCCCGACATTCAGGTAATCCTGGCTGATCGACCGGACGCCGACCGCGGTGTTGATGACGGTCGGCCACATCGCGCACAGCGCGATCGTGAAGATCGCCGCCGGCTCGGACTTCTGGAAGATCACGAGCCCGAGCGGCAGCCACGCCAGCGGCGAGATCGGGCGCATGAACTGCACGATCGGATCGAACGACTGATGAAACCGGCGCGAGAGCCCGAGGAGAAACCCGATCGGCGTGCCGATGGCCAGCGCCAGGGCGAACCCCTTGCCGACCCGCACCAGCGAGTAGAAGGCGAGCCGGCCCATGCCCTGGTTCATCTCGCCGTCCTTGAAGAACGGATCCAGGATGTACCGCCGCGATTCCTGCCAGGTCCGGAGCGGTGACGGGAGGTCCGGCGCAAGCGTCGCGCTGACGATCGCCCACACGACGAGGACGCCCGCCGCCCCCAGCAGCGGCAGGATCACCTTCTGATAGGTGTCGATTGGCATGAAGCTCCCCCTACGCCATCGAGTGGATGGCGAAGCTCTTCGCGTATTTCTCGGGCTCGGCCGGATCGAAGGTGACGCCGTCGAAGAGCGTCTCCTTCTTCATGTCCTCGCGGGGCGTCTCGACGCCCATCTCCTGCGCGACCTCGCGGAAGATGTCGGGCCGGTGCACGCGCTCGACGAGCCCCTTGTAGTCCGGCGTCTCCTTCACCATGCCCCAGCGGCGGAACTGGCTGAGCCACCACACGCCGTGCGAGCGGAGGGGAAAGTTGGCGTGCCGGTCGAAGAAGGTCATGTAGTACTTGTCCTTCTCCTTCCGTCCGTCGCCGTAGTCGTAGTCGCCGAGCAGGCGGCCGTAGATGATCTCCTTCGGGCAGTTGATGTACTGGGGCTGCGAGACGACCTCGGCCATGCGCGCGCGGTTCTCGAGCTTGTCAATCCACTGGCTCGCCTCGACGACCGCGCGCATGGTCGCACGGACCGTCTTGGGATTCTTCGCGGCGAACTCTTCCGTGAAGGCGAGCACTTTCTCGGGATGGTCGCGCCAGAGCTGCTGCGTGGTGATCGCGGTGAAGCCGATGCCGTCGGCGATGGCGCGCGCGTTCCACGGCTCGCCGACGCAGAAGCCGTCCATCTTGCCGACCTTCATGTTGGCGACCATCTGCGCCGGCGGGATGGTGATGAGCGAGACGTCCCGGTCCGGATGGATGCCGCCGGAGGCGAGCCAGTAGCGCATCCACATCGCGTGCGTCCCCGGCGGGTACGTCATGGCGAAGGTCATCGGGCTGCTCTTCGCCTTCGCCTCCAGCGCCAGCGGCTTGATCTGGGCCGGCGTCTTCAGCCCCTTGTCGCCGAGTGCCTTCGTCAGCGTGATCGCCTGCCCGTTCCGGTTGAGATAGAGCGGGACGATGGTCGGCTTCTGGGGCGAGCCCTGGAGCCCCATCGTCATGGCGTAGGCGGTGCCGAGCAGCAGGTGGGTCGCGTGGTTCTCGCCGATCGTCAGGCGGTCGCGGATGACCGCCCACGAGGCTTCCTTCGAGATCGTCGACTCGATGCCGTATTTCTTGAAGAGCCCGAGCTCGTGAGCCATCACGAGCGACGAGCAGTCCGTCAGCGCGATGATCCCGATCCTGACCTTCGGCGCCTCGGGCCCATCGGCGGCGTACACGCCGCCGGCCCAGCCGCCGGGCACACCGGCGAGGAGCGCGGCGGTGGTGGTGGTGGTCTTGAGAAACTGCCGGCGCGTCACGTCCATTCGTCCTCCAGACACAATTCGGCGTCAGAAAAAGAAAAGGCGCCGGGCCTCGGTTCGAGGCCACAGCGCCGTCGCTGTCGCTTTCGCGGCGTCCGTCATTGACGCCCGCCGCACATCGAGGAGTGCAGCAGACGTGCCAGTGGCTTTCGCGAAGTGAGGGTCAGTCTATCCAGGCACTTACGCCGGATTCGCGGGTGAGCGCACGCGAGGTGCTGCCGAATTTCAGTGCGGGGAGGGTCGTCCTGCTGAACCGGCGAGCAGCGTGATCAGCGCTCGCACGACAGGCGCATGCGATTCTTCGCGATCCAGCCGTACACGCGGCGGGCGACGGGGCGAGCGCCCGGCAGGGCGAAGACCGTGGCCAGCCACCCCAGGCCGCGGATGCGGCGGAGCAGCTCGGGGACGGCGTCGGCGCCGGCGAGCGTGCGCCCGCCCGGCAGCACGAGCTGCATCGCGGTCATGCACGCCTCGTCGGAGATCTGGGGGAAGCGCGTGCGGCGCGACACCGACCGGCACGGCAGGATCTCCAGCTCGCCGCGGGAGAGCGCCAGGCGCATGAGCCAGAGCGCGCTGGCCCGGCACATCGCGCACTCACCGTCGTAGATCAGGACGGCGGCCGCTGACCCCATCCCTTGAGCGTACGGTAGTAGAGGACCAGACCGCCCGCGACCGCCAGCGCGACGACCGCCTGGGCGACGGACGCGGTCGTCCGGTCACGGGTGAGGAGCACCGCCGCGTAGAAGACGAAGAACGCGATCCCCGCGCCGATGAGGATGCGGTGGGCGGTGATCAGCTTCACGGCGTCCGGCGTCAGGCGCCGAGCACGACCTTGATGGCATCGCGCGTGACGCTGACGAGCCGGTCGATCTCCGCCTCGCTCACGACGAGCGGCGGCGCGAAGTAGACCGAGTCGCCGGGCGCCGGATGCGGGCCGGTCGACGGGCGCGTCCGCGTGACGACGCCGCGCTTCATCATCTCGGCCTGGATGCGCGGCGCGATCTTCTTGTCGCCGGGGAAGTTCTTCTTGGTCGCGCGGTCCTCCACCAGCTCGACCGCCGCCAGGAGCCCCTTGCCCCCGCGGATGTCGCCGGCGTGGGGATGATCGCCGAACGCCTGCTGGAGCCCCTGGTGGAGCCGCGTCCCCATCTTGGCCGCGTTCTCCCAGAGCCGCTCGCGCTCCATGATCTCGAGGTTCTTCAGGCCGACCGCGCAGCACGTCGGATGACCGGAATAGGTGTACGCGTGCATCCACCGATCCTCCGGCTTGACCGAGTCCATCGCGTCCTTGATGGCCTTGGTGATCATGATGCCGCCGAGCGGGAGGTAGCCCGACGTCACGCCCTTCGCGAACGAGACGATGTCGGGCTTGACGTTCCAGTGGCCAAGCGCGAACCAGCGCCCGGTCCGGCAGAAGCCGGTGATGACCTCGTCGGCGATCATCAGCACGTTGTGGCGGTTGCACACCTCGCGCACGCTCGGCCAGTAGTCGTCGGTCGGGTAGATGACGCCGCCGCCACCGTGGATCGGCTCGCCGATCATCGCCGCCACCGTGTCGGCACCCTCGCGCAGGATCGCCTCCTCGATCTCCCGCGCCGCCGCCTGCCCCACGCTCTCGCCGGGCTTCGCGCCCTGGAACCGGTAGGGATAGCACGTCTGCACGTGGAGGAATCCCGGCACGCGCGGCTCGAACATCTTCCAGTAGGCGGCCATCCCGGTGGCGCTCATCGCCTGCAACGTGACGCCGTGGTAGGACTGGTGGCGCGCGATGATCTTGACCTTGTCGGGCTTGCCCTTCGCTTTCCAGTAGAAGCGCGCCGTCTTGAACGCCGACTCGTTCGACTCGGCGCCGCCGCAGGTGAAGAACACCGCCTGCATGTTGTCGTACGTGATCTCCATGAGCCGGTTGGCCAGCGAGATGGCCGGGATGCTCGAGGAGCCGACGTAGCCGGTGAAGTAGGCGAGGTCCTTCATCTGGGCCGCCGCAGCGTCGGCCAGCTCGGTGCGGCCGTGGCCCACGTTGACGTTCCAGAGGCCGGAGAGCCCGTCGATGTACTCGTGGCCCCCGATCTCCTGGATGGTCGCGCCGCGACCGCGAACGTAGATGACCGGCTCCGCGTTGTCGACGGGGTGGTGCAGGGGATGGATCAGGTGATCCTGATCGGCCTTGACGAGCTCGGCGGCGGTCATCGCCATTGCGTTCTCCTGTTCTGAGGCACGCACGACCTTCAGCGTGCGGCCGGGCGCGGGTGCGCCCGCCGGTAATCCCCGTCCGGGATGGGGACGGCCCGATCCCGGTGTCCGCGGTAGCGGTAGATCCACGCGCGCGTGCGCCGCCCGGTGGCGAGCGTGACGGTGACGCGGTGACGATCGAAATTGTACCCCTCTGCGCGGTCGAGCACCGCGAGAAGTTCGGGATCGTCGAGCCGGTAAACCTCGCCGAGGACCCGCCCGGCACCGTCCACCAGCCCGGGAAAGTCGCCGAGGTCGAGCAGGGTGCCCCGGACGCGCCCCGGCCCGAGGAGCTCAGCGCCGGAGGCGAGCAGGCGATGCAGGCCGTAGCCGCGCATCAACGTGCCGTACGCGAAGAGCATCGTCGCGGCGCGCGGGCGGCGGCGCGGCGACTGGGCTCTGGGCAAGCTCGAGTCAGGAGGTCTCGACGGCCTGGAGCACCGCGCCGAGGAAGTCCGGCTCGGGCACGGCGCCCTCGAACTGCACGCGATCGTTGATCACGACCTTCGGCACGCCCATGACCCGATAGGCGCGGGACAGCTCGGGAAACTCCGTCGCCTCGATCACGGTGGACCGGACGCGGTCCGACGCCACCGACATGTGCTGTGCCAGGCGCACGGCCCGGGGACAGTGCGGTCAGGTGGGCGTCGAGAAGACCTTGATGTCGACGTCGGCGGCGAGCGCGCGCAGCGAGGCCAGCGTGTCCTCGGACAGGGCCGGCTCGCCGGTCGACGCCACGATGATCGAGTCGATCAGGTTGCTGAACTCGTAGCCGAGCGGCACGCCGTAGAAGCGGATGCCGTAGTCGCGGCTGCCCTCGACGACGATGGCCGGCACCTGGTCGACGCCGTACGCTTCGGCGCGCTCGTGGTCGATCGCGAGGTTGAGCACCTCGACCGTGATCTGGTCGGAGAGCTCGGCGACCTCTCGCACGAGCTGCTCGTTCTGCTGGCAAAGCTCGGCGGCTTCGAGCGACTGTGAGAACACGACGAGCTTGACGGGCCCGCCGATCCTCTCGAACTCCTTGCGAACGGCGGCCTGGTCGCGAGCGCTGAGGATGGGCATGGCGTCATTATACCCGGCGGCTCACCGCGGCGACGGCGCGGTCACGGTGATCAGCGCAGGCCCTCCCCTGTGCATCGCTCGACTCAGCGCCTCGCCGAACTGCTCGGCGCCCTCGGCCGAGAACGCCGCGAGCTGGGCGCTCTCGGCGATCCGGATGAGGTCGTTCGCACCGGGCGCGACGGCGAAGACCACCACGATGACCGGCACGCCGAGGCGCCGTGCGGTGTCGAGCTCCCCCGCGGTCGCCAGCAGCTCGTCGGCGCCGGTGAAGCAGACGATCCGCCGGTCGAGATGGACGAGATGCGCTGCGATCGCGGCCGGCAGGGCGAAGCCGGCGCTGTCCAGGCCGTTGGACGCCAGGAGCTCGCGCGGCGCGACGGCGTGCCACGCCTCGGCAACGTCGGCCCGATACGGACCGGCGTCGACCGTGGCGATCGTGCCGGCGGGCAGCGCCTCGCGGGCGAGGCGCACGACGTCGCGCGTGGACCGCTCGGCATCGTCTCCACGGCGGGCCGTCGAGCGCGCGCGCTTGAGGCGGTCGAGCTCGGCGACGTCCCAGTCGGCCCGGTCACGATCCCGGAGCCTCGGCGCCAGCTCCTCGAGGACGGCCCCGATCTCCCCGGCGACTTCCACGGCCGGAGCCGGGTCACCCGGCGTTTGTGGCGGGCCGATCGCGAGCACGGGCACGGTCGAGCGGGACGATGCGGGCACGGCCTCGGACGCATCGAGCCCGAGCGTCACCACGAGGTCGGCGAGCTTCAGCAGGCGCTCGTCGACGATCTCGATCCCGATAACGCCCAGCATCAGCGGATGCGGATCCGGCAGCGCGCCCTTGCCGCGAAGGGTCACCAGCATGGGCGCCGGCAGCGCCTCCACGAGGGCGCGCACCCACGGCTGGCCGGCGGCGGAACGACAGTGCAATCCGGCGAGCAACAGGGGACGTGACGCGCCGGCGAGCAACCGTGCCGCCGCGTCGAGCGCGCGCGGATCGGCGGGTGCCGGCGAATCCGGGCGGCACGAGGTCGCAACGGGCAGCGCCGGCCGCCACAGAACGTCCGGCGCGACGTCCAGGTGCACCGGCCCCCGCGGCTCGGTCGCCGCCAGCCGGCTTGCATGGGCGACCCAGTGCGCGGCCGATTCCGGCGTGACGCCGAGGCTCGCCTTGGCGGCGAGCATCGCGTGGGGATGACGCTCGGTCAGCACGACCAGCGGCGCGCGGTCCACGGCGGCGCGCTCGACGGCGGCGATTGCCGCTGCGCCCGGCGATTCGATCAGCGCCGCACCCGGCGCCTCGGCGAGGTCGCCCGCGACGGCGGCCATGATGCACGCGGCCCCCTCCGTCGACGCGAGCGTCAGCGGAAGCGCGGCGGCGCGCGCCGCGGCGCCGAGCGGATGCGCCTCGCTCCCGGCGACGGCGACGAGCCGTGGTGTGCCGGCGCGCCGGAGGCCGTCGACGACGACGTCGGCGACGGTGTTGCGGCTCACGACGCGGTAGGCGCTACTTTCTCGCGAAGCTCTCGAACACCGGGCGCATGCGCTCGAGGGCCAGACGCAGGTTCGCCTCCGAGTTCGCGTACGAGAACCGGAGGTAGCCTTCGCCGTGGGCGCCGAAGGCGGCGCCCGACAGCGCGGCCACGCCCGCCTCGGTCAGGAGCCGCTCGGCGACTTCGGCCGACGACCGGCCGGTTCCCGTGACGTTCGGGAACACGTAGAAGGCGCCGCGCGGCAGCGCGCACCTCACGCCGGGCAGGCGGTTGAGGCCGTCCACGAACAGGTCGCGGCGCCGCTTGAACTCGGCCACCATGCGGGCGACCGGCGTCTGATCTCCCTGGAGCGCCGCGATGCCGGCGAGCTGCACGAACGAGGCCGTGCAGGAATTCGAGTTCACCATGAGCCGCGCGACGTGATCGGCCAGCGGCACCGGCATCACGCCGTAGCCGAGGCGCCATCCCGTCATCGCGTACGACTTCGAGAAGCCGTCGAGCAGGATCGTGCGCTCGCGCATGCCCGGCAGGTTCATGATCGACGCGAACTCGCCCTCGTAGAGGAACTGGCGGTAGATCTCGTCGGTCAGCACCGGAATATCCCGCTCGACCGCGATCGCGGCGATGCGCTCGAGCTGCCCCCGGTCGAGCACGCCGCCGGTCGGATTCTCGGGCGAGTTGATGACGATCAGCTTCGTCTTCGCGGAGATCCGCCGCTCGAACAGGTCGAGGTCGAAGCCGAACCCGCTTTCCTCGCGCAGCGGGATCGGCACGGGCACGCCGCCGACGAAGTTGATGACCGACTCGTAGATCGGGAAGCCGGGATTGGGATGGATGACCTCGTCGCCCTCGCCGATCATGGCCATGATCGTGAAGAACATGATCGGCTTGGCGCCCGGCGTCACGACCACTTCCTCGGGCGCGACGGCGATGCCGCGCGTCTCGGCGACGTGCTTGGCGATGGCCTCGCGAAGCTCCGGCAGGCCGGCGGCCGGGCCGTAGTGCGTCGCCCCCGCGTCGAGAGCCTGCTTCGCCGCGTCCTTGATGTGCTTGGGCGTGTCGAAGTCCGGCTCGCCGATTTCCAGGTGGACGATCTGGCGGCCGGCCCGCTCGAGCTGCTTGGCGCGGGCCAGCACTTCGAACGCGGACTCGGTTCCCAGCCGGGCCATCCGCGGGGCGACGTTCATGGGCTTCTCCTTATATTGACGACCGTCATATAGACGACCGTCGAGGAGCGCCTATTATACGGCGTGGACTTCGCGCGCGTCCCGGCTGGGGAGTTCAGGATGGGCTGGAGTCAGGGCCATCCATGCGAGCGCCCGGCGCATGTGGTCTGGGTGGACGCGTTCCTCATCGCCCGCACGCCGGTGACCAATGGGGAGTTCGCGGCCTATCTGGCCGCGACGAGCGCTCCACCGCCGCCCTACTGGTCCGATCCCGCGTACGCCGATCCGGGCCAGCCCGTCGTCGGCCTCTCGTGGGCCGAGGCCCACGCGTTCGCGGCGTGGTCCGGGGCGCGGCTGCCGACGGAGGCGGAGTGGGAGCGAGCCGCGCGCGGCGGCCTCGACGATGCGCGCTACCCGTGGGGCGACACGAGCCCCGGCCTCACGTTCGAGCGTCCGCCCCGCGTCGGCGAGACGCCGGCCAATCCGCTGGGGCTTACCGATCTCTCGGGCGTGTGCCACGAGTGGTGCGGCGACTGGTTCGACGAGGCCTACTACCAGGGCTCGCCGACGCGGAACCCGCGGGGTCCCCAGGCCGGAACGCGGCGAGTGAGCCGCGGCGGCGCCTGGCGTCATGCCGATCCCTGGAGCCCCGTCGCCCATCGCTCGTCGCTGCCGCCTCACCTGCGCTACTCCGACTACGGCGTGCGACTCGCCCGCGACGCCGGGTGACGGCCCGGCCGTCAGGTCGCCTGGCGACGCAGCACGAGAAGGTCGACGCGCTCGAGGACGGGAGCCGGCGTGGTCTCGAGCTCGACGGCCTGCCGCAGGCGCTCGAGCCCTTCCTGAAACTCGGCGTCGGTCATCAGCTCGAAAGTCGAGAGGGCGCGGTGTCCGATGCGCTCGTAGTGGGCGTGCAGGCTCGCGTCGATCTGCTGCTCGACCGCTTCGAGCGTCACGAACCCGAAGCCGTTCGCCCGGAACGTGTCGCGGACCTGCTCCACTCTCGGCAGCCGCGCCTCGTCGATCGCGCGGGCGGACGGAAAGAACCGGTAGAGCGGCACACCGTCGAGCCGTCCGCCGAACGTATTTCTGATGAACACCAGGCCGCCGGGCTTGACGACCCGGTGGAGCTCGCGCGCGCAGGCAGCAAGGTCCGGAACGTGATGGACGACCATGGACAGGAACGCGAAGTCGAACGCGCCGGCGGCAGCGGGGATGGAGGCCGCGGAGCCCTCCTGGTAGACGACCCGGGGATGCGCGCTGCCGCGCTCGGCCTCCGCGCGCATCTTCGCGGACGGCTCGACGGCGACGACCCGAGCGTCGAACGCGTCGGCCAGCAGGATCGAGAACCGTCCGGTGCCGGCGCCGACGTCGAGAATCGTGAGGTCTCCGCGCGCCCCGCCGAGGTGGCGGGCGATCGCCGCCGTCCAGAGCCGGCCCGTGTCGGCGGCGAGGGCCCGGCCGGCTCGATACGCGCGGTGGAGCCGCTCGTCGTAGTCGACCCGTGTCACCAGAGCGCGTCGGGGAGCGGCAGTCCCTGGAACGCGTCGACCGGCATCGGCGCCGGCGGCGCGATCTCGAGTCGCTCGGCCAGGGCGTAGAGCTGCCGCAGGTGCTGCGCGGCGTGCCACGTCGTGCGCTCGAGCAGGTCGTGGCCGGATTGCGGACCGTAGTACACCTTGATCACGCGCTCGAACTCGCGGGGCGACGCGCCCTCGAACCACCCGGTGATGCGCCCGCGCACCAGGGCGCCGTAGCGCGACAGGGCCGCGCCGTCGCGAAGGTCGGGCGGCGCCTGGTCCAGGAGCCAGTTCTCCGGGAACTCGCCGAGGTCCATGCCGTCCACGAACGCCAGCGAGAGCCGGAAGACGTGGTAGCCGAGATTACGCAGGGTCCGGTTGCGCTCGGGCGGCCGCCAGTCCATGTGCTGGTCGGGGACCACACGCACCAGCGCCTCGGTGGAATCGAGGATGATGTCGAGCCGCTTGGCCAGCTCGGTCGGCGGGAGCTTCACGGCCGCCGAGTACGGGATGCCCAGCAGCTCGGCGTACGCGGGCGGGTTCCAGCCGTGGGCGCCGCGATCGCCGACCGTCACGGCCGGCACGCGTCCGATTCCCAGTCGCTTCAGCTCATCGTAGCCCGCCGGATTCGCCTGCACGTCGACCGGGTCGAACTCGACCCCCCAAGACGAGAGGAGCTCCTTCGTCTTGGCGCAGGACGATCAGCCTGGCCGGTAGAAAAGCTTGACGGTCGCTCTCGAGACCTGCGCCGCATCGCGTTCGCTCATAGTCTCCTCCTCGGGAGTCGCCTGCGGCGATTGTAACCGACGGATCTGTCGGCAGTCGACGCTCTCGTGCCGCCTGTCACACCGCTTCGAAGGACCAGGTCTTGAGGGCTCCAGATGCCCTGGTTGCTTTGCACCCGACATCCTCGGATCGCACGGTAAGATTGGGTGCACACGTCCGGAACCTTCATGTCCCGCTGATCGGCTACGATCAGCCGCTGGAAGGCTAATGCAAGGCAGGCTGATGTCGACGGTTCCCCTTGGGTTTCAAGACGAGGGTATCGAAAGGATCGAGCTTCAGGATGACGAAGCCGAAACCGGAGGTGCGTTTCTGCTCCTCTATCGGGAGCTCGAGCCCGAGTGTGCCTTCGACGAATGGTATCCGAACATCGCGCAGGCAAAGGCCGTGGCATTGAGAAGATGGGGGATCCGTGAGTCGGATTGGCTTACTGTTGAGTAAACCAACACCCCCATTTAGCGCGACGCGCATCAGGGTCTTAGCCTCGGCGCTGAGATGACGAGGCGCCATCTTCTCCTGACGGCGCTCACGGTGTTCGGGCTGAGTCCAACTGCGAGCAGTGGTTGGCAGAAGGCTCAAACCGTGAATGATCTTGAGACCGCAATTGGCCGAGACCTGCCATCGGGAACACTACGGAGCAGAGTTATTGCGTTCTTGCAGGAACACAAGGTGCCGTACCACGACTCCAAGGAGATCGCCTATTTCAAAGGCCCGAGAACCATCTGGGGACTACTTAGCAGGACTGCCAGCAACCCACTCTTAGTCGTGGATACAGTCTTGACGTTCGAATTCGATGCCCAAGACAAGCTGGTTTCGTATTCGCGTCGGGAGCAGCTCGTTGGTCCCTAGCTGCATCGGATCGTCTGCGCCATCCGTCGCCGCCGGCTCTACCGCCCCTGGAACGTGGGCGTCTGCTTGCGGGCGAACGCCATCACGCCGCTCCGGAAGTCGTCGGTGTGGCCGCTGGCGGCGATCGCCTGCGCCTCCAGCTCCATCTGCGTCTCGAGGCTCTCCCACGTCGACTGATGGAAGAGCCGCTTGGCGCCGCCGAAGGCCTTCGTCGGCCCCTGCGCCAGCTCGCGCGCCAGCGCCGAGACGGCGGCGGTCAGCTCGGCGTCGGGCACCACCCGGGTGACGAGACCCCATTCGAGCGCCTCGCGCGCCGAGAGCACGCGGTTGGTGAAGTAGAGCTCCATCGCGCGCCGCAGGCCGATGAGCCGCGGCAGAAAATACGACGACGACCCGTCGGGCGTGGCGGCGATCTTGGAATACGCCATCGTGAAGCGCGCCGACTCGGCGGCGACGACCACGTCGCCGGAGAGCGCGAAGCTCAGCCCGCCGCCCGCTGCGACGCCGTTCACCGCCATGATGACGGGCTTGTCGCTGCGACAGAACCGGGAGACGGCCCCGTGCAGGTACGTCGTGAGCTCCTTGACGAGGGCGCCGATTCGCTCGAGGTTGTCGACGAAGTCCTTGACGTCGCCGCCGGCGCAGAACGCGCGGCCGGCGCCGGTGACGACGACGCAGCGTATTGCCGGATCCTCGTCGACCTCGAGGGAGGCGTGGAACAGCTCCCGGCCGAGGTCGAGGTTGAGCGCGTTGAACGCGTCGGGGCGGTTGAGCGTGATCGTCGCGACGCCGTCGCGGCGCTCGAGCGTCAGGTAGCGGAAGTCCATGGCGGTCGTCCTCCGTTCAGGGTCGCTGGAAACGCCGCCGGCCCGCGCGGGCGACGACGTCCAGCACTTCGCTGATCCGCAGCGGCTTCACGAGCACGAGATCGACGCCCTGGGCTCGGCGCTCCTCGGCCGACAGCTCGACGCCGAACCCGGTGACCAGAATCACCGGCACCGCCGGCGCGATCTCCTTCACGGCCTGGGCCACCTGCCACCCCGAGACGCGCGGCATCGCCAGGTCGGTGAAGACCACATCGAAGGGCTCGGCGCGGAACCGTTCGATCGCCTCGCCGCCGTCGTTGAGCACCACGACGCGGTGCCCGCCCGTCTTGAGCACGTCGCCCAGGACCGTGCCGACCTGCTCCTCGTCGTCGACCACCAGGCACCGGAGCGACATGCCGAGCGGCGCCGGCTCGGCGGGCGTCGGCCCTTCCACGTCGTGAGCCTCGCCCGGCGGGAACGTCAGGCGAAACACGGTCCCCTGCCCCTCACGGCTCTCGACCGTGATGCGCGCGCCGTGCCGGGAGAGGATCCCGTACGTCATCGAGAGCCCGAGCCCGGTCCCCTGCGGCCCCTTCGTCGTGAAGAACGGATCGAAGATCTTGCCGCGAATGGTCTCGGGAATCCCGACGCCCGAATCCGCCACCGTCACGGTGACCTCGCCGTGCTCCACCGCCGTCGTCAGGGTCAGCGTGCCGCCCTCGGGCATGGCGTCCACCGCGTTCAGGATGAGGTTCGTCATCGCCTCGCGCAGCTCCGCGGGATCGCCCGCCACACCCGGCACGCTCGCCAGCGAGGTCTGCACGTCGACGGCGGCGCCGCGACTGCGCGTCTCCTCGCGCCAGCGCGACTGGGTGATCTCGAGCGCTCCGCGGATGACGTCGTTGAGGTCGACCGCCACGAAGGGCTGATCGCGGCGGATCCGCGTGAACTCCTGCAGGCGGCGAACCGTCTGGGCGCCGTCGAGGGCAGCGCGCTCGATCACCTGGACCCACTTCCGGAGCTGCGGGTCTTGCAGGCGCTGGAGCGTGAGCTGGGCCCGGCCCAGGATCGACGCGAGCAGGTTGTTGAAGTCGTGGGCGACGCCCGAGGCCATCTCGCCGAGCGCGCGAAGCTTCTCGGTGCGCACGAGCAGGTCCTGCGCGGCGGCCAGCTCGCTGTACGCGCGCGTGCGCTCCTCGAAGAGCCCCGCGTTCCGGAGTGCCAGCGCGGCGAGATGGGCGATGTTCGTCAGCAGCCGCTCGTCGGCCAGGACGAACGACCGCTCGCGGCTGCGCACCATCAGCACGCCGATGACGGTGTCCCCGGCCCGCATCGGCACACCGAGCCAGTGGCGCACTCCGGCGAACGTCGTCACGGGCTCGACGTGCCATCGCGCGCACTCGGCGGCGTAGTCGTCGGTCCGGACTGGCTCGCCGGTCTCGAGCACAACGGACATGAGGCCCACCGAGCGGCTCGGATACCGGAGCGGCGAGCGCATGTCGCGCACCCCGTCGAGCGTCCGGAGCACCACCTCGAGATCGCCCCGCTCGCCGTCGCGGAGCACGATCGCCATGTTGTCCGCGTCGAGGACACGGCCGACCTGCGTATGGATGGCCTCGAGCAGCGTCGTCCGGTCGAGCTGGCCGGTGACCGCCCGCGACAGCTCCAGCAGCACCGACAGCTCCTCGACCTGGCGCCGGTTCTCCTCGTAGAGGCGCGCGTTCTCGAGCGCGATCGCCGCGCGCGCGGCGAAGCTCTCCAGCACCGCCAGGTCATCGTCGCTGAACGGGGCGGCGTCGGGACCGGCGCGGTTCATCGCCACGACGCCGAGCAGCCGGTCCTGCACGGCGAGCGGAAACGCCATCGCGCGGCGCACGCCCATGGCGACCCACTTTGGAAGCGCGAAGGGCGACGTCGGGTAATCGTTCTCGATCAGGCCGCGCCGCTGCTCGGCGCAGGCGCCGACCACGCCCTGCCCGGGCGCGAGGGACATGTTCCCGAAGCCGCCGCCCTGCGTCCAGGCGTGCGGCACCAGGATGCCGCCGGCGTCCGCCAGGTAGATGACGCCGGGGGCGCTGAACAGGCGCGTGGCGCGCTCGATGATGAGCGTGAGCAGGCGGCCGGGATCGAGCTCGGGAGCCAGCTCGCGCTCGGCCTCGGCGAGCACGGCGATCTGTCCCCGGCGCGCGGTCTCGAGCGAGAAGAGGCGGGCGTTCTCGAGCGCCAGCGCCGCCTGGTTGCCGAAGGCCTGAAGCAGCTCGACCTCCGCCTCGGTGAAGACCCGCCCGGCCACGTCGCCGAGCGACAGCGTGCCGATGATCCGGTCCTTCGCCCGGAGCGGCACCGCGAGCACGGCGGCGTCGCCGGCGCGCCGCATCGCGGCGGCGACCGCGTCGGTCAGCACGAGTGATGGGTCGTTGAAGATGTCCGTCGATACGACGGCCCGCCCCTCGGCGGCCGCTCGTCCCGATGCCCCGACGCCCGCCGGCATGTCGTTCTCCACACCGGAGATCTCGCGACGGCGACCCCCACGGGCCAGGCTGACCAGCGAGCCGTCCGACCTGAGCAGCCGCAGCACCGACGATCTCACCTGGAACAGCGCGAGCACGCTCTCGGCGATCCGCTCGCCGACCGCCTGCGGATCGAGGCTCTCGGTCAGCGTGCGCGCGAGGCGGGCCAGCTCTTCCGCCTCGAGCCGCCGGCGCCGGGCCTCGGTGTAGAGCCGCGCGTTCTCCAGCGCCAGGGCTGCCTGGTCGGCGAACGTCTGGGCCAGGCGGATCTCGGACTCGTCGAACACGCGGCCGACGCGATCGTTGACCGCGAGCGCGCCGAATACCCGCCCCTGCACCATGAGCGGCACCGCGAGCAGCGCGCAGGGCGGCTCCTGCTCGATCCGCGCGCGCGCCGCGTCGGTGTACGTGAGGCGCGAATCGGCGAGCACGTCGGCCGAGGCGACCGAGCGGCGCTCTCTGAAGGCGAGGCCGGCGATCCCGGTGCCGCCCGGCAACACCGGCTCCCACTGGTAGCGGGGGCCGCCCTCCCTCGAGGCCGCGAACGCGACGAGCGCGCCGGAACCCTGATCGAATCGATAGAGGCACGACGATCGGGCGCCCAGCAGCGAGCACACGCTGTCGGCGACACGCTGCGCGGCGGGATCGAAGTCGAGCGTCTCGGACACCATGCGCGCCAGGTCGGCCAGGGCGCTCATGCGCTGCGCCTGCCGGGTGGCTTCCCGGTAGAGCTGAGCGTTGTTGATCGCGTTCGCCGCATGCGAGGCGAGCGAGCCGAGCAGCCACAGCTCGTCGGCGGTGTACTCGCGGCGGGCGCGCACGCCGATGGTGAGGGCGCCGAGCACCCGCTCGCCCAGCAGCAGCGGCACCATGCCGACGCTGACCACACCCTCGGCGCGGACCCGCTCGACATTGCGCGCCCGCGGGTCACGCAGGGCGTCGACCGCGGTCAGCGGCTCGCGGGTCGCGACGACCCTGCCGACGAGTCCCTCGCCGACGGCCACGCGCTCGACATCGTCGGACGACGGCTGGCTGCCCGCGGCCGCCCGGCGCGAGACGTGATGGCCGTCGTCGTCGACCAGCCAGAGCTGCGCGGTGCTCGCCCCGAACAGCTCGATCGCCGCGTCGACCACGCGGTTGAACACGTCGTCGAGCGACAGGGTGGCGGTAAGCGTCTGCGCCAGGCGCGCGAGGGTCTCGAGGCGGCGACTCTTTTCCCGCCCCTCGGCCAGGAGCGCGGCGCGCGCGACGGCCTGCCCCACCTGGTGCGCGACCGCCTGCAGCAGCGTGAGCTCGTCGGCGTCGAACGCGCGCGTCTCCCGCGTGATGAGCGCCATGACGCCCCACGTCTCGCCGTTCACGGGAATCGGCAGCGCGAGCTGGGTCCGATAGCCCCCGGCCTTCACGCGCGCCGCGACCTCGGGCGTCAACAGCCGAGAGGCCTCCAGATCGGTCACGACGGGCCGGCCGGCGCGGATCACCTCGCCGACGTGGCTCTGATCCAGCGAACGGACGCGCAGGCGCTCGACGTCGTCGGGCAGGAGTCCGCGATGCGCGATGAGCACCAGGGTCTGCGTCGCACGGTCGAATCGGAACACGCCGCCGAACGGGACGTTCGCGACGCCGCATACGACCTCGAGCGTTCGTTCGACGGTCAGGGCCAGGTCGTCGCCTTGCCCGGTCGCCACCATGACCGCGTGCAGCGCCTCGAGCTCCCGGCTGCGCCGGCTGTCGCGCGCGTCGCCCTCGCGCCCGGGGCTGTCCTTACGCCCGCCGTCTCCACGCCTCCGCACCGACGCCACCCCGACGGCCGCGGCCCCCGCGGCCAGGAGCGACACCGCCCACCAGAACCAGAGCCGTCGGCTTTCACCGCGCTGCTCGCGCGCGGACACGAGCGCCCAGAGCCGATCGCTGGTCTCGCCGAGCGGACGCGCGAACCAGGGCTCGCCCCGGATCATCACCCGCCCGGCTCGCATCGCGCCGGCCCAGCCGAGGGCAGGCGCGTCCGGAAGCGTCGAGCCGACGGCGCGATCGCCCGAGATCATGACGAGCGCCGTGCGAGCCGGCAGGCTCGCGATCACCCCGGCCAGCGACTCGAAGCGCCGCCCCACGACCACCATGCCCGCGGTCATCGGCGCGATCCCCAGCACGTAGGGCTGCTCGTCGACAACGTCCAGACGCGCCACGGTCTCGTCGGGTCGAGCGACCACTGGCGCGTCGGCGCTCTGCGCCGGCGGCACCTGGACGAGCGGCGCACCGCTCCCGTCCACGATGAGCAGGAGGTCGGCGAGCCGGTCCTGCGTCAGCGTCACGATCCACGGCCACACGCCCTGCCCGAGCGCGGCCCAGTCGCTGCGCATCGTGCCTTCGACGACCACCGGGTCTTGCGCCAGGAGCGCGGCTTCGAACCGCACGTCGTCGAGCGCGGCGGCGACGATCGTACCGACCGACGCGAAGGTAGCGCTGGCCGCGGTGTCCTGCCGCGCCGCGAGGTCGCGGGCCAGCAGAACGCCGGCCACGAGCCAGAGCGCCACGAGGCCGATCAGCAGGGGAACCGCGCGGCGGACGGACGCGCGTCCGAGCGCGACCTTCACGCGCGACGCTCGCCCACCCGATGGAGCTTGAGCAGATTCGTCGTTCCCCGGACCCACATCGGCGATCCGGAGATGATGACGATCACGTCGCCGGGACGGACCGACCCGGCGTTGAGCAGGGACGCTTCGACTTCCTCGACCATCTCGTCGGTCGTCTTGACCTTCCGGATGAGCCGGGACACGACGCCCCACGACAGCGCCAGCCGGCGCTGCACCTCGACGAACGGCGTCAGCGCGATGATCGGGACGCCGGGACGCGCCTGCGAGATGAGGCGCGCCGAGAACCCGGACTCGGTGAACGCCACGATGGCGCGCGCGCCGAGCACGAACGCCGCGGTCGCCGCAGCGTCGGAGATCGCCTCCTGGAAGGTGCCGCCGGGCCGGCGCCGACGATCCCGCTCGATGGTTTGCACGGCGCCGTCGGCCCGCTCGGCGACCCGCGCCATCACCGAGACCGCCTCGCCGGGATAGCGCCCGGTAGCGGTCTCGGCCGACAGCATAATCGCGTCGGCGCCGTCGAAGATCGCGGTCGAGACGTCGGAAACCTCGGCGCGCGTCGGCCGGATGTGCGTGACCATCGACTCCAGCATCTGCGTCGCGACGATCACCGGAACCTGCGCGCCGCGCGCCTGGCGGATGATCTCCTTCTGGATGTGCGGCACGTCTTCGATCGGCACGTCGACGCCGAGGTCGCCGCGGGCGACCATGACGGCGTCGACCTTGCCGAGGATGCCCGGGAGATTGGTGAGAATCTCGTGGCGCTCGAGCTTGGCGACGATCGGCAGATCGACACCCTCGCCGCGCAGGAACGCTCGGACCTCGTCGATGTCGTCGGCCGACCGCACGAACGAGACGGCGATGAAGTCGACCCCGTGGCGGAGGCCGAAGCGCAAGTCCTCGCGATCCTTCGCCGTCAGGCAGGATATCGGCAGCGTCACGCGCGGCAGCGAGAGGCCCTTGTGGTCGCTGATGCGCCCGCCGACCACCACCCGGCACCGCACCTCGTCCGGCGCCGTGGACTCGACGCGGAGCTGGATCATGCCGTCGTCCATCCAGATCTCGTCGCCGGCCCTCAAATCTTTCAAATACTCGGGATGCGTGATCGAGGCCTGCTCCACGGTGCCCACCACCGGCCGGGCGCAGAGCGTGAACGGCCGGCCCGCCTCGAGGTCGACGCGGCCGCCGCCGCCGGGACCGAACGTTCCGAGCCGGATCTTCGGTCCCTGGAGGTCCTGCAGGATCGCGATGGGGCGGCCCCAGCCCGCCTCGCCCGCGCGAATGCGCTCGATGACCTCGGCGTGCTCCTCGTGGGTTCCGTGGGAGAAATTGAGGCGGGCGACGTCGAGACCCGCCGTCACCAGGCGATCGAGCTCGGCGGCGCTGCTGCTCGCGGGACCGATCGTGCAGACGATCTTGGTCCGGCGCATATGTCAGCCGCCGGCGAGCAGCGGTCTCAAGAACTGCCCGGTGTAGCTGCGCTCCGCATGGCGGACGAGCTCTTCGGGCGTGCCGGTGGCGACCACGCGCCCGCCCTCGTCGCCGCCCTCGGGTCCGAGATCGATGACCCAGTCCGCGGTCTTCACCACGTCGAGGTTGTGCTCGATGATCACCACGGTGTTGCCCTGTTCGACGAGCTTGTTGAGCACGTCCAGCAGGCGCTGGATGTCCGCGAAGTGCAGGCCGGTGGTCGGCTCGTCCAGGATGTACAGGGTCCGTCCGGTGGCCCGCCGGGAGAGCTCGGTGGCGAGCTTCACGCGCTGGGCCTCGCCGCCCGACAGGGTCGTCGCCGATTGACCCAGGCGGATGTAGTCGAGCCCGACGTCGTCGAGCGTCGCGAGCTTGGACTTGATCACGGGCACCGCGTCGAAGAATCCGAGCGCCTCGCGCACCGTCATCTCGAGGACGGCGGCGATGCTCTGGCCCTTGTAGTGCACGTCGAGCGTCTCGCGGTTGTAGCGCCGGCCCTTGCACACGTCGCAGGTCACGTAGACGTCGGGCAGGAAGTGCATCTCGATCTTGACCAGCCCGTCGCCCTGGCAGGCCTCGCACCGGCCGCCCTTGACGTTGAACGAGAAGCGGCCCGGCTGGTAGCCGCGCATCCGCGCCTCCGGCGTGCGGGCGAAGAGCGTCCGGATGAACGTGAACACGCCGGTGTACGTGGCCGGATTCGAGCGCGGCGTCCGGCCGATCGGCGACTGGTCGATGTCGACCACCTTGTCGATCCGCTGGGCGCCCTCGACGCGGTCGTGCGCACCGGGGCGAGTCTGCGCCCGGTGGAGCATCGACGCGAGCGCGCGATAGAGGATGTCGTTGACCAGGGTCGATTTGCCCGAGCCCGACACGCCGGTCACGCAGGTGAACGTCCCCAGCGGGATCTTCACCGCCATACCCTTCAGATTGTGCTCGCGGGGATTGTGGATCGTGATGAAGTGTCCGCTCCCCTTGCGCCGGGTCGCCGGCACCGGAATGCTGAGCGTCCGCGCGAGGTAGCGTCCGGTGAGCGAGGCGGGGTTCGCCATGATCTCGTCGGGCGTGCCGACCGCGACGACGTGCCCGCCGAGCTCGCCGGCGCCCGGGCCGAGGTCGATGACATAATCGGCAGATCGGATGGTCTCCTCGTCGTGCTCCACCACCAGCACAGTATTGCCGAGGTCTCGGAGGCGCTTGAGCGTTTCGAGCAGTCTTCGATTGTCTCGCTGATGCAGGCCGATGCTCGGCTCGTCGAGGATGTAGAGCACGCCGACCAGGCTCGAGCCGATCTGGGTCGCCAGGCGAATGCGCTGCCCCTCGCCGCCGGAGAGCGTGCCGGCGGCGCGGTCGAGCGTCAGATAGTCGAGGCCGACGTTCATCAGGAAGCCGAGGCGCTCGCGGATCTCCTTGAGGACGCGCCGGGCGATCGCGGCTTCGCGCTCGGTCAGCGTCAAGTCGTCGAAGAACCGGCCCGCGTCCTTGATGGTCTGGCGCACCACCTCGGCGATGGACCGGCCTCCGATCTTGACGCCCAGCGACTCGGGCCGCAGGCGCGCGCCCCGGCAGGCCGGACACGGCCGCTCGGTCATGAACTGCTCGATCTCCGCGCGGGCGTCTTCGGACGAGGTCTCGCGGTACCGGCGCTCGAGCGTCTTGATGACGCCCTCGAAGCCGCCGTCGCGCTCGCCGTGGAGGATCACGTCGCGAACGGGCTTCCTCAGCTCGGACCAGGGAGTCTCCAGCGAGAACCGGTGCCGCTTCGCCAGCACCTGCAACGTCTGGCGAAAATACGTGGTCTCGCGCCCGGCCCACGGCGCCAGCGCGCCGTCCTTGAGCGCGCGGGCGGTGTTCGGCACGAGCCGATCCGGGTCGATCTCGTCGCGGGAGCCGATCCCGCCGCACTCCGGGCACGCGCCGTAGGGGTTGTTGAACGAGAACATCCGAGGCGAGATCTCCGGGAAGGAGATGCCGCACTCCGCGCAGGCGAGCTTCTCGGAGAAGGTCGTGCTGGCGGCGCTGTTGTCCAGGACCTCGACGGTGGCGATTCCGTCGGCGAGCCGTAACGCCGTCTCGAGCGAATCGGCCAGCCGGGAGCCGAGGTTCTCGCGCACGACCAGCCGGTCCACGACGACATCGATCGTGTGCTTGCGCTTCTTGTCGAGCTCGATCTCGTCGCCGAGCTCGCGGACCGCGCCGTTGACGCGGACCCGCGAGTATCCCTGGCGCTGGAGATCGAAGAAGAGCTTCTTGTACTCGCCCTTGCGCCCGCGCACGACCGGCGCCAGCACCAGGATCCGGGTGCCCGGCGCCTGCGCGAGGACTCGATCGACCATCTGCTGGACGGTCTGCGCCGAGATCACCCGGTCGCACTTCGGGCAATGGGGCACGCCCACCCGCGCGAAGAGCACGCGGAGGTAATCGTAGATCTCGGTGACGGTACCGACGGTGGAGCGCGGATTCTTGGAGGTCGTCTTCTGCTCGATCGAGATCGCCGGCGACAGGCCTTCGATCGAGTCGACCTCCGGCTTCTCCATCTGCTCCAGGAACTGGCGCGCGTAGGCCGAGAG